>PPFU01004739.1_pt1 | contig 18763 bp, 20 predicted proteins | sample 1535991 | NCBI WGS metagenome assembly PPFU01 (sample SAMN04901290, study PRJNA319586) | Hypolithon metagenome, whole genome shotgun sequencing project. | isolation source: Antarctic Hypolithon | place: Antarctica: Miers Valley | collected 2014
CGTCAACGAGATGAACAACAACTGGTGGTGCGAGAACATCCGCGCCACCAACCCCTGCGGCGAGCAGCCGCTGCCGCCGTACGGCGCCTGCCTGCTGGGCTCGGTCAACCTGACCAAGTTCGTCCGCGACGCGTTTACCGACCAGGCGACGTTCGACTGGGACGAGTACCGCGAAGTCGTGCGCGTGTTCACGCGCATGCTCGACAACGTCGTCGAGATCAACGGGCTGCCGCTGCAGCAGCAGCGCGACGAGATCGTGCGCAAGCGCCGCCACGGCATGGGCTTCCTCGGCCTGGGCAGCACGGTGACGATGCTGAAGATGAAGTACGGCTCGCAGGCGTCTTGCGAGTTCACCGAGCGCGTCGCCCGCGAGATGGCGGTGGCCGGCTGGGAGATGGGGCTGTCGCTTGCGCGCGAGAAGGGGCCGGCTCCGATCATGGAGGAGCGCTTCGAGGTCACCGCGGCGATGCTGCGCCAGCGCCCGGAGATGGCCGCCGACGGCTGGCAGGCTGGCCAGCAGATCGAGGGCAAGCTGCTGCACGCCAAGTACTCGCGCTACATGCAGCGCGTGGCCGAGGTGGCGCCGGAACTGGTCGAGGAGCTGATCGAGGTCGGCGCGCGCTTCACCCACCACTCGTCGATCGCGCCGACCGGCACCATCAGCCTGAGCCTTGCCAACAACGCCTCCAACGGCATCGAGCCGTCGTTCGCGCACCACTACAGCCGCAACGTGATCCGCGAGGGCAAGAAGTCGAAGGAGAAGGTGGACGTGTTCTCGTTCGAGTTGCTGGCCTACCGGCACCTCGTCAACGCCCGCGCCATGCCGTACAGCGACGATGCCGCCGCCGCGCTGCCGGACTACTTTATCAGCGCCGACGACATCTCGCCCAGGGAGCACGTCGACGTGCAGGCCGCGGCGCAGAAGTGGGTCGACAGCTCGATCTCCAAGACCGCCAACGTGCCGACCGACTACCCGTACGAGGAGTTCAAGGACATCTACCGCTACGCCCACGAGCAGGGGCTCAAGGGCTGCACCACGTTCCGCTTCAACCCGGCCGCCTTCCAGGGCGTGCTGGTCAAGGAGTCGGACCTGGAGAACACGACCTACCGGTTCGAGCTGGAGGACGGCACGGTGGTCGAGGCCAGGGGCAACGAGCAGGTGGAGTACGACGGCGAGATGCACACCGCGGCCAACCTCTTCGACGCGCTCAAGGAAGGGTATTACGGCAAGTTCTGATCGCGGTGGCGGATACCGGCGTCGCTGCCGCGGCGGCGTCGGGCCGGCAAGGCAGTGCGGCGGCTTGCATACAGGTTGCGTACTTCGCGCTACATTCCGCCCCGCGGGCACATGGCCCGTCACAAGCATCGACTCACGACGAGGAAATACCCGATGAGCAACAGCAATGGCAATGGCGTGGCAGCGACCCTGTCGCGCGCCGCGGACGCCGTCAAGGACACGGCGTCCAATATCGGTTCGGTGGTCGCCCACACCACCAGCGACGCGGTGGCCAGCGTGCGCAAGACCGCGACCAAGGCGACCAAGGCGGTCAGCAAGTCCGCCACCCAGGCCCGCAAGGCGGTGACCAAGCGCGTGACCAAGGCGAAGAAGTCGCTGGCGTCCGCCAGTGCCGGCGCCAAGGCCGAGTCGGCCGCGCTCAAGCGCAAGGCGGCTGCGAAGAAGGGCGGCAGGGCGACCGCCAAGAAGGCCGCCAAGAAGACCGCGAAGAAGGCGACGGCCAGGAAGGCCGTGGCGAAGAAGGCGACTGCAAGGAAGTCCGCGGCCAAGAAGGCGCCCGCGAAGAAGGTCGGCAAGAAGGCGGCAACGAAGAAGGCGACCACGAAGAAGTCGGCGACCCGCAAGGTCGCGGCCAGGAAGGGCGCGGTGAAGAAGGCCGTACGCAAGGTCGCGAAGAAGGCCAGCGCCAAGAAGGCGACGGTCAAGCGCAGCGTCGCCGCCCGCAAGGGCGTGGCCAAGAAGTCGGCCAAGACCGCCAAGCGCAGCGTCGCCGCCAAGAAGGGCGCCGCGAAGCGCACGTCGAAGAAGGCCTGACGCTCCACGCCGCCGCGTCGGGACCCGGCGCGGCGGCGGTTCCACCCTGGTGTCGTCCCCCGCTCCGGGGTCGACCCCCCGCCCTCCACCACCCACCCCGGCGCCATGCCCGGGCATGCCGCACGACGCACGATCCGCTCCACACCCGGCATCAGGCGCGCATCGCGCGACCAGCCGCCGCGCGCCGCCGCCGCCGGCACCGGGCTCCATCGCCAGCTCCCCGCCTCCAGGCAGGCCGCGCACCGCGCGCCGCTCACCACCTCTCCACCGCGCATCGCGCCACACCACATCCAGGAATTGCTGCCATGGCCGTCAAGATCGACCAGAAAATCAGGGGTTACTCCGTCGTCTCCGCCGAGGACCGCGAAAAGGCCGTCACCGGCGCGTCCGTCGCGCGCGCCGTGGTCGAAGCCGAGGCCCCCACGGCCGACGTCATCCAGATGCACGAGCGCATCGAGCGTCCGGAGGTGCTGATCGGCAGCACCTACAAAATCAAGTCTCCGCTGGTCGAGCACGCGATGTACGTGACCATCAACGACATCGTGCTCAACGCCGGCTCCGAGCACGAGCAGCGGCGTCCGTTCGAGATCTTCATCAACTCCAAGTCGATGGAGCACTTCCAGTGGATCGTCGCGCTCACCCGGATCATGTCAGCCGTGTTCCGCAAGGGCGGCGACGTGACCTTCATCGTCGACGAGATGAAGGCCGTGTTCGACCCCAAGGGCGGCTATTTCAAGGCCGGGGGCGTCTACATGCCGTCGCTGGTGGCCGAGCTGGGAAGCATCGTCGAGGACCACCTGAAGTCGATCGGCATGATGCACGACCCCGACATGTCCGACGCCACCCGCGCGCTGATCGCGGAGAAGCGCGCCGCGTTCGCGAAGCTGGGCGTAAAAAAAAACTCTGACGTAAGCGCCTCGGCCGGTGGCGATGGCAGCGCGGTGACCAACGTGCGCGCCAACTCTTCCGCCGACCACGACGAGGACCTCGCCGTGACCGGCGACGGCGCGTCGTTCCCGCCGTCGGCCACCATGTGCCACAAGTGCCACAACAAGGCCGTGGTGCTGATGGACGGCTGCGCGACGTGCCTGAACTGCGGGTATTCGAAATGCGGGTGAGCGGGTATTGCGCTTGCTGCATTGTCTCGGAGAGGAAGTTCAAGGACAGGATGTCCTAGGAGTGAGGGGAGTCGCGATGGCGAGTCGCGCTCGAAGAGAGCCGAGCGAGTCCGTCATCACAGGCGGCCGAGGCGTTTCGGCGCAATCCATTGGAGTCGCAACCGGATCTCGTTACCGGGTCTCGTCAGGAGCGGTTGGCCATGCGGAAGCAGCGCACGCCTTAAGACATCGTGAAAGGGACCGCTGCTTTCATTGGCTTATGGCCATCGGGCTACACCGCGGACCCGTGCCCGAAGCTCAGCACGACCATTGCCGGGCTCGCCGGATCGGCTGATGCAGCGAGCCGCCGGCAGCTGGAAGTTGACCTCGAACTCGGGCGCCGCCACTGTCATTAGATGCAGACCTCGGCGAACTCGCCGTCGTGCCGGAGGAACGTCTGCACAACGCCATTGTCTCGGCGACACTGCACGATTCCGGGAATAGTGATGATCGATGCAGATGTTCCCCGCCAGCGTCGTTGACTCTTGAGGAACGAACATGCGCCTTCCCGCCTGCGTACTGTCGGCGTCACTTCTTCCTCACGTCCGCCTTCGCGGCCGACCCGACGCTCGACGGGGCGTGGACCGTCGACCTGTCGACGACGCCCGACGTGCCCTACACCAAGCCAATGCGGCTACTGCTGCGCGAGGACGGCGCGGTCGAGGGCACCTTCTACGACAGCGCGATCGAGGCCGGTCGCTGGAGGCGCGACCGCGGCCGGCTGTGCGCGAGCTTCCGGACGACGGACGGACAGGGCCCATACCACTCCTCCGTCTGCCTGGTTGGCGAGGAGGCCATCGGCCAGACGTGGGCCGAGCATCGCGACTTCCTCTTCAACTGGGTCGCGCAGCGCGCCGCGCCGTGAACCGCCACGAGGGACACGACGGACACGGCGGCCACGGCGGCCACGGCGGCCACGGCGGGACTTCCGGCACGCGTCCGGCGCGCCGCTGCGGGAGCACACTGCGACATCGGCTGCCAACCCGGCAGTTCATGGGAGGCCTCATGGACCACATTGCACGCCCGTTGAACGCACTGCGCGGCGCAGTGATTGCGCTCGCCCTGCTCGCCGCTGGTGGCCAGGCGATGGCCGCGCGCGCGCCGGCGGTCGAGGCGGTGCGCCTGGCCCTGCAGCAGCCGGGTGCCGAGGCCGCGGTCGCGCTGGCCGACCGGGTGGTGGTGGCGCGGCCGCAGGACGCCGATGCCTGGTATTACGCCGGCCAGGCCTACGGCAGGATGGCGATCCAGGCCAGCATGCTGCGCAAGCCGGGCTGGGCGAGCAAGACCCGCGACGCCTTCCAGAAGGCGGTGTCGCTGGACCCGGACCATCTCGACGCGCGCCAGGGGCTGGTGCAGTTCTACACGATGGCGCCGGCCGTCATGGGCGGGGGCAAGGACAAGGCCGCCGCCGAGATCACGGCCTACGCCGCCCGCAATGCCGCCGGTGGGCACTACCTGCGCGCCGCATCGCTCGACGGCCCGGCTGCCGAGCGCGAATGGCGCGCCGCGGTGCGCCTGTCACCCGACGACAGCCGCTTCCGCCGCGGGCTGGTGGCGTACCTCGACCGCGGCAAGCGCGCGCCCGAGGCGCTGGCCGAGATCGACGCCGGCCTGGCGCGCAACCCGCGCGACGCCCGCCTGCTGTACATGCTCGGCCGCCACGCCGCGCTGCACGACGAGCGACGTGACGCCGGGCTGGCCGCGCTCGACGCGCTGCTGGCGAGACCCGCAGCGCTGCCTGACGATGTCAGCCAGGCCGGAGCCCATTGGCGGCGCGGGCAGCTGCGCGAACAGCGCGGGCTGACGACCGAAGCCCTGGCCGACTACCGGCGGGCGGTCGCGCTGCAGCCCACGTTCCCCGATGCGCGCAAGGATCTCGATCGCTTGGCGCGCACCACGAAGTAGGCCGGGCAAGCCTGTCGCTCAGCGCGCCGATACCGCCGCGTCATAGCGGCGGCTGACTTCGTTCCAGTTCACCACCTTCCAGAAGTTGGACACGTACTCAGGGCGCCTGTTCTGGTAGCGCAGGTAGTACGCGTGCTCCCACACGTCCAGGCCCAGGATCGGCGTGCCCTTGTCGGTCGCCACGTCCATCAGCGGGTTGTCCTGGTTGGCCGTGCTGGTGACCGCGAGTGAGCCGTCGTCCTTGACGATGACCCAGGCCCAGCCGGAACCGAAGACCGTCCTGCCTGCGTCGTCGACCTGTTGCTGCATCGCCTGCATCGAGCCGAAGTCGGCGTCGATGCGCGCGGCGAGGGCTGGGCTGACCTCGCCGCCTTCGCCTGCCGGCGCCAGCACGGTCCAGAACAGCGAGTGGTTGTAGTGGCCGCCGGCGTTGTTGCGCACCGCGGTGTCGAAGCGCGAGATCTGCGCCTGGATCTGCTCGATGCCCAGCGACGCCAGCTGCGGGAACTCCACGACCTTGCCGTTGAGGTTGTCGACATAGGCCTTGTGGTGGCGGCCGTGGTGGATCTCCATCGTCTCGGCATCGATCGCCGCCTCCAGCGCGTCGGTGGCGTAGGGCAGCGCGGGCAGGGTGAAGGGCGCGGCGGCGGGCGCATCCTGCGCCAGCGCGGCGATGGACAGCGGGATCATCACGACGGCAAGCAGGGCGGGGCGCAGCAGGGGCAGTAACGACATGGGAACTCCGGGGGTTGAGCGTCGGCCGACGGTACATGGCGCGCCGGTCACGCGATGTGTGCGGACCCTGCTTCGCCGAGGTGGGCGGGCCGCTTCACCCGGACGCGCGCGCTGTCCTATGCTTTGCGGACCGCCTTGACGCACAGGAACGCAGATGCTCAACCATGTGATGGTCGGATCGAACGATATCGAGCGATCCAAAGCGTTCTACAGCGCGGTGCTCGGCGGCGTGTTGGGTGCGCCCGAGCCGCTCGTGAACATGTCCGCGTCTGGCCACGTGCGGCTGTTCTATCGGCATGACGGCAGCACGTTCTGCGTCAGCCAGCCGATCGACGACGCGCCCGCGACCTGCGGCAATGGCGCCACTGTCGGATTCAAGTGCGATTCGCTCGCGCAGGTGCAGGCCTTCCACGACGCCGCCGTGGCCGCGGGTGGCACGTCGATCGAGGATCCGCCCGGTCCGCGCGGAGGCGGCATGGGCACCATGCACTTGGCCTACGTGCGCGACCCGGATGGCAACAAGCTCTGCGCCATCCACCGGTGAAGACGTGTCCGGGAGCGCCTCCGCTCACCGCCGCCCGGCGGCGACCGCTGGCGCCTCCCCGATGTGGCCAGGCGGCAGTGGATGGTGGACATGGTGGAGTTGCCACCGGCGGCGTGAACCCGCTCGCGCCGGCGCGTCCGTAAGCTCGGCGGCCGATGGCCTACACCGGTTTGTTCCTCGCGGCGTTTCTCGCCGCCACCCTGCTGCCGCTGCAGTCCGAGGCCGTGCTGGTCGGGCTGATGCTGGCGGGACATCCACCGTGGGCGCTGGTGCTGGTGCTGGAGTGGGCAACGTGCTGGGCTCGACCGTCAACTGGTGGCTGGGGCGCGGCGTCGCACGTTTCCCGGGCCGGCGCTGGTTTCCGGCAGGGCCGCACGCGATGGCGCGCGCGCAGCGCTGGTACGCGGGCCATGGCAAGTGGACCCTGCTGCTCAGCGGGGTGCCGATGCTGGGTGACCCGCTGACGCTGGTAGCAGGCGTGATGCGCGAGCGGCTGCCGATATTCCTGCTGCTGGTGTCGATCGCGAAGTTCGGGCGCTACGTGGTGCTGGCCGTGGTGGCGGTGCGGTACGTGTGAGGCCGCGACCGCGCGGGCATCGTGGCGGCCGTGACGCGCGGCCGACAGCCACGCTGCGACGCTGCCGCCTTCGCCTTCATAGGGATCCACCATGAGCACGCCCACGTCCCCCGCACTGACCCGTCGCGACGTCATCATCCAGCTCGACCGCGTCGACACCGCGCTGGAAGCGCCCGACGCCAACCGGGAATCGCTGCTGCGCGAGGCGCTGGAGTGGCTGGTGGCGCATCCTGGCCTGGAGGCGGCCGACGCGCTGTACTACCGCGAGCGGCTGCAGGTGATCCGCGAGCGCCACGCGGATTGACGGTCGAACTCGGACTGCAGCTGTATTTCGTCGACGTCGAGGTGGGCGACGTGGCGCAGGCACATCGCCTCGATGACATGATCGAGCTGGTGCCAGGCCTGTAGCTGCTGTAGTCCGGGCTGACCCGGTGGCAGCTGTACCACGTGGTGAAGCGGCGGCTGGCGCCAAGGCGGTTGCTGGTCGGGCCGCCCGTGCAAGTCGCCAAGTCGAAGGCGATGGCGCCGGGCGTCCGGCGATGGCTGCGTGGACAGGGTTACGGCTGGTGTCCCGCGTGAGGCCGTGGTACTGGCTGCGCCCGACAGGCCGGATCCCGGCGAGCCCGACGCGGCCACGTCCATCGGCGCCTTGGTAAGCTGGTCGCACGTGTCTGCGGGATCCGACGATGTCCAGGGAATCGAAGGCGCGGCGCGATGCCCGCCGCAAGCTGACGCCGGCGCCCAAGGTGCGCCGCGTGCCGCTGCTGCAGCGGCACGCCGAGCTGGCTGTCGATGGCGGCGTGGTCGGCGTGGTGTCGCGCCAAGAGAGTGAGTGGACGCTGCTGCTCGACGGCCGGGCGCTGCCGCCGACCGACAGCGCGGCGATGACCATGGCAATGCTGCGCCACGCCGCCGCGGTTCGCGAGCAGGATGGCGGCGACGTACGGCTGGCGTACTCGAGCACCCTGCGTGAGGCGGCGACGCTGGAGGCGCAGGAGGCGGGGATGACGCTGCACGCCTACCTCGACGCGCTGGAGGCCGAACGGCAGGAGCGGCGCGAGCAGCGCGCGGTCGCGGCTGCCGGGCGGCGCCACTAGCGGGACACGGGGCGCCGCAACGGACGGTGATGCGGAGACCGGCGCACTGCGGCACCATGCCAGCGGGGACCGATGGGAGAAGGGCGATGTTCGAGAAGTTCGCGCGCAGCTGGGAGCTGGTGAAGGCGAGCGCCGAGGTGCTGCGCTCGGACCGGGAGCTGATGCTGTTCCCGGTGCTGTCGGGGCTGTCCTCGCTGCTGGTGCTGGCGACGTTCGTGCTGCCGCTGGCGATGCTGCGCACCGCGGACGGAGGGCTCGGCATCGGCGCCGTGGCGACCGCGTTCGCGTTCTACTTCTGCCAGTACACGGTGATCGTGTTCTTCAACGTGGCGCTGGTCGGGGCAGCGATGATCCGCCTCGACGGCGGCGATCCGACGCTGTCGGACGGCCTTGCGGCGGCGCGCGCGCGGCTGCCGGCGATCCTCGGCTATGCCGCCATCGCGGCCACCGTGGGCGTGCTGCTGCAGGCGATGAAGGGCAAGGACAACGCGCTGGTGCGACTGCTGGGCAGCGGCCTGGGCGTGACGTGGACGCTGGCGACCTTCATGGTGGTCCCGGTGCTGGTCAGCCGCAACGTCGGTCCGGTCGACGCGCTGCGCCAGGGCGTGTCGCTGCTGCGCGACACCTGGGGCGAGAACGCGATCGGCAACGTCGGCATCGGCGCGGCGTTCGGCGTGCTCACCTCCCTCGCGGTCGTGGCCGCGGTCGCGCTGACCTTGCTCGCCGCGCAGGCGTCGCTGGCGCTGGCGGTCGCGATCGGCGCGCTGTGCGTGCTGGCGGTACTGCTGCTGGGCGTGTACCAGGCGGCGCTGACCGCCGTCTACTCGGCGGTGCTGTACCGGTTCGCGACCACGCACCAGGCGCCGCCGGCATTCCGAGGCATCGCACTGCAGCAGGCCTTCTCGACGAAGGCCTGACGCGGCCGGCGTTGCCCCTGTCCGCAGGCGACAACCATTGCACGACGCCGTCGCCACCACAGGCGGCCATCGGGAAGCTGTCTGTCGAGCCGCGGCCGCGGGCGGCGATGTGGCATGGTGCATGTGGGCCGTCGGGGGGACGGTCCGTCACCGGGTGCAGCGATGCGGGCGAGGGGACTTCGGAAGGGCACGACACGAGCGACGACGCGCGCGCGCGCATTGGCCTCGCGCTGCTGCTGTGCTGCGTCGCGCTGCCGGCGTGGTCGCAGACCTGCGACGATTACGCCGCGATGGGACCCGAGGTCGCCACGCTGCGCGATTCCGACCCGGCCGCCGGCGTCGCGCGCGGCGAGGCCGCGCTCGCATCCGCCAGCGCGCTTCGGCCGCCGTGCCCGGCGGGCCGCGCGATGCTGCTGGCCGGTATCGCGTCCAATCTGCACATCCTCGGTCGCCACGCCGAATCGCGCGCGCACTTGACGCAGGCGCTGTCGACCCTGGACGGCGACGGCACGGCGGCGCAGCGTGCCTTCATCCATCGCGCGCTCGGCGTGGTGCTGACCGACAGCGAGGAATACCCGCGCGCGCTGCGCCACTATCTTGCGACGCTTGCGATCAGCGACCGCGCCGGCGAGAGCGTCGAGTCGGCCAAGACCGCCGGCAACCTTGGCAACCTGTACGTCACGCTCGGCGATTTCGACAAGGCCCGCGCCTACCACGGGCGCTCGCTGCAGGGCTTCGAGGCCGCCGGGTTCACGCCCGGGGTCGCCGGTGCGCTCGTCAACCTGGGGGTCGTCGCGTCGCGCCTCGGCAAGGCGGCGGACAGCGCCGGCGACGCACCTGCCGGGCGGCGCGAGTACATCGCGCTGCGCGATCTCAATCTGCGTGCGCTGGTACTGTTCGAAGAGCTGGGTAACCCACGTGGCGTGGCCTACGCGTCCAGCAACATCGGGCTGGCGTTTGACCGCCTCGAGCAGCCGCTGCGGGCGCTCGCGCAGCACGAGCGCTCGCTCGCGCTGCGGCGCGAGGTCGGCGACGCGTTTGGCATCATCAATTCCCTGCTCAGCATCGCCGCGACCGCGACGGTCCTCGAGCGCTACGGGGTCGCCGCGGCGGCATTGGACGAGGTGGCGCCGCTGGTGCCGGCGGAGAACCTGTTTCTGCTGCGCGACGTCGCGCAGCAGCGCGTGCTGCTGGCGGAGGCGCGCGGAGAGCTGGCGGAAGCGCTTGCGCAGCAGCGCGAGGTCACGCGCATCGGCGCGCTGATCGTCGACGCCGAGCAGGCAAGCGCGATCGCCACGCTGCAGGACCGCTTCGACGCCGAGCAGTCGGCGCGCGAGATGACCTGCTGCGGACCCAGGCCGAGGTGGGCGAGGCCCGGCTGCAGCGCCAGGCGCAGATCACGCAGTTGAGCCTGCTGGCGGCGGCGCTGGCGATCGCCATCGGTCCGCGGCGGGCCGGCGTTCTGCCTGCTGATGGTCGACATCGACGACTTCAAGGCAATCAACGACCGCCACGGCCACGATGCCGGTGACCGTCTGCTGGTCGAGGTGGGGCATCGGCTGCGCGATGGCGTGCGCCGGCAGGACACGGTGGCGCGCTGGGGCGGCGAGGAGTTTCTGCTGCTGCTGCCCGACTCGCAGCTGGCGGGCGCGCACACGCTGGCCGACGAGCTGCGCGGACGCATCGCCGGAACGCCATTTGTGCTGTCTGACCACGGTGCGCGCGACGAGGCGGTCACGATGACGGTGACCGTCGGTATCGGCCGGTTCGAGGCAGGAATGCGGCTCGACGATTGCATCAGGGCGGCGGATGCGGCGCTGTACGAGGGCAAGCGCCATGGCAAAGACAGGTCGGTCGTGTGGCGCGCTGCGCCGGAGCGAGTGCCAGACGGCGCCGGCGCGGCCTCATTCCGTGCCGCGCAGGCGGATCGTCAGCCCCTTGAGGAAATTGCGCAGGATCTGGTCGCCGCAGGCGCGGAAGTGCTTGTGACCGGCTTGGCGGAACAGCGCGGTGAGCTCCGGCTTGCCGATGGGATAGCCGGCGGCGGCGAACACCGCATGCATGTCCACGTCCTTGAGCGCGAATGCGACCCGTAGCTTCTTCAGCACGACGTTGTTGTTGACCCGTGTTTCGACCCGGCGCGGCGGCAGAGACGGATCGCGCCCGCGCAGATGCACGACCAGGCCGTCCAAGACGTGCGCGAGCACGCGATCCGGACACGCGACGTACCCGTCCTCGTCCTCGCGCTTCAGGTAGGCGCGCACCGCGTCGAGGTCGACCAGCGGCGCGGCCGCGGGATCGGGCGCGGCCAGCAAGACGATGGCGACGATATGCGCGTCGCCCAGGTCGAGCATGTAGCGGATGCTGCGCAGCACGTCGTTGTTGATCATCGCAGAGGTCGGGCTAACGCCTTGCGGCGGGTGCACAGTCTAGCGGCGGCGGCGATGTCGGCCCCCACCGCGCCTGCAACGCCGCGCACCCCCTTGCGCCGCGGATGGCACGCTGTCGCCTCTTCAGAGGAGCAGGGGGCGCGACGATGCACAGGGGTTGGGGATGGCTGGTTGCCGGGCTGATCGCCGCGGCGATGTTGGCGGCACCTGCGAAGGCGGCCGACGAGGGCAGGCGTGTCACCGGGCCACAGGTGGCGAAGCTGCTGCAGGACATGGGCTACCGCGCGACCGTCGGAGTGGACGGCGAAGGCGACCCGAAGGTCGACACCGCGATGGGCGGGGTCAACGTCTCCGTGTATTTCTACGACTGCGTCGACGGCGCCTGCGGGTCGCTGCAGCTGTCGATCGGGCTCGATCTCGACGACGGCACGACGCACGCCGTGATCAACGCGTTCAACAGGCGCAAGCGCTATTCGCATGCCTACCTCGACGACGAGAACGACCCGTTCCTTGCCTACGACTTCGAGGTGCTGCACACCGACTTCGATGCGCACGTGCGCAGCCAGGTCGACCTGTGGGAAAGCCTGCTTGCCGACTTCCTCGTCGCCACCGGCTATCGCCAGGTGCAGGCGCCGCCTGCGGCGAGCGCCACGTCCGCGGGCGCGGCGGGACGACGCAGCCTGCAGTAGGCGTATGCGGCGTGAGTGCGCGCACACCCGCACTGCGGTAGCGTGGCGCATGTCTGCGAACGCCCCTGTACACGCAGGTGATCCCGAGCACGATCTGCCGCGCAGCCGCGCGCCGGTCACCTCGCCGTTGCCACCGCTGGGCCGCGCCGACCGCGAGGACCTGCAGCTGGCGCGTGCGCTGCTGGAGCGGCCTGGGGTGGCGGCGCAACTGGCGAATGCGATCGGTGCACCGCTGGAAGCACTGCTGGGCAGGCGCCTGCCCGCCAGGGTGTCCAAGCTGGTCGATTCCGCGACCCGCCGCGCACTGGAGCAGGCGCTGCGCGCGGCCGTCGCTTCCCTGGGCGGCCGGCGCGGTGCGCGGCCTGCCAGTACGCGTGGGCATACGTTCGCGGCGGCGGCCACGGGCGCCGCGGGCGGCGCGTTCGGCCTTGCCGGGCTGGCAGTGGAGCTGCCGCTGACGACGACGCTGATCCTGCGCTCGATCGCCGATATCGCGCGCAGCGAGGGCGAGTCGCTGGACGATCCGCATGCGGCGCTGGCGTGCTTTGAGGTGCTGACGATGGGCGGCCCGGCCGCCGGAGACGACGCCGCGGAGTCGGGCTACTTCGCCGCGCGCGCGGTGCTTGCGCAGCAGATGGCGTCGGCAGCGGAGTACATCGCGCTGCATGGACTGTCGGGGCAGGGCGGCCCGGTGATCGTGCAGCTGCTGTCGGCGATCGCGTCGCGGTTTTCGGTGACGGTGAGCCAAAAGGTCGCGGTGCAGGCGGTGCCGGTGGTCGGCGCGGCCACCGGCGCGGCGCTAAATACGCTGTTCATGCGCCATTTCCAGCGCATGGCGCGTGGGCACTTCATCGTCCGCCGGCTGGTACGCCGGCACGGCGTGGACGCCGTGCGGCGTGCGTACGAGGCCTGCGCCTGACCGCGGCGAGTGTGCGGCCGTTGCCTCAACGGCGTTCGCGACCAAGACTGCGCAACCCCGCCGCCATCGGAACCGCCATGCCCGCCACGCGCGACTGGACCCTCGTTTTCCTCCGCGTGGCTGCGCTGTGGGGCGCGTGGCGCGCGCTGTCGCTGCCGCTGCGGGTGCTGGCGGTACCCGACCCGCAGGCGGCGCTGGCGCAGCCCGGCGGCACCGCCATCGTGGTGATCGCGGTCGCCAGCGCCGTGCTTTGGCTGGTCCTGCTGTGGTGCCTGTTGCGCCCGGCGCGCATCGGGCTGGCAGTGGGATTCGCGGCGGTGATGGTCGGCCTGTTCCATGGCGGCGCGTCGACAGTGCTACTGGTGCGCGCGCTGCCCGCCACGCGGGCCGTGGCGCTGACGACGCCCGCTGGCGGTGACGTCGGCGCGGTGGCGGCCGTGTTGACACCCGGGGGGCTGTGGACCAGCTACGGGATCTCGGTGGCGCTTGCGGCCGCGGTCGCGTTGGCGCTGTGGCAGCGGCGGGCGTGGTTCGCCGGTCGCCGCGGCTAGCGCGACGCGCGGCGCGGGTTTGGCGGCAGAGAGCTGTGGACGGCGCTTGCGGCGATCGCGGCGGTGCCGGTCGCGACCGAGATCTGGTTGAGCGCCGATACCACGTCGCCGATCGCATACAGTCCATCGACCGAGGTCATCTTGGCGTCGTCCACCTCCAGCGCGCCCTCGTCGTCGACGCGCGCGCCAATGCCGGTGGCCAGTGCCGACTGCACGTTGCTGCCCATCGCCGGATACAGCGCGTCGAACACGTGCCGGGTGCCGTCGACGACCGCGCTGCAGCGCCTGCCGTCGAACTCCAGCGCCGACGGCCGGCCCAGCAGCGTGACGCCGATCGCGGCGGCCTCGTCGCGCAGCGTGGCGTCGTCGCCGTCGTCGCCGTCCAGCAGCATCGCGACGTCGGCCGAGAACGTGCGCAGGAAGCGCGCGTGGGACAGTGCCGTCGCCGGTGCCCCGTAGACGGCGAGGCGTCCGTCCGACGCTTCATAGCCGTCGCAGATCGCGCACAGCCGCATTGCGGTCGCGTCCATCGCCGCCGCCGCCCACGCCACGTCCGGCAGCACGTCGACGACGCCGGTGGCCAGCATCACGCGGCGCGCGCGCCAGGTACGCCCGTCGTCGGCACGCAGCAGGAAGCATGGGCCGGTGTCGGCATCGCGGTCGCCGGGCGCGTCGTCGTCTGCTTCCGCCGCGCAGCGCGACAGGGACGCCACCCTGGCGCGGGTCACGTCCAGCCCCAGCTGGCACACCTGCTCGCCGTAGATCCGCAGCAGGTCGTTGCCGGCGATGCCGCGCGGGAACCCGGGGCAGTTGTTGCTCTCCGGGATCCAGCGCGCGCGGCTCGCGTCCGCGTCCAGCACCACCACGTCACGATGGAACCGCTGCAGGTACATCGCCGCGGTCAGGCCGGCCGGCCCGCCGCCGATCACCGCGCAGTCGTGCAGGTGGCCGTCGCTCACGATGGGCGCCCGATGGCGGGGCCGCCCATGGCGGCCCCCGGCGATGCGCCCGGCGCTGCGCTGGCGCCGCCGTCGCCGTCGACGATGCAGCGATTGCGGCCTGCGTGTTTGGCGCGATACATCGCCGCGTCGGCGCGTGCCTGCCACTGCGAGGCGGTCTCGCCGGGCCGCAGCATCGCGCCCCCCACGGACACGGTCACCGCCTGATCGCCGCAGCGCACGCGCGCGGCGACCATCGCGCGCAGCTTCTCGCCGATCAGCGCCAGGCCGTCGACGCCGGGCTCAGGCACCAGCAGGCAGAACTCCTCGCCACCGAGGCGATAAAGCTGGTCGCCGCGGCGCACGCACTCTCGCGCCAGCACTGCCAGCTGTACCAGCACGTCGTCCCCGGCCTCGTGCCCGTGGTTGTCGTTGATCGCCTTGAAGTGGTCGAGGTCGAGCACCAGCAGGCCGAGCCCGCCACCGCCGCGCCCCTGAGCCGACACCGCGGCCTCGATCCCCGATACCAGCGCGCGCCGGTTGCCAGCGCCGGTCAGGGGGTCGCGCGACGCGATGGCCTCCAGCTGCTCGCGCTGCGCGCTGGCGCGGCGCGCGAACACATGGGAGAACACGCAGGTGACGGCAGCGGTGATGGCGAACATCCACTGGTGCGCCAGGTCGACGAGGGCGTCGTTGCCGAGCACGACGCCGAGGACAAGGACCGCGGACAGCAGGATCGCCGGGCTGCGTTCGATCAGCAGGAAGTTGGCGAGCACCACCGGGAACACCCACAGCAGCCCCGCCAGTCCATTGAACTGGGCGATCAGCATGCAGCTCAGCGAATAGACGATGGCCATGAACAGCGATGCACCCTGCGTCCGCCCGGTGCGCCAGGCGTGGGCGCTGCCGAAGACGATCGCGGCGACCACCGCGAGATCGAACAGGCCGATCCAGTGGTCGCCGTTCGTGAACCGGTACGCAGCGAACGGCAGCAGCCCCAGCGTGGTCACCAGGGCGAACGTCAGCAGTACCTGCATCCTGAAATCCGCGCGCAGGCGGTCGATCGCCATGTCCGTCCTTTCCCATTGGCCAAGACCGGCCAGACCCATCCACGCTGCTCGGTCGGCCCGAGCATAGTCGCGTGGTCCGTGGATGGCACGACGCGCTGCAGTGCGCGCCGCGCCCGCGTCAGCTGGTCGCGTCGTTGGCGGCGTCGGCCTCGTCGTCCCGCAGTGTCCGCGTGAAGAGCGCGATCATCCGCCGCCATGCCTCGACGGCGGCGTCGGCGTCGTAGCGCGGCGTGGTGTCGTTGTGGAATCCGTGCTGGGTGGCAGGCGGCTGGTAGAGCGCCCACGTCTTGCCGGCCGCGTCGAGCGCGTCGCGATACGCGGGCCAGCCGGCATTGACGCGTTCGTCGTTGTCGGCCAGCACCACCAGCAGCTCGGCGCCGATCCCCGGCACGTCATCGACCGGGCCGGCGCCGCCGCGCGCAGCGTCGGCACCCTCGTCGACAGGAAGTGCGCGATCGATCCGCCGTAGCAGAAGCCCACCACGCCAAGCCGGCCGTTGCCGCCGTCGATGCCCTGCAGCATCACTGCCGCGGCCAGGAAGTCCGCGCGGCACTTCGCCTGGTCCAGCCGGCCGAACAGCGTGCGCGCGGCATCTTCGTCGCCCGCGTAGCCGCCCAGCGGGAACAGCGCATCAGGGGCGAACGCGATGAAGCCTTCCAGCGCCACGCGCCGGGCCACGTCCTCGATGTGCGGGTTGAGGCCCCGGTTCTCGTGCACCACCAGCACCACCGGCAGTGGACCGTCGGCCTGCGCCGGACGCACCAGGTAGCCGCTGCCGGTGCCGTGCCCGTCGGGCGATTCGAATGAGAGCCGTCGGGCGGAGAGACGCGGGTCGTCGGGCGTCACCTGCTGCGCGGCGGCGAACCGCGGACTCAGCGCGGCGAGCAGGCCGACCGCGCCCGCGGCGCCCAGCGCGAACCGCGATGCCCCGGCCAGGAATCCGCGGCGGTCGATGTCGCCGTGTACGTACTGGTCGAACAGGCGCAGCACCTCGGGGTCGAAGTCGCTTGCGGTGGCGCGCGGACGCTTGGGCATGGCGGGGTCCCGTGGTCGGACGAAGTAGCGCGGCTACAGGCGGCGGGCGCAGGCAGGCGAGCGCACTGCGTGGCCGAGTATCGCACTCCCGCCCCGGGCGGCCCGCTGCACCCGTAGCATCGCGGCGCCCCGCGGGGCGGTTTAGCGCGGGCGTCACGCGTCGCTGCCTACCCTGCGCGTCCTGGTGCCGGTCGCGGCGCCGCAGCAGGCAGGACGATACCTTGGACAAGAAGATCCCCGCTGGAACCTGGGTGGTGGTGGCCGACGGTAGCGGTGCGCGCGTGTTCCGCAACGTCGGCAGCGACAGTGCGCTGGCGCTGAAGCAGGAGGCGCTGCTGGAGCCCGAGGAGCTGCTGGACGACGGCCCGTCGGGCTCGATGCCGGTGGAGCAGTCCGCCGGTCACGTCGACGAGGCCACGTTCGCCAAGCAGCTCGCCCAGCGCATCAACGCCGCCGCGCTGAAGCAGCGCTTCGCGCACCTGGTGCTGGTGGCGGACCCCCAGACCCTTGGCCAGATGCGCCCGCTGCTGCACAAGGAAACAACGCAGCGCCTGCTGGGCGAGATCGGCAAGACGCTGACCAACTCGCCGCTGGAAGACATTGAGCGCGCGCTGGGCTGACGGCGCGCGGTCCCGCGGCGGACCGCGCCTGCGGCGGCGCAGGTATGCTGCGGCCCCGGCGGCGCAGCGCCGCCGCCGAGGAGGTGTCCATGCATTCCCGCCCTACACCGCCTCGCCTGGACTCCCCGCGCGCACTGGCCGGCGTACTGGTGGCCGCCGCGCTGGCTGTGGCGGCGCCGATGGTGGCGTCCGCGGCAGGCAATGACTCCGTTGCGATGCGGCTGCCGGCGGCGCGCACCGTGGACGACGGCAGCCACGTGCTGCTGTCGACCACACTCACCCTCCAGCGGCCGTCCTGGGTCTACGTGCAGGCGGACGGCGATTACGCGCCCGCGCAGGGTGGCGCCGCGGGGCGCGCCAGCGTCGGCGTCGCGATCGACGGCGTGCAGGTCAGCAACGCGAGCGCGATCGACTGGACCGGTTCACTGGATCCGCGTCGGCACGGCTTCAACGCAATTGGCGCGCGCCGGCTGCAGGCCGGCACCTACGCAGTGACGCTGGTCGCGCACGTCGCAGGCGGCCGGGTTGACTACGGCGCGGGCGCGCAGCTGCTGGTGATGACCGACGCCGCCGACCACGTCGCCGAGCACGCGCTGCCCGCCGATGCGCGCGCGTTGGACTTTGACACCGCCTACATCGCCGAGGACCAGGCGCTGCCGCGCAACGCGATGCGGGTTCTGGCGTCATTGCCGGTGCCGCCGACGCCGACGCCGGCGGTCGCGTTCGCCTCCGGCACGGCCTACGTCGACGGCGGTATGGGCGACGCGATGTGGGGGCTGCTCGCCAACCACCGCGAGCCGCCGATCACGCAGCAGACCTGGTCGATCCAGGACCTGGCGACCAACGCCGAGCTGCGTGCGCCGATGCACGTGCAGGGGCTGCTGCCAATGGCGCGCGGCGGCGCGGTGCAGTGGATCGCCACCGAATCACCCTACTGGCAGCCGCGCATGGGCAGCACCAACGGCGTGGTCTACGGCGTCGAGGCGGGCGGTAGGCTGCTGGTGCTGGCAGGCGGCATGCAGGTGGTGGGCAGCGCGCTGGCGCCGGTGTTCCCGTACCACCTGCGTGGCGTCCATCGCCGCTACGCGTACGTCTGCATCGGCAGCAACGGCTTCCGCGCGCGCTGCCCGGTGCAGGGCAGCGAGGTGATGCTGGCCTCGGGCCGCGTCTGCATCCCGCGCGGCCACAACGGGGTGGTGCTGTTCAACGCGCGTAGCCGCGTGCAGGGCGACAGCCGCGACGGTGGCGGTGTCGTGCGCCTGGGCATCCGCATCGGCGGCCGCGATGTCGGCTACCGCGGCGTCCAGGACCTCGGCCCGGCGCCGCACGGCGAGAGCACCCGCACCATCGCCGCGAGCCACCTCAGCGCCGGCGACGCCGCGCTGTCGCCCGGTTGCCACGAGGTGCAGGCGGTCGCCAAGCGCCGATGGCGACTTCCGCAACCTGTCGATGAACGCCGACCTGCCACTGCTCTGGTTCGACTAGCGCGCGCCGTCAGCCGCCCGGCGCGCCCGCCGCCGCGGGGGTCAACCGCCAGACCGCGTTGCCGACGTCGTCGGCCACCAGCAC
>PPFU01003502.1_pt1 | contig 18751 bp, 16 predicted proteins | sample 1535991 | NCBI WGS metagenome assembly PPFU01 (sample SAMN04901290, study PRJNA319586) | Hypolithon metagenome, whole genome shotgun sequencing project. | isolation source: Antarctic Hypolithon | place: Antarctica: Miers Valley | collected 2014
AGCGGGGGGAGAGCGGGGGGCGAGCGGGGGGAGAGCGGTGGGGGCGGAGCGGGGAGGCGGGCGAGGAGCGGGCAGCGGGGTGGCTTCCCCGTCCCCTTCCACATCGGGTGATCACCCTAGCCGACTCGATGATAGCACCTCATTTTCGCCATCGAGAGACGCTGCGTTCCGTCTACGCCGGTTGCGCTGCATTCGCAGTCACAAGAGGGGAGCGTGAAGAGTCGTTGGCACATCCGTTCCGACCGCGCGAAGATGCAGAATCGGCCGTTTTCTGCAGTGTAATTGCAGACTCTTCCGATCCAATGACGAGCCGCCCATCGCGTTTCACCGCCCCCCTGCTACACTTCTGGGCCGCTCCCGGATGGGCGGCCGACCCCACCGCACCCCCCGCCCCCATGAATCGACGCCAAGCCCTCCTCGCCGGCCTGGGCCTGCTGCTGACCGGCTGCGGCTCGTCCAAACTGCACTCCCCCGTCTCCGGGCGACCCGGTGCCGCGTGGCCCGACCGACCTCCCGCCGGGGGTGCAGGGGGTTCCCCGGCCGCACGCACCGGGCCTTACGGCACCACCGCCTACGGCTCCCCGCAGCCCGTCGTCCAAACCCCCTACCGCGCACCCGCAGCCCCAACCTACGCCCGGGCGGAACAGCCCGATGTCGCCCGCTCCGGGGCCAGCCCGACCCTCACCGTGCTGCGACGCGAGCGGTGGGCGACCCGTGGCCCCAGCACGGCCAACATCAACCTCATGAACGGCGTCGGCCGCATCACCGTCCATCACGAGGGCTACACCCCCGTCACCTTCACCGACGCCGCCTCCACCGCCCGACGCCTCGAAGCCATCCGCTCCACCCACACCAACGACCGCGGCTGGTCCGACATCGGCTACCACTTCATCGTCGACCGCGCTGGCCGAATCTGGGAAGGCCGCGACCTGCGATATCAGGGCGCCCACGTCAAAGACCACAACGAGCACAACCTGGGCATCCTCGTGCTGGGCAACTTCGACCGCCAATCCCCCACCGACCCCCAAGTCGCGGGCCTTGTGCGGGTTTTGCGGACGTATATGGGCCACTACCGCGTGCCCCCGGGCAGGGTCTACACCCATCAGGAGATCATGCCGACCTCCTGCCCCGGCCGATCGCTCCAGAGCCGGATGGTCACCCTGCGGCGGGGGCGATACCTGGGATGAGTCAACCCGCCATCACCACCGCCACGCCCGACGCCGCCACGCCCGACGCCGCCGAGTTCGACGCCCGCGTCGAGGCGGTGCTGTTCACCTCGGATCGACCCCTGCCCTTGGCGAAGCTCGTCGAGGTGGTCCAAGCCCCCGGCCCCGGCGAGGTGCGGCAGGCGGTCACCCGCCTCAATCAGCACTACGACGCCACCGCCCGCAGCTTCCGCATCGAAGAACTCGCCGGGGGCTACCAAGTCCTCACCCTCCCCCGCTTCGGCCCGATGCTGGCGAACCTGCACCGCTCGCGGAGCGACGCCCGCCTCTCCCCCGCCGCCCTCGAAACACTCGCCATCGTCGCCTATAAGCAGCCGATCCTCCGTGCCGACATCGAGGCGATCCGCGGCGTGGCGTGCGGCGAGGTGCTCCGCTCCCTCATGGACCGCCACCTCGTCAAAATCGCCGGCCGAGCCGAGGAACTGGGCCGACCCATCCTCTACGGCACGACGCGGCAATTCCTCGAACACTTCGGCCTCGCGTCGACCAAAGACCTCCCCAAACCCGGCGAACTCGTCCAACGCGACCCCTGACCCCCCACCACCCCACCCCCCGCCAACACCTCAACTCAACCACCCAAACCTCACGCCCAGCCGACCAAACACCCGTGATCCTCCTCATCGACAACTACGACAGCTTCACCTACAACCTGGTGCAACGCATCGGCGAGCTCTACGTCCAACTTGGTGAGGACGCCGCCGACATCGAGCAACGCATCCGCGTCGTCCGCAACGACCGCATCAACGTCGACGAAGCACTCGCACTCGAACCCACCCACGTCATCGTCTCCCCCGGCCCATGCACTCCCCGTGAGGGCGGCGTCAGCAACGACATCATCCACGCCTTCGCCGGCCAGACCCCACTCCTGGGCGTCTGCCTGGGCCACCAATGCATCGGCCACCGCTTCGGCATGACCGTCGACCGCAACACCCGGCTTATGCACGGCAAAACCAGCCCCATCCACCACGACGGCCAAACCATCTTCCGCGGCATGTCCAACCCCTTCACCGCCACCCGATACCACTCCCTGGTCATCCTCCCCGACACCTTCGACCACACCCGCTTCGAGGTTTCCGCCTGGACCAACGAAGGCGAAATCATGGCCCTCCGCGCCAAACCCAACTGGCTCCCCGGCCCCACGCCCCACGCCCCCCTCGAAGGCGTCCAGTTCCACCCCGAAAGCTTCCTCACCACGGAGGGGCCACAACTACTCGCCAACTTTCTCGGCCTCGAAGCGACAGCGGCGAACCGATGTTGAGCGTGGCCGCTCACGGCCCGTTGCTTGGCCGTAAAATCCGACTCGACCATCAAGACATCGCGCCAGCCAGCCAAGCAAGCTCCTCCTACGGATCTGTTGAGGTTCGCGGGCGTGTTGGATCCGAGCCTCGACGCGTCAGCGAGCGGGGCTTTCGCTTTGGCCTTCCCTTCGCCTTGGTATGAACGAAGACCGCTCGCTGACGCGTCGCCGCCCTTCCCTCCACACTGCCCGACGGCCGTCACCCATGGCACCGCAGGTCGGGGTTGACTGTCAGTATGGCAGCGCTGACGTCACACGAGGGCGTCCCCCGCCCCGTGACGCTGGTACGGCGGTTGCATCTCACTTTACCCGGGCCGCGTCCGCCGTCTGTCATCGCGTCACGTGATTACCCCGACGCCCGATTCCCTGAACCACTCCAGTTCGCAAAAAGAGAACCTTCACCATGGCCACCAAAGAACTCGCGTTTGATTCCCAGGCACGTCAAGCCCTCCTCCGCGGCGTCGAGAAGCTCGCGGCGGCGGTCAAGTCCACCCTCGGCCCCCGCGGCCGCAACGCCGTGATCGACAAGAGCTGGGGCGGGCCCACCGTCACTAAAGACGGTGTCACCGTCGCCGAGGAGATCGAGCTGGCGGACAAGGTCGAGAACATGGGTGCTCAACTCGTCAAAGAGGCGGCCAGCCAGACCAGCGACAAGGCGGGCGACGGCACGACGACCAGCACCGTGCTGGCCGAGGCGCTCTTCAAGGCGGGCCTCCGCCAGGTCGCGGCGGGCGTGGACCCCAACGCCCTGGTCCGCGGCATGAAGCGGGCCGTCGCCAATGTCTCCGACCAGATCCGAGCCATGGCCAAGCCCGTCGATGAAAAGGGTGACATTCAGAACGTCGCCTCGATCTCCGCCAACAACGACCCCGCCATCGGCCAAATCATGGCCGATGCGTTCGAACGCGTGGGCAAGGACGGCGTCATCACCGTCGAGCAGGGCAAGGGCCTCGATACCGTCGTCGACGTCGTCGAGGGTATGCAGTTCGACCGTGGCTACCTCTCACCCAACTTCATCACCGACCAGGACAACATGAACGTCGTGATGGAAAAATGCCTCATTCTGGTCCACGAGGACAAGATCAGCGGCGTCCAAAAACTCCTCCCCCTGCTCGAAAAGGTGCAGGAGTCCAAGAAGCCCCTGCTCATCATTGCCGAGGACATTGACAGCGAGGCGCTTTCCACGCTCGTCGTGAACAAGCTCCGCGGCGTGCTCAACGTGTGTGCCGTCAAGGCCCCGGGGTACGGCGACCGTCGCAAGGCGATGCTGCAGGACATCGCCGCCCTCACCGGGGCCGAGGCCATCATGAAGGACCTGGGCACGCAGCTCGATGAGGTCGAGCTGTCGCAGCTGGGCATGGCCAAGCGGGTCACGATCGACGGCGACACCACAACGATCATCGAAGGCGCGGGCGACACCGCGGACATTCAGAGCCGCATCAGCCAGATCCGCCGCGAGATCGACTCGACCACCAGCGACTACGACCGTGAGAAGCTGCAGGAGCGGCTCGCCAAGCTCGCAGGCGGCGTCGCCCAGATCAACGTCGGGGCGGGCTCCGAGGCGGAACTCAAGGAGAAGAAGGCCCGCGTCGAGGACGCCCTCCACGCCACCCGAGCAGCACTCGAAGAAGGCATCGTGCCCGGCGGCGGCGTGAGCTTTATCCGCGCCATCAAGGGGCTCGATAAGGTCGAAGCCCAAGGCGACGAAGCAGCGGGCGTGCAGATCGTCCGCGACGCTCTCACCGTGCCGCTGTTCACCATCGCCGACAACGCCGGCGAACGCGGCAGCGTCGTCGTCCGCCGCGTGATGAGCGAGAAGGGCAACATCGGCTTCGACGCGCTCAACCTCGAATACGTGGACCTCGTCAAGGCGGGCATCATCACCCCCGCCAAGGTCGACCGCACCGCCCTCGAAAACGCTGCCTCCGTCGCCACCCTTCTGCTCACCACCGACTGCATCGTCACCGAAGCACCAAAGGCCAACGACCCCCACGACCACGACCACGGCGGCGGAATGGGCGGTGGCATGGGCGGAATGGGCGGTGGCATGGGCGGGATGGGTGGAATGGGCGGGATGGGCGGGATGATGTAATTCCGCCTCTTCAAGCCGCTTGTGGCTTAACGGTATCGCCACCTTCACCTGCATCTATCCCCTATAAACTCAACCCACCTAGACAGGAAGACCAATCATGCCCGCCACCGCAACCCCCCCCAAGAAAACCACTCCCAAACCCTCTACCATCATGAATACCAAGCTCCGCCCCCTCGACGATCGCGTCGTTGTTCGACCCACCGAGCCCGAGGAACGCACCAAGTCCGGCCTCTACCTCCCCGAGTCCGCCAAGGAGAAGCCCATGACCGGTACCGTCGTCGCAGTCGGCCCCGGCAAGCTCACCGACGAGGGTGCCCGCACCCCCCTCTCCATCAGCGAGGGCGACACCATCCTGTACGGCAAGTACGCCGGTGCCGAAGTCGAACTCAACGGTGAAGAGGTCAAGGTCCTCCGCGGCAGCGAGATCCTGGCGGTGGTGGAGGCGTAGACCCCACCCGACTCAGCTCAGCGAGAGCACGTCCCCTCGCCGCCCGACACGTCGAGTCCTTCTAAGGCAAGCAATGCCGAAAGTCGAAGCCGTTGGCCCGTACCGACTGCACTTCTACGCTTCGGAACCCAATGAGCCGCCCCACGTGCATGTTGCCCGCGACCGTGGCCAAGCAAAGTTCTGGCTCGACCCGGTGGAGCTCGTGAGCAGCAGCCGCTTCCCGCGACATGAGTTGCGGGAAATCAAGCGTATTGTAGTAGAGCGACAGTTGACTCTCTTGGAGAAATGGTATGCCTTCTATGATGACGAAATCTGAAGCCGCCAAAAGCGTTACGCTCAAACCGTTGGCGGTCCGCGTGACCAGCGAAACGCTCACGGTGGACCTCGCCGATGGCCGTACGATTCAAGTGCCGCTCGATTGGTATCCGCGGCTGGCGGACGGAAGCCCCGAGGAATGGGAACAACACCAGCTGAGCGATGACGCGATCCATTGGCCGGAACTCGACGAAGATATAGGCGTCGAAGGCCTCCTCCGCGGCGCCAAGAGCGGCGAGTCGCCACGCTCCCTGAAGCGGTGGCTTCAGCACCGCGCCCTCTGTGAGACCCCGTGGCTCGAACCCGACTACCGAATGCCCTCCTTCAAAGATTCGCCCGTCCAAACCACCCTCTAGTTTTCAACCCAGAACCCACCATGCCTTCCAAACAACTTATCTACGGCTCCGCCGCACAATCCGAACTCCGCAAGGGCCTCGAGCAACTCGCCGACGCCGTCAAGGTCACCATGGGGCCCACCGGCCGCAACGTGATCCTTCAAAAATCCTACGGCGGGCCGTCCGTCACCAAGGACGGCGTCAGCGTCGCCAAGGAGGTCGAGCTCTCCGAGCCCTTCCAAAACATGGGCGCTAAAATGGTCGTCGAGGTCGCCAAACGCACCAACGACAAGGCGGGCGACGGCACCACCACCGCCACCGTACTCGCTCAGGCCATCTTCAACGAAGGCATTAAGCACGTCACCTCCGGCGCCAACCCCATGGCGCTCCAGCGGGGCATCACCGCCGCCGCCAACGCCGCGGGCGACGCCATCAAGGCCTCCGCCAAGAAGGTCAAGGGCCGCGACGACCTCGAGAAGATCGCCACCGTTTCCGCCAACCACGACACCGAGATCGGCGGCCTCATCGCGGACGCGATCCACAAGGTCGGCCCCGACGGCGTGCTCGAGGTCGAGGAGTCCAACACCGCCGAGACCACCCTCGACTTCACCGAAGGCCTCGCCTTCGACAAGGGCTATCTCTCCCCCTACTTCATGACGGACCCCGCCACGCAGGAGTGCGTGCTCGAGGACTGCCTGATCCTCCTCCATGAGAAGAAGATCGGCAACCTCCCCGACCTGCTCCCCCTGCTCAACAAGGTCGCGATGTCGCAGAAGCCACTGCTCATCGTGGCAGAGGACGTCGAGAACGAGGCGCTCGCCGCCCTCGTGGTCAACCGCCTCCGTGGCGTGCTCCGCATCGCGGCGGTCAAAGCCCCCGGCTTTGGCGACCGCCGCAAGGCGATGCTGGGCGACATCGCAGCCCTCACCGGCGGGGACTTCATCTCCGAGGACAAGGGGATCACCCTCGAACAGGTCGAGCTCAACCAGCTCGGTACCGCCAAGCGGGTCACCATTGACAAGGACTCGACCACCATCATCGAGGGTGGCGGGGACCGCAAAGCCATCGACTCCCGCGTGGACCAGATCCGCAAGCAGATCGAGCGAACCACCAGCGACTACGACAAGGAAAAGCTCCAGGAGCGGCTCGCCAAGCTCACCGGCGGCGTGGCCGTCGTCCGCGTCGGGGCCGCCACCGAGACCGCGCTCAAGGAGCGGAAGGATCGCGTCGACGACGCCCTCCACGCCACCAAGGCCGCGGCTCAAGAGGGCTACGTCCCCGGCGGCGGCGTCGCGTTCATCCGCGCCATCGAGGCCGTCCAGGCCGCCCGCTCCGACGCCAAGGGCGATGAGCAGCTCGGCTACGACATCGTCGCCGCCGCCCTCGAAGCGCCCCTCCGCCAGATCGTCGAGAACTCCGGCGAGGACGGCTACGTCGTCGTCGATGAGGTCAAGAAGAGAAAGGGCAACGCCGGCTACAACGCCGCCACCGGCGAGTACGTCGACATGGTCAAGGCAGGCATCATCGACCCCGCCTTGGTCTCCCGACTCGCGCTCATCAACGGCGCCAGCGTCGCAGGCCTCATGCTCACCACCAGCGTCCTGGTCACCGAGCTTAAGGACGACGAAGCCACCGTCGCCGGCGGCGTGTCCTGACCCGCCCCCTTCAACCCGACACCGCACCGAAGCCCGGGGAAATCTTTCCCCGGGCTTCTTGTTTACCCTGGCGTGGGTTCAAATTCGCCACGCGTCAGCGTGCGGCCTGCTCACCCCGCCAAACCAAAAGCACCGCACGCTCACGCGTTGCGGCTCTGATGGATGATGGGAAGCGACTTATCCTTCCACGACGTGCATAGGGTTCCTTCCCTTGGCGTTGCCCCCATCATGATTCCTGAGTCCCTCTCCCCCATCAATAGCTCCAACTCCCCCCACCGCCCCGGCTTCACGCTCATCGAGCTGCTTTTGGTCATAGCGATCATCGGCGTGCTCATTGCAATGCTCCTCCCCTCACTCCGCGGGGCTCGGGTCATGGCGAACGACGTCAAGTGCCTCTCCAACCTCAAGGGGATCGGCACCGCCATGTACGCCTACCTCCCCGACCACGGCGACCGCTTCTTCGAGGCCCTCTCCCCCTACTCCGCCTGCGGTGGGGGCGACTGCATGGACCGCTTCCGGTGGGGCGGACGCGAGAGCGGCAACGAGGGCGGGGCCTACTTCAACCACCCCAACTTCCAGCCCCGCCCGCTCAATGAGTACCTCTCCCACGACCCGACCTCGATCGAGGGCGTCGTCGCCTGCCCCGACGACCGCGGGCGGTACGAGACGAGCTGGACCCCCACCGTGAAGCAGTTCAGCGGCACCAGCTATGCCTTCAACGCGGTGGGCAAGCAGTGGGTCGACGGCAGCGGGACCAAGGTCACCGAGGGAGGGATCGTCGGCTGGTCGCTCGACACGCTCCTGAACACGACCACCACCGTGATGTTCTGCGAAGACCCGCTTCAGTATGAAAGCGACCCGGGCTGGCACGAGTTCGTGCTGGGGCAGGGGAACATCGTGTTCCTCGATGGGCACGCGGACATGGTGTCGGGGGTGACCTCGCCGGTGGGGGAGGGGTACACGTTCCTGCCCCAATGATTCGCGGGCCGCGGTGGAGTGGCGGGGCTTCGAGTGACGCTTCAAGTTGTCATTCGATGGGGATGGTGGTGCCGCTGACGTCGGCAGCGCGGAAGCGGCCGGTGGCGGGATACCACCAAACGGCGCGGGCGGCGACACTGGTGGGGGCGGTGGACTGGTCGGCCGACTGCACGCGGACCTCGCCGCCGCGGTCCGCCCAGAGCAGCAGCTCCTCCCGCTCCGCCTCAAAGAGCAAGTGGGCGGCATCGACCTGGTTCTCCCCCTGACGCACGCGGACCCCTCCATCCGCACGCAGCGAGCGAACCCGCGGCGATGCGCGCGGGCTGTCGTCCCCCACCTCTCCCCCCACCTCTCCCGCGGGTGGGTCGGCGGCGATGAGGCCCCCGGTTTCCTGCACGTCGGCCGCCAAACGATCCGCCCAAAGCTTGAGCACGCGGGCCTCGGGGGTGAGCGGCTTGTGGATCATCTCCACATCGCCCAGCATGGTCACGTCGTTCGCGATGGCGTCGACGATCAGCCGCTCTGACCAGATGAAGAGCGTCGCCCCCCGCCCGTCGAGCTGACTGCCCGCGATACTCCCGGCTGGCTCCGCGTCGCCGCTCTTAGGTGGCTTGGCCGGTCGATAGTCCTCGAGCAGCAGCAGGCCCCGGCCGAGCACTTGGAGTTGCTGGATGGGCTCGTCGCCCCGGCTCTGGTCGAGCGTGACCAGGGGGCCTTCGAGGCGGAGACGGGACAGCACCTTGCCGGCGACCGCCGCAGCATCGGGTCCACCGTCGGCCGCGGCGTCGGGGCGTAGCGGGAGCGGGGGGTCGGTCGGCGTCGCCCGCTGCTCCGCGGTAAAGACGACGTTTTCGCGGGCGGTCACCGTCCGCACCCGCAGCGCGAGGCCGCGGCCGCGGTCGTCGGGCTGAGTGGCGGCGGGCTGAGTCGTAGGCTGAGTCGTGGTTTGAGTCGTGGGGGTATCGGAGTCGATTGGGTCGAACCGCACCCGAAGGTCGCCCGCGGTGAGGCGGGTCGATGTGTCGGGCGAATGGGTGACCGCCACGGCATCGCCCACGACGTGAGCGATGCCCGCATCGCCCTCGAACGTCATCGCACTTGTCCATGTCAGCAGCAGCGAGTCCGCAGCGGCGGCGGCTGCAGCTTGGTCGGCTTCGCCCGCGTCGTCGGCTCGCAGTTGGCCTGGGCCGTCGACTCGGATCACCTGGCCCCGGCGGGTGAGGATGAGGTGGGAGCCCAGGAGCGAGGCGGTGCCCGTCGAGACCGAAGCGAGGCCCGCGTCGTCGAACAGCTCGATCTGCTCCGTCTGAGGATCGGCCCAGAGGCGGGCGGCGACGAGGACCGCACCGTCGGTGCCGCCCACCGCGTCGGCGGTCAGGTCGCGGAGGCGGACGCGGACGCTGCCCGTGGCGGTGAGGCCGGTGAGTTGAAGTGTCCGCGTTCGAGCCGCCGCAGGAGTCGCGGGCTGGGTGGCGGGCGGGGTCGTAGGCCGGGTTGCGGGTCGTGGCTTGGACGGCACCAACACGGGCAGCAGGCCCCGCTGTGTCGCGGGGGACGGGGCATTGGCCGCGGCGGCTTGAATGGGTGGCGTCGCTGGCTCGGTATCTGGCGGGCGGGGTGGTTGCGACAGCTCCGCCTGTAGCAGGTCCGCGGTGAGGTCCAGGTCCTCCCGCACCACATGCACCCCCCCGGTCGCCAGCAGGCCTCGCGGCGTGACGCGGGCGGCCCACTGGCCGTCGGCGTTCTCGGCCCCGGCGGCGGGTGGTGCATCGAGGGGGGCGAGGGGGGCTAAGTCGATCACAAGGGTGTCCGCGTTGACCGTGAGGCGATCCTCGATCGTGTCTCCCCTGCCCACGACGGCGGCGTCACCCTTGGCGGTGACGCGGCGGGGGATCGACCGGGCGTCCCGCTCGCCGCTCTCGATGTTCGCGGTGGCGTTGGCGGCGGCGTGGTCGAGGGTGAAGTCGATGGCGACCTCGTCTCCGCCGAGGGAGAAGCGGGGATGTTCGCCCCGGACCTCGCCGCGAAACGTCGCGGAGCGGAGGCCCATGATGCCCGTCTGGGGCAACAGGCGGTCGGCAGAAGCGGGCGGTTCATGTCGTGTGGCCTCTTTGCGATAGGCGGTGTTTTGCACGAAGAACTGCAGGTCGAGTCTCGAGTCCCAGGAGACCGCCGCGGGGTCGGCGGGTGGGGCCGATGGCTGCGAAGCGGGGGTCTGGCCAGGGGCCGATATTCGAGAGCTTGCATCGGTGGAGTCGGTCGTCAGCCGCCCCGGCCCGAGCACATAGCCCGTCCCCGCCCGCTGGTCGATCATCAAAGACCGCCCCGTGATGCTGCCGGTGCCCGCCGACGCGATCCACAGCGGCGTCGCATCGCTCCCGCCCGCGGTCACCCGGCCGGTCGATGCGAGATATCCCAAGGATGCCCCCCGCACCGTCAGCCCCCCCCGCGTCCGCACCACCACCGGGTCGCCCGTCAGCCCCAGCTCCACATCGCCCGGCCCCTCCAGGCTCGCGGGCTTCTCCTCCATCGGCTCCACGATCAGCGGCCCCGTCCAACGAATGGTCACATCGTCCGCACCCAGCGGCATCAGAGACACCCGATCCCCCGCGGGCCCGTCAGCCGACCCCGCCTCCACCTGCGCCACGCCCCACCCCGACCCCACCAGCTCCGCCACCAGCCGCGGCGCCGATGCGCCCGCGCCCCCCGCGGTCGCCGGCCCCCCGCCGACAGAGCCGGTCGCCGCCAACCGTTCATAAAATCGCCGATGACTCGCTCGCGTCAGACTCGGCCCGCCCTCCGGGTCCGCCGCCGTCGCGAAAAGCACCGACATCGCATCCGCCGTCGCCTTCGCCTCGCCGCGTTCATCCGCGATGACCACCTCGCGGAGGAAGCGGGCACGATAATATTGATGCCCGGCCGCTGGCACGGCCGCGTCGTCGGCGTCTTGGCTCGACCGATCCCGCTCTGGAGAATCCTCGGCATTGGTGGCGGGGGTGGAGCGGTGCTCGGTGCCGAGCGTGGCCGCCTCGGCCGCGTCCTCGGCCGCGAGCGTTTCGACGGGCGGCACGGGCGGCTGATCGGTGCCGTCGCGTCGCGGTGACGGGTTGAATCGCACTTCCCGCCCGCGGGCCACCTCCAGGTGCTCCAAGCGGTTTTGTGTCTGGTTGTACGTCAACGACAGCCCGGTGCCGCGGAAGTCGATCGCATCGGTGCTCAGATGCACCGCGGTGGAGGAGGTGATCCGGCCGAGCACCATGTCAAACTCCGCGGTGTCGAGCTGAACCCGTGCGATCTCCCGCCCGCCATCGAATTGCGACATCACCACATGCCCGCGAAACGTGCCGTCCCGCAGCTCATCCCCCGGCGCCACCAGCGTCGCGGCATCGGCCGTGATCAGCACCCGGCGTCCACCCCCACCCTCTCCTCCAAGGGCATCCCCCCCCACCTCGATCGTCGCCCGCGGCCTGGTGACCTCCAGCACGTTGCGGGGCAGAAACTCGAGCTGGTCATAGGTGATCCTCGTCCTGGGTCGGCTCCGCTCCGCGTCGGCCACGAAGAGAAGCGTGCCCCGCTCGATCGCCTCGACACTCGACCGCGGCCCACCCCCGACGCGGCTGGGGTTGACGCCGGTGAAGTCGCTGATGTCCGCGGGTGCGGTTCGGCCGCCGCCCTCGCCCAGCAGCCCGCCGCCCCACCACCACGCCGCCGCCACGATGGCCGCCGACGCCACCACCGCCCCTGCCATCACGGATGCTGCACGCCGCATGGGGGCAGTGTAGTGGCAGCCCCCGCGTCGGTATCACTCGATTCCCACAAGCCGCGCCGCCCCGGGCTGTGCCCCATAGGGTATGACGCGAGAAACATAGAGCCGGGCCATCCTGCCCGGCTGCCTGCTCTGATAAGGATCGTCGTAAGAGCGGGGGCGTCCGCGGGCTCCGGTCGGGCGAACGAGGTGGGTCAGGAGGTCGGACCGCTTGCTTTGTGCGGGGGTTGTGACCGATACAGAAGCTACCGCTTACTCTGTGCGCGGCTCTTTTTGGAAGTGTCGATGGACGCCGGTGATGCCCTGGAGCAGCAGTTGCTCGTAGCGTTCGAGGGGCAGTTCCTGGTGGGGTCGCACGAGGAGAACCAGGTCGTAGCCCGTGTCGGCGGTGGCGTGGAGCAGGCGGTGCTGGGCGAGTCGGAAGGTTTCGCGGAGCAGGCGTTTGTGTCGGTTGCGTCGCACCGCGTTGCCGACCCGCCGCCCGACGCTGAGGCCCACGCGGTGAAAGCCGAGGTTGTTGGGCAGCCCCAGCACGGCGACGGGGCCGACGGGTTTGCGGATGCCCGCGTCGAAGATGGGCTTAAATGCCGACCGCCCCGTCAGCCGCTGCCGCCGGGTCAGCCTGTAGCGGGGAGCGGTCATGTCGATGGCATGTGAAAGGGTCGGCTGCTTCACGCCGGGTCGCATTTCACGCCGATTTCCCGTCGGGTGAGAAGGGGTGCAGCATGGAGAAGTGGGCGATACAGGGCTCGAACCTGTGACCCCCGCCTTGTAAAAGCGGTGCTCTGGCCAACTGAGCTAATCGCCCGACACGGCCATCTTAGAACATCTCTCCGCAAACGCCCCCACCTCCTGGATCAGCCGCCGCGTCGCCGCCGGCGGCTCGGCGTCGACGGGGAGGGGATTCGTCGCGTCGAAGGTGTGCGATGCCCCCTCGATGAGTTCCAGCTTGGCCCGCTCGTGAGAGGCCTCGTGCAGGCGGTGGGCGTCGCGGACCGCGACGGTCGCGTCGGCCGTACCGTGCAGCAGCAGCACCGGCAGGTCCAGCGAAGCGATCGCGAGGCAGGGGTCGAACCGCTCGGGGTCCGCCTCCACCTCCTCCAGCCAGGCCCTGCCCACGTGCAGCACCTGGCCCGTGCGGCTCGAGGGGGACGCGATGCGGCCCTCCCGCCGCAGCGTCTCCCGCTCCGCGTGTGACAGCCGCACCGCATCCGCCGGGGCCGCCGCCGCCGCGATACCCGCCAGCCTCCCCCCTGCCCGCCCCACCTCCGCCGCCGCGAGCAGCGCGGTCGTGCCCCCCCTGCTGTGTCCAAAGAGCACGATGGGCAGGCCCGCTCCCTGGATTTGTCGCGACCGGATCGCATCGAGCACCGCCTCGACATCGGCGACCTGCTTCCCCCACGTGTCCCGCTCGAACAGGTCCGGCCGACCGAACCGCTCGACCTGGAGGGTCATCCCGCTGTGGCTGAAGTTGAATCGATGCACCACGAAGCCCCGCCAGGCAAGCGACTCCGCCAGCCGCGGGATGAAGCCGTAGTCCTTGTACCCCTTGAACCCATGCAGCAACAGCACCGCCCCCACCGCCACGCCCCCATCGTGCGGCATGTGCGAATCGCCGTAGATCAATTGCCCGTCCGCCCCCCGCACCGTCCAGTTCTTGCATTGATCCATGCCGCGATCATACCCTCGTCATATAGCCCGACCGTCTCGGCAGGTTTTTACGAGGTTCCGCACCAATCCAACGCCAAGAGGCCAAGACGCCAAGAGGCCAAGACGCCGCTGCCCTATTACGACTCCGCCCCCTCCCCCTTCACCGGCGTCAACGACTTGATGTACTCGACCAGCGGCTCCACATCCCACGGGTCCACATCGCGGAACGGCTGCATCGTCGTATAGTACCCGCCCACTTCCTGGGCCTGGGGGTCCGTGATTGACTCCTCCAAATACGCCTCATCCCGCACGACGATGTCGCCCGTCTTCAGCGACACCTCCTCCCCATAAATCCCATACAGCGGCGGCCCCGTCGCCAGTTCCAGGTCCCCCGGGTCCTCGGGGGGCGCTTCATAATGACAGGTGTAACAGCCGTACTCAGCGAACGCCTCCTTGCCACGGGTGATGCGGGGGTCCACGGCGGGGGGGGCGGTGGGACCTTGAGCAGCGGGCCGGGTGGCCGCGGCGGTGGAGGGTTGCAATGCAGGAGGTGGGTCCGATTCAAGGTCGCAGGCAGTCGTGAACACCGCGAGCAACAACGCCAGCAGAAGGCCCCGGGGCAAGAGTTGCCCGGGCGTCGAGCGGCTCGAGGGCGGCGGGGTGGGGTTTTTGCGGGCGTATTGCACGATCGTGAAGGCGTGGGCGTGCCGATCGTCGGCCGGGTGGTGCTCCAGCGTCTTGCTCTGCCACTGCGACATATCCACCGCCGGAAAATACGTGTCCCCTCGCGGCTCCGCATGCACATGCGTCAGATACAGCCGATCCACACGTGGCATCGCGGAGCGATAGACCTCCTCCCCCCCAATCACAAACACCTCCGCGTCCCCCTCCACCCGCTTCAACGCCTCCTCAAGCGAGTGCACCACCTCCGCGCCCTCGCACCGATACCCCCGCTGACGCGACAACACAATGTTCCTCCTCCCCGGCAAAACGCCCCCACCCCCCGCTCCCGTCGCCTCCAGGTTCTTGCGGCCCGTGATCACCGGGTGGCCCAGCGTCGTCCGCTTGAACCACTTCAAATCATCCGGAAGCCTCCACGGTAAGCCGCCGTCGCACCCAATCACACGGTTCTCGGCAACGGCGGCAATGGCATTGAGCATGGTGAAGAAAGCAACTGGTGGAACCCATCCACCCCAACCCTTCGCACCCAACACACCAGTTTATGCCACTGCCCCCGCCCTGTCACCCCCCACCCGGGACCCCCACCCATGACCCTTACCCATGACCCTTACCCGTAACCCCCAACCGAGCCATCTCCCTCCCATCGTTCACAGGCCGGGGCAGAGCGGCAAGCGGCAGCGAATCGCGTCGCTGGGGCTTGTGGTGTAGGTCGGATGGTGAACGCTGCACCAGGTTCCAACTCGGCGAGTTTGGCTGGCCTCGCGGCCTGGGAATTGCGAAGCTGGGCATTGGTCGCCCATCCTCCTATCGGCGTTACCGGTATCGAGTATCCCGGCTAGACTTCCCGACCCGGCTTTCCCCCCGCCTTCCCCACTCCAAGCCCACCATGCGTACCTGGACCTGCTTCTGCGGCAACCGCCTGTTCTTAGACAACATCGCCTGTCTCCGCTGTGGCCGCGTCGTGGGATGGGCACAGCCCCTCGCCCGCATTGCCCCCATCGACGCCCCCGCCACCGCCAACCCCGCCCTCACCCTCGACGGCCGCTTCGCCTTCAACAGCCCCCTCCCCGAGGCCGCCGGGCAACGCTTTGCCCAGTGCCAGAACTGGATCGACCACAACGTCTGCAACCGCATCGTCGCGGTCCGTGGCGATGGCTCCGCCGACCGCCTCTGCAACGCCTGTCGCTTCAACCGCACCGTCCCCGACCTGGACATCCCCGGCAACCGCACCAAGTGGGCCGCCCTCGAGGCAGCCAAACGCCGCCTCATCTACGGCCTCGACCTGCTCCGCCTGCCCTACGGCGACGCTACCGACGGCATCTCGCCCCCCCTCTCCTTCGACTTCAAGGGCGACACCATTCCCGCAGACCGCGGCTGGCACGCCCTGGGCGACGTCGAGCAGGTCTACACAGGCCACGACCAGGGCAACATCACCATCAACATCAAAGAGGCGGACGACTGGGAACGCGAGAAAACCCGACTCAACATGGGCGAAAAACACCGCACCCTCATCGGCCACTTCCGCCACGAGGTCGGCCACTACTACTGGGATGTCCTCATCAAGCACCACCCTCAACGCCTCGCCGACTTCAAAGACGCCTTCGGTGACCCCCAACACCCCACCTACCAGGAGGCCCTCGATCGCCACTACCAAGCCGGCCCACCCGACAATTGGCGGGAACACTTCGTCTCCGCCTACGCCACCATGCACCCCTGGGAGGACTGGGCGGAAACCTGGGCCCAGTACCACGACATGGTCAACGTGCTGGACACCGCCCGCAACGCGGGCTTCACCCCCGACCTCGAGATCCCCGGCCCCTTCGACGACATGCTCCCCCGCTTCGGCGAACTGGCCGTCATGCTCAACGAACTCAACCGCACCCAGGGCCTCATCGACCTCGTCCCCGAAATCCTCACCGCCCCGGTCGTTGACAAGATGCGCTACGTCCATCACATCATCCGCGACGTAAGCCGACACTATTTTTAGCCCACGTTCGACCCCCAAGCCCACGTTCGACCCCCAAGCCCGCGGTTCACGACCCCGCAAAAATCCCACGAAAGCAACCCCGCCCCTGCGACGCGGCGGACGGTCGTGGTGGTGCCGATGCCGCTGCCGGATCGATAACCGCTACGTCGCCAGGGGAGGCCGGGACGCTTGGAGAAAATTTGAAGAGTATCGCCGCTCGTTGGCCCCCTTGGCGACTTGGCGGTTCTTCGTGGAACCCAAGACCGCTTACTGCGTCCGCGGCTCTTTGGGGACTCCGCACGAGGACATCGGCTAAACTCCCCAACTTCCCCCCCACCGCCCCCCCACCAACCCAAGCCGCCTACCACTCCCCTCATGGCCACGACACAGCGAGACTATTACGAGGTGCTGGAGGTTGACAAGTCCGTCTCCCATGAGGAGCTCAAGCGGGCGTATCGGCGGATGGCGATGCGGTTTCACCCCGACCGCAACCCCGGCGACGCCGAGGCCGAGAGCAAGTTTAAGGAGGCGGCCGAGGCCTATGAAGTGCTCTCGGACGAGGAGAAGCGGCGACGCTACGACCGTCACGGGCACGCCGGCGTCCGCGGCTCAGGGGGGCATGACTTTTCCCACATGGATGTGGGCGACATCTTCTCGGTCTTTGACGAAATCTTTGGCCAGGCCGGGGGGCTCGGGGGCTCACCCTTCGGCGGCGGGCTGGGCGGCAGGGCGGCGGGGGGAGCCCGGGCGACCCGGGGGTATGACCTCGAGACGGCCGTTGAAATCACGCTTGAAGAAGTCGCCCGGGCCGCGGAGCGGGAGGTGGACTTTACCCGGCAAGACCTGTGCGACCACTGCGGCGGAACCGGCGCGCCGCCGGGCTCCGAGCCCGCCGTCTGCTCGACCTGTGCCGGAAGGGGACAGGTCGCCCAGTCGGGCTTGGGCGGGATGTTCCGCATGGTCGTCACCTGCCCGACCTGCCGCGGCGCGGGTCGGCTCCACCGCGACAAGTGCAAGGTCTGCCGTGGCTCGGGGCGGCAACCCAAGGAACGCACCGTCCACGTCGACATCCCCGCCGGTATTCGCGACGGCCAGGCGATCCGCGTCCCCGGCGAGGGCGAGCCCGGCCCCGTCAGCCCCGGCGGAATCATGGGCACCCCGGGCGACCTGCTCGTGGTCGTTCAGGTCGCACAGCACCCGCTCTTTGTCCGCGCTGAGGATGACCTGATCCTCCGCATGCCCGTCAGCTACCCCCAACTCGCCCTGGGCGCCACCGTCAAAATCCCCACGCTCGACGGCGAGGAGGGGCTTACCATCAAGCCCGGCACGCAAGGCGGCGCGATCTCCCGCATCCGCGGCGGGGGGCTGCCCCACCTACGCTCCGGGAGACGCGGCGATCTGATCGTCGAACTCATGCTCGAAGTCCCCCGCGACCTCACCGACGCCCAGCGGGACCTGCTCCGCCAGTATGCCGCCACCCAGGACCACGAAGTGCTCCCCGAAACCAAAAGCTTCTGGCAAAAAATCAAAGAACACCTCAGTTAGAACCGCTCGCGGCTCGCCTAACGGACCCGCTTGCGGCCTAGCGCGTCCCGCAAAATCCCTACCCTACGAAGTACGATGAAAATAAAGTTCCGCGACGACGCCACCCAATCCAAACCCCCCACCGACGCCCATGCCGACAACCCGGACGCGCAGGCAGAAGAGGTCGCCCGCGACCGCGCTACGCAGGACGCCAACGCCGACCTGCGGTATGACGCGGCAGACGACGATGGCGATGAAAAGGCCGCGGGCCACGGCAATGACGCCTCCGACCTGCTCGACCTTCAACGCGAGCGGGATGACCTCGAGGCGCAACTGCTCCGCACCAAGGCGGACTATCAAAATTACATCCGCCGCTCGCAGCAAAACGCCCAGCGGGAGAGCGAGCAGCAGACCATCTCCATGGTTAAGGGCTTGACGATGGTGCTGGACCACTTTGACCGCGCCCTGTCGATCGACCCCTCGACAACCGACACGAAGACGCTGTTCGATGGCGTCGCGGGGATCCAGGATGAATTGCTCCGCGCGTTAAGCCGATATGGCGTCGCCCGCATCGAGGCGTCGCCCGGCGACCCGTTCGACCCCGAGCGGCACGAAGCGCTGCTGCGAATCCCCCACGACACCATCGAGCAAGGCCACATCGTCAAGCAACTCGAGCCCGGCTACGCCGTCCACCAAACCCCTGTCCGCCCCGCCAAAGTCAGCATCGCGGGGTGAGGCGGAGAGGGGTCAAGGGGGCCAGGAGGCAAGGGGGCCAGGAGGCAAGGGGGCCAGGAGGCAAGGGGGCCAGGAGGCAAGGG
>PPFU01001939.1_pt1 | contig 18732 bp, 18 predicted proteins | sample 1535991 | NCBI WGS metagenome assembly PPFU01 (sample SAMN04901290, study PRJNA319586) | Hypolithon metagenome, whole genome shotgun sequencing project. | isolation source: Antarctic Hypolithon | place: Antarctica: Miers Valley | collected 2014
TCGCGCAGCACGTCGTTGCCGCGGCCACGGTGTTCGCGCCGGCTGTGCTCGGGATGAAAATCCGACACCACGCGCCCGCTGGATGTAGAGGCGTCGAGGTCGAGGTTGATCCCTTCGGCAAGGTGCACCCGGATCGAGCCGCCCGAGGTTTCGAGCACGCAGCGTCCTTTAGGCTGCTTCGTGATCGTCGCCCGCACCGAGCCGCCCGAGGTTTCGGCAGTCACATCACCGCCCACTTCTTGAATCTCGACCGAGCCGCCCGAGGTGTGCGCCATTACGGTACCGCCCACATAGCCCAGCCGGATCGAGCCGCCCGAGGTGCGCACGTCTACGTTGCCCGTAGTGCCTTCGAGCGCGATAGAGCCGCCACTCGTGTTGCCCTGCACCGTACCGTGGATGCGCCCAAAGCGCAGGCTGCCTCCGCTGGTGCGGGTAACGACGTTGCCTTCGAGGTCGCCCACTTCGATAGAGCCGCCCGATGTTTTGAGGTCTACGTTAAAGCGCTCGGGCACGCGGACGCGGAACTGCACCTTCTGGTTGCGCCCCCCCATCCAGTTGGTGCGGCGCTCCCGTTCGCCGCGCACCTGTACAGTGTTGCCGCGCTGGTCGAAGCGGACGTCGAAGCCGTCGATGTTGTGCTCTACCTCAACTTCAACCTCGGTGCCACTGCCCGGCACAACCGTAATCTGGCCTACGTCGGTATAAAGGTCGAGGGTGCCGCCCGGCCGTACGGTAAAGGTGCGGTGGATGCGGTCCATCCCCGACTCGTCACGCGTTGAGTGCGCAACGTCTGGCGCGAGCAGCGGCGCGGGTGCCACTGCGGCGGAAGGCAGCGGGGGCAGCGGCACTTGGTGGATAGTGGTGAGCGGTGCTGCCTGCAACTCCCACGGCTTGAAGGCGGCCAGCGGCAACAGCACAGCCGCAAACAACACCCCCGCTACGATGGTGACGGCGCGGTTGAGGATTTCGCGGCGGCGCTCGGGTTCGAGAATAGCCAGCAGGCGTCCTTCAAGCTCGCCCTGGTGCGCCATCGAGACCGCCCCGAAAGGCGTGCGCGCCCGCAACGTCCGGGCGATTTCGAGCAGGTGCCCTGCATAGGCCGAGGCGCGGGTGCCCCGCTCCAGCACATAGTCGTCGCAGGCACGCTCGCGCTCTACGCGCAGCCTGTGCGTACCCCACCACACCAGTGGGTTGAACCAGAACAGCGCACACGCCACCTGCGCTACCATCTGTGTAAGCGCGTCGAGCCGCCGGATGTGGGCCACCTCATGCAAGAGCACCACCCGCAGGCGCTCTTCATCCCACTGCTGTGCGGCGCGTGGCAGCAGCACCACCGGTTTGAGTACGCCAAACGTCAGCGGCGTCACCGCGTCATCCGTCCACCGAAGCGCTACAGGGCGCTGCACATCCATCTCCCAGATAACATCGTGGGCTGCCTGCCGCACCGCGTCATCGTCGATCGGGTCCGCCTTCCCTGTCCACGCGTTGAGGCGCACGAGCCCTACGAGATAGAACAATCCGACGGCGGCGGCACCGCCCAGCCACAGCACCCCCAGCCACGCCAGCGGCGGCAGAGAGGCACTGGGCATATCACTTATGCCATAGCCAGGAGCCGGCGGCACGGGTGCGCCCTCTTCGAACGCCGAGTGTCCGTGGCCAGTCTCGCCGAAGATTATCACCTCGGGCGGGGGAGGTGGAGCAGGTGGGGCAGGCGCGAAAACTGCGTAGCCTTCAACTAATTCTGTAACAGGCACAATTCCTACCCGCCACGTGGGCAGAGCGAGTTCGAGAAACGGCAGTAGTAGCACACTGCCCAGCGCCATTGACCACACAAGGTGACGGCGCGCAGCCGAGGCCTCGCGCAACGTGTACGCGACAAGAGCGGCAAGCAGTAGGATGATCGTTGACTTGATGCTGATCAAGACCAGCGCGCGCTGTACGTCAGGGTTACTGATAAAATCAGCGAACGTGTAGAGCATGGATTCCATGGCTTAGCGGCCCTCCTGCCGAGCCTGTTTGATAAGTTCTTCGAGTCTACCAAGTGCGTCGTCAGACAGTTTTCCTTCCTCCATACTCAGCAGTGCCGCCATCGCTTGCTCGGTAGAATTGTCAAAAAAGGTGCGAACCGTCTGCCGCAGCGCCCCCTCCGATGCTTTGTCACGCGGCTGCACCGTCTGATAGACGTAGCGCGGCCCGTCCTGCGAATGGGTGAGATGGCCTTTCTCTTCCAGCACCCGCAGCATGGTGCGGACAGCGCTGTAAGAGGGCGGCTCGGGCAGGTGCTGCAACACCTCCTGCGCAGTCTGCGGACCGCGCTCGTAGATAACAAGCATAATCTGCCGCTCGCGGCGGCTCAGGTCGAGGTGTGGCGTTCGAGCCATGGTCAAAATGGGTACGTGATAAGGCACAGCAGGTGTGCTATTTTTTTAGCACACCCCTAACCTACAGGCTCGCGCTGTTAGATGCAAGTAGTGGTGCCATTTTTTTCGCATGCCCCGGGCTACGATGGCTTCCCGCTGAGGTTACACTCTCCTTTTCACCTCTGCTGCCCTCTCTGAGCTGTCCGCATTCTTGCGTAGCGCCGAGGCGTGGCCCCTGCTGGTAAGCAGCAGGAGGTGGCTACCGCCCCGCGCTCATCTGTTGAGCCACCAGATGGCAGCGTTGAGAACGGTGGCAAACACGACCCAGGCCAGGTAGGGCACCAGCAGATAGGCCGCTGTTTTCGACACGCGCGCAAAAGCGAGCATTGTGAGCGCGATAAGTAGCAAGAGCGCTATGATCACACAGAGGCCCCCCAGCGGGCTTTGCAAACCGAAAAAGACGAGCGACCACGCCGCATTGACCACGAGTTGCGCAAAAAATATCACGATGCCTACCCGAACGTTTTCATGCGCGGTGCCCTGCCGCCACACCAGCCACAACGCGATGCCCATGAGCGTGTAGAGAATGGGCCACACTACCCCGAACGTCCACCCCGGCGGGGTAAAGGCTGGCTTGTCGAGTAGGGTGTACCACGAGCCTTCTCCTGTAGCCGTGGTGAGTGTGCCGATAATACCGGCAAACTGGCAAAGGGCGATCGCGCCGATGAGGCTGAAAATGGAGCGGAGCGTCATTCAGATACGGGTTTGATTCGCAAGGTATCGTTCCCGCACCGCCCAAACTAGTCGTGCTCTATTTCGCGCCCACCCGCGGATACAGCGTACCGGCATCTACCCGGGCAGGCTCCGTCTCGCGCAGCGCGTCGCCGTCTACCTCGCGGTAAAAACAGGAGTAGTGGCCCGTATGACAGGCTGCACCACCTTCCTGCTCGACCCTGAAAAGCAGCGCGTCACCGTCGCAATCGAGCCGTGCGGCATGCACCCGCTGCACGTGGCCGCTGGTTTCGCCTTTTACCCACACCTGAGCGCGCGAGCGGCTCCAGTACGTCATCAGGCCTGTGTCGAGCGTCTGCTGCAGCGTCTGGGCGTTCATGTACCCCAGCATAAGCACCTCCCCGGTGTGCACGTCCTGGGCGATGGCAGCCACCAGGCCCTGCGCATCAAAGCGCACCTCGTCGAAAAGCGTCTTCATAAGGGCCTGGAGCGATACATAGTATGCGGCCTGAAGTCTGGTACATCGGAAAAGGTTGCCTGCCGCTTTTGCGCCGACAGCCGGGACGCGCCCCTCGGGGATGCGGCACAGCCCTTGATAGGCTGTGTGTAAGCATTCTGCCCCGTTTATGCGCCACCTGTTTCTGCCTGCTTTGCTGGTGCTCATCGCGCCCGCGGCGACCGCTGCCCCCGCTGCCCCCGCCGACCCATTCGAGCGGCTCACAGCGCTCTCTCCCTACGAGATGGACGAGGTATTGTGGCTGGCACGGTGCGTACTCTCTGAGTCCGACCGGGCGGCAGAGCAGCGGTATGTGGCCTGGGTGGTGCGCAACCGCGTGGAGACCGGGTACCGGGGTGCTGCCTACCGCGAGGTCGTGCTGGAGCCGTACCAGTTCAGCGCTTTCAACAAGCCTTCCGAGCGCCGCCGCTACCTGCTGGCGCTCAACCAGAACACCCGCAGCGACAAAGCCTGGCAAAACGTCGTCGAGATCGCCCTCGACGTGTACCGGGCACCCGCCACCGCGCGTCCGTTCCCGGTAGAAACGCGGCATTTCTACAGCCCCATCTCCATGCCCGGCGGCGCGACACCCTCGTGGGCCGAGGGCCGCACCCCTGTCGCCGTGAGCATCGCCATCGACGACAACCGGTTTCGGTTTTACGAAGGGGTAGACTACGCGGCCGACATGCCGTGGAAGCGCGCAGCCACCGTACAGGACTCGGCCAAAGCCGATAGTGCTGCAGGCGCTGATATGCGTACGACACGCATCGGCAAACGCCTCGAAGCGCACCGCGCCCGCCTCCGCACGACGGTACAGCGCCCGCAGCGCCCCGCAGGCGCCAGAAGCACCGGCTCAGGACAGCAGCGCTGACGGAACCGCTGCCGCAGGCTGGCCTTTGCTGCTGCATGAAATCCGTGTTGCACCTGCCCCGCCTGCTGCTGATCGGCCTGGTCCGTTTCTACCAGCTTGCCCTCTCGCCGTGGCTCCCTCCGTCGTGCCGCTACACGCCGTCGTGCTCAGCGTACGCCATCGAGGCGCTGAAAACGTATGGCGCGGTGCGGGGCACGATCCTGGCCTGCTGGCGGGTGCTGCGCTGCGCGCCGTGGGGCGGCTCGGGCTATGATCCACCCCGCTGGTTTGGGGAGATGCCTCCACCCTGTTGTCCCCCCGCAGGGGTGCAACGGGTAGAAGGTCAATAATTTTTCACTAAAGGTTTATGGCGCGATCTGTGCACGCCGATGATGGAGAAAACCGCTTCCACGTCTGTGAAACCACTCCTCGCCCTCGCCGCCCTGTCGCTGCTGACGATCACGCTTGCCGCGCTGCGTCCGTCTCTTCCCCCGCCCAGCGACTGCATGCTCTGGATCTGAGCGGTAGCGTCGGTGCCCTACTAAGGCTGCGTGAAGTTGCTGGAACCGCTTGCCTGCGCCACGCGCGCCGCATAGCTTGTGGGCAGTTCTTTCTCAGACGCCACAGGTTCTGCCCTTCACGGGTGGATTAAAAGGGAATCCGGTTGGCGTACGCTGTTGCGTGCGCTTGATGCCGGAGCTGTGCCCGCAACTGTAAGACGCCGGAAAGCCACAGGTTTTCTCGGTCAAGGTCGATGACGCCACCAGCCACTGCGCCACTGCGCGGGAAGGCGGGCCGCCGAGACCTTAACCGCCCCGAGGGCGGCGTCGAGCCAGGAGACCTGCCTGCGGCGTAATGAGCCACCCTCCGGGACCAGAGGTTGCGGCCACCGCCCGTCTCCCCTGGAGTGTGCCCGGCTCTGCCGTGGCACCGGCGCTGTGCCCGACCTTGCATTTGAGGATCGGGCTTTTTCATGCGCCTCTTTTTCGCTTTTCTGCTGCTCACTGCCGCTGCCCTGCCGGGCCGTGCGCAGGATTCTACCTACACGCTGCCCGCCCTGCTCGTCACCGCCCCACGCGGGGTGGAGCAAGCCTCGGCTACGGGCCGCACCATCCTGCTCGGCGCGCGCGAGATCGAGCAGACCGGAGCGGCGAGCGTTGCCGACCTGTTGGCGCGCCGCGGCGGCTTGTTTGTCCGCCCCTATGGACCTGGTGGACTGGCCTCGCTCTCGCTGCGCGGCACGGGTGCTGCGCAGACGCTTGTCCTGCTCGACGGCTTTCGGCTGGCCGACCCACAGCTGGGTCAGGTGGACCTATCGCTGCTGCCCACCGCCCTGCTCGCACGCGCCGACATTTTGCACGGAGCGGCATCGGCGTGGCACGGCACCGATGCGCTGGGGGGCGTGCTGTCGCTCACCTCCCGCGCGCCGGGCGGCGGCACCCGTGCCAGCGCCGAGGCGGAAGCCGGGGCTTACGGCCTGCTGGGCGGCTCGCTGCTTGCAGAAACGGGAGTGGCAACAGGTAGCGCACTCGTCTCGGTCACGCACCGGCAGAGTAGCGGTGACTACCTGGTGGAATCCGCTGCGCTGGGGCGCACCCCGCGTCGCAACGCCGATTTTACGCAGACAGGGCTGCTCGCCACCGCAGCACGGGGCCGCACGCGCGCCGGGATCTGGCTTACACGCGCAGACCGGGGCCTGCCAGGCGTGGCCGGGACGCCCCCGCAGGGCGAGCGGCAGCACGACCAGTCGGCGCGGCTGTGGGTACGCACCACCCGTCCCCTTAGCACTGGGACCCTAACGGGCGGGATCGCCGTGCAGGCGGGGGCACTGCGCTACACCCATCCCCTGCTGGGCATAGACGACACAGGCCGCACCGCTGTGCTGATGGCAGAGGCCGAGGCACGCCAGGCAGTAGGCCAGCATTGGCTCGTGGGCAGCGGCGTATCGTACAGCTTCTCGGGGGCTGCGCACCCCAGCCTGGCAGATGCGGCGCGTGAGCACCGCGGCAGCGTGTTCTCCTATGCCGAGGGCACGCATGGACGCTTTTACACCGCGCTCGCGCTGCGCTTCGATGCCTACGCCCAACCCGGCGGCATGCGACAAGCGCTGAGCCCACGGCTGGGTTTCGGTTTCATGCTCACCCCGCACCTGCGGGCAATGCTCAGCGGAGCGCGCAGCTTCCGCGTGCCCACCTTCAACGACCGTTTCTGGCAACCCGGCGGCAAGCCTGACCTCCGCCCCGAGCACGGCATCATGCTGGAAGGCGGGCTGCGCTGGCACCGCGGCGCGCTTTCCGCAGAAGCCACGGCATACCAGCACCACGTCCGCGACCAGATTATCTGGATGCCCGGCGCGCGTGGCGTGTGGTCGCCCGCGAACATCGGGAAGGTGCGCACGCGCGGGCTGGAGCTTTCCGCCGAAGTCACAGCCTCCCGCCTCTCCCTGCATCCGTACGGCGGCGTTTTCTACACCCTCACCGACGCGCGCGACATTTCTGATCCAGCCGCGCCTGCCTACAACCAGCCCCTGCGCTACGTCCCGCATGAAAGCGCCCGCTTCTACGCCGGGGGCGCACTCGGCCTGCTGACGCTCGACGCCGGGCTGCGCTATACAGGCAAACGCTTTGTCCGCACCGACGGCGAGGACGCGCTCGATCCCATCATAGTGGCCGACGTGCAGGCGCGGCTGCATCATCCCGTTCCCGGCGGCCGCCTGCACGCCGCCATCGTTGTCGAGAACGTGTTCGACACGCGCTACAGCGTGCTGCAGGGCTATCCCATGCCGCCACGCCACCTCCGACTCCGCCTGCGCTACGTCTGGGAATAACGCCCTGCAAACGCCGAACACAGACAAAGCCGCAAGCAGACTTTTCCAACCGCACCTTTCCTCTCCATTCCTCTTTTCATCCTCTCTATGAAACGCTTTCTGCTTCTTTTCGCCTGCACCCTCACCTTTACAGGCTGCGATCTTTTCGGCACCGACGAATCGCCCGAGTCTGTTGTATCGTCAGTGTACGTCGCCAACCAGGGCAACTTCAGCGACGGTAACGGCAGCGTCTCTACGTACAATCCGGAAACGCAGCAGACCGCCCCAGGGGCTATCTCTGATGTGAATGCACTCGTGCAGAGCCTTTACCTGCAGGGCGAAAACCTGTATGTGATCGCCAACACCGGGGGGCGGGTGGATGCGCACGACGCAGCCACGCTCCAGCGCACTTCTACTATCACCGGCCTGCTCTCGCCGCGCTACATGGCTACCCACGACACGCTCGGCTTTGTCACCAACCTCTACGGCGACGCCGCCACGTTTTCGGGTGGCACGGTCTCTATTCTCGACCTCAAACGCAACGTCAAACTCCGCGACGTGGCCGTGGGAGACAACCCCGAAGGCATCGGCGTGGCCACCGGGCGTGTGTACGTCGCCAATAGCGGCTTCGGCTATGGCACGAACGTCAGCGTGCTGAACGCCGCGACGGGCCTTCTCGCCGCTACCATCGATGTCGACTGCGACGGGCCACGCAGCATTGCCGTGGATGCTGAAGACGAGGTATGGGTGTTCTGCTCGGGACAGACGATGTACGACGCAGGGGGCAACGTGACAGGCCAGACAAATGGCGCGGTGCGGGTGCTGGAAGGAGCTACAGGCCGCATTATCGCGCGGATAGCGGTAGACGGCCAGATAGGGTCGGCTTCGCTGGGGCAGGACGTGTTTTACAGCGCCGCCGCGCAGGAGGTCTATGTCGTGCTCGACGCCGAGCGGATCGCGCGTTTCAGCACGCGCACCAACCTGTTTGAGGCGCTGATCACCAGTGCCACGCTTACAGGTGGTGCTGCAGGCACCCCAGCGCCTATCGGTGCAATCGCTTACGACGCCCAGCAGCAGCGCCTCTACGTGGGCCGCGTGCCAGACTTTACCACCGCGGGGCGCGTGACGCTCCACCAGCGCGACGGCACGCCGACAACCTCGTTCTCTGCAGGCGTCGTCCCCACGTTTATCCTCTTCCGCGAAAGCGTCCGATGACCATAGACCGGTGCATCTGCTTTGACCAGCCATTCGCGCAGCTCAAAAAGGTAGCCCACGCCACCGGCGCGGCCACCCTGCCCGATTTGCAGGCACACGTGCGTTTCGGGCTGAAATGCCGCCTGTGCCACCCCTACGTGCAACGCATGCTCGCAACAGGCGAGACGTGCTTTCACGAGGTGCTCAGCAGTAGTGACACCGCAGGCAGCGCGCGCTGAAGGCGTCTCCATCCTGTGATATGACGGGCACCGCAGAGACAAGCGCTTAGCAGCGGGTGTATCCTCCTCGTTCCTGCTCTGTTTGTTAGCCTCTCTCTCCCGTGCCCATCTGGTTTACCGTTATCGGTTTTCTTTTCATCGGCGTCGCGCTGGCACGCACGCGCCTGCGGCACCTGCCCCTCACCACGGCTATGCTGTACCTGCTGGTCGGGGCCGGGATGGGGTGGTTCGGGCTGGTGCGCAGCACGCCGCTGTCGGCTTCGCATGTGCTGGAGCTTGGGGCCGAGATTGCCGTCATTATCTCCCTCTTCACCGCCGGGCTGAAGCTGCGCACGCCTCTGAGCGCGAGCCGCTGGGTGCTGCCGGTGCGGCTGGCGTTTGTCTCGATGACGCTTACCGTGGGTGCCATCACCGCGCTGGGGGTGTGGGCGCTGGGTTTGCCGCTGGGCGTGGCGGTGCTGCTGGGAGCCGTGCTCGCCCCCACAGACCCCGTGCTGGCTTCCGAGGTGCAGGTGCGCCACCCCGATGACCGAGACAAACTGCGCTTCAGCCTTACAGCAGAAGCCGGCCTCAACGACGGCACCGCGTTTCCTTTCGTGATGCTCGGCCTCGGCCTCATCGGCGCGCACGACCTGGGGCCGTGGGGGCTGCGCTGGCTGGGCATAGACGTGCTGTGGGCAATCGTGGGCGGGTTGGGACTCGGTGCTGCCTGCGGCCTTGCCATAGGTAAGGTGGTGCTGCACCTGCGCCGCACCGAAGAGGAGTCGGTAGGGCTGTACGACTTTCTGACCCTCGGCCTTATTGCGGTCTCTTACGGTGGCGCGCTGTTGATCTACACCTACGGTTTTCTGGCCGTCTTTGCCGCCGGCCTGGCGCTTCGCCACGTAGAGCGACAGGCCACCCATGAGCAGCCGCTCGAAGACCTGCGCAAATCGGCCGAAATCGCCCGTGCCGAAGAAGCCCGCAACAGCGGTGACGAGCCGTCTGAAGAAGGGGCGGCTCGAGACCCCGAGCAGGAGGCCGCTTACATGGCCGAGTCTGTGCTGGGCTTCAATGAGCAGCTTGAACGTATCGGTGAGCTTGCCGTCGTTCTTATTGCTGGCGCGCTGCTGGTGCAAACGCCGCTGCCGCCGTCGCTGCTGTGGGTAGTGCCGCTCATGCTGTTCGTCATCCGCCCAGTGTGCGCTACGCTGGGTCTGCTCGGTGCCCGCATCAGCAAGACGCAGCGCGGCTACATTGCGTGGTTCGGCATCCGCGGCATCGGGTCGCTCTACTATCTCGCCTATGCCCTCAACCACGGGCTGGGCGAGCTGCCCGAGGCCGGGCTCGTGGCCGGCATGACGCTCGGCATCATGGCCGTCTCTATCGTGCTGCATGGCATATCGGTGACGCCGCTGATGAACCTTTACCGCAAGCAGAACCCTTCCTGAGCCCATGCGCGCCCTTTTCGTCTTCCCCCATCCCGATGATGAGTCTTTCGGCCCCGCGCCGCTACTGTGGAAGCTGCACCGAACAGGTCACGAGGCGCATCTGCTCACCCTTACCCGGGGCGAGGCGACGAGCCAGCGCGAAAAGCTGGGCATCTCCAAAAAAGAGATGGCCCGTATTCGCACCGAAGAAATGCAAAACATGGCGCAGACTCTTGCCCTCGCCAGCCTGCAGGTGCTCGACTTCCCCGACGGCACGCTGGCCGACAGCGACCCGCTGGTGCTCGAAAACACCATCGCCGAACACGCCAACCGGGTGGCACCGCACGTGGTGGTCACGTACGCCGTTCACGGTATCAGCGGCCATCCCGATCACCTTGCCACCCACGCTGTCGTAAAGCGGGTGTGGTGCGCCCTGCGTCACGCACGCGCGCCGGTAGCCCCGCAGCGGCTCGCCTTTTTCACCCTGGCTCCCGCTGCCAATGGCGACCGTCCCGCCCACCTTAAAAGCTCACCGTGGAAACGCATCGGCATAATCGAACGCTGCGCACCGGAGGATTTCGAAAAAGGTCACGCCGCCCTCGCCTGCTACGAAACGTACCAGCGCGTCATAGAAGCGCACCAGCCACTTAACCAGGTGCAAGAGGGCGTGTGCTTCGAGGTGTTTGCCGAAGAAACGAGCTACTACCGCGAGGGGCTCTTTGAAAACCTGCCGGCGACAGGGTAGACCTTTCCTAAATAATGTAAGCAGCTATTTTCCGCGTTGGACGTAATGTTGCGATAACGCGCCCTGTGTTGCCGGTATGTTAACTTAGTGTGCTATCCACCTCTGGCCTACATGCCTGCCGAACCCGCCGCCAAGATCCTCATTGTGGACGACGAGCCCGACCTGCTCGATCTGCTGCAGTACAACCTTGAACGCGAAGGCTACCACGTAGTAGTGGCGCGCGATGGCGTGCAGGCCCTCGAAATGGCCGAGCGCGAACAGCCCGACGCCATCATTCTCGACGTGATGATGCCCGGCCTCGACGGGCTCGGGGTAGCCCGCCGCCTCAGGCACGACGCTAACCTGCGCACCATGCCTATCCTCATGCTCACCGCACTCGATCAGTCGGATGACTTTGTGCGGGGCCTCGAAGGCGGCGCAGATGCTTACCTGAGCAAAGACGTGCCCATGCCGGTGCTGCTCAGCCAGGTCCGCGCCCTGCTGCGCGGAGCCAGCCGGGCCGAAGAAGCACCCGAGCTGCTGCGCATCCACGACCTCGAAATCAACCGCGACCGCTACCTCGTCTTTCGCGATGAGGCCGGCGAACAGGTCAGCGTGCGCCTGCCACGCAAAGAGTTCGAGTTGCTCTACTTTCTCGCCTCTCATCCCGGCAAGGTATTTTCCCGCCAGGATGTGCTCGACCGCGTGTGGGGCCGCGACGTGTACGTGGTAGACCGCACCGTGGACGTGCACGTCCGCAAGATCCGCGAAAAGCTCGGCGACGACTACATCGAGACGGTAAAGGGCGTGGGCTATCGGTTCCGCAAATAAGGCATCCGCATGGCTGAGCCGCCTTCCCGTGCTACAGCGCGCAGCACCAGCAGACTGGGCATCAAGATGGCGCTGGCGGCATCAGGCGGGGCGCTTGCCGTGCTTGTGGCTGCGTGGGCCCTGTCCCTGACAGATTCCCTGTGGGCACTCGCGGGGTGCAGCGTTCTTATCGGCGTGGGCGTTTACGTGCTCGCCGACCGCCTGCTCACACACCGCATCGAGCTGGCCCGGCGCACCCTTAAAGACGTGCGCATGCACCAGTTCGAGAGCCTGGAGAAGCTCCACGTCCCGCGCGGCGACGAACTCAACGCGCTCATCTGGCAGGTTTACCGCACCGGCCTCGCGCTGGAGAAAGAAATCGGCGAGTTGAAAAAGATGGAGCATTACCGCCGTGATTACATCGGGAACGTCTCCCACGAACTCAAAACGCCCATTTTCGCTATCCAGGGCTTTGCCGAAACCCTGCTCGACGGCGCGATGGACGATCCGCGCGTGAGCCGGCTGTTTGTCGAAAAGATTCTGCGCAACACGTCCCGTTTGCAGCACCTCTCCCGCGACCTTTCCGAGCTGTCGCGTATCGAGACGGGCGAGCTCAAGATGACGATGGCACCCTTCAGCATCGCCCGCGTGGTGAGCGACGTGGCCGAGTCGCTCGAAGCACGCGCCACCTCCCGCGATATTCACCTCAGGCAGCGCATCCCTGAGGCATTACCCGCGGTGGTTGGCGACCGCGAGCGCATCCGGCAGGTGATCACCAACCTGGTGGAGAACGCCATCAAATACAACACCCCCGGTGGATTCGTGGACGTGGCGGCAGAGCTGCGGCCTGAGGGCACTGTCGCCGTCACTATTACCGACAACGGCATCGGCGTGGCCCCGCAGCACCTGGGGCGGCTTACCGAGCGCTTTTTCCGTGCCGACAAAAGCAGGGCGCGCGAGCAGGGCGGGACGGGGCTTGGCCTCGCCATCGTAAAGCATATTCTGGCCGCGCACCACAGCAAGCTCTTTGTCGAGAGCAAGCTGGGGCAGGGCTCGTCGTTTGGCTTCTCTCTCGCCGTGGCCCCGCATGACGCGTGAAACGATGCTGGAACGCTGCTGACTATCAAACGTTTGTTTCGACAATTAAATGTCGAAACCCATGCGCCTTACAGATCGGCTCAAACAATCTCAATTTGCTTCGCCTGCACAGGAAGCGATGCTCAACGTGCTCGTCACGAGCTCGTGGCTCGGCGGAGAAGTTGCGCAGGTGCTTGCAGGCTTTGACGTAACGCACACCCAGTACAACGTGCTGCGCATTCTGCGGGGCAGCCACCCCGAGCCGCTGACCTGCTCGGCCATCGGGAGCCGCCTTGTCGAGCGCACCCCCGACGTGACGCGCCTGCTCGACCGGCTCGAGCGTGCCGATTTGCTACAGCGCCGCCGCGCCGAACACGACCGCCGCGTGGTGGAAGTGGGCATCACTCCCAAGGGTATGGCGCTTCTCGAACGCATCGATCCGCAGATAGCGGGCCTCCAGGAAAAGCTGGGCGAGGTGATGACGCCCCAGGAATTTGAGACGCTCAATGCGCTGCTGGAAAAGCTACGCACGCTTGAAATGAGCTCTGAGATGGTGTGTGGTGGCTGAGATCGGCGGTTAGCAGACACCACGTCTGGTACTACTGCTTGAGAGATCTTTACCAGGTTTGCCGCGCCTATCTTTGAAGCGTTTTTCTGCCCTCACCCATGCGCGCCCAGCCCTACCACCTCGGCAGGCCCGAGAAGCTGTTTGTCGTTTGCACCGCCGTATTCCTGACGGCGCTCGTCGTGGCCGAGGCAACGGCCTCTAAGCTGTTTACCGTTGCCACGCTGCCGTTTCCGATCACGATATTCGGGCAATCGTTTCCGAGCATTGTGATGACGGCAGGCGTGATCGCGTTTCCGGTCACGTTTATCGTTACCGACCTGCTCAACGAGTATTACGGTAAGGCAGGCATCCGCTTTGTCACGCTCGTGGGCATGGCGATGATCATGTTCGAGTTTATCCTGCTCCAGGCGGCCATGCGCGTGCCCGTAGCCTCAATCTCGCCGGTGCCCGGGGTGGCCTTCGACACCGTTTTCGGCGCCTCGGGCTGGATTATCCTGGGCAGCCTTATCGCCTACCTGCTCGGTCAGTTTGCCGACATTTCGCTGTTCCACTGGCTGCGCACCCTTACCGATGGTCGGTACCTGTGGCTGCGCGCGACCGGCTCTACCTTTGGCTCGCAGTTTATCGACACGTTTGTCGTTCTCTTTGTGGCGTTTTTCCTGCCGGGCGTGATGACGCTGCAAACAGTGCTGGCCATCACCCTTTTCAACTATGCCTACAAGTTTATCGTCGCCATCCTGATCACGCCACTTATCTATGCCGCACACTGGCTGATGGATCGATATCTGGGTGATAGGATGGCAGAAGCGCTCACCGGAGCGGCCGAGCACGCGTGAGCTTGCAGGGGAATCCGGCGATTTGCCCTTTCATTCCCGGCCCGATTGTCGTTTTTTGCGCGGTCTTTAGCCGTATCCTTTTTTAATGCCGCGCTTCCTGATCGCCCTGCTCGTCGCCCTCCCGCTCGTGGCGCAGGCGCAGACTGTCCAGCATCCGTTTACCTTTACGCTCGTCCCGAGTGGGCTGCCGAGTTTTAGAAACGTGATTGCCGCCTGGGCTGATTACGACAACGACGGCGACCTGGATGCCTTTGTCACCGGCAACGCCAGAATCTCGATAGAAGGCGACTACGAGCTTCAGGCGCACTTGTACCGCAACGATGGCGCAGTGGCCGCGCCCGACGTGCCCGGTGGCGAGCGCCCCTTGCTAACCAGCCAGCCCGCCGGTCTTGTGCCGATGATTTTCGGGGACGCCGCGTGGGGCGACTACGATGGCGATGGCGACCTCGACCTGGTAGTGATAGGCACCACAGCCGCCACCCTCCCGTATGCGCCGCGCACCATCCTGTACCGCAACGACGCGGGTACGCTCACCCCGGTAAACACGCCGCTGGCAGACCTCCACAGCGGCACCGCCACCTGGGCCGACCACGACGGCGACGGCGACCTTGACTTGCTGTTGACGGGCACGGCCGCCTCGCAGGCTCCGTACACACCGGAAACGCATCTTTATCTCAACACCGACGGGACTTTCGCCGAGACGCCCACTAATCTGCCGGGGCTCGTCTTCGGAGCACTCGTCTGGCGCGATTTCGCCGGCGACGGTCGCCCAGACGTGTACCTGTCGGGCCTGTCGGCTGCCGGACTTGTCACCATCCGCTACGAAAACAGGGCCGGGACTTACACCGAGATTGCGCAGGAAACAGGGACGCTTTTTGGCCGCGCAGAAGTAGCCACGCGGGCATCGGGGGCACCGCTTTTCGGCCTCACCGCCGCCCGGCCCAGCCGGTTTTACCTCGCAGGCGTTACCCGCCTTTCAGAGCCTGCCGCGCTGCCCGACCTGTACGGCGGCGGCATCGACTTTGGCGACCTCGACGGCGACGGCGACCTCGACGTGGCGGTCACCGGGCAAAGCCTGCAGTCTGCCAGAGGCGAGCACCACGTCTTCCAGCAAATCGGCAACCAGTTTGTCCAGAAAAACCTGCTGCTGGGCACCTACGGCGGCCCGCTCCGCTTTCTCGACTACGACGGTGACGGCGACCTCGACCTGTTCGCTGCCGGTGACGTGACCACGCTGTACCGCAACGACCGTCCCCGCCCCGCTGCTATCCCGCCTACCCCTTCCGGCCTTATTGCCGATGTAGGAACGCAGGGTGTGACGCTGCGCTGGGACGACGCGCAGGCAGGCACGTACGACGTGTGGGTGGGTACCACGCCCGGCCAGCCTGACGTGATGACGCCTGCTGCGCTGCTCACCACCGGGCAACGCACACTCGCCCTGCCGGGCACGGTAGGGCCACGCGCGGAGGTGACACTCGTGCTGCCGCCGGGTACGTACTACTGGGGCGTACAGCACGTATCGGCCGAGCGCGTCGGCTCCTCTTTTGCCAGTGGCCCTGCCTTTAGCCTTACCACTACCGCAGCGGGTGGAGAAGAGGCGCTACCACAGGCTTTCGCTCTCGATGTGCCCGCCCCCTCCCCTTTCCGGACGCAGACGGCGCTGCGGTACCACCTTCCCAGCGCCGCCGAAGTAACCCTCGGCGTATACGATGTCACCGGGCGACGCGTGCGCACCCTCGCCGCAGGTCTTCACCCTGCCGGTAGCCACGACGCAAGCTGGAACGGCACCGATGACGGCGGCGCGCTGCTGGCCTCTGGCCTTTACTTCTGCCGCCTCCAGGCCGGCACCCGCACCTACACCCGAACGCTGCTTCTCGTCCGCTGATGTTTTCCTCTTTTCTACTACCGCGCCTGCTGCTGGCGGGCGTGCTGCTGCTGGCCGCGCTGCCCTTGCACGCCCAGCCCAGCTTTGCCTACAAACGCTACACGGTTTCAGGCATCCAGCCGCTCCAGGGAGGCACCCTCTCGGGCGCTGAACTGGGTACCAGCCCCGGCCCCGAAATCCTCATCAGCGGACTCAACGCCAACGGCACCATCCTGACGCAGCTGTACAGCGGCGGAACGGAAAGCCTTATAGTAGAGCGAGGCGACACGTTGTACACCATCGGGTTTCAGCTTGTCACGCAGACACTCGAACAGGTGTGGCGCAGCAGCAGCCTCTGGCGCGACTTCGACGCCGATGGCTCCCCGGATCTGTTGCTCATGGGCGCGCGCAACGCTGCCCCGCCTTATAGTCCCGTCAGCGCGGTGTATCTCAACAACCGCGGCAGCCTGACGCTCATGCAAAGCGCCACCGCTACGCTGCCCGGCCTCTACGACGGTGCTATTGCGGCGGGCGATGTGTACGGCACCGGAGAGGCGTACGTGGCCATGACGGGCCTCTCAGCATCAGACGAGCTTACTTTCGTGCTGGCGCGCCTCGAGCCCATCCGCGTCAACAACCAGCCGAGCCTGAGGGCTACCATCACCTACACAGGCAATTTTGGCCTGTCGCTGGCGGCGCTGGCGCTGGGCGACTGCGATGCAGACGGCGACCTCGACGTGGCGCTGACAGGGCTCGACGCTGCCGGGCTACCCACGGCACGGATATACCGCAACACAGGGTCTGACTTTACCGAGATGCCTCAGTCGCTCACGGGCGTGTTCAACGGCAGCCTCGCATTTGGGGATATCGATGGCGATGGTGATGATGACCTCGTGCTCACAGGGGCCACCTATGGACCAGCACTGGTTGAAGGCGTCACCACCGTCTATCGCAGCCAGGACTGCGTGCTCACCCCCGAGCCCACTTTTTCCGCGTCCGGGCTGGCGGGCAACACCGCGCTGCTGAGGGATCACGACAACGACGGCGACCTCGACCTGCTGCTCAACGGACTCACCGGCCAGCCAACAGCGCCTGACGCCACCCTCATGGTCTACCTCAACAATGGCGCAGGCGGCTTCACCCTCTACGACAGCCGGGCGGGCGCGCTCTATTCGAATGCCTTCTGGCTCGATCTCAACAACGACGGATTCATTGACCCGATAGTGGCAGGAAGCGCCTTCGGTGCCCCAGCTGTCATCTTCTACCGGAAGCCTGGCCGGCCCGCTGCGCCAGAGTAACACACGGCAGCAAAGCTGCCATTTCAGGCAGATTGAGCCGTTATGCCGGGTGTCATTCTTGTTGACTGGCGGCTGCGGAAGCGGAGGAGCGTAACCTTTTACTCTCCTCCCGTACTAACGCAGCGTTCTCCATCGTTGGAGAGCAAGAGGCATGGGGAGCCTCTTTTGGTGATGTGATGGTAAAAGCCCTCCGGCATAGCCCGCCGGAGGGCTTTTTGCTTTTCAAGTACCATCCACCTCTCCAGTACGCCGTTCGTAACGCACAAACCGAAAAGCCGGATACCCCGCCTCAGCCGGGTGCCTCTCGCTCCACGTCTCAGCGAAAACAGGCCCGACAAGCGGCATGAAGTCAGGGAAATAGGTGTCGCCGTCAAAGTCGCCCTCGATGAGGGTGAGCTCAAGCCTGTCTGCCTGGGGCAAAAACTGCCGGTAAATCTCGCCGCCGCCGCCGATGAACACGCGGGGCAGGTGTTGCAACGCTTCCATTGCCGCTTCTATGCTGGCATACACCTCCGCTTCAGGATGCGCCGGCAGCGCCCCTTTGGTGGTCACCACCACCATGCGGCGCTCGGGAAGCGGGCCGCCAAACTGGTGCAGGATGCTCTCGTACGTCTTTCGCCCCATCAAGAGCGTCTCACCCCGGGTGAGCCGCTTGAAGTGTTTGAGGTCGGCAGGAAGGTGCCAGGGAAGCTCTTTTCCTTTGCCGATAACACGGTTTGCCTCGGCGACGGCGGCGATGAGGACGATTTCAGGCATCGGGCAGAAAGGCTAAACGGCAACGGGTGCTTTGATGGCCGGGTGATGCTCGTAACCGACAATCTCGATGTCGGCGTACGTGTAGTCGAACAGCGAAGCGGCGCGGCGCAGGGACAGGCGTGGCAGCGGCAGCGGCGCGCGGCTGAGCTGCTCGTCTACCTGATCGAGATGGTTGGTGTAAAGGTGACAATCCCCGCCCGTCCAGACAAACTCGCCCACATTGAGGTTGCACTGCTGGGCCACCAGGTGCGTCAAGAGCGCATACGAGGCGATGTTGAACGGCACTCCCAGAAATGAATCGGCCGAGCGCTGGTACAACTGGCACGAGAGCCGCCCCTCGGCAACATAGAACTGAAACAGGAGGTGGCAGGGCGGCAAGGCCATCTGCGGCACCTCATCCACCTTCCACGCCGATACCAGCAGCCGCCGCGAATCCGGGTTTGTGCGGATCTGCTCGACAAGCGCCGCCAACTGGTCGTGGATGCTGCCGTCTGCCCCTTTCCATTGCCGCCACTGTTTGCCATAAACAGGCCCGAGGCTTCCCCACTGCCGCGCAAACGCCTCGTCCTCAACAATGCGATGCTCGAAATCAGCCTGCGCTATGGTCTCGCCTGTTTCCCGCCGGTAGCGCGCCAGCGGCCAGTCTGTCCAGATGCGCACGCCCTGCGCTACGAGAGGCCGGATGTTGGTCTCGCCGCGCAAAAACCAGAGCA
>PPFU01011470.1_pt1 | contig 18702 bp, 8 predicted proteins | sample 1535991 | NCBI WGS metagenome assembly PPFU01 (sample SAMN04901290, study PRJNA319586) | Hypolithon metagenome, whole genome shotgun sequencing project. | isolation source: Antarctic Hypolithon | place: Antarctica: Miers Valley | collected 2014
AAGGAAATCTGGTTCGAAGAGCTATTTGATATTAGTGAATTGAGAATCAGCAAGCCTGCATTGACAATCACCCATTATCCTCATTTGAAACAACCTGTCGACACTGCCGAGCGGTTTGACCCCAATACTTTATTTAATAAGTATTTCAAAACGCTGAAGCTGGCAAATATCAATCTGGATGAACTTACGTTTGATTATGCAATTTTTACGAAGAGCAATAACAGACTCTTTAGGGTAAATAAGGTATCCGTGACGATGGAAGACTTTTTTATCGATTCTGCTGCGGTAAATAATCCTGACCGACTTTTTTACGCTGACAACATCCACATCAACATCAAAGATTACACATTTAATTTTCCAGATAGCCTTTATAAATTACAAGTGAAAGAGATAGATATCTCTGAAAATAAACGAAGTATTCGCATGGATAGCCTGCAAATTATACCGCAGTACGACAAATATACTTTTGCAAGAAAGAAGGGAATAGAAACTGACAGGATGGCTGTCGAGAACGCCCTTTTTCAGGTACATGGGCTCAATTTCAACGCACTTTTGAAGCAACAGAGGGTAAGGGCGCAAAAAATTGTTTTTGATGGCCTGCAAATGGATATGTTCAGAGATAAGCGAATGCCAAATTCTGATAGCATCAGACCTCCTACGCCCCAGCAAATGCTGAAAAATCTGGATTTTTACCTGCACATCGATACACTTCAGATTACCAACTCAAGCATACGATACGAAGAACATGCTGAGGACTCAAATGAGTCAGGCCACATTAATTTGAATAACTTCTACACGAGTATCTATAACATCACCAACGATAGTTCTTTTATCAGCCAGGGCAAACATATGCAAATTGACGCCAGAACCCAATTGATGGATGAGGGAGTGCTCGAGGTGCACTTTGACATTCCGCTGGACAGCCCTTCTGATGCTTATACTTTCAAGGGGCAATTAAGTGCTACCAATCTTACTGCCTTCAACCCAATGCTAAGCCCTGTCGCTTTTGTTAAGATCGACGATGGCATGGCGCAATCACTTCAGTTTGAGGTGCAGGCAAATGACGATAATGGGAAGGGGACGATGCAATTTGTGTATGATAACCTAAAGATTAAGTTTCTGAATGAAGAAACAGGGAAGTCGAAAGGTTTATTACAAGGTATCAAATCATTTGTTGCTAATACTTTTGTTGTCAAAAGCAAAAATTCACCTGAGCAAAATTTTCGGGAGGGGGAAATGTATTTTGAAAGAGATAAGTCGAAGTCCATTGTCAACTTTTGGTGGAAGACCTTATTGTCGGGCCTCAAATCAAGTGTAGGCGTTCCGGATCAGGCAAAGAAAGAGCGACGGAGGGAAAAACGGAAAATGGAAAACAGGGATAGTAATGTTTAGTCGATGATGACTACGCTTATGCTTTAAAGTACTAAAGTTTCGCAGGTTGGATTAAGGTAGTTGAGAGGTGAATAAGCCTCCTTGATGTATTTAACACTAGCGTTTACGTTTCCATTTGAGCACGCTACAAATCTTTGTCGCCGACCCCAGCGGGGTTTAATATTAATAACTCCGGGTGTAGCACGGGGTTTAATATAATAGAAGTCGTAGTTTTGGCGGTTTTTGCCTTAAAGCAAAAAAAGTGACAAAACATCACCTACGAAACTTTAATAAAGTAGTTTAGACGTTAATGGAATTTTCTAGAAAAAATATCATCTTTCAAATATTTTCATCTAATTTGTGCGCTTACTTGCAAGACCATGACTATTCCTCCTTCTTTAGAAGACACCGCCTCAGAAACTGAAGATAAGCCACCTCTTTTCAGCTCCTGGAATGGCTGGTATTTATTGATAATGGGTACCCTCGTCGCCTTAATTATTGTTTTCTATCTGTTTAGCAATTCGTATCAATGAGCACGATCGACTGGATTGTTTTGCTTGGTACTATTTTGTTTATTGTCTGCTACGGTGTATATAAATCCCGTGGAAGCAAGGATATTGACGGCTATTTTTTAGGTGATAAAAGTATGAAATGGTGGACAATCGGCCTTTCCATCATGGCTACGCAGGCCAGCGCCATTACTTTTCTTTCCACACCAGGCCAGGCATATGCCGATGGCATGGGATTTATTCAATTTTACTTTGGCCTTCCGCTGGCAATGGTGATCTTGTCTATTACTGTTATTCCCATCTACTACCGGCTAAAGGTTTATACGGCTTATGAGTTTCTCGAGGGCCGATTTGATCTTAAAACAAGGAGTCTGGCAGCACTACTATTTCTTATACAGCGCGGCCTTGCAGCAGGGATTACTATTTACGCCCCTGCCATCATTTTGTCCTCTATTTTGGGATTAAATTTAAATATTACCATTCTATTTATTGGTGTGCTGGTAATTATCTACACGGTATCTGGTGGTACCAAAGCGGTGAGTGTAACACAGAAGTACCAGATGGCCGTAATGATGGGAGGGATGGTCGTAGCGGGCATTGTAGTGGTACAGTTGCTGCCTGCTGATGTATCTTTTAATGATGCGCTGCATGTGGCAGGAAAAATGAATAAGCTTGATATTCTTGATTTTTCCTTCGATCCCGAGAGCCGTTATACCATCTGGTCAGGCTTGACGGGTGGCTTGTTTCTCTTTTTATCTTATTTTGGAACAGATCAGTCGCAAGTAGCGCGATACCTCACAGGAAAGTCGGTAACCGAAAGCAGGCTTGGCCTAATGCTCAATGGATTGTTGAAAATACCGATGCAGTTCATGATCCTATTTATTGGGGTAATGGTCTTTGTATTTTATCAATTTAATCAACCCCCTGTTTTTTTCAACCAAGTACAAAAAAACAAAATTTACGAAACACCAAGGGCTGACGACCTTAGGCAGCTGGAAGCAGCGCATACGGAGGTATTCAACCAGAAGCGGGAGGAAATAAATAGCCTGATCACGGCAGTACACAACGATGATGAAGCTGGAATAAGTGAAGCTAAGGCCAAGATAGCTGCCTCTGAACTGCAAATTGCAGGAATACGGCAGGAGGTGACAACTATATTAGAGGAAACGGTACCTGACGCTGAGCCCCGCGATACGGACTATGTATTTATTACCTTTGTGATAGAATATCTCCCCCAGGGTTTAGTGGGTTTATTGATGGCTGTTATTTTTTCTGCGGCGATGTCCTCTACCTCCTCTGAACTTAACGCACTAGCCTCCACAACGACTGTGGACATCTACAAACGCTCGATAAACCAAAAGAAAGATGCCCGCCATTATTTAACAGCATCCAAAGGCTTCACCGTGCTCTGGGGAATGATTGCCATAGCATTTGCCTCTTTCGCTTCATTATTTGAAAATCTTATTCAAGCAGTAAACCTTTTAGGATCATTGTTTTATGGCACTATTCTAGGTATATTTCTGGTGGCATTCTACATCAAAATGATTAAAGGTAATGCAGTATTTATTGCTGCCTTAATGGCCGAATTGGTGGTATTGTTTTGTCATTATCTAAACACGATTGGTGCGCTGGCGATAGGATACTTGTGGTACAACCTAATCGGTTGTGTACTCGTCATGATGTTTGGCTACATATTGCAGAAATTTTCGGATGAACTGGGCATGCCTCAATAATAAAACAATTGCGCATTAAGCAATCTGTTGCTGCCTCTTGATTTTTGCTAAGGTTTGCGTAAATTGTTTAAAAACAATTAATAGCAGGAAATTATATATATACTTCAATGCGTAAGACTCCTCTCATCATCAAAGCCACGTTTACACTATTATTTATTATACTTTTATTTTATGGCATGATACAGGCACGGGCTTTTCTTTACCCGCTTGCGCTGGGGGTTTTCTTTTCCTATCTACTTTATCCCATAGCTGATTTTCTAGAGAAAAAAGGGCTTCATCGTATTTTGGCCACTTTCTTTACCATTATCCTGGGGCTTGGGGTTATTCTTGGTGTAAGCTTGCTTATCTATAGCCAGCTCAAAAACTTTATGAATGACCTTCCTGCCATGAAGGACCAGGCGCTCAAACATATTGAAGGTCTGGAAAATTTTCTTGAGCAAAGGCTGGGAATGAACAGCAGCGAAAACGAAGGGATGGTAACATCTAATGTAAAAGGAATTTTCCAAAGTGCCAGTGGTATGATGGGATCTATCTTTGCAGCCACTACAGGAACAGTATTCACCTTTGCCATCTTACCTGTTTACATATTCTGCATTTTATTCTATAGGAATAAATTTAAGAAGTTTCTTCTCTTGGTTGTACCCGATAGAATTCATAATAAAGTAGAGTCCATCATCAATGATTCATCGGATGTCATTAAAAAATACATGGCTGGAATTTTTACGGTTGTTCTTATCTTATGCTTCTTAAATACGATTGGTTTATTCATAGTAGGCGTAAAATACGCGTTATTATTGGGCGTACTTTCTGCTTTCTTTAACCTTATCCCGTATTTTGGCACACTGATTGGCGGTTCTATTCCTTTTCTGGTTGCCCTACTTACCAATGAATCTCCTCAGATTGCTTTTGGTGTGGTTGTATTATTCATTATCATACAATTTCTGGAAAACAATATCTTAACCCCCAATATCACTGGCGGAAATGTAAGCATCAATCCGTTTATCACGATTTTAAGTATCATTATTGGGGGACTTGTGTGGGGTGTACCGGGGATGTTCATGGTGGTGCCTTTTTTAGGCGTTGTCAAAATTGTTTGTGACCACGTAGAAGAATGGAAGCCGTATTCCTTTTTATTGGGCAACAGTGGTACAGAAAAGCATTCTCTTAGCTGGGAGCGCATTAAAAAAATGTTTTTCTCCGGCAAATAGTTTGGAAGTTGGAAGCTGGAGGCTGGAAGTTAGAGGCTGGAAGTTGAAATAGATGTTGCTGTTATTTAAATAAAATTTAATTGGTTTTAAAGTAGATGTCAAGTTAAGGACAAAAGCAATGGTCAGCTTCTGATCCGGGAAAAGATAAGTGATTTGGCTACATGCCATGTTTTTTCCCTAAAAACCGGACTCAGCTATCAAAAACTGGCACCCCAAGCCCAGCGGGCTTGAACCCGAATAGCCCGTGATAACGGGCAATGTAAAAAAAATACAGCCACAACCACAGCGTGGTTGTACAATGCTTATCAAGGATTTGTCCCGGTCATGAATCTAATTTAGCTTAGTACGCTTTCTAATACAGATAAGGAAGAACCATCTCGAATAGAATCTCGTTAATGGACTAAAAGAAAAAGATCCGTATGAAATCCATCAAGTTTTTATTGCCATTTGTGTTGTTTTTGAGTAGCCTTACCTTACAATCCTGTGCGCAAAATCAGAATCAAAAAAAGAAAGATAGTCAAACTGCGGTGTCGCAGCAAGAGCTTGAGGGTCTGGCGCGGGCTACGGTAGCTGGTGGCTGTTTTTGGTGCGTAGAGGCAATATTTGAAAGGGTAGAAGGGGTTAAAGCTGCTGTATCTGGCTATGCAGGAGGTACAGAAAAAAATCCTACCTATGAGCAGGTAAGTGCCGGCAGGTCAAGTCATGCTGAAGCCGTGGAGATTTATTATGATCCTTCCATCATCAGCTATGAGCAGATTCTGGAAATATTCTTTGCCACCCACGACCCCACCACGCTGAACCGCCAGGGACCGGACGTAGGCATGCAATATAGGTCAGCTGTATTCTATCGTAATCAACAAGAAAAGGAAAAAATAGAAGCGCATATTGCCGCATTGGAAAATGCCAGGAAATTTAAAGACCCCATCGTCACGCAGGTAGTTCCTTTAGAGACTTTTTATGAAGCAGAAGGCTATCACCAGGACTATTACGCCCTAAATCCCGGCAATCCCTATATCCAATCTGTATCGCGTCCTAAAGTTGAAAAGTTTGAAAAGGAATATAAGCAGTTTCTGAAAAAGTAAGTTGGTCTATGCATTTTATTTTTGTTAAATGCTTTAGACTCACTATGGGCTTTTTGATTGCCACGAACGCCCTAATGCACAAAATTTTGTTGCACAAAGGCGCTAATGCTCAAAGTTTTCTTGGATGTGTTTGTTTATAATTAAAAATCCTCTTGGACCGAGTTGCAGATGTACTCACAGCTACAGAAGAAAATGAGAAGATTAATGTGTCTGAAGTAGATCGTCGCGATGCAACAAAAGCTTTCTAAAATTAGTAACCTTGAAAGCAAGTATAGCATCAACGAGGCAGCTATTGTTATTCCAACAGATGAAATCAATCTCCTTAAGTTAATTTTTATCCTTTACCAGCTTAGCTGCAATATGAATGGCCGTTAAAATGTGCACTTTTGTATAAAATTTAATAACTATTTAAACTTTTTCTTTTTTACCTTTTGAAAGTAGGATCAAAATAATATATTTACTGCTGACATCTAGTTTGATATCCCTTGGTTGTTTATTATGCAGCTTAAAGCTTGTCTAATAAAAGTCGTATTGTTTTTTTAAATTGATGTTGTCTTAATATTTGTAAACCGTTTTTAGTTTTTATTGTAATCTAAAATCGTTAGATTTTTATTCTACAGTTATTTTCATTCTTGCTCTTAATACTTGTCGGTCTATGAAACATATTTTACAATTTAATAAATTTTTGAAGGGCATCGTTCTTTTTACACTCGCCCTAATCTTTGGTATTTCACCCGCCTATAGCCAAACAAATCAGTATACCTTTTCAGGAACAGTCACCGACCAAACCAGCGGTGAGCCTGTGATTGGGGGTGCTGTATATATTTTGAAGGGACAAGCAGGTGGCGTTACTGATGTCGATGGAAACTACAAATTTTCTGCCTCCCTGTCTCCAGGCACCTATACGTTAGTTAGTAGCTATGTGGGACTTTCAACCGAGAGAAGATCACTAACTGTAGGCGATGCCGCTACGATTGATACTGACTTTACGCTAAAAGGCGACATCATGGGATTGGATGAGGTAGTGGTGACGGGTAATGTTGTTGACGTCAATAAACGGCAGCTGGGAAATGCCATTGCCACTGTACAAGCGTATGATCTGCAGAACAATGGTGCGACTGCTGTAGACCAGGCATTGCAAGGGAAGGTGGCAGGAGCTTTGGTAACCCAAAATTCCGGCGATCCTGCTGGTGGCATCAGCGTGAGGATGCGTGGGGCAAGTACAATCGCGGGCTCCTCTGAACCGCTTTATATTGTCGATGGTATATTCATCAACAACACCAGTAACCAGCTGATTGACCTCGGAGGAAATAGCCAGAACAGATTAGCAGATATCAACCCCAATGACATAGAAAGGATTGAGATCATTCGTGGTGCCGCTGCCGCTGCCATTTATGGTTCTCGCGCAAGTAACGGGGTTGTCCAAATATTTACCAAACGTGGAAAAGCGGGAAAACCTAAATACAGCTTTAGCTCAAGTGTTCGGTTCAATTCATTGAGAAAAAAAATTGATGTTAATACGGCGCCGCTAGCGTGGGAGGTGCCTTCCAATCGCACCAATCTCAATACCGTTCCGGCCACCCGTTACGATTTCCAGGATGAGATCTTTCAGACTGGTTTGGGACTTGAATCAAACTTATCAGTCTCTGGCGGCTCTGAAAATACGCAATATTTTATATCAGGCTCTTATCTGAATAATGAGGGGATCGTCAAAAGCACAGATTTTAAAAGGTATGCGTTAAAAATTAATTTAAATCAAAAGGCAAATGAATGGCTCAATTTTAACACAGGATTAAACTTCATTCGAAGTGGAAGCCAGGATATGCCCAATGGTGGTATTAACGCGCAGTATGGCGCTATTACAGGTTTTCTTTTCAGTACCAACGCCATCAATCCGGCGCCAAACGAATCAGGCGTATATCCTGTGACGTCACAAATTGTTCCCAGGACAAATCCTGCCGAGGCGGTAGCCAGGTTTGACTTCAATAACGTGACCCACAGGGTTATCGCTAACTTGGGTGCTACAGCCCAGATTACGAAAAATCTTACCGCGAATTATATACTAGGTGTCGATTATTACAACCAGTCAGGAACAGCTTTTATTCCAAGAGGAAATACGTCCACACAACCCGATGGATTCGCCAGAAGAGCAGATGCCAATGTTTTTCAATACAACAATGACCTAAACTTTAGTTATAATTTCAACATCACCCCTGACATAATTTCAACATCAGTGATAGGTGGTACCTGGCAATATGAGCAGCGGGAGTCAATTATCATCAGTGCCACAAACCTACCGCCAATCGTAGAAATTGCGCAGTCGGGAGCCATTTTAAATCAGGCAGAAGCACGTACAAAAATTTCATTTTGGGGTGGTTTTATACAACAAACTTTTGGCTTCAAAGATAAGCTCTTCATCAATGGAGCGCTAAGGATGGACGGGGCCTCTGTGTTTGGCGAAGATGAGCGGAATCAATTGTATGGAAAAGCCAGTGCTTCCTATATTCTTTCCAGCGAAGACTTTTGGGAAAGCACCTTTGGAAATGCCATCAATACCTTTAAACTTCGGGCTTCTTGGGGTCAGGCTGGAAATCTTACTGCACTTGGCTTCTTCGATCGATTGTCTTTGTATGCTCCTATTGCTATTAATAGTCAAAATGGATTGGTTCCATTGTTGAACCAGGGAAATGAAGGACTTGCACCGGAGCGACAGGAGGAAATAGAGGTTGGTTTCGAAACTGGGTTCCTGGACAATAGACTTGGTTTGGAGTTTTCTTACTACCACCAAAGGGTAACGGATTTACTTCTACAACGCGAACTGGCACCTTCTACTGGGTTTGGAACCAGGTTCGAAAATGTCGGAAATTTAGAAAATACAGGCATTGAGCTCTTGCTTCGCGCTTACCCTATTAGGACATCCGATCTAAATTGGTCTATCACCACGACATTTGCCAGCAATAAAAACAGAGTGACAAACGTAGCCGGAGAGCAATTAACGTTACCCGGTAGCTTTTCTACAAATTTTGTCATTGAAGGGCAGCCGTTGGGTGTATTCAGAAATACATTTTATGCCAGAGATGATGACGGCAATATCTTGTTGAATGCAACTGGGTATCCTTTTGCCGGTACTAACGAAGATGGCACACGTGCCAAAGTGATCGGAGACCCTAATCCCGACTGGTTCGGTTCCTTCATCAACGAGGTTGACTACAAGAATTTTTCTTTCCGCATCCAATTTGATGCTATACAAGGTTTTGACGTATTTAACTGGAACAGGAGGCTACTGGACAATGTACTTTTCGGGGGCGGGCCCAATGTAGGCGAGGAGTTGCTGGGCAACAGGCCAAAGGGTACTGGAGGTGCACAGGCAGGGATATTCGAAGAATTTGTTGAGGATGGGTCTTTTGTAAAACTACGCGAAATATCTGTAGGCTATACCTTTAAACCCAAAAACTCAGCCATAGAGGATGTGCGGTTTAGTGTAGTTGGAAGAAACCTCTTTTCATGGGATGATTATTCCGGATGGGATCCTGAAATAAATACTGCTGGCCAAAGCAATGGTGTTCGAGGCTTCGACTTTGCAGCAGTGCCAATTCCAAGAACAATTCAGTTTGGAATTAACTTAAGTTTCTAATTTTCTAAAACATGCTTGCCATGAAAAAATATCTATCGATTAAATTTCTTTCTGCTTTTCTTATTGTTTCCTTAATTAGTTGTGAGACGGATTTTGACAATCCCAATTCAGCATCTGAAAGTGTCGTCCTATCTACAAGAGAAGGTGTCTTAGCAGTTGCTGTAGGTTTAAAGCAGATATATTCCACATCGGGCCTGCGGTTTGTGATCGAAACGCCTGCTATTACGACACGTGAGGCAGCTACAACCACTACATTTATCAATATGATCGAATTGGAAGATGGAGGAAGTGCGCTGCCAAATTTCAATAGTAATGTTATAGGACTTTGGTCTAATATGCTGAGGGTGGTCAAAATTAGCGAGACCATTTTGAGTAGCATAGAGTCCATTGCGCTGGAGCCAGGCACCAGGAGTGGCCTGTCTGCCTACGCTAATCTTTATAAAGCGCTCGCAATAGGGAATCTATCTCAGAATTTCGAACAAGTCATCATTGCGACGAACGATAACAACTCATCTGATTTTGTCAGTCGGCAAGAAGGTTTTCAAGAGGCTACTCGTTTACTCAATGAGGCTATACTGGAAATTGAACAACAGCCGGTTTCCGGTGAATTTACCACCGAGATTATAAATAATGAGATTGACCTTCAAAATACACTATATGCAATGCTAGCAAGATATAGCCTCTTTGCAGGAAACTATAACGAAGCGATAGCTGCTGCCGACCGGGTAGACCTAACAAAAATCTCATTATTCAATTATGATGCTTTAAATATCAACCCGATCTATGCACGTGTTATCCTTGGTGGAGCACCCAATTTTAAGCCCCGAGATAATTTCGGTCTTCCTGCTGAACTTGTGGAGCCAGGAGATGGACGCCTGGAGTTTTATACGGAGCCGTTAGATGCAGTAAATCCTAACGGTCTACCTATCGAAGATCTAGCCGGTTTTTTTGATAATTCAAATGAGTCGATTCCATTATATATTCCCGATGAAATGAAGCTAATTAAAGCAGAGGCATATCTTAGGATGGCAACACCAAACCCTACGGCTGCTTTGGCCCTTATCAATGAGGTGAGAACCGATACGTCCGATCCGCTGGGTGTAAATGCAGGTTTACCGGCCTACAGTGGTAGTGAAGCAATCGCAGACCTGTTGCTGGAGGTGTATAAGAATCGAAGGGCTGAACTGTTTCTTACCGGCATGAGCCTGGAAGATAGTCGCCGCTTTGGAAGACCCCAACCAAGTCTTGAAAGCCGGGTCTATACGGACGAGCGAAACAGGAATTTTTATCCCTATCCTGATATCGAAAGAAACAACAATCCCAATACGCCCGCAGATCCTGCCATATAGGAGTAAAGTAGCTATTGGGGGGGAGAATATTTGACTATTGATCAAGTGCTCCTTCTAACAGCGTAAATAAATTGCATAGATGAGAATGAGTATGAGCTAAAGCCCTTTAGGGTCCTTATGGAATATTGGTAGTTAAAGGTAAGGCCTTTTTTTGGGCATTTTTCGGCAAGAATTTTACGCGAATCGCAAAATATGACCTCCTCAATTCTTTATCCGCCCGGCATAAGAGATCCTTGCCATTCCAACAATCTTGCAGTTCCCACAAATGGCGCTGATAAATACAGATTGACCCAAGGGCGCTTATCATTATTAATTAAATCTGCTACAAACATTTTTCCGACCTGGGACATAGCGTGTTCCTACCGTGAACCTACCGCCAGATCATGACCGTAATAAAGAACGGATGTTCTTTAAATGCATTCCGAACGCCAGTTTATTTTTTTTGGAGTCTTAAAGCCTTTGTGTCTGGTTTAGTTTTTTGCAACTAGGGCGCAAAGTTTTTTTTTGGAAGAACAACTAGGTGCTACTGTTTAAAATAGATGACGTTTCTGACTCTAAAGATGATGTTGGGCGATAAAATCGTCACAAAGATAAGATCCACGTTGCAACGATGAAAGTAAAAGTTGCAGCGCTGCGGAACGGTGCCGGCTGTCTCGAAGATCTGAAACACCTGGGCTTGCGAAGTAAAATATATTTAGTAATTTAACCTTTATTAGGTATAAGCATAACAATCACAGGGTATGCTAGTTGATAATTTACCTGACTTGTATTTTTTAAATATTAAATTTTTTAAAACTAACCTTTTTTATGAAAGGAATCTCCGGAAACCAAAGAGTCGTCATAGAGCATGTTAAACCAGCCGTAGATCACGGCAAATTCCCCATCAAAAGAGTAGTAGGCGAAGAGGTAGTTGTTACAGCAGACATTTTCTGTGATGGGCACGATGAGGTAAAGGCTGCCGTGCTTTACCGCGTTGCAGGAAAAAAGAAATGGGCAGAGGCAAAGATGGATTTCCTAGGAAATGACCATTTTAGAGGTGTTTTTACGGCAGATACGTACGCGCCTTTTGAATACACGGTGATGGGGTGGGCGGATCATTTTACCACATGGCAAAAAGGCCTTAAAAAGAAATTTGAAGCAAAGCAGGATCTGAAGGTGGAGCTGATGATAGGCGTAGAATTATTGGATAGTGCCAGGCAGCAGGCAGATACCAGGGAAAAGAAAAAGTTGGATAAAGCTATTGCGACACTACAGCACAAGGAAGATGTAACGACAGCAGTAATCACGGCAATTAGTCCGGAAATATCTAATTTAATGTATGAGCTCACAGACAGAACCAACGCTACGTACTACGATCAGATACTGGAAGTAGAGGTGGAGAGGAAAAAGGCGCTGTTCAGCTCATGGTACGAAATATTTCCGCGTTCTACGGCGAAGAATCCTGGGAAGCATGGTACCTTCAAGGATTGCGAACGGCTACTACCGGAAATCGCAACGATGGGCTTCGATGTGTTGTATCTTCCACCAATCCATCCCATTGGAAGGAGCCACCGTAAAGGAAAGAATAATGCCGTGACCGCGCAGCCTGGCGAACCGGGGTCTCCCTGGGCTATAGGCGCTGCTGAAGGTGGCCATAAAGCCATTCATCCTGAACTCGGCACCCTGAAAGACTTCAAAGCTTTTGTATCCAAAGCCAAAAGTATGGACATAGAGGTTGCCCTGGATATTGCATATCAGTGTTCACCGGAACATCCTTACGTAAAAGAACATCCTCAATGGTTTAATTGGCGGCCCGATGGTACGGTGCAATACGCTGAAAACCCACCAAAAAAATACCAGGACATCCTCCCTATCAACTTCGAAACCCCCGACTGGCAAAATCTCTGGAAAGAACTGAAAAGTGTGGTAGATTATTGGATAGAACAGGGCGTAAATATATTCCGGGTAGACAACCCTCATACCAAAGCTTTTCCTTTCTGGCAATGGATGATGGGCGAAGTGCGGCGAGAGCACCCTGATGTTATATTTTTAGCTGAGGCTTTCACCCGGCCCAGAATCATGGAGCGACTCGGGAAAGTAGGATTTACCCAGTCCTACACCTACTATACCTGGAGGCTTAGTTCCAGCGACATCAGGCAGTATATGCATGAGCTCACTCAAACGGAGATGCGCGAATATTATCGCCCGAATTTCTGGCCAAATACACCTGATATTTTACCCGTGCCTTTGCAAAATTCCGGGGAAGCACCAACCATAACCAGACTGATTATGGCGGCAACGCTATCGTCGAACTATGGATTGTATGGACCGGTGTATGAGTTTGGGGTCAACACCCCACATCCTGGCAAGGAAGAATATACCGATTCAGAGAAGTATGAAATTAAACATTGGGATTGGCATAAGCAGACCCGCGTGAAAGAAATTATCACCAATATCAACAGGATTAGAAAAGAAAATGCTGCGTTTCATACTACCTGGAACATTCATTTTGCCGAATCGAATAATGACCAGATCCTGGCGTATGGCAAAGCTGATAAAGCGAACCAGAATATCATGTTTATGGCTGTCAACCTCGACGAGCATAATGTTCAGGAAGCCATGGTGAAGGTGCCTATTGCACAGTTGGGCATCCTTCCCGGATACCCCTATATCGTCCATGATCTGCTACGCAATGAAAAATATACATGGCAAGATGAGTGGAATTATGTACGATTAGATCCTCATGTCATGCCTGTTCACGTCTTCCGGGTAGAGCAATCCTACGCAATCAGCTAATCATGAATGTTCGATGTAAATAGTTTAAAAGAATGATTATTAAATAAATATGGCCAAAGAGAAAGAAATTTTAGATGATAATATACACTGGTATAAAGATGCAGTTATTTATGAGTTGCACATTAAAGCCTTTAAAGATAGTAACGGCGATGGAATAGGAGATTTTCAGGGTTTATTGGAAAAGCTGGACTACCTGGAAGACCTTGGGGTTACGGCGATTTGGTTACTGCCATTCTATCCTTCACCGTTGCGCGACGATGGGTATGATATTGCCGATTACTACGCGATCAACCCTTCTTATGGAGATATCAATCATTTCAAGAAATTTTTGAAAGAAGCACATAAGCGTGGGCTGAAGGTGATCACCGAGCTTGTCATCAATCATACATCCGATCAGCACCCTTGGTTTAAGCGTGCAAGAGAGGCCAAGGCAGGATCGCCCAACCGCGACTTTTACGTGTGGAGTGACGACCCCAATAAGTACAACGAGGTGCGTATTATTTTTAAAGATTTCGAAGCCTCCAATTGGTCTTACGACCCGGTAGCGAAATCTTATTACTGGCACAGGTTTTTTTCACACCAGCCGGATTTAAATTATGATAACCCTAAAGTACAGCAGGAAGTATTTAAAATGCTTGACTATTGGCTGAATATGGGCGTGGATGGCTTTAGGCTTGATGCCGTTCCTTATCTATTTGAGCGGGAAAATACCAACTGTGAAAACCTGCCGGAAACGCATGCCTTCTTAAAAAAGCTACGTGCACACGTAGACAATAAGCATAAAGGAAAACTTCTACTCGCCGAAGCCAATATGTGGCCTGAAGACTCTGCCGCCTATTTCGGTGATGGTGACGAGTGCCATATGAATTATCACTTCCCGATTATGCCCCGGATGTTTATGTCTGTGAAGATGGAAGATAGATACCCCATAACAGATATATTCGACCAAACCCCTGCCATACCTGAGACCTGCCAGTGGGCAATGTTTCTCAGAAACCATGATGAGCTTACCCTGGAAATGGTGACCGATGAAGAGAGAGACTATATGTATAAAGTTTATACAAAAGATCCTTTGGCACGCATCAATCTCGGCATTCGCCATCGGCTTGCACCTTTGTTGGATAATAACAGAAACAAGATTGAATTGATGAATATCCTGCTGTTTTCATTGCCAGGAACGCCTGTAATCTACTATGGTGATGAAATTGGCATGGGCGACAACTTTTACTTAGGGGATAGGGACGGTGTAAGAACGCCTATGCAATGGAGCCCGGATAGAAATTCCGGATTTTCCAGTGCCAACCCGCAGCAACTCTATCTGCCCGTCATTATTGATCCTGAATATCAATATGAATCCATCAATGTAGAGAACCAACAGCGAAACTCCAACTCATTATTGTGGTGGATGAAGCGGGTTATCAACATGCGGAAACGGCATAAAGCCTTTAGTCGCGGCGATATCAAGTTCTTACATTCTAATAATTCGAAGATACTGGCTTTTACGCGCTCTTACGAAGGAGATCAGATATTAGTAATCGCCAATCTGTCAAGATTTACAGAAGCTGCGGAGCTTGAGCTGGAAGATTATAAGGGCTATATCCCTACAGAAGCTTTTAGCCAAAATAAATTTCCAGTTGTCAAAGAAGACCCCTACCTATTTACCGTGGGGCCACATGGCTATTACTGGTTCTTCTTGAACAAAGAAAAACTCGAAGATGGGTCGCAGACGAATGGTCAGATACAAATGCCTGCCATGAATAAATTGGAAGAGCTTACTACAGGAAAGCATTTGCAGACGCTGGAAAACAAGGTACTGCCTAATTATTTGCGAAGATGCCGATGGTTTGGTGGAAAAGCAAAAACTATTCAGAAACTTCACATGATGGATAGCTATCCTATCCCTGTCAAAAATGACCAGGCATTGCTATTTATCATAGAAGTAAACTACAATGATGGATTGCCTGAGCTTTACCAGTTGCCTATATCATTTGCATCAGGTGAAGTTGTCGATGATTTGAAGACGGAACATCCTGCAGGAATTATCGCTGGCGCCAATATCAATGGCCAGGATGGTGTTCTTTACGATGCCGTATACAGCGATGCATTTAGGATGGGTTTATTCAACCTGATGGTGAAACGCAGGAAAATAAAAGTAAATAAGGGAGAGCTCAGTTTTTATGCCGAGAAAGTGGTGGAAGATATCACAAAGAGGCTAGACAAAGCGCTGACATCTAAGGTTTTGAGCGCCGAGCAAAGCAATACCTCCATCGTTTACGACCAAACTTTCTTTATGAAAATTTATAGAAAGCTGGACCGAACAATTAATCCTGACCTGGAAATAACGCGGTTTTTAACTGAAAAAGCGGATTTTAAATGTGTACCCCAGTTTTTAGGTGCCATCGAGCATTGGGAACACAACAAGCCTATGGTACTTGCGATGATGCAACAGCTTGTACCTAATCAGGGTGATGCCTGGAAGTATATGGGTGATTCTTTAAAAAGATACTTCGAAAGGGTTCAATCGCAGCCCAACATTAAGGATATAAAACCACCCGTAGGTGATCTATTTAAGCCAGCGAGTTTCACCGACGTGCCTGAAGTTATCCAAAATCTGATTGGAGGAGCTTATGTAGAACGGGTGAACCTGTTGGCTTTACGCACTGCGGAAATGCATTTGGCATTAGCTTCAAGACCAAACGAGCCTGACTTTGAGCCCGAAGGATTTTCCCTTCACTATCAGCGATCGTTGTTTTCATCGCTGCAGTCTTTGGTAAGGGAGACTTTCAGCAACCTCCAGAAGCAGCTGAAGAATTTACCGGAGGCCTCTAGAAAGGAAGCCGAGGAGATTTTAGAGATGAAAGGTGAAATCTTAGACTGTCTAAAGACCATATTTGCTGAAAAAATCACCACCATGAAGATCAGAACACATGGCGACTATCACCTTGGTCAGGTTTTGTTTACGGGAAGAGACTTTATGATTATTGATTTTGAAGGTGAACCCGCTCGTTCATTTAGTGAACGAAGGTTGAAGCGATCGCCTCTTCGGGATGTAGCAGGTATGATCAGATCGTTTCACTATGCAGCTTATAGTGCACTATCACAGCAGGATAGCCTTCGGCAGGACGATATGGAATATGTGGAGCAATGGGCAGAGCAGTGGTACCATTATGTAAGTGGATTCTACATGCAGTCCTATCTGGAAAAGGTGGGGGGGCAGGACTTCATTCCAGGTGAGAAGAAGCATATTGATGTGCTAGTGCAGACTTTTTTACTGGAAAAGGCCATCTATGAATTGAATTATGAACTTAACAACCGCCCGGATTGGGTTATAATTCCAATCAGAGGTATAAAAAATATAATGAGGAGGTATTTACATGACGAAGAAAAGAGAAAATAAAGAAAAGGAAATTGCGGAAATTATTAACCGTGATCCAAAAGAAACGACAGGTAAGACAACCAAAGCTAAAGGTAAACAGGATTCTGTAGAAGAAAAACCGGTGAAAAAGAATAAAGGGAAAGGCGTGGCCTTAGACGTGGTCAATGAGATGACTACAAAAAGCAAACCTACAGGCAGTGGCCAGGAAAAGCCAGTGAAGGCGGCTCAACGGAAAAAGCCGGTGCCTACGGCCGAGAAGACCAAAGCCACAGGGTCTACCAAAGCCAAACCTGTCAAAGTCGCGCAGGTAGAAAACGATGAGCATTTGTCATCGATTGAGAAAGATAGGTCAGTCCTTCCTTTTTCGATGTTTTCTGACTTTGATATTCACTTATTTCGTGAAGGGAGGCATTTTCATTTGTATGAAAAATTCGGATCTCATATGACCGAAGTGGACGGTGCAAAAGGTACGTATTTTGCTTTATGGGCACCCAATGCCGAGCGCGTTGCTGTTATCGGTGACTTTAACGGATGGAATCGCGACACACATACCTTATTTGTCCGGCAAGATAGCTCAGGAATATGGGAAGGCTTCCTACCCAACGTAGGCAAAGGTACCGTATACAAATATTTTGTCGTTTCGCAGCATAATAACTATCAGGTAGAAAAGGGCGATCCTTATGCGATGATGTGGGAGGAGCCCCCAAAAACTGCATCTATTGTCTGGGATCTTGAACATGACTGGAAAGACAAGAAATGGCTTTCAAAAAGGAAAGACCACCAGGGATTGGATAAACCGTTTTCGGTGTATGAAGTACATTTAGGATCATGGATGCGCGTACCAGAGGAAGATAACAGATCGCTAAATTATAGGGAGTTGGCAGAAGAGCTTACCAAGTATGTCAAGGATATGGGTTTTACGCATATCGAGTTTATGCCCGTGATGGAGCACCCGTTTTTTGGCTCCTGGGGATACCAGATAACAGGATATTTTGCTACCAGTAGCCGATTTGGCACACCGCAGGATTTTATGTACCTGGTACAGCGGTTGCACGAGGAGGGTATTGGCGTTATTTTGGATTGGGTTCCTTCTCATTTTCCGGCCGATCAACATGGACTGGCATATTTTGATGGAACACATCTTTACGAACATGAAGATCCACGCAAAGGGTATCACCCTGATTGGAAAAGCTATATTTTTAACTATGGCAGGAATGAAGTTAAATCATTTTTGATAAGCAATGCGTTATTCTGGCTCGACAAATACCACATCGACGGACTTAGGGTAGATGCCGTCGCTTCCATGTTGTACCTCGATTATTCCCGAAAGGAAGGAGAGTGGATCCCCAATGAAAATGGTGGAAGGGAAAACCTGGAAGCCATCAGGTTTATTCAGGAATTTAATGAAGCTGTTTATTCGGAATATCCTGATACGCATACCATTGCCGAAGAGTCAACTTCATTCCCAATGGTTTCGCGGCCTACCTATATGGGAGGCTTGGGCTTTGGAATGAAGTGGATGATGGGCTGGATGCACGATACGCTGGATTATTTTTCTAACGATCCCGTTTATCGCGGTCACCACCAGGGGCAGATTACTTTCAGTGTATTGTATGCTTTTACAGAAAACTTTATGCTGCCTTTATCACATGATGAGGTTGTGTA
>PPFU01002186.1_pt1 | contig 18695 bp, 14 predicted proteins | sample 1535991 | NCBI WGS metagenome assembly PPFU01 (sample SAMN04901290, study PRJNA319586) | Hypolithon metagenome, whole genome shotgun sequencing project. | isolation source: Antarctic Hypolithon | place: Antarctica: Miers Valley | collected 2014
GGAACACAAAAGAAAAATTCATGGCACGCGCAAAATTTGAAAGAAGCAAACCCCACGTTAACATCGGCACAATTGGCCACGTTGACCATGGTAAAACAACGTTGACAGCAGCTATCACCATGACCCTGGCGGCTGGTGGTAGCGGTAAAGCTCAGCGCTACGATGAAATCGATGCGGCTCCCGAGGAAAAAGCACGCGGTATTACTATCAACACCGCTCACGTAGAGTATGAGACTGAAGCTCGTCACTACGCCCATGTTGACTGCCCCGGCCACGCTGACTATGTAAAAAACATGATTACGGGCGCAGCCCAAATGGACGGTGCGATCCTGGTGGTCTCTGCGGCTGATGGCCCGATGCCCCAAACCCGCGAGCATATTCTTCTGGCAGGTCAGGTTGGCGTACCTAATATCGTTGTGTTCTTGAACAAGCAAGACCAGGTAGATGACGAAGAGCTGCTTGAGCTAGTCGAGCTAGAAGTTCGTGAGCTGCTCAGCTCCTATGATTTCCCTGGCGACGATATTCCGATTACAGCCGGTTCGGCGCTGAAAGCGGTTGAGAAGCTAGCTGCTGATCCGACTACCGCTCGCGGCGCTGACGAGTGGGTTGATAAAATCCACTCGCTGATGGACGAAGTTGACGCTTACATCCCAACGCCTGAGCGTGAAGTCGATAAGCCTTTCTTGATGGCGGTTGAGGACGTATTCTCTATTACCGGTCGAGGTACGGTAGCTACCGGTCGGATTGAGCGCGGCGTCGTTAAAGTCGGTGAGACGGTTGAGCTAGTTGGCATTCGTGACACTCGCAGCACCACGGTTACCGGCGTAGAGATGTTCCAGAAGACGCTGGACTCTGGTATGGCTGGCGATAACGTGGGCGTACTGCTTCGCGGTCTTCAAAAGGAAGATATTGAGCGCGGTATGGTGTTAGCGAAGCCTAAGAGCATCACGCCTCACACCGAGTTTGAGTCTGAGGTATATGTGCTGAATAAAGAAGAAGGTGGCCGTCATACGCCTTTCTTCCCTGGCTACAAGCCTCAGTTCTATGTACGTACCACTGATGTAACCGGTTCTATCGAAAGCTTTACGGCTGACGATGGTAGTGAAGCTGAGATGGTAATGCCGGGCGATCGCATCAAAATGAACGTCAAGCTCATCAACCCGATCGCGATTGAGCAAGGCATGCGCTTTGCCATCCGTGAAGGCGGCCGCACCGTAGGTGCAGGCGTTGTTTCTAAGATCACTAAATAGATGATCGTCAAATAGCGCAATAGCTTGTAGGGGCATAGCACTGCTGTGCCCCTACAACATGCCAAGATTATTGACAAGATCCCGAGGCCATCAGGCCATACTTAACCGAACCTAGAAAACTAAACACCAGCGCACGATAGGGCGTTCATATATCCGATGGCTACCACCGTTCAACAGCAGAAGATTCGCATTCGCCTCAAGGCTTTTGACCGCCGCTTGCTCGATACTTCCTGCGAAAAAATTGTCGATACTGCCAACCGTACCAATGCGACTGCCGTTGGCCCGATCCCACTGCCGACTCGCCGCAAGATTTACTGCGTGCTGCGATCGCCCCACGTAGACAAAGACTCCCGTGAGCACTTTGAGACTCGCACGCACCGCCGCATCATTGATATTTACCAGCCTTCTTCTAAAACCATCGACGCTTTGATGAAATTGGATTTGCCTGCGGGTGTCGATATTGAGGTGAAACTCTAGTCTTCCGTAGCAGGCGATAGAACCCGTGCGTTAGAATACAGCTAGCACTCAAACCCCGCCATCCCAATCGGGCCGGTGCCTTAGCTTTATTCTGGACATAATGGACTTCTCCTCCTCGGTTGCTGTTCGCGAACTGCCGCTATTTCCCCTGCCTGAGCTAGTGCTCTTTCCGGGTCGGCAGCTCCCCCTTCACATTTTCGAGCTTCGCTACCGAATGCTAATGAATACGATCCTTCAGGGCGATCGCCGCTTTGGCGTGCTCATGCTCGATCCAACCTCGGGCGAAATTGCTAAAGTTGGCTGCTGCGCAGAGATTATTCACTACCAGCGAATGCCCGATGACCGTATGAAAATTATGACGTTAGGCCAGCAGCGCTTTCGCGTGCTCGACTACGTGCGTCAGACGCCTTACCGGGTAGGCTTGGTCGAATGGATTGAAGACGAGCCCGTAGAAGAAGATCTAAAGCCGCTGGCCGCAGAGGTGGATCGACTGCTGCGAGACGTCGTGCGCCTATCAGGCAAACTTACCAGCCAGGATATTGAATTTCCTGATGACATTCCCGACTTGCCTTTGCAGCTCTCTTACTGGGTAGCCAGTACGCTCTATGGCGTCTCGCTGGAGCAGCAGTCGCTATTAGAAATGCAAAATACTTTGAGCCGCCTAGAGCGTGAGGCTGAAATTTTAACCTCTACCCGCAACAATCTAGCGGCTCGCACTGCTCTGAAAGATGTTTTAGAGTAAGCTCCTGCGCCCCTACAGCACCCGTTCGATGGTCGTTAAATTATAGCTGCCAAAAATCTTTAGCTTGGCCGTGTGCATTTTTAGCAGCTCTAAGGCTGTTTGCGTTGTCTTGTCTTCAGCGCTCGCCTCAATATCTACAAAGAAAATGTAGTCGCCCAGCAGCCGCTTAGTCGGTCGAGATTCGATGCGGCTCATATTAATATTGAGCGCAGAGAATAGCTGCAAGGGTTTAAGCAATGCTCCCGGTTCGTTGCTTAGTAAGCTAAAGGCTAAAGACGTATATTGCCCGTGCGTGGCCAGCTCCTGACCAAGCACCCAAAACCGAGTGTAGTTATCTGCGTAGTCGTTGATGGGATGGGCCATGATTGGCAAGTCGTAGATCTTGGCACCCCAGCTTGAGGCGATCGCTCCCGCTGCCAAAGTTTCCTTAACATGGGGCAGCGGTTCCGCCGTTGAGCTAGCCCCTACTAAATTCACACCGGGTAAATTAGCCTCTAACCACTCCCTGCACTGCGACAAAGCCTGCGGATGAGAGTAGACCGTCTTGATATCGTCGAGACGCTTAGCCCTGGAAATCAGGGCGTGCTGTACCGGTAGCGTAAAAGCCTGCTGAATTTGTAAGGTTTCGATTTCCCATAGCGTATCGAGCGTGAAGGTGACGCCACCGCCGATTGAGTTTTCTACCGGCACGACGCAAAAGTCAGTTTCCTTTTGAGCCGTCGCATTGATAGCTTGCGCGATCGTGGGATATGCTTTGAGTTCTGTTGCCTGAGCGCCAAGACTGTCTGCATAGGTAGCGGCGGCGAAGTCTGAAAATGTGCCTTTAGGGCCAAGATGAGCAATTGAAACCGGCATAGGAGAAGAAGCTCGTCAATGCTATAGAGTGCTAGGCTTATCTTAATACGCTTTTCATTTCATTTCGTTCGGCCCGCTATGCTCCGCTTCAGCGCCTCCCAATCGGTAACCATTTCGGTGCCGCCTCAGCCATTGCCTATCAAAGCGTATCTGAGTGAAGTAGATCGTTTGGTATATGCGCTGGTAGACGAGCGGCAGGTAGAAGTACTTGATCCCAACTTATTTCGGGTAAAAGTACGACCCATTCGGTTCATTGGGCTATCGCTACAGCCAGTGTGCGACATCAAAGTTTGGCTAGAAGACAGCACGGTTCGACTGAGTTCTAATCGCTGCTATCTCGAAGGGCACGAGTCTTTCAATCAAAAATTTTCAATGAATATGCAGGGCTACCTGGTAGTTCAGCCAACCTCAGAAGGCCAGCGGCTTCGCGGCCAGGCCAACTTGGGAGTGAGTGTAGATTTGCCACAGGCAATGCGCTTTACGCCCAAGCCCCTCTTAGAGGGAACGGGTAATGGCTTACTCAACGGTATTTTAATTACGCTAAAGCAGCGAATGATGCGACAGCTTATCAAAAACTACTGTGCTTGGGCGCTGGCTCACCCCTCTGCCAAAGTTTCTAGCTTGCCTTAGCGAGCGATCGCTTCAATACTTAAGTCGTTTCCTTGTAGCTGACAGCTCCGAAAAGACTTGCGGTGCTGTCGGCAAATGCCCAGACTCGCGATACCTGCTCGATGCTTGGCACTGCCATAGCCTTTGTTTGAAGATAGATCGTAGCCGGGATAGCGGCCCTCTAGTCGGACGATGAGTTCATCGCGCCATACCTTGGCAACGATGCTGGCGGCTGCGATCACCAGCTCATGCTGATCGCCTTTAACAATCGTCTGCTGCGCCATGGGCAGCTTCGGCACCTGCTGATTCCCATCTATCAAACACAGCTCAGGCGAGGACGATAGCTGCATAATCGCGCGACGCATGGCTAGCAAAGATGCCTGAAGGATGTTGAGCCGGTCAATTTCATAGACAGAAGCCACGCCTACCGCGCAGTCAGCCATTTGTCTAATTTGAACTGAGAGCTGCTTTCGTTTTGCGGGCGATAGCCTTTTGCTATCAGTGACGCCGGCTGTTGTGAGGGGGGCCATCACATCTGCCGGTAAAATAACAGCCGCCGCCACCACCGGCCCAAACAACGCCCCTCGACCTACTTCATCTACACCCGCAGTGATCAAGCCGCGATCAAAACTATTCATCAGATCTATTCACTGGCCGAAGACCGACGACGACGGCGGCGAACAACCTGGGGTTTTTCCTCCGACTCCTCTGCTGCCGCGTCATCGGCCATTTCATCGGCCATTTCATCGGCCACGTCACTGGTCAATATCGCCAGGACAGGTGCTGGTGAAGACGTAATAATACGCTTTTCAACAGACGGTTTGTCCGCAATCATCTCGGGAGACGTCGCCGTCCCTACAGAAGGAGCACCGTTTACCTCTGAAGATTGGTTGCCAGAGCGCCTGCGTTTTCGTACAGGTGCAGACTTACTCGCTGGTTTATCGTCAGCAGTATTTTCAGACGCTGCCTCTGCACTAACCTCATCCTCAGAATTCGCGGTAGCCTCTTCAGCCGCCTCTGTAGCCGTTTCTTCAGCCATTTCTTCAGCTTTAGGCTCTGCGTGGACAGGCGTTGGGATAACTCGCTTATTGGCGATCGCCGCTTCTGCCTTCATCTTAGCCGCTGCCATGAAATCAGCCGCCTCCCCTGGTAGCACTACAGAAACCAGAGTATTTTGAGGATTCTCAACCGTTTGCTCACTAAAAACCAGCGGAGAAATTCCCATTACGGCATACACGCACTGCTCTTCTAGCGGCATTTCAACGGCAATAATTTCAGGCGGCTCCTCTAACTTTCTACGACCATTGCGAGTACGCTTCTGGCGAGTAGCGGGCTCTGCATTCGTAGAAGATTTATTATCAGAAAGTTCGTTAACCTGGCTCTCTAACCTTTCTTCATTGCTATCGTCTCTATCAGCCCTATCAGCCCTATCAGCTCTGCTGCGATGCCGATTGTTGCTAGATTCGTCCGTTTCTCTCAGCGCTGGCACTGGACTAGCCGGCGCTGAACGCGAGCCGTTACGCACGGGGACTTTTTCCGAACCGCGACGGCGACGGCGACGATTGCCACGCCCATTTTTGTCCTGGTAGTTGGGATGATTGAGTAAATCCAGCTCTTGCAGTTCCGACTGTGGCTCTAGGCTGGAGGCCGGCTCCTCTTTTGCCGATTTTGCCGACGGGCGGTTAGAGAAGCTTTGAGCCGGAGAACTGTATCCCTGCGGACGCGAAGAGACGACCGAAACCTGCTCGGCATGCCCCGGTGCTTCGCCAGGCAGATGCGCCAAATGTCCTAATCCACCGCAAGTCGGGCAGGTTCTGCCAAACAGCTCATAGATGTTTTGCCCCTGCCTTTTGCGAGTCAGCTCTACCAGGCCAAGCTCAGAAAGCTGAGAAATTTGCGGACGTGATTTGTCTGGGCGCAAAGAAGTGCCAAACTGCTCTAGCACCTGCATCTGGTCTCGTCGTGATTCCATATCAATGAAGTCAACGACGATCACTCCGGCAATATTGCGTAGCTTTAGCTGTCTGGCGATTTCAACGGCGGCCTCGCAGTTTGTCCATAGCACTGTTTCTCTGGCCGTAGACGAGCGGGTAAAAGATCCCGAGTTGACGTCAATAACGGTGAGCGCTTCGGTGGGCTCAATAATAATGTATCCGCCCGACGGTAGGTCTACTCTGGGCTTAAGCGCTTCGCGAATCGCAGCGTTAACGCGGAAGTACTCAAGAATATGAGTAGGCTCGCGGTGATAGTCAATTAAGATCCCTGGGGGAATGCGACCGTCGCTCCAGCTTGCCAGATGCTGCTTTGTGCTCTCAAAGCCGCCTTCTGTATCGGTGACAATGCGGTTTACATCGTCGCTGTATACATCGCGCAGTACGCGCTGAATAAAATCGTCGTCCCGGTTCAGCAACGACGGCGGGCGAGTAGCCATGGCCTCTTGTTGAATGTCCTCCCAGCACCGCTGCAAGGTTTCGAGGTCTTCAATGATGGCCTCTTCAGAAACGCCTTCAGCTTCAGTCCTAATCAGCAGTCCCGTACCGGACGGCTTAATTAAAATCCCCAGCGCTCTGAGTCGGTTTCGCTCTGTCTCGTTGCGAATTCGGCGCGACAGGTTAACACCTTTGCCGTAGGGCATCAATACTAAATATCGACCAGGAAAGGTTACTTTTCCGGTGAGCCTTGGCCCTTTATTGCCGGTGGGCTCCTTCATAATCTGAACTAGCACCTTTTGTCGGGGCGCGAGCAGCTCAGTGATAGAACCGGCCATGCGTTTTAGCTTTAGCGGCCCCAGGTCGGAGACGTGCATAAAGCCATTTTTATCGCTGTCACCAATGTTTACAAAGCAGGCGTCAATACCTGGCAAAATATTTTCCACCGTGCCGAGATAGATATCTCCGACCTGATGGCTACCGGTGGCAACGATAATCTCTTGAATCTGATCTTCTGAAAAGACGGCAGCAATACGATGCTGCTCTGCAATAACAATCTGCTTGGGCATTCAATATTCCTCTGAAGCCTGCTGACAGTGCCCATGTTTTAGGGCTTTGGCTGCTAGCGATGCTTGAGTCGTAAGTAAAAAAGGGTAAAAAACTAATGTCGTGAAAACTGATCTGGAAGTTATCGGGCCAAAAATATGAACGGACTTTGAAATCGACTTTGAAGTCTAAGTTACAGAGGTGAAAGTTCTCGGCTTGTGAAAAATTGCTGCTCAGGTAATTTGCTAAAGAACCCGCTTGAGTGAGCCGAACGTAGAGAAGCTTTTCTTCAACTCTGTACTTGTCGGCCACAGTACTTTTTGGCTATTGTGCTTTTCGGCCACTTGTCGGGCCATTTGTCGAAGAAGCTGTTGGCTGCGCTTGAAAGATAGCTCGGCTAGCTGAAAAATAGAGCTTTGCCTTAGGAGAGTCTGCAATAAAGAGTTTTCATTTTATGAAGACTAATGTCCTCGGCCCCGGCAGAACCGCTGCTGTATAACTACGGCTTAAAAGCTTGCTTCTCGAAAGCTTTTAGAACAGTTACTTACACCCTTAGTGAATTCTCTTTCTCTTAATCTTTGGCTCTCTCTTAGCTTTTCTTCAGTGCTTTCCTTTAGTTCTTTCCTTGTAGTTCAGCCTCTGCAAGATTTCTCCCGTCAAATAGCTTCCTCGTAGCCGCTACTCTATTAAGCCTTGCACATCAGCGCTTGAATAGGCAAGGGGTGAATACCCAACCCCTAACAGAGCACGATACTGAGCCTAATGTTAAGCGGTCAACTTCTGCCAACTAACGCCTTACGCTAAGTTATTGCACTCAGCTAAGTGCGCTTGAGACAGTTACCGGAAACCATTCGTTAGAGCAGACCTGCTGTTGCGACAACTTTCCGTGGATGTATTATAGCGCCAGAGGTGCTTTTACACCATTTTGCTATACAAAATTTTAATTTGATGGATGACTAGAAACAAACCCCTAGCGTCAATTAAGGCGTTAGGGGTCTGAAGATCGTTTAGGCTAGCTATTGTGGGTAAGCCGCTAAGCTGATCGGTTGCTTACGAAGCGGAGGCTGTAGAGAGCGATCGCTTACGCCGAGCCGGGCCACGCTGGGCTTCATCATCACCTGAACTGCCATTCTTATCATGATGACTAGAGTCCGCACCATCAAAGTGCTGAAGCATCAAAACGGCGACAGGATACTGCTTGGGCAGCTCACGACGCACAAACCGACGCACGTCTTCTTCCAGTCTGGACTGTAGCCCGTCCCATTTCACAGTTGGGTTAGCACCGTTGGGGTCGTCAACCACTTCTTTCCAGCGCTCGCTCAGCGACTTCTTCACAGTCGTAACCGCGCTGCGCTCCCACTGTTCCTGAGTTTTTACGGTGACCACGCCGCGCAGGTTTATGGTTGGGTCGCCCAGCAGCTTACCATTGCTATCAACGGTGGCCGAGACGGTGATGATGCCATCTTCAGCGAGCTGCTGACGCTCTTTTAAGACCTCGCGCTCAACGATGCCAGTGCGTGAGGCATCTACTAGCTCAATGCCTGCGGTGACCTTTCCATCTACCTTCATGCTTTCTGCCGTTAGCTTAATAACGTCGCCGTTGTTAACAATAGCGACGTTACCTTCTTCAACGCCCGAGGCGATCGCCATCTCAGCGTGTTTGACTAACATTCTATGCTCGCCATGCACTGGGATGAAGAACTTAGGCCGCGTTAGCGCCAGCATGAGCTTGTGGTCTTCCTGGTAGCCGTGACCAGATACATGCAGGCCTTTTGCCTTGCCATACATGACCCGAGCGCCCTGCACCATCAGCTTGTCGATGGTGTTAACAACGCTAATGGTATTGCCTGGAATAGGATTCGAGGAAAAGATGACGGTGTCGCCTTTTTGAATCCTGATTTGACGGTGGGAGCGGTTGGCGATGCGCGTAAGCGCCGCCATGGGCTCACCTTGTGAACCAGTCGTCAAAATCATTGCCTTCTCATCAGGGCACTGCTTGAGCAGGTTCAACGGCTTAAACAGGCTGTCTGGCGCGTTGATGTAACCCAGGTTGCGGGCGTGGGAGATGACGTTGAGCATGGAGCGGCCCACTACAAACACGTCGCGATTGTGCTTTTGAGCTAGCTCTAGCAGCATGCTCACTCGATGCACTGAGGAGGCGAAGGTGGTGACGAAAAGTCGACCTTTGGCATCGTTGAATTCCCGATCAAGGTTGGGGAAAACGGCGCGCTCTGAGGGTGTGTTACCCGGAATTTCTGCGTTGGTAGAGTCGCTAATCAGGCAAAGTACGCCTTTTTCGCCGTATTCTGCAATTTTTTGGAAGTCAAAGAACTCGCCATCTACGGGGGTGTGGTCAACTTTGAAGTCACCACTGTGAATGACGATGCCGACGGGCGTCTCAAGTGCCATGGTGAAGCTATCCGCCATGGAGTGAGTGTTGCGAATGTACTGGGCTTTGAAGTGTTTGCCAAATTGGACGGTGTCGCGCGGGCCAACGGTGTGGATTTTGGTGCGATCGCTCACCCCAGCTTCTTCAAGCTTGCCCTGCAAAAGCGCCATCGCCAAACGGGGGCCATGAATCACCGGAATATTAAACTGCTTGAGGTGGAAGGCAATCCCACCAATGTGATCCTCATGACCGTGAGTGACGATCATACCTTTTATTTTGTGCTGATTTTCCTTTAGGTAAGTAATATCGGGCAGCACGATATTGACGCCGTGCATACCTTCTGTTGGGAAAGAAAGCCCCGCATCTAGCAAGACGATTTCGTCATCGTATTCAAATACGCAGGTGTTCTTACCAATTTCGTGGAGGCCACCGAGCGGAATTATCTTGAGCACTTTTTCATCTTTGCTCTTACCGCCGTTTTGGCTGCCATTCTGCTGGTTGCCCTTAAGATTTGGGCTCTGGCTGCTGCTTCTTGTTGCGCTTCTAACCATGTAGTTCCTTTATATTTGCGAATTGTAATTTTGAAAAATTTGGACTGTAAAAAATGGGTGAACGGTTCATAGCTCACAAAGCTGACTCAGGAGTTACTGATCGTTGCGAAGCACTTTCCTAATAGCTTAGTTGCGACTTTGGGATGCACTACAAAGCGCTAGCTGCGACTATGTAGCAATATGCTCGAACCTGGCCGCTCGGCTTATCTTGGCTACGGGCGAATTTTAGCGAGTTGTTCGTCAACAATGAGGGTTACCTAAATTTTATGAACTATGGCTAGGATACGGTGGGCTGGCTGACGCGTCAGCGCTGCTTTTGAGAGGAGATTTGCCAGACCTTACGGTGTCGATAGAGGGCCAGCAGAAATACTAAATTATTTAAGCGACCGTCTCAAGCTGGAAAGACTGGCCAGTCGTTTGAGGCGTGCTTGCCGCAGGCCGTTTGTTTTGAGAATGAGGTCGCTGGCAAACCGGCTACTTGCTATGGCGTCTGATGCTAAAAAACGCCTTTTCAATTATGCAGGATTTTCCTTTCCCTTCTTTACCCTTTACCTTCTTCCATTATGGCTTCGGCGCTAGGCGGCTTCGGCGCTAGTAGCTCTACTCACTACCGTTAGTTAACAAACACTATAACTTGAGCTTAGTCTATCGCTAATAAATTAAGTTGCGAAAGTGTGGTCTTCACCGCTTGCCTTAACTCAGATGACCCTTCGCACAGGGGAAGGCGGCAATTTCCGACTGACCAGCCTTGAAGCTCCAATGCCATCTTTAGAGGAATCGGGCTGGTGAACGAAAATAGAACCTTAAATAGTGGTATGAGCTGGAGGTGTAAGGCTCTTGCCTCACTCACCTGTCCGACCTCGTAGGCTCGAACCATTTTTTGTAATAAGTCCCCAGCCAGATGGCTGGCTACGCTAACGACGCCTACAGCGCCTACAGAGAGCATCGGGAGCGTTAAAGAATCGTCCCCAGAGTAAATCTCGAAGTCGGCAGGGCAGATCCTGCTAATTTCGCTGACTTGATCAAGATTCCCACTTGCCTCTTTAATGGCAACGATATTAGAAATTCTTGATAGTTTGGCAACTGTCTCAGGAAGTAAGTTGCAGCTAGTGCGCCCAGGCACATTATAGAGCATGATCGGTAAATCGGGTACGGACTGGGCGATCGCCTCAAAGTGACCTACCAATCCTGCTTGCGGTGGCTTGTTGTAATAAGGCACGACCTGCAAAGACCCGTCCAACCCCAGTTTGTCCGCTTTCTGAGTCGCCTCAATCGCCTCCCGAGTGCTGTTAGAACCCGTGCCCGCTAGCACTTTCGCCCTACCGCTGACTGCTTGCTTCACGACTTTGAACAAAGCATATTCCTCATCCCAGGTCAGAGAGGGAGATTCGCCCGTTGTACCACATACAACGACTGTATCCGTGCCGTGATCTGCTAGATGACTTGCCAGCTTTTCGGCAACCGGATAGTTGACCTCCCCAGAAGGTAAAAAAGGCGTTGCCATGGCCGTTAGCACTCGTCCAAATCTAGGCTCACATTTAGGCCCAGAGCCGGGGCCATCAGAGCTATTCATACTCGTTGCCTTTTAGTTTTGTGTTAGACGGTCACGGGTGATTTTAGCCAGTGTTTTGCTACGACCAATTCCGCAATCTGAATGGCATTGAGCGCCGCGCCCTTACGAATTTGATCGCCGCATAGCCATAGCTCTAGTCCCGATGGATGAGACAAATCCTGGCGAATTCGACCGACTAGCACGTCATCTTCGCCGCTGGCATCTATCGGCATGGGAAAATAGTTAGCGTTCCAGTCTTCGACTAGCTGGACGCCGGCTGCTTGGGCGATCGCCTCTCTAGCCTTTACCACATCAAACGGCTGCTCAAACTCAAGATTTACCGCTTCGGAATGCGCCCGCAGTACGGGTACCCGAATACAGGTCGCCGAAATTCTCAGATCCGGCAGGCCAAAAATCTTACGCGTTTCATTGACCATTTTCATTTCTTCCTCACAGTAGCCCTGCTCATTGATAGGCGTGTTATGCGGAAATAGATTAAAGGCCAGCGGATATGGAAAGCTCTCGGTAGGCGGCTTTTTGCCATCTAAAATGGCCTGCGCCTGCTGTTTAAATTCTTCCATAGCCCGCGCCCCCGCGCCACTAGCCGACTGGTAAGTCGCAACTACGATGCGACGAATAGGCTGAATCTGTTGCAAGGGCCACAGTGCGACGCTCAACAAAATAGTGGTGCAGTTTGGATTGGCAATGATGCCCAGATGGCCTTCAGCCGCACCAGGATTTACCTCTGGTACTACTAGCGGCACCGAGCTATCCATTCTAAAAGCGCTAGAGTTGTCAATCATCAGTGCGCCTGCATTGACAATCGCTTTGGCCCACTCTTTGGAGGTAGAGCCACCTGCGGAAGCTAAAACAATATCGATGTCTTTGAAGGCTTCTGCGCTGACGGCTTCGACCGTAATAGCGCTACCTTTAAAGCTAATTTCTGTACCCGTCGAGCGAGGAGACGCTAGCAGCTTCAGCGACTTCAGCGGAAAGTCGCGTTCTTCTAGCAACTGGAGTAATTCGGTACCGACTGCGCCAGTGGCACCCAAAATGGCAACGTTGTAAGAGTCAGGCAAGCGAATATCCTCCCATCCGTATCCTTAAATCCTTGTGTAGCCAGCTATCTTGAACTCTACTTTGAACTTTAAATTCAGGCTAATAGCTGCTGTAATCACTATACATTAAGTGAAACAGCGCCCTGCTTAAGCTGTGGATAATAGATTATTAAAGAGCAGCGGCGGCAAGGAAATAAGAAAGCTGGGCACACCGAAAGGATTCAAGTTTATTCGGAATCAATATAATGAGGTGTATGATGTCTTACTGCGACGGTTAACCAACCTTCGTTTCCTTTTTGCGGCTGATTTTATGTGAGTAATCACAAGCATTCGCCCAACATTAGTATTTGTTCAACATCGTTTGCATATGAAAGTTACCCAGAAAAACCTGCCCGAAGCCCAAGTCGGACTGGAAATAGAAGTCCCCGCAGAACTGACGAAGCAGAGCTACGAAAAGGTTTTGCAGGGCTACATGAAGTCGGCCAATATTCCTGGGTTTCGTAAGGGCAAAGTGCCTCGCCAAATACTAATTCAGCGGATTGGCACACTACAGCTAAAGGCCGCTGCCCTGGAAGACTTGCTCCAAAAGGCGATAGACCAGGCGATAAAGCAAGAAGAAATCGATGCACTCGGTAATTACCAGCTCCGCTCAGAATTTGAAAAGCTGATGGGTGAGTACGAACCCGGCAAAGTGCTGACTATTTCCGCGTCTGTAGATGTGCCGCCACGGGTGACGCTCAGCGAGTACAAAGGGCTATCTGTTAAGGCAGAAGAAATTAAAACCGACACGGCTGCTCGGGTAGAGGAAACGCTAGAAGGCTACCGTGAGAATCTGGCGACTTTAGTACCTGTAGAAGACAGAGCTGCTAAGGACGGAGACGTAGCAGTTGTTGACTTTGTAGGCAAAGCTGCAAACGAGGCAGGCGAACTCGAAGAATTTGAAGGCGGCAGTGCTCAAGATTTTCAGGTCGAAATTAAAGAAGGTCGCTTCATTCCTGGCTTCGTAGAAGGCATTGTGGGTATGGAGCTAGAGGAGGAAAAGAACGTAGAGGTTATCTTCCCGGACGACTATCCGCAGGAGGAGTTGGCTGGTAAGCCTTCTACTTTTGCCATCACGCTTAAAGAGCTGAAGGAAAAAGAGCTGCCTGAGATTGATGATGATTTTGCTGAGGAAGTCAGTGAGTTTGAGACGCTCGAAGAGCTGCGCAAATCGTTAGAGGAGCGCTATGAGAAGGAAGCGGCTGATGCTACTGATAGCAATATTGAGCAGGCCTTGCTAGACGAGCTAGTGAAGCATATTGAGGCCGAAATTCCAGATACTTTGGTGAAGCGTGAGACCGACTTTATTGTTAACCAAACGGCGATGCAGCTAAGTCGTCAGGGCATTGACTTAGGTAAGTTTCTGACTAAGGAGCTTGTAGAGGGAATGCGCAGCAGTGCGCGTCCCGAATCAATTGATCGCTTACGCCGAACGCTAGCGCTAGGCGAAATTGCCAAGCAGGAGTCTATTAAGGTTGAAGACGACGAGATTAAGGCACGCGCTGAAGAAATGATGGCTGAGGTGGACGATCCTAGTCAGGTTGACCCTGAGCGGCTAAATCAAGTTGTTAACGAAGATTTACTTAAGGAAAAAATTCTGGCTTGGTTAAAGGAGAATTCAACAGTTGAGCTAGTCCCTGAAGGTTCGCTAGCGCCTCCTGAAGAAGAAGAACCTGAAGATGCTGAAGAGCTTGAAGAAGCTGAAGCCAGTGCTGAGGAAGATGCTGAAGAAGCTCAGGCCGTTGAGGTTGAGGTTGAGGTTGTTAGCGATCGCAAGTAAGTGCGGTGGTACAGCCATTTTTTGAGAGGAGTATAAAAGCGTCTTGAAAGAACGCCTTAAAAGAATGGCTTTTCAAAATGCTCATAACGGCCCTTTTGAAAAGCGTATGTCAGGGAATGTCGAAAATAAATGGATTCGTTACAGTGGTATCGCATCTTTGCGCTTTAGTGAGGGTTGAGATGCGGTACATTAAGCACGTAATAGGCGGCTGCTTTGAGTCTTATGGATACATTGAATTTCGAGGGAAATGCTCAGAATGTCGTACCCATGGTGGTTGAGCAATCGGGACGAGGCGATCGCGCCTTTGACATTTACTCTCGGCTCCTGCGTGAGCGCATCATTTTTTTGGGCACACCTGTAATGGATGATGTGGCTGATTCCATCGTGGCTCAGCTACTTTTTTTAGATGCTGAAGATCCTGAGAAAGATGTCCAGCTCTACATTAATTCCCCGGGTGGCTCGGTCACAGCAGGGATGGCCATTTACGACACCATGCAGCAAATCCGTCCAGACGTAGTGACGATTTGCTTTGGGCTGGCGGCTAGCATGGGCGCGTTTTTGTTAGCAGGTGGAGCACCCGGTAAGCGCATGTCTTTGCCCAGCTCAAGAATTATGATTCACCAGCCTTCAGGAGGGGCGCAAGGGCAGTCTGCTGATATTGAAATTCAGGCACGGGAAATTTTGTATCTGAAGAAACGCCTAAACGAGATGCTGGCAACTCACACCGGTCAAGATCTAGAGCGGATTGAAGCAGATACTGAGCGAGACTTTTTTATGTCTGCTGAGGAAGCAAAGGCATATGGCCTAATTGATCAGGTGGTCACTCGTCAAATGCTTTCCAATACTAAGCTGACTGCGGTAGGGTAACGGTTATGTCTAAGTACGACTCCCACTTGAAGTGTTCTTTTTGCGGTAAGTCGCAGGAGCAGGTGCGCAAGCTCATTGCGGGGCCAGGGGTTTACGTGTGCGACGAGTGCGTTGACCTGTGCAACGAAATTTTAGATGAGGAGCTGTTTGACTCCAATTCATCGGTGGCTGCCCCTGCCCCGCGCCGCGAACAAACGCCGGAGCGCAGGCGCAAATCTTCTTCCCCGCTTGCGCTCAATCAGATTCCAAAGCCGCGTGAGATTAAGTCTTATTTAGATGAGCATGTGATTGGCCAAGATGAGGCTAAAAAGGTGCTGTCGGTAGCGGTGTACAACCACTACAAGCGCCTAAGCTTTGTGAATGCTGAGCCGACTGAGGGCGACGATGAAGATATTGAGCTGCAAAAGTCAAATATTTTGCTAATTGGGCCGACGGGCTGCGGTAAGACGCTGCTGGCCCAAACGCTGGCGACGATTTTAGAAGTGCCGTTTGCGGTGGCAGATGCAACGACCCTGACCGAGGCTGGCTATGTCGGTGAGGATGTCGAGAACATTTTGCTACGGCTGCTGCAAGTGGCTGACTTAGATGTGGATGAAGCTCAGCGCGGCATTATTTACATTGATGAGATCGATAAGATTGCTCGGAAGAGCGAAAATCCTTCGATTACCCGTGATGTTTCGGGTGAAGGCGTTCAGCAGGCGTTGCTAAAGATGCTGGAGGGCACGATTGCCAATGTGCCGCCTCAGGGTGGGCGTAAGCATCCTTATCAGGACTGTATTCAAATCGATACGAGCAATATTTTGTTTGTGTGCGGTGGCGCTTTTGTAGGGCTCGATAAAATTGTGGAGCAGCGCATTGGCAAAAAGTCTATGGGTTTTGTGCAGCCTGGGAAGGAAACGGATCGCGATAAAAAGTCTGTGCAGGCGCTGAAGCATTTGGTGGCAGATGACATTGTTAAGTTCGGGATGATTCCTGAGTTTATTGGGCGTATTCCTGCAATTTCGATTGTGGAGCCGTTAGATGAAAAGACGCTGGTTTCTATTCTCACTGAGCCGAAGAATGCGTTAGTGAAGCAGTTTAAAAAGCTGATGCGGATGGATAATGTGGAGCTGGAGTTTCAGCCGGAGGCGATTAAGGCGATCGCAAAAGAAGCCTTCAACCGCAAAACTGGTGCCCGCGCCCTGCGCAGCATTATCGAAGAGATCATGCTAGACGTGATGTACGAGCTGCCCTCACGCGAAGATGTCAAGCGCTGCGTACTGACTCGGGAAATGGTCGAGAACCGGTCTACCGCCGAGCTGCTGGTACATCCCTCTTCCTTGCCTGAACCTGAGTCCGCTTAGCGCTATATTTGCCTTAAAGAGCCTTCAAGCCCCATGCCTTACGTCAGCGTTAACGGTGTCGATCACTACTACGAATGGATTTCTACGCAAGACCATCCCGGCAACTATTCCAAGCCGGTGATGGTCTTTTTACATGGCTGGGCGGGGTCAGCTCGCTATTGGGAATCGACGGCTGAGGCGATTAAGGACGAGTATGACTGTTTGCTTTATGACATGCGGGGGTTTGGGCGATCGCGCCCCGCTACCCCCGAAGCCATGACCGCAGACTCCTCACTCAGCTCCTTAGAAAGCTTTGCTGATGACCTTGTGGGCCTGCTAGACGCACTAAATCTCAGTCAGCCGGTATATATGAACGCCCACTCTCTAGGCGGCACAGCGGGCCTATACTTTTTAGATCGCTACCCAGAGCGCGTCATCAAGGCCATCTTGACCTGCAACGGCAGCTTTCCTTATCAAAAGTGGGCCTTCGAAGCGTTTTATCTTTTCGGCGGCTACGTCGTTGCCTTCCGCCCCAAGTGGCTTGGCCAAATTCCACTTGCGCCACAAATGTTTATGTCACGTTTTTTAAAGGGATCAATTCCGATTGCGGAGAAAAAAGCCTTCCTCAACGACTTTTTAATGGCCGATGGTCCCACTTCTAGGGGGACGTTGAAAGCTGCGGTGAGTAAACATGCTACTGAAGTGATGCCAGTTGCCTTTGCTAAGCTAAAGGTTCCAACCCTCATGATTTCGGGCGAGTATGACAAAATTACGCCTGCCAAGCTAGGAAAAGAGGCCGCTGATATGAGTGAGCAAATTCAGTACGTGCTGATGCCCAATACGGCCCATTTCCCTATGCTCGAAGATGCAAAAAGCTATTTGAAAATTACGCAGGCGTTTTTGGCGGAACAAGCCTAATCGTTTAATCCTGACTCTATATCCTCTATGTACCGGTTATCGTACGCCAATCTTTGCTGCCTTGCTAGGCGCTCGGTCTGACGTATCGAAGCTTCTCTAGCCCTGATTTGCTGATTCAGTTCGTCTAGCTTCTGCTGAACGCTGCCGATTGCCTGCAAGGCATTTTGCTCACTGAGTAGCATCATTAAATACTGGTTTAGGTCAACGCCTTCCTTTTCCGCTGCTTCTACGAGCTTGCGGTGCATCGTCTTTGGCATCGTCAGCAGGATTTCGCCACTGTATTCACCCTCGGCTGCCTTGGTATTAGTCGTCTGTGGCTCGGCGTTAGTTGCCTGCGGCTCAATAGTTTGTGTGTTACTCATGGTGTAAATACTGCGTTTGATGTTTGCGAGGGTCGTATCAAAAGAACGCTTAAAAGAATGCCGCATAGCTTCTACCAAATGTGCGCTAATACACAATTCTTTAGTCGATTAGCCCTCTGATTTCTGTTCAGATTTTACATATGGTGAATCTTCGTCCGATGATTCGCCGACTAATTGACATGCTCCCCGCGCTAAAGCGACAGGGATTCTCCGGCTAGAAGCACAAGTTAAGCTGCACTTCGGACGGTTGGCTTAGCAAAGCAGTCGCGTTGCCGGAGAACCCGGTCTTACATACGTTCTTTACTCGTTTAGCGTCGTGGGCGATGTCCCGCCCCGACTTATCAATATTCTTAGCTGCGTTCTCATCCCTATCGTGTTCGGCACCACAGCTAACGCATTTGATGGTGCGAACAGACAAATCGAGTTTCCCCCAGCGGAAGTCACAATCAGAGCAGGTTTGAGAAGTTGGCTCCCATCGGTTGATAATAGAGACGGCTCTGTTCTTGTACTGAAGCGCTTTCGCTTCCAACATCGAACGGAACATAGACCAACCCTGCTCGCTAATGGCTCTGCTCAGCTTGCGATTCTTTAGCATTCCTGACACATTCAAATCTTCAAGCGAAACCGTTTGGTTCTCACGGATTAACTTAGTGGTTGTCTGGTGCAGGAAATCTTTCCGAATATTGGCAATCTGATTGTTGAGCTTAGCAATCTCAAGTCGGGTAGCTTCTCTGCGAACAGAACCTTTCACCTGACGGGCTAGCTTCCGCTGAAGCCGTTTCACCTTACGAATCAGCAGCTTGTAGTTGGGAGCATTGATATCGCCGCCTTCACTCAAAAAAGCAAACGTCTTAATCCCCAAATCCACGCCCACTGATGCTCGCAGAGGCTCAACGTCTATCGTCCCAACTTCAACGACAAAGCTGACAAAATATTCGCCAGCCGTATT
>PPFU01003255.1_pt1 | contig 18693 bp, 15 predicted proteins | sample 1535991 | NCBI WGS metagenome assembly PPFU01 (sample SAMN04901290, study PRJNA319586) | Hypolithon metagenome, whole genome shotgun sequencing project. | isolation source: Antarctic Hypolithon | place: Antarctica: Miers Valley | collected 2014
GTCATCACCGACTGGATGCGGCCCATCAGGCGCTCGCTTTCCTCAAGGCCCAGCTTGCCCTTCAGGAACCGATCCTTGATCGTATTCAATTCGGCGGTGCTGGACGCCGACACCGTCGCGGAGTCGCGATTGTAGATCGACGGGCCACAGCCGATGGTCACTCCGCGCAGCAAGTCCATGTCGGGCTCGGTCTCGCATTTTCCTCGCAGATCTTCGGCATATCTCTGAATCAGCTCGTCGCGCCTGCTCATATCGCCCTCCCGACCGCGCGCCCCGTCGGCGCATGCGCAGCCTAGCATTGCCGCCGCAACGCGACAGGAGAAATCTCGGTCTCCGTCACGACCGTCAGTAACGATAATGCTCGGGCTTGAACGGGCCGCCGGGGGCGACGCCGATATAGGCCGCCTGTTCGGGGGCCAACTGCGTCAGCTTCACCCCGATCCGGTCCAGATGCAGTCGCGCCACCTTCTCGTCCAGATGCTTGGGCAGGATATAGACCTGGTTTTGATACTGGTCGTTGCGGGTCCACAACTCGATCTGCGCCAGCACCTGGTTGGTGAACGATGCCGACATCACGAAGGACGGATGCCCGGTGGCATTGCCGAGGTTCAGCAGCCGCCCCTCGGACAGCAGGATGATCCGGTTGCCCGAGGGCATCTCGATCATGTCGACCTGATCCTTGATGTTTGTCCACTTATGGTTCTTCAGATTCGCAACCTGGATCTCGTTGTCGAAATGGCCGATGTTTCCGACGATGGCCATGTCCTTCATCCCGCGCATGTGCTCGATGCGGATAACGTCGCGGTTGCCGGTCGTGGTGATGAAGATGTCGGCGCTCGCCACCACGTCCTCAAGGATCACCACCTCGAACCCGTCCATCGCCGCTTGCAACGCGCAGATCGGGTCCACCTCGGTCACCTTCACGCGCGCACCCGCGCCGCGCAGAGACGCCGCCGAGCCCTTGCCGACGTCGCCGTAGCCGCACACAACCGCGACCTTGCCGGCCATCATCGTGTCCGTCGCGCGGCGGATCCCGTCGACCAGCGACTCCTTGCAGCCGTACTTGTTGTCAAACTTCGACTTGGTGACGCTGTCGTTCACATTGATCGCCGGGAACGGCAGCCGACCCTGCTTCACCAGTTCGTAAAGCCGGTGCACGCCCGTCGTCGTTTCTTCGCTGACGCCGCGGATCGCGTCGCGCGTGCGGCCGAACCATCCCGGGCTGGCCTCCATCCGGTGGCGAATCTGCGCGAAGATCGCCTCCTCCTCCTCCGAGCTGGGGACGGAGATCAGGTCGGTCTCGCCCGCCTCCACCCGCGACCCGAGCAGAACGTAGAGCGTCGCGTCGCCGCCGTCGTCGAGGATCATGTTCGGCCCCTCGGCGAACATGAACGACCGGTCGAGATAATCCCAATGCTCGACGAGCGACTGGCCCTTGATCGCGAAAACCGGCGTGCCGCCCTCGGCGATGGCCGCCGCCGCGTGGTCCTGCGTCGAGAAGATGTTGCAGGACGCCCAGCGCACCTCCGCGCCCAGCGCCGTCAGCGTCTCGATCAGGACTGCGGTCTGGATCGTCATGTGCAGACTGCCAACGATGCGCGCGCCGGCCAGCGGCTGCGCCTCGCCCAGTTCGGTCCGCAGCGCCATCAGCCCGGGCATCTCGGTCTCGGCAATGTCCATCTCCTTGCGGCCATAGGCGGCGAGGGAAATGTCCTTGACGACATAGTCCTTGGGCATGGTGCGATCCTGACTTTCCGGGTTGTCTCCAGCCATACCACCGGCCCCGCGCGGCAACAACGCGGCTTGTCGGCGCGTCCTCGATGGCGGATGCAGGGGCGTCGCCCCAGGCAACCGGACGTCGATGACACCGCAGATCGCTGCATCCGCATCCGCCCGGCACGACCGCGCAGTCGTGTTCGCGGCCGATGACGACGATGACGTCTGCATCGCCCTGCATGCCGCCGCACAGGTCGCGGCGGCCTTGCTGCGATGAAGCAGCCCCGGGCATGGCAGCGCATGCTGTCCGGCCGCCGGCTGGACCTGCTCGACCCGACGCCGATGGATATCGAGATCGAGGATATCGCGCACGGCCTCGCCTTCGTCGCCCGCTGGAACGGCCAGACGCGGGGCGACCATCCTTATTCGGTCGCCGAACATTCGCTGCTGGTGGAACAAATCCACCAGCGGCTGGCGCCCGGCGGCCCGCGGCGGTGGCAGCTCGCGGCGCTGCTGCACGACGCCTCGGAATACGTGATTGGCGACATGATATCGCCGGTCAAGGCGGCGGTCGGAGAGCGATACAGTGCGCTCGACGAGCGGCTGACGGCCGCGATTCATCTACGTTTCGGGCTGCCCGCCGCGCTGCCGCAGGCGGTGAAACGCCGGATCAAGCGGGCCGACCGGATCAGCGCATGGCTGGAGGCTACACAGATCGCCGGCTTCACCCAGGCCGAGGCCGACCGTTTCTTCGGCCGTCCCGACCCGCGGCTGACTGTCGGGCTCGACATCGTGCTGCGGCCCCCGGTAACGGTGCGCGACGCGTTCACCCACCGCAGCCGTGCCCTGTCGGAATGACCGGGGCGCAAGCCGGGTGCCGGTGGATCATCGCGGCGAGCGTTTGGCGAGGATGCGCTGCAGCGTGCGGCGATGCATGTTCAGCCGCCGCGCGGTTTCGCTGACGTTGCGGTCGCACTGTTCGTAGATGCGCTGGATATGCTCCCACCGCACCCGGTCGGCCGACATCGGGTTGTCGGAGGGCGGCGGCAGGTCGTCGTAATCGGACAACAGCGCCGCCGTGACGTCGTTGGCGTCGGCGGGCTTCGAGAGGTAGTCCGTCGCACCGATCTTCACCGCGGCAACCGCCGTGGCAATTGCGCCGTAGCCGGTCAGCACGACGATGCGCGCGTCCGGCCGACGCTCGCGCAGCGCCTCCACTACGTCGAGACCGTTGCCGTCGGCCAGCCGCAGATCGACCACAGCATAGGCGGGCGGGCGCGCCGAGACAGCCGCGCGCCCGGTCGCCACCGACTCCGCCGTCTCTACGGCGAAGCCGCGTTTCTCCATCGCCCGCGCCAGCCGCTTCAGGAACGGCTCGTCGTCGTCGACCAGCAACAGCGACGGATCGGGGCCGATGTCGGGTGTTTCCGGGTGTCCGGCCATGGCACGCTGATCGACTGTCGCTTCAGGCATTCCCTCGTCCTTGCCTCGTTTTTCCACTTTGTAGGTAGGCGTGCCCACGCCGCGGTCAATCCGTCAGGCCGCGTCCAGATAGCACGACACGCTGTCGGCCACCGCCTCGGCCGTCACGCCCTCGGACATCGCGTTCGGGGCACCCCGATAGACCTCGACGAAGCCGGTGCCCGGCAAGACGAGGTAGGTGAACACGCTGTGGTCCATAAGATAGCGATCCGGGTCGTCGCCGTCGCGCCGTGCGTAATAGGTGCGATAGGCCTGCGACGCGGCGCGCACCTGCGCGTCGCTGCCTGTCAACCCGACCATCTCGGGATGCATGTAGCTGGTGAACGCGGCCAGCACCTCCGGCGTGTCTCGAGCGGGGTCGATGGTAATGAACACCGGCTTCACCACGTGTCCGCGCTCGGCCAGAAGATCGACCGCGTGCGCGTTGCGCGACGCGTCCAACGGGCAGACGTCGGGACAGGAGGTGTAGCCGAAATAGACCAGCGTCGGCCGGTCGATCACCTCGGCCTCTGTCACCGTCTCGCCGGTTTCCGACACCAGGGTGAACGGACCGCCGATCTGTGCCGCGCCGCCGGCGATCCGGGTGTCGCGGCAGGACGCGAACCGCTCGTCGCCGCCGCCGACCAGAGCCAGATAGCCGACGGCGCCGCCGACGGCGACGGCCGCGACGACGGCGACTATGGCAAGGATGCGGATCATGGCGGCTCCGGGTGATGGTCCGCTCTATTGAAGCATCGACTGCTCACGATACAACCGGACGATGGGACGCAGGCCGACGGGAGCGACGGGATGACCGACACCGCCGCAACGGATGCACGCACCGAGGCAGCCACCGCGGCCACCGACGGGGCGCACGACACCGTTCCGGCCGACGCCGCTGTCCCCGCGGGACGTGACGTCTTTGCCAACGCCCACCGGTCGAACTGGGTGCGGCTGCGCACGCTCGTCGTTCTGCGGTGGTTCGCCGTCGCCGGCCAGTTTTCCGCGATCACGGTCGCCGGCGCGGTGTTCGGCCTGACGCTGGACCTGGGGCTGATCTACGCGACCATCGGCGCCACCGTACTGACCAACCTGCTGGCGATGTTCCTCTATCCCGAAAATCGCCGGCTGACCGAACCCGAGATGGCGGCCGTCCTCATCTTCGACATCGCCCAGCTGTCATGCCTGCTGTTCCTGACGGGCGGGGTGAACAACCCGTTCGCCCTGCTCATTCTCGCGCCCGTCACCATCTCGGCCACAGCCCTGCGCACGTGGTCGACGGTGCTGGTCGGGGCCGTGGCGATCCTGTTGATATCGGTGGTGACGCGGTGGCATGTGCCGCTGCAGGTCGAGGGCGGGCGCATCATCGCGCTGCCGCCCGATTTGCTGTTCGGCTTCTGGCTGTCGCTGGGCATCGGCGTCGTGTTTCTATCGGCCTACGCGCGCCGCGTGACGGGCGAGGTGAACGCCATGGCCGATGCACTGGCCGCCACGCAGATGGCGCTGGCCCGGGAACAGCAGCTGACCGACCTCGGGGGCGTCATCGCGGCGGCCGCGCATGAACTGGGCACGCCGCTCGCCACCATCACCCTCGTCGCGACCGAACTGCTCGACGAGGTCGCGGATCGTCCGAACCTGCGGGAGGATGTCGCCTTGATCCGCAGCCAGGCCGACCGTTGCCGCGACATCCTGCGGTCCATGGGCCGCGCCGGCAAGGACGACCTGATGCTCCGCAGCGCCCCCGTCGCGACCGTGGTCGAAGAGGCGGCCGAGCCGCATCAGACTCGCGGCAAGACCATATTGCTGGATCTGTCGCCCACCTCGGGCGATCCGGCGCAGCCGGTGATCCGACGACGCCCCGAGATCGTGCACGGATTGCGCAACCTGGTGCAGAACGCCGTCGATTTCGCCGCGACGACGGTCTGGATCGACATACGCTGGACCGATCAGGACCTGACGATCCGCATATCGGACGACGGGCCGGGCTATCCGCCCGACATCCTGCCGCGCGTAGGCGATCCGTTCCTGCGCCGGCGCGGCGAGGCCGACACCCGGCGCCCGCGCTACGAAGGGATGGGGCTGGGGCTGTTCATTGCCAAGACCCTGCTGGAGCGAACGGGCGCCGACCTCACTTTCACCAACGGCGTCGACCAAGTCGGGAGAGGCGCAGCGGCACGGCGCGGGGCGGTCGTCGCCACGACATGGCGACGGGCCGACCTGGCAGCACCGCGCCGCGCGCTTGGCGAGAACGTGCCGATCTCGGCTTGAGTCGCAGAACTTCCGGCACATTAACTGGCAATTAACCCGGCTTGTGCATCGTGAAGGGGCGAACGGCGGCCGCGTGACGGCGCCGGCGGGCGGCGCCGACCGGGTTCGGGCAAGGGGACAGAATGACGATCGCCGACCTTCTGTCCGTCATCGGCCTCAGCACGTTCGTGGCGACGGCAGCGACGATCGCCACGCTCCATGCGCCCGACATCCTGCGACGCATCCGGCCGCGCGTGGCAGGGGACGCGGACGCCGCAATGCAAGGCGACCGGGAGGGCGTCGCGGCGTTCCTGTTGCAGGGCGACATTCTGTGTGACGCAACGCCGACCGCCCGGCGGATCGCCGATCTCGCCCGCGACGGCGGGTCGGCGCGCGACCGGATATTCGGGTCGCTCAGGCCACGCTTTCCCGACCTCGATTCCCGGGTGGCCATGCTGCCGGACGGAGGGACGGACCGACTTGCCGCCGCCGACGACGACGGCAGCCTCGACCTGCGGTCGATCGACGGCCGCCTGTCTCTGACGCTGCGCGCCGCACGCCCGACGGAGCCACCGGGCACAGGTTCGGCGGGCACGGGCTCGGCTGGCGGAAATCCGGCGGGCGCGGTCGCGGCGGGCGTGGCGCCGCCCAGTCGGACCTGTGAAGGCCCCGACGCCATGGCCATGCGCGCCTTCGAGGACGAACTGCGGGTACTGCGCGCGACGACCGACCATACCCCGGTACCGATCTGGCGGCAGACCCGCGACGGCCGCATCACCTGGGTGAACCACGCCTACCTCGACACGGTGCGCGCCCGGCGCCCCGGCGCCTGCCACCGCGCCTGGCCGCTGCCGCCGCTGTTTGACACCGCCGCGGCGATGGCCGCCAGCGATGACGGGCACAGCCGCCGGCTCTGCCTGCCGGCGACCGATACGCTTCCGGCCGCCTGGTACGAATGCCACTTTGCCACGGTCGGGGAGGAGGTGATGATCTCGGCCGTCGATGTCGACGCCGTCGTCAGGGCGGAAGGCGCGCTGCGCGATTTCGTGCAGACGCTGTCGAAGACCTTTGCGCACCTGACAGTGGGGCTCGCCGTCTTCGGCAAGGACCGCCGCCTCGCGATGTTCAACCCGGCACTCGGCGATCTGACCGGCCTGCCGGTGACCAGCCTGATCAAGCGCCCGACGCTCGCGACCTTCTTCGACGCCTTGCGCAGCGCCAAGATGATGCCCGAGCCGAAGGATTACACCGGTTGGCGGGACCGGATGGCCCGGCTCGAGGCGGAGATTGCGGACGGCACGTTCTCGGAAGAATGGCACCTGCCCTTCGACCGCACCTATCGCATCACCGGGCGGCCGCAGCCCGACGGCGCGCTGGCGCTGTTGTTCGAGGACATCTCGGCCGAGGTCGGGCTGACCCGCCGCTTCCGCACCGAACTCGACACCGGGCGCGCCGTCCTCGACACGATGTCGGAGGCGATCGCCGTGTTCGACGCGGGCGGCGTCCTGACGATGTCGAACACCGCCTACGACGCGCTGTGGGGAAGCAACACGCGCGAGGGGATCGCCACCGCCACCATCGCCGAGGCGGCCCGCTCCTGGAGCGCGGCGACACCGCCCACCGCCGTCTGGACCGACGTTACCGGCTGGCTGTCTCGCGGCGGCGACCGCGCGCCCTGGTCCGCGCGAACCCCCTTGCGCGACGGCCGCACGCTCGAATGTCGGCTCGACCCGCTGCCGGGCGGCGCCGCCCTGGTAAGGTTCGCCCTCCCCGTGCCCGATTGCGACTCGGCGCCACGGATCGTTGCCGCCCAGCCCGAAACGAATCCTGCCGCGGCCGGCGTTGCGCATTGAGGCTACCCACGCCGGGGCCGGCCACGACGTCCCTGCCCGCGCGACGGGTCCGCGCAGGGCCGACGGGCGAACGTTGACCGCGACGGGGCGACGGGGCACAAGCCACGGCAGGGGTAAGTTTTCCCTGTCGCAGTTCGTCCGATCGAACCTATTCTGTTGCAATTGTATGCAATATCCGCGCGCACTGCATCGCCACCGATCCGATCCACCCATGCCGATCCACCGCCGCGTCGAACTGCCCCGCCCGGCGTCTCCGGACCTGCGCACCCGGACGGAACCGCCGGGGCCGCATTCTCAAGACCGCTCTTCCCGACCGCCTTGGCCGACCCGCCCAGCCAATTCTGACCTGCAAACCCCCGACGGAGCCCGCATGTCGACGCCCCGCACCTACGTGCCCGCCGGCGGCCACCCGTCGCAGACGGAGCTGCTGACCGACCGCGCCGTGTTCACCGAGGCCTATGCCGTGATCCCGCGCGGCACCTTGCGCGACATCACGGCCAGTGCCCTGCCGTTCTGGGCGGCGACCCGGCTCTGGGTTATCGCCCGCCCGATGAGCGGGTTCGCCGAAACATTCTCGCATTACATCATGGAGGTAGCGTCCGGCGGCGGCTCCGACCGGCCGGAACCGGATGCGCGCGCCCAGGGCGTGCTGTTCGTTGTCGCCGGGCGCGTGACCCTTGCCTTTGCGGGACGCACACATGATCTCGGCCCCGGCGGCTACGCCTACCTGCCTGCGGGGTGCGACTGGACGCTGCGCAACGCCGGCGATGCGGCGGCAACGTTCCACTGGATCCGCAAGGCATATGACCCGGTGCCGGGCCTCGATCCACCGGATCCGCTGGTGCTGGACGAGGCCGCCATTCCGCCGCACCCCATGCCGGGCACGGACGGCGCCTGGGCCACCACCCGCTTTGTCGATCCGCACGACCTGCGCCACGACATGCATGTCAACATCGTCACCTTCCAGGCCGGCGGCACGATCCCCTTCATGGAAACCCATGTGATGGAGCACGGGCTCTATGTGCTCGAGGGGAAGGCCGTCTACCGTCTGAACCGCGACTGGGTCGAGGTCCAGGCCGGCGATTTCATGTGGCTGCGTGCCTTCTGTCCGCAGGCTTGTTATGCTGGTGGCCCCGGGCCGTTCCGCTATCTTCTCTACAAGGACGTGAACCGCCACGCCGCCCTGCCCTTCGGCCGCCCCGCACCCTAGCCGGCCGGCCGCGCGCCCAGTCCCATCGACACGTCGCCCGCCGCCGCCATGACCAGGGCGGCGATGGCCGCGACGCGGTCGGGCACCATCCGGCTGGTCGGCCCGGACACGGAGAGCCCCGCCACCACCTCGCCGTGCGCGTTGCGGATCGGGGCGGCGACGCAGCGCATGCCGGCGTTCCGCTCCTCGTCGTCGACTGCGTAGCCGCGCGCGGCGATGGCGGCGAGGTCGGCGCGCAGGCGGTCGGCGTCGGTTAGCGTGGCTTCGGTGTAGCCGGTCAGCCCGACCGCGATCGCGCGCGCCAGCGTCCGTTCGTCCATCTGCGCCAGCAGCACCTTGCCGATGCCCGACGCATGCAGGTCCGACCGGGTGCCGGGCGGAAAGAAGGCGCGGATCGGCGCCCGCGTCTCGACCTGATCGACGAACAGGACCTGTCCATCGCTGAGGATGCCGAGGTTCGCCGTCTCGCCGGTGGCCTCCATCAGTCGCCGCAGGGCGGGGCGGCTGCGCTCGACCAGCGAGGTCCGGCGCAGGAAGGCCGATCCGATCCGGAACGCGCCCGGCCCGACATGCCAGGTCTGCGCCGACTCGTCGGCCGCGACGATACCGTGCGCCTGCAGCGTCACCAGCACGCGGTAGACGGTGGCCGGCGCATCGCCGGTCAGGCCGGCCAGCACCGTCAGCGTGGCGTCGTCCACCCGGGCCAGCGCATGCAGGATCGTCATCGCCCGATCCAGCGATTTCACCGTGTTCTGCGCCGTCTTGTCGTCAAAACCGCGCGGGCGACCGCGCGGGCGTCGTTGCGGCCGGCCCTCGGCCGGTTCGCCTTCGCGGCCCGGTGCCGACGGCTGATCGTGAGGTGGAAGCATGGGCGTCATTGGTCCGTTCGGGCACCGCGCTGGTATGGCACGTCGGCGCAGCCTATCCTCACGGAACGAGAAAGTCCCCGAGGTTGCGTTGCCGTGGCATCGGCCCTTGCGGCTGCGAGAACGCGCGGTCACGGTGCGCGCCATGCCGCCCACCCCGCCCGATCGCCCGAACACGGCCCGACTCCTGCTGCCCGACCCTCACGCGACCACGCGCCTGGCCGGGTGGCTCGCACCGCAACTGCGGGCCGGCGATACAGTGCTGCTGCGTGGCGGTCTGGGCGCCGGCAAGTCGCATTTCGCTCGCGCCGCGATCCAGCGCCTGATGGCCGCTGCTGGCCCGGCCGAGGACGTGCCGTCGCCCACCTACACGCTTGTGCAGACCTACCGGATCGGCGGCGTCGAGGTGCTGCACGCCGACCTCTACCGCCTGACCGCCGTCGGCGGGGCGGACGAGGCGCGCGAACTGGGGCTCGAGGACGCGCTGGAGCAGATGATCTGTCTGATCGAATGGCCCGACAGGCTGGACGGGTTCTGGCCTCCTGTCGCGCTGGACCTGGCGCTGGATGTCACGGGCGCGGGCCGGATTGCGACCCTGACGGGCGGCGCCCGATGGGCCGGCATCCTCGCGGACCTCGCCGCGCGCGACATGGCCGGCGAAGCGGCGGGGATCGCGACGTGAGGCGCGCGGCAGCGGATTTCCTGCGTGGCGCCGGGTGGGATGCGGCAGCGGCAACCCCCATCGCCGGCGATGCGTCGGGGCGGCGCTACTGGCGTGTCGCCGCCCGCGGGCGGACCGCGGTGCTGATGGACGCAGGCCGCGACGGCGACGCGGTCTGCACCGCCTTCGCGGCCATCGCGACACGGCTCCGCGGCCACGGCATGGCAGCCCCCGCGATCCTCGCGGATGGAACCGACCGTGGGCTGCTGCTGCTGGAGGATCTCGGCGACCTGACCGTCGCGCGGGCGGCGGCGGATCCGGACGGCGCGGAGGCGATCTATGCCGCCGCGGTCGATGCGTTGGTGCATCTCGGCGCCCTGCCGCCGCCGCCGGGTCTGCCGCGCTACGGTCCGGCCGAGATGGCGGCCGCCTGCGATCTGGCGGCCACGGCGCATTTCCGCATCAGCGCGGCGCTCTGGCAGCCGGTGCGCGACGCCCTGCGCGCCGCGCTGGAGCGTCACGCCGCCGCGACCGACACCCTGCTGCACCGCGACTTTCACGCCGAGAACCTGTTCTGGCTGCCGGCGCGGACCGGGATCGCCCGCATCGGCCTGATCGACTTCCAGGACGCGGTGCGCGGGCATCCGGCCTACGACCTCGTCTCCCTGCTGCAGGACGCACGCCGCGATGTCGACGCGGGGCTGGAGCGACGGATGATCGAGCGCCATGTCGCGGCGACCGGCGCGGCCGCCGACGCCTTCGGCGCCGCCTATGCCGTGCTGGGCGTCCAGCGGCATCTGCGCATCCTCGGCGTCTTCGCGCGGCTGGCGGCCGGCGGGCGCAGCACCTATGCGTCGCTGGTGCCGCGGGTGACGCGCGACCTGCGCCGCGATCTGGCCCACCCGGCGCTGGGCGACCTGGCGGCGGCGATGGCGCGCCTCGTGCCGGTGGGCGCGTGACGTTCCCGGCGATGCTCTTCGCCGCCGGCTTCGGCACCCGGATGGGGGCGCTGACGCGGGACCGGCCGAAGCCGCTGATCGAGGTCGCCGGCCGGACGTTGCTGGACCACGCGCTCGCGCTGGTCGACGATGTTGGCTGCGGGCCCCGCGTGGGCAATGTGCACTGGTGCGCCGAGTTGATGGCCGCCGCGCTGGCGCGGCGGGGCCTCGCCGTCTCGCGCGAGGCGCCGGCGATCCTCGACACCGGCGGCGGCTTGCGCGCGGCGCTGCCGCTGCTGCTGGCGGCGGGGCCGATCGGGGCGGTCTGCACGCTGAACACCGACGCGGTCTGGACCGGGACGAACCCGCTGCGGACGCTGGCGGCGGCCTGGGATCCGGCCCGGATGGACGTGCTGCTGGCGCTGGTGCCGCTGGACCGCGCGACGGGCCATAGCGGAGACGGCGACTTTGCGCTTCACCCCGGCGGACGGCTCACCCGGGGTGGTCCGATGGTTCATACCGGCGCACAGATCGTCGATCCGGCGGGACTGGACGCGATTGCCGGGCCGGCCTTCTCGATGAACGTGCTGTGGGACAAGGCCGCCGCGCGGGGGCGGCTTTTCGGTTTCGTCCACGACGGCGGTTGGTGCGACGTCGGCCGCCCCGAGGGGATTGCGCTGGCCGAGGCGATGCTGGAGGCGGCCCGTGTTCGCGGATGAGCCGGCGCCGCGGCTGTTCGGCCTGCCGCCGGGCGCGGAGTTCCCGCGCGCGCTGATGGCGGGGCTGGACGCGCGGCTGGCGGGGCAGCCGGCCGAAGCGGCGGGCCGGGTGGAAATCTTCGTCAACACCCGCCGGATGGCCCGAAGGCTGCGCGCGATCTGGGCCGAAGGGCCCGCACGCGTTGCCCCCCGGCTGCGGCTGGTGACCGACCTTGGTGCAAGCGAAACGGGCGGGGATGTCGCCGTGTCGCCGTTGCGGCGTCGCCTGGAACTGGCGCAACTGGTGACGGCGCTGCTGCACCGCGACCCGACGCTGGCGGCTCGCGCGGCCGCCTGGGATCTGGCCGACGGACTGGCCGCGCTGATGGACGAGATGCAGGGCGAGGGCGTCGCGCCGGATGCGCTGCGCCGCCTCGATGTGGGCGGCCTGTCGCGGCATTGGGACCGCAGCCTGCGGTTCATCGCGCTTCTCGAAGGCTACTTCGCGGCAGAGGCAGATCATGGCGCCGAGGCGCGGCAACGCCGGGCGGTGGACGCGACCATCGCGCGCTGGGCGGCGGCGCCCCCCGCCGATCCGGTGATCGTGGCCGGATCGACCGGATCGCGCGGCACGACGGCGCGATTCATGGCCGCGGTGGCGCAATTGCCGCAGGGCGCGGTGGTGCTGCCCGGCTTCGACTTCGACCTGCCGGCATCGGTCTGGGCACGGCTCGACGATCCGCTGCTGTCCGAAGATCACCCGCAATATCGCTTCGCCCGGCTGCTTGCGGCCGTTGGCGCCGCGCCCGGGGACGTGCGGCCGTGGAGCGCGGCGCAGGTTCCGCAGGCGCGCAACAAGGTGGTGTCGCTGGCCCTGCGGCCGGCGCCGGTCACCGACCAGTGGCGTGCCGAGGGCGGTGCGCTGCCCGACCTCGTGGACGCGACGGCGCGACTGACCCTGATCGAGGCACCGAGCACGCGGCGCGAGGCGGCCGCAATCGCGCTGGTCCTGCGCCAGGCGGTCGAGGACGGGCGCGTCGCCGCGCTGATCACACCGGACCGGGGCCTGACGCGGCAAGTCGCGGCGGCGCTGGACCGCTGGGGCATCGTGCCCGACGACAGCGCGGGCCGACCGCTGCCGCTGACCCCGCCGGGCCGATTCCTGCGCCATGTCGCGGCGGCCATGACGACCCCGGTGACGGCCCAAGCGATGATGCCGCTGCTGAAGCACCCGCTGTGCCACTCGGGTCGCGATCGGGGGCCGCACCGCCGCCATACATGGGCGTTGGAATCTTGGCTGCGGCGCAAGGGGCCCGCCGTTCTTGGCGCTGCTGACCTGGCCGGCTGGGCTGGCGCGGCAGACGTCGACCCGGCCTGGGCCGCGTGGCTGTGCGACACCGTGCTGGCTCCGCCGCCGCCGCCGGAGGCGCCGCTTGCCGATCTGGTCACGCACCACATCGCGCTGGCCGGGCGGCTGGCGGACGGGCCGAACGGCGGCGGGCCGGACGGAGAGGCGGCATGCAGGGACGCGGCCGTCGACGACGCGGCTGCGGTCGACTGGACGGCAGACCCGACCGATGGCGACGCGGCGACGGCGGACTGGAGGCCGGGCCCAGCCCGTGCAGGGGCGACGCCAGGCGATGGCCCGCCGACCGCCGGCGGGCTGTGGGACGCGGCGGCGGGCCGGCGCGCGGCAGATGCCGTTGCCGCCTTGCGCCGCGAGGCGCCGCACGGCGGACGGGTGGCGCTGGCGGACTATCCCGCCCTGTTCGACGGAGTACTGAACGGGGCCGAGCCGGTGCGCGATCCCGACGCGGGGCGCAGCGACGTGATGATCTGGGGCACGCTGGAGGCGCGGGTGCAGGGCGCCGACCTCGTCGTATTGGGCGGACTGAACGACGGCACCTGGCCCGAACTGCCCGCCGCCGATCCCTGGTTGAACCGCGCGATGCGACGCGAGGCCGGGCTGCTCCTGCCCGACCGCCGGATCGGGTTGGCCGCACACGATTTTCAACAGGCCGTCGCGGCACCGGAGGCGGTGCTGACCCGGGCAGTCCGCGACGCCGAGGCGCAGACGGTGGTGTCGCGCTGGGTGAACCGGCTGACCAACCTTCTGCGCGGCCTGCCCGAACGGCGCGGCGATGCGGCACTGGCGGCGATGCGGGCGCGCGGCGCGGTCTGGCTGGACCGGGCCGCGGCGCTGGACGAGCGGGTCGACGTTGCGGCACGCGCGGCGCGTCCGTCGCCACGGCCGCCGGTCGCGCAGCGGCCGACACAGTTGTCGGTGACAAAGATCCAGACGCTGATCCGCGATCCCTATGCGGTCTATGCCGACCGCGTGCTCGGGCTGCGCGCGCTCGACCCGCTGCGTCAGGCGCCCGACGCGCGGCTGCGCGGCACGGTGCTGCACGCGGTGTTCGCCCGGTTCCTCGACGCCGGCGGGACGGATCCCGGCACGCTGACCGCCATCGCGGACGAGGTGCTGGCCCGGCATGTCGCCTGGCCCGCCGCGCGCAGCCTGTGGCGGGCGCGGCTAGCGCGGGTCGCGGACTGGTTCGTTGCCGGCGAGGCGCTGCGCCGCGCGGCCGGCACCCCGGTGCTGCTGGAGGCGCGTGGCGCCTATGCCGTGCCCGGCACCGGCTTCACACTGACCGGGCAGCCCGACCGGATCGACCGGCTGCACGACGGACGATTCGCGATCTACGACTACAAGACCGGCGCGCCACCTGGAAAATCCGAGATCGCGGCATTCGACCGGCAGTTGCTGCTGGAGGCGGTGATGGCCGAGGCCGGTGCATTCCCCGGCGTGGACCGCGCCGAGGTCGCGCAGGTGGCCTATATCGGGCTGGGCTCCGATCCCGTCGTCGTCGTGCTGCCGCTGCGCGATGCGGCCGCCGACGACCCGTTGGATCCGGACGCGGTAGCGCTGGAATTGCGGCGGCTGATCGCAGGCTACGGCGACCCCGCGCAAGGCTACACCTCGCGGCGCGCCATGCAGAAGGCACGGTTCGCCGGTGACTTCGACCATCTGGCGCGGTTCGGCGAATGGTCCGAGGCAGACGCGCCGGCTCCGGTCGATGTCGGGCGGCGCGGCGGCGGGCCGGACGATGCCGCGGGCTTGGATACCGGCGCAACGGATCGCGGCGGGCTGGACGATGTGACCGATGCCGGGGGGGGCGCGCATGGACGAGGCGACTGAGCGACAGCTCCGCGCCGCCGATCCCGGCGTCTCGACCTGGTTGGCGGCCAATGCCGGGTCGGGCAAGACGCGGGTGCTGACCGACCGGGTGGCGCGGCTGCTGCTCGGCGGCACGTCGCCCGCCAACATCCTGTGCCTGACCTACACCAAGGCCGCGGCGTCCGAGATGCAAAACCGCCTCTTCACCCGGCTGGGCGACTGGGCGATGGCAAACGAGACCGACCTGCGCGCCGCCATGGCCGCGGTGGGCGCGCCGCGCGACGTCGATCTCGCCCGTGCGCGGACCTTGTTCGCCCGCGCCATCGAGACTCCGGGCGGGCTGAAGGTGCAGACGATCCACTCGTTCTGCGCCGCCCTGCTGCGCCGCTTTCCGCTGGAGGCGGGCGTGTCGCCGCAGTTCCGCGAGATGGACGATCGCACCGCCGCGCGGCTGCGCGCCGACGTGGTGGACCGGATGGCCGAGGACTGCCCGGAGACTATCGACGCGCTGGCGCTGCACTGGACCGGCGAAGGCTTTGCCGCGCTGACGGCCGAGATCGCGGCGCGGCGCGACCGGTTCGCGCCGCCGCTGGACGAGGCCGGCCTGCGCGCGCTGATCGGCCTCGACGCCACGACCGACGCGGCGGCGGTGCTGGCCGAGGTCTTCGCCGACGACGCCGCGTCGGTGCTGCGGCGCGTCGCGGACGCGATGGCCGCCGGCAGCACGACCGACAGAAAGCACGCGGCGACCGTCGGCTGGCTGAACCTGGTCGCGCCAACCCTCGAGACGCTGCGCACGCTCGAATCCGCACTGCTGTTCGGCGCCGGTGCGCGCGCGCCCTTCGCCGCAAAGATCGGCGCCGTCCCCACCAAGGCGACGGCCACCGCGCTGGGCCCCGACCTGGCCCCGTTCCAGGCGGTGATGCGGCGGGTCGAAGGTGCCCGCGAACGCCGCATCGCGTTGCTGACGCTGACGCGCAACATTGCGATGCACCGGTTCGCGCAGGCGTTCCTCGGGCGCTACGCAACCGCAAAGCAGGCCGCCGGCTATCTGGACTTCGACGACCTGATCCTCGGCGCGCGCGACCTGCTGACGGACACGGACGTCGCGCAATGGGTACTCTACCGCCTCGACGGCAGCATCGACCACATACTCGTGGACGAGGCGCAGGACACGGCGCCGGCGCAATGGCAGGTGATCGCGGCGCTGGTGGCCGAGTTCGCGGCCGGCGCGGGCGCCCGCGACGGGCTGCGCACGCTGTTCGTGGTGGGGGACGAGAAACAGTCGATCTATTCGTTCCAGGGCGCCGATCCGGCCGCCTTCGGGCGAATGCGCGCCGCGTTCCGCGACCGGCTGGCCGCGACGACGCCGGTGGTCGACGGGACGCTGTCGCATTCGTTCCGATCGTCGGCCGCGATCCTCAACGTTGTGGACGCCGTGCTCGGCGGCGCGGACGCCGAAGACGGGGGGCGGCACGTCGCGTTTCACGCCAGCCTGCCGGGGCGGGTCGACCTCTGGCCGGTAATTCCCGCCGCCACGCCCGCGACGGATGGCGCGTGGTACGACCCCGTCGACCGGGTGGCGCCGCACGACGCGGTGGTGTTGCTTGCCGCGCAGATCGCCGCCGGGATCCGCGCGATGATCGATGCCGGCACCACCATTCCGCGCAGCGACGGCACGCGGCGCCGCTTGACCGAGGGCGACATCCTGATCCTCGTCCAGCGGCGCGCCGCGCTGTTCGACAGGATCATCCGCGCCTGCAAGGCCGAGGGGCTGTCGGTGGCGGGCGCCGACCGGCTGCGCCTAGGCGGCGAGCTGGCGGTGCGGGACCTGCGCGCGCTTCTGGCGTTCCTCGCCACGCCCGAGGACGACCTGTCGCTGGCCTGCGCGTTGCGCTCGCCCCTGCTGGGGTGGTGCGAGGTGTCGCTGCACGATCTGGCGGCCGGGCGCGACGGGTTCCTGTGGCAGGCGCTGCGGCATCGAGCCGACCGCCATCCGCGCACCATGGCCATGCTGACCTTGCTGCGGAACGACGCCGATTTCCTCCGGCCCTATGACCTGATCGACCGAATACTGCTGCGCCATGACGGCCGCGCGCGCCTGCTGGGTCGCCTCGGCCCCGAGGCGGAGGACGGGATCGACGAACTGCTGGTCCAGGCGCTGGCCTACGAGCGGACGGAGGTGCCCAGCCTCACCGGCTTTTTGTCCTGGCTGGACGCCGACGACGTGCAGGTGCGCAGACAGCCTGACGCGGCGGGCGACCGGATCCGGGTCATGACGGTGCACGGCGCGAAGGGGCTGGAAAGCCCGGTGGTAATCCTGCCGGACACGATGCTAGCGCCGCGGGCCACGCAGGCCCAGCTGTGGCCGGTCGCGGGCGGCGGGCTGCTGTGGCGCAACCCGGGCGACGACCTGCCGCCGACCCTGCGCGCGGCCAAGGAACGGCTGACCGAAGACGACGCGGCCGAACGGGCACGGCTGTTGTATGTCGCGCTGACCCGGGCCGAAGTCTGGGCGATCCTCTGCGGGGCGGGGGACCCGGCAGCCGCCGAAGGGCTTTGGCACGGCGACGTGGCGGCGGCACTAGGCACGCTGGACACGGTGGAGGTGGAAACGCCGGCCGGACCAGGCCGGCGCCACGCGGTGGGGGACTGGGACGGCGGCAGAATGACCGAAACCGTCGTGACGACTGAGCCGACACCGCCGACGGGTGAAACGGCGCAGCCGGCCCTGCCGGCCTGGGTCGACGCGTTGCCCCCTGCCGCGCCGGCGGGGCCCGTCGTCGTGGCGCCGTCGGGGCTGGGCGGGGCAAAGGCGCTGCCTGGCGACGGGCTGGACGAGGCGGCGGCGCGGCACCGCGGCACCGCGATCCACATCGCGCTGGAGCAACTTGCCGGGCGCGACGCCGGCGCGCGCGCGGCAACGGTCGCGCGGCTGGCTCGGGACGATGCGCCCGGTATGGCCGCGGCGGACCTGCTGGCCGAGGTCTCGGGCGTGCTGGACGCGCCGGCGCTGGGCTGGCTCTGGGGCGCGGAGACACTGGGCGAGGCAGAAATCTCGGCCCCCGTGCCCGGCCTCGGCGTGGTGCAGGGGATGGTCGACCGGCTGCTGGTGCAGGTCGACCGGGTGCGCGCGGTGGACTTCAAGTCGAACGCTGCGGTGCCGGTCACGCCGGCAGCGGTGCCCGCAGGCCTGCTGCGACAGATGGCGGCCTATCGCGCGGCGCTGGCCGCGATCTGGCCCGGCCGCCCGGTGGAGGTGTCGCTGCTCTGGACGCGCACCGCGACCCTGATGCCGCTGCCGGACGCGCTGCTGGACAGGGTGCTGGCCGGCTTGGCAAGCGGCCCGAACGAGGGGCCTTCAGCCGGCACGTCCGACGGTATGCCCGGCGAGACCGACGATGGCGATGGGGGCGCCGCGCCGCTTGACCCGACCGCCTGGGGTGCCTAGGTCACTGCCCTGTCCCACCCCACGAGGAGTGATCCCATGGCCACCGTCAACGTCACCGACGCGACCTTCGATGCCGAAGTCAGCCAGTCCGCGGTGCCAGTGATCGTCGATTTCTGGGCCGAATGGTGCGGCCCCTGCAAGCAGATCGGCCCCGCGCTGGAAGAACTCAGCGCCGAATACGGGGACCGGGTGAAGATCGTGAAAATGAACGTCGACGAGAACCCCGACGCGCCCGCCCGCCTCGGCGTGCGCGGTATTCCGGCGCTGTTCCTGTTCAAGGACGGCGCGCCGGTGTCGAACAAGGTCGGCGCGGCGCCCAAGGCGGCGCTGAAGGGCTGGATCGACGCCGGGATCTGAGGCGATGGCGACCGGGGCGATGGCGACTGGCGCGGGCCCCGGCTGGCACGGCACCAC
>PPFU01005484.1_pt1 | contig 18684 bp, 9 predicted proteins | sample 1535991 | NCBI WGS metagenome assembly PPFU01 (sample SAMN04901290, study PRJNA319586) | Hypolithon metagenome, whole genome shotgun sequencing project. | isolation source: Antarctic Hypolithon | place: Antarctica: Miers Valley | collected 2014
CGCCACGCTCGCGATCGACGCCGGGTCGACGAGCGCCGGCGCGGACCCGCCAAGGGCGATGACGTGTGTGCCCGAGGCGACCGCGGCGCTCGCATCGAGCGCCGCGACCTCTCGTCCCTCCTCGCACAGCAGGAAGGGACCGGCGGCCGCGCCCGCGGTCGGCATCGTACCGCCGATCGGTGCCGGGCGGTCGAACCGGAGGTCGGCAGCGAGCCGTCGTCCCTGCCCCGTACGGACGAGTACGTCGACACCCATCGGGGTATTCGGCGTCGCATCACCATCGGCGAGGGGGACGATCACCCGCAGGCGACCGGTCGAGTCGGCCCGTCCCGAACCGCCGTCGAGACGAAATCGTTCACCGCGAACGTGGTCGAAGCCCTGCGTCCAGCAGCGCGCCCAGGCACCGGCGGCCTCCGCGCCCAACTCGAGCGTGAGGAGCGCGCGCTGCCCCGCGACGGTACCGCCGACTTCCGTGCCACCGCCGGTGAGCGCCTGGGCGGTAACGGTCACGGGCGTTGGGACCGGCACGTCGGGAAGCACGCCGTCGACCGCGCCCCAGTCCAGGGACAGCGCGGGGGCGACGAAGCGGGACACGACCGGGGAGCCGCCGTCCTGAAGCTGCAGCGTCTCGAGCGCGACGGTCGCGACCGCGTCAGGCGTGCGGAGCAGACACGGCCGCGTCGCACGATCGACGAGGATACGAGTCGAGGCGCGCTCCTGATCGGCCGCGCGGGTGCGGACCGGCTCCGGCGCGCCGCCATCGGCGTGTCGCGGCTGTCCGGTGAGATGATGCTCGACGCTGAGCACCGTCACGCGGGCGTGATCGCGGACGAGGATGGGATCGAGCGGACCGCTCGCGAAGAGGTTGAGACTCTCGGCCATGCGCCCATCCGGCAGCACACCCAGGCGCGGGATCGGGAAGTCGTCAGGCGCCCCGGACGGCGCGGCCGTGAACGAGAACGCCACCGCCCCGGACCCACTCCCGCGGAAGCGCATCGCGTCGGTGCCGCCGGCGTTCCCGCCGACCTGCACGCGCGCCAACTCCTCGGCCGTCAGCGGCCCCTCGAAGGCGTTCACCAACTGGATCGTCAGGCGGTCGGCGCCGGAGGCAATCGGCGCCGTCCGTTCATCGACACCGTCCGCGAAGAGCTCCTCGAAGCCACTGGTCGCGTGCGTGGCGAGAAAGCGCCACCAGCACGCGGCCGCGCCCGGATCGATAGCGTGGCCGCGATGATCGAACACCCAGAGCCGTACCTCGGTCGCGGCGGGAAATTTCATCAGGAACTGTGCACTTCCCCCCGTGACGCCGGGCCGGAAGAGATCCCGCATCGGCGTCTCGCCATTGTCCAACCCCCCGCCGCCGCCGGCGAGGCCGAGGTAGGTGAGCTTCTTGGCATCCGTGTCGACGCCCGGCGGAAAGCCGAACTGCAGCTTGTCGGCGAGAAAGGAGAGATCCGGCGCCGGACTCGTGAACTCGAGCGCGAATGTCGTCACGCGCGGACGGGTGGCTTGCCCGGTCGCTGTCGGCTCCCCCAGCGTGGGGATGGCGCGCATTAGCGCTCCGAGGCGGGCTCCGGCCTGCGGCAGCAGTTCGAACACCGCGACGAGCCGGTCCGAGGCGAAGGCCGCCGACGCCGGACCGCGCAGATGGGCAAGGCCGAGCGGTCGGGTGCCTGACGCGATGTAGAAGGACAGGAACCCGGCGGCCGGTGGTCGCCACTCGACCCCGCCGTCGAGCGTCAACGGCACGGCGAGATCGGCGTCAGGCAGCGGAAGCTCGACGGCGGCGTCGGAGAACCAGGGGCCGATGACCGGGCTGTGCAGTCCGAGACTTCGCGGCGATGGCGTCAGCGTGATCATTTCGCTCAGCTCAGCGTGACAGGGATGGACGGCGCACTGAGCCGCCCCGCCGGATCGACAGTGACGACGCGCCGGGTCGTTCCGGCCGCGCCGGGGGTGGGGTCGTCGAATCGGAAGGTGCGGCCCGTCCCGCTTCCGGAGACCGCCGTGGGATCGTCCGCCGCGACGGTACCGATGCGTTCCTCCCGCGCGTCAGGCAGCCGACGATAGACGTCGAATCGGTACGCCCCCATAGCTCCACGTCGCAGACTCTCCGGATGCGTCCACGTGAGCGAAACGGTGGTGCCGTCAGAGGTAGCCGTCAGATCAGTCGCCGGCAGCGGCGGGGATGGCAGGTGCACCGAGCTGACCGCACCGCTCGCGGGGCTCCACTCCCCGGGCAGGGTGGTTCCCGGAGGCGAGGGCGCCTGTACCTCCACGCGCCAACTCATGCGCGTCCACGGCGGCAGCGTCCCCCCCGCATAGTCGTCTGCGCCGGCATCGACGATGGTGAAGACGTTCGGGCCGTCGGCGCCGGGACCCGCGTCAGGCACCATGCCTTCCGCGACGAGCGGCATGCGGAGGGCGTCTGCCGACTCGGCCACGCTTCGCCGCAGCCGCCAGCGCGCGGCCGGTTGTGTCCCGCGCACCGCGGTGACGCGCAGGTGCGCGGCGTTCGTGTCGTCGAATCGCTCGAAGTCGAGCAGCGGACGCGGCGGCGGGCCGCCGGACGGGACGGCGACGGGCAGGAGCGTCGCGTCGGTGAAGACGCTCTCCACGTTGTCCTCGCTCAGCGCGACGACCTTGAAAAAGGACAACACCGTCAGCGATCCGGACAGGTCGTGCTGGAAGCGGATCGACGTTCCGGCGATCGGCTCGTCGGTGAGATTCGTGAACAGGTCACGGCCGAACAGCGCGGCCGCGGCGGGATCCGTCCAGGCCTGGCCGCGAAAGGCGGGATCCGGCGCCGCGTCGACTGCCGCCATGAGCGTCGCCGCGGCGGCGTCACCATCGGCGGCGCGCGCACGCAGGGCGTCGGCGAGCCGCGTCTCGTCCGTGTTGTAGACCCGATAGCGTCGTCCCGGCTGGCCTGTCCACGATAGCACGATACGCGCACGTCCGACGGCATCCGGTCGTGCGGTGTAGCGAAGCGTGGGATCCAGCACGACCGCCGCCGGTGGCCGCGGATCGGCCAGCGTACGCCGCTGCGCTTCGGCCGCATCCCCGTACTGCGTGCCGTCGAACCAGCGCGCGGTAAGGACGGCTTCGACGTTCCCGGAGCGGTCGATCATCCCTGCGGGCCCGGGTACTCTCACAATGAAGGTCGCAGGAGCCGACGACGGGAGCGTCGCATCGACCGTGACCGGGGCGCCGCCGACCGTGCCAGTGATCCGGACGGCCGTGAGCAGGCGACTTCCCGCGGCGAGGTCGTCGGCGCGCGGCACGGTCAGCCGCACCGCCAGCTCGCCGAAGCGTGGCGCGTCGTCGATCGGCTCGATGTCGGCGACCGTGTATTGGAGCGAGAGCACGGGCGTCGGCGGCGGTGCGCTGGGCTTGGCGGTGACGTCACGTTCCGCCCAGTCGCTCCAACGCCCCCACCAATCGGCCTGCGCGATGCGATAGGTCACCGGTCCGGGTGGTGCGGCGCGATCGACATACCGTCCGGTGCCTGACGCGACCGCCTGATCGGGCACGGCCGGGACCAGCGCCAGCGCCCGTCCCGAGACGGGGTGCCGCTCGTTGAGCGGCGTAAGGTTGGCGAACTCGCGACGGGCGACGGCCAGCGTCGGCGCGGCCGAGAGCCCCGCGAGCGGCATCGTCAGTTCGCGCAGCGCGGCTGGTGGGATCACTTCGGACACCCAGGTGCCGAGTGCATCGCCGGTCTGCAGGGGCTGGGTGCCGGTGGCGCCGTACAGGACGCTCGGCGCCAGCGGCGCGCCGACCTCGGGTGTCGCCGGACGTGCGGGCGGCGCGCCGCGGAAGACGAGGACCGGAACGACGAAGTCGTACACCGGCCGATCGTCGGCCGATCGATGCGGCACGGGGAACGGGAGGCCCGGCACCGCTTCCGGCGCGGACAGCGGCGGACCGGTAACGGCAAGTGTCAGCTGCCGTCCGACATCGAGCGACGCGGTGTCGATCGCCACGAAGGCGCGAACATAGTAGATGACGAATGCACCGCTGGTCGGGGAGCTGATGTCGGCGTCCATGAACCCGAGCCAGCGGGCGAGTCCGGGATCGGCCGTGCTGCTCTGGACCGCGCTCTGGCACACAACGTCCGCGGTCGACACCCCCGCTGCGCTGGCGACGCCATCCGTCAACGTGACCGAGCGGGTGACGCGCTCCGGCGGCAGCGAGAGGTCGTCGACCGCGGCCTTGAGGTGCTCCAGCAGCTCATCCGAGAGCGGCTCGACGCGCGACCATTCATCGTCAGGCGACGCTGCGGCCGCCGACGCGGGCGCGGGGACACTCGGATCATCGTGCAGCCCGAAACGCTGCGGTGCCCCGCGGCGCACGCGAGCTTCGGCGCGGGCCGCCGCCCCCGGGACGTTGAGGTAGCGCGCGGCCCCGTCGATCGGCAGATCCATGAACTGGTGCGGCTTCAGCCGGCGGATCGGAATGTCACGCGCCATGACCCAGGCCGCTGCGCTTACCGTTCCCGAACCCTCGAGGAGGAGTCCGTCGATGTGAGGCGCCGCGAGCATGTACGGCGCGCTCGTGCGCTCACCCACCATACGACGTCCACCCGGTGCGTCGATGTATGCCGACACCTTCAGCGCCGCCTTGTCGTCGGTCACGGTTCGGCGGGGGCGATTGGCGTCGGCGAGACCGCCGCGTCCACTCGACGTGGCGTGCACCGCGGCGGCGATCGCCCGCTCCCCCGCCCCGCGCAGCACGATGCCGCGCACGGGATTGTCGGGCGTGACGGTGAACGGCAGCGACAGCACGCGGTCACGGCTGTCGATCCACGCGAAGTCGGTGCGGGTGACACCGGCGAGCGAGTCCTGCGTGGCCGACTCGGCGACCCGGTAGATGATGATCGGACAGATCGGGAGCCCGCATTCCGGCGAGACGAACACCCGGAGATGAATGCCCTCCGGCAGATGCGGGTCGCCCGATCCGTCGATGCCGACGGCACCCATGGCCCAGCTCGGGGGAAAGCCGCTCATATCCGCTCCTGCGTGACGACGAGGGGAAGCGCGTTGATGGACCGACGAGCCACGTTCGTCCCGGACGGCTCGACGATCGTGAGCTCGACGAACGCTTCGGGAGGCACCGCAATGCCGCTCGGCGCCGCGAGCAGGATGCGCGTCGCCGACGCGTTGGAGCGCACCGGGATCAGCTCCGAGGTAGCTGGCAGCGCGACGCCCGAGATGCGGGCGCTCGCGATCCGCAGGCGCGCCGGATTGGCGACCGGGTCGATCAGGCGCGGCTGACGGTCGAGCGCTTCGTCGCTGTCGAGCAGGAGGCCGACCAGCCGCCATGCGCCACCGATTTCCTGCCAGAGCGCGAGCGACCGCGGGCCAACGGCGGGCGCGAGCGGGTCGAGGCCGAGCGCGGCCAACGACGCGTCGAGGAGTGCGTCGTCGCCCAGGCGCACGTCACCGGGCGGGGCGGCGGCAACCAACAAATCGACCGGATAGAACGGATTCGGAACGTCGAAGCTGAACCCCGTCGCCTCGATTAGCTCCGGCACGTCCCGGTATCGTGAGGCACGGAAGTGGGCGAGTGCGATGTCGGTGACGTCTCCGGATGGACGTGACCGGGCCTGCACGACGAGATCGTAGCGCGCACGCGGCTCGAGGTCGGCGGTGACCTGCATCGTCGCCCCGTCGATTGGCGCATCCTCGATGCACGGTGCCGGAACCGCGGCGGTGATCATCCGTCGATCCGCCAGGTTGCGGAGTTCGAATGGCAGTCCGGACCAGGACATCGTCAGCGTCGGGAGGATCACCGGAGGCACACCGGACGGCGGCGTCGGCGGCGGATCCGTGCGCCGCACGATGACGGTCAGGTCATAGTCGTAGCGGTCGAGCAGATCCTCGATCCATTCGACATCGAACCAGACGAGCATCGGATCATCCCGCAGGTGCGACGGGACCTCCGCCACAGGATCGAAGCCACGCACATAGCGCGTGAGTGCGCGTGGGTCGAAGCGGGACTGCTTGTCATGCTCCGGCACCTGCACGTCAGGCAGCACGCCGCGGCGTGCGGTGCGGAAGTGCAGCAGCTGCGGTGCTGGCGAGGTAACCGTGACGTCGTCAGGCGGTGCCCCGAAGTCCATCGAGGAGGCCGCGGGCGGAGAGGCCGTCCCATTCGGCGCGACCCACACGGCCGCCCGATACGTCACGCGCACGCCGTAGCTAGTGTCCGGATCGAGGAGGGCGTACCGCTCGATCGCCGGCCCCGTCGCCGCGTCGTTCCACGAATCCTGAAGCTCGCCGCGTGCCTGGTCGTCCTGGTCGGCCGCGACCAGCGCCTCGTTGCGGATGGCACAAACGCGCACCAGCCCGATCTCGAAGTACGGGTAGGGCATGATCTGGAAGGCCGACCACGGACCCGCGTGCGGCGGCGTGTAGCGCACATAGGCGCACCCATGCCGATCCTCGATCGCGACGCCGACGACTTCCCCCTTCCACGGCTCCGTCTTGTCGCCGCGCAATCCGATGACCATCGGCAGCGGGACGCGCGGGCGACGGGCGGCGGCGGCCAGGCGCATGGCGGGCACTGACTGGTCCGTGGGCGCGACGAGCATCGAGAGCATCTGCTTCACGATTTCGCCCTCGGTCCGGACCGTCTCGACCTCATAGCACAGGCGCAGGAGATGACCGGTGCCGTTCGGCACGATCACGACAACCGTGCGGATGCGCGCGCCCCGCAGCTCCACCGCATGGACGAACCCCGTCCCTCCCGAGCTCTCCGCCAGCGCGACCGGCGCCCCCGACTCGTCGATGCCGATCAGCCGGACGCGGTCGGATTTCAACGTCCCGACCTCGACCCACACGTGCTCCGTGTCGGCCGGCAGCGTCACCTCGAGTCCCTTGCTGCTGAACGAGAGCTCGACCATGCCGTCCGGGGCCGACACCGGGAAGTTGTTCGCCAGTCGCAGCATCCGGCCACGGTCACGGAGGAGGACCGCTCCGAGCTGGACCTGCTCCTCGGTGATCTGCACGCGGCGCAATGCCTGCATGTCGAGGCAGACGCGCTCGCGGGCGCCGGTGTCCGGCAGGCTGATGCACACCGCAAGGAGAAGTTCCGGTTGCGAGACCTCGGGGACGAAGGTCCCCTTGAGGCCGAGGCTCATCGTGGTGATCGCCGCCCGGGTGAAGCGCGGGAGGCGCCACGCGTCGGTGAGTGGCGCGGACTCGCCAGGCGGCGTGAACGGCGCCGGGAGCGCGCCGCGTTCCCCGGGCGCGAAGCCGAACCCGAAGGCGGGGGCCAGCGCGGCGAGCGATTCGACTCCGAGTGTCGGCGGGATGCCCTCACGCGCATCGACCATGAAGTCGGGGGCGTACGGCGATTGGCCACTGGGCTCGCCGGCGAAGCGAACACGACCGAGGGTGAGGCGCTGCCCCTCGCCACCGTGAACGCAGTACCGCGTCGGCCGCGGCGCTGGCGTGCAGACGTTCTCGATGCTCCTTGCCGGATCCGCTTCGAGTCCCTCACCACCTTCGGTGTGGACCCGCGCCCACGGCGACGGATGCCACTGCAGCAGTGCCAGATCCCACCCCTCGTGCGTCGACGCGGAGGTGTCGCCCGGGCTCGGCACGCCGTTGCGAAAAGCCGGGAGCCACCACGCCGCAGGCCAGCCGCTCGTATCGACCGCGGTCGGCGTGCCACCCGCGTCATACCGCAGGAGATCGACCGACTGCAGTTCATAGAGGAAGCGGACGCGATTGGTCCCCGACCAGTCGACGCTTCCCCATCCCTGCTCGGGCGACGGTCGGAAGCCGGTGGTCGATCCAGGGATGCTCGAGCGGACGCGGTGCGCGAAGCGCAGCACCGGCACCGTATCGGGCCATGCAGTGTTCGCGTCGCCCAGGTCCGCGAGCTGTTCGCGCCCCTCGCCGACGACGCGGCTGAACTTGTCCGACAGCACAAGGCCAGTGATCAACGGATCGGCGGGCGGGGCGTCCAGCGCCGGCGTCGATCCGACGGTGAAGGAAACACACCCCTTGATGCTGAAGAAGAAGAAATCGACCTTGCCGCAGAATTCCCCGCGAAGCTGCGACCCGGCCTCGGTGATGAACGCCTCGAGCTCGCCGCTCACGCTGAGACTCACGATGATGAGGCGCAGCTCGCCCTGCACGTAGATCCCGCCGGCGAGCATGAACGGCCGCGTCCCGATTCCGACGAGGATCGACAGCGACACCTTGAGGTAGATCGGGCCGCCGCCCCACTTCACGCTCAGCCCCGCCCCAAAGCCGATCGAGAATCCCTCGAAGTTCAGCGAGTCGCGCTTGCCGAGCTTTCGCAGGTGGCGCTCCTCGACCATGAAAAACGCCGTGGCGCGCAGGTCGAGCACGTCAGGCAGGATCTGCACGGTGACCGGCCGATCGGGGCGGCCGTCGCCGCCATCGGAGCCAACGCGCACATAGCCGCCCTGCGGGCCGCCCTGCAGCGGGAAGTAGGCGCCGATCGGCACCTGCAGCGTCAGTACCTTCTCGATCGAGTAGTTGGCCTGAATCGCGATTCCGATCGCCGTCGGATCGATCGCGACGATCCCGATCAGCGTGAGCGCGTTGCTGGGCGGGGCCGGCTTCTCCTCGGTCGCCGACTTGGTCTCGGCCGACAGCAGCACGGCGTCGATCGCGAAGACCACCGAAATGTCGGGGAATCCGATCGTCAGCATGCCGAGCGCGTTGAACGTGAATCCCGCGTCAGGCAGCGTACCGACATAGGCGCCGAAGCCGACCGCGAACTGTCCACCGGCCGGTTCGTACTTGTTGATCACCGCTCGTTCGTGCCACCCGATCTCGCGCGCGAAAATATCCGTCGGGTCGAGCCCGGTGAGGTTGCGGCGGCCGTTGGCGACGAACCGGCCGGCGAATCCGAAGAGTCCGAGCCCCGTGCTGCCAAGCGGAATGCCCGTCGCGAACCGGACCCCGCCCTCGATGTGCACCATGCTCGGGTCGCGATAGGCGAAGGCGCCCCACGCCTTCAACTTCGCCGGGATGATGTCCAGTTCGAGGCTCGCGGCGAAGCCATCGGACAGAACCTGGAGTGCACCCGCACCCTTGATGGTGCCTGGTACGTCGATCGACGCGGTGATGCCGCGGAGCTGCACCGAGATGCTGGGGCTCGGACCCGACGTGTCGATCTCGAGGCGTATGGTGGTCCGCGAGATCTTCACGACACCGAGATCGATCGCAAACTCCAGGTCGACCTCGACCCAGACGGAGCCCGCGCCGACGCGGATGGCCGTGATGCCGAGCAGATCGCCGAGCGCGCCCGTGATGCTCCAGCGTCCGGGATCCGCCACCTCGAAGGCCGCGTCCTCGAAGACGAAACGCAGCCGCTCCATGATCGGCTTCGTCGAATCGTGATCGTATTCGACGCCGACGTTCCGGTACTTCACCTTGATCGGCTGCGTCGTCGAGACCCCTACGGCGCCGCCAAGGTTGGCCTGCACGCCGAACGAGGCGGTGTAGTCGACCGAGAGGCGCACCTTCATCCCTTCGGTCGCGTCGATGGCGCGCACGCGCACCTCGCCCTCGACCTTCTCGACGACGACCTTCCCCTCGTTGATCACGTGCTGCCCGTCGATCTCGAGCGCCGCGGCCGCGGCAGATGCCGCGATCAGCGCCGCGATCCGCACGGCGGCGCCGCCCGGATCATCGGTAGTGATGCCGCCCAACAGCGCCGGGGCCAGCGCGAGTCCGACCGCCACGGTCTCGTCGGCGCGCCCGGCGCCGCCGTCGACGATGGCGAACAGCCCGTCCGCGTCACCTAACGAATCGATCGACAGGAGATAGGTGGTCGCTCCGCTGCGCTGATCCGTCGTGAAGCGGCCGATGATGCGCCAGAGGTCCGGGCCCGTCGCGGGATTGGGCTGCGTCGGCGCGATCGACTCGCCTGACGACAGCCCCGGAACCGAGACCGCGCTCGACGCCCACTCGACCGTGACCTGCGCCAGCGTCGGGACCCAGTCGATGTCGTTGATGATGCTCGGCGAATCCCACGTCGCCAGGACCTCGACGCGGTAGGGGAGTTGCACCCCGCGCGCCTCGAACGGAACGGTGGCGTCGGCGTCGAGCCCCGGCACCAGCATACGCAGCAACGACGGGCCGGTGGTCGCACGTTCGCTCGTATCCGGCGCCTCGGTGATCGGAGCCGCCGGATCGACGACCGCGAAGATCTCGACGCCGCGCGCTTCCTCGCGCTCCGGTCGCGCCTGTGCGTCGCCCCATGCCGCGCGTGTCGCGGCATCATAGTCCGCCTTGATGCGCCACCCCTCACCCACGCGCGCGAGCAGGTCAGCGTCCCCAGCGGCGAAGCTGAGCATCGCGTCATAGCCCGCCTCTGGTTCGTCGGGGCTGACGCCCTGCTCGCCGATCTGCTGAATGCGCGACGGATCGACGCCGGCCTCCATAAGGAGGGTGCGTCCGCGGTTGGCGCGGAGCATCGCCAACTCGCGGTTGCGCGTGACCTGGCCGAGATCGCAGCAGCGTCCGACGACCACGAAGTTGGTCGTTGGCGGCAGCGATGCGATCCACGCCTCGAGCTCACTCCGCGTATATGAGCGATCGAGCGCGTCCTCGGCGGCGGCGAGCTGCGGACCCCCGCTAGGGAAGCGCGGATAGGGACTCGGCGGACCGTACGGACTCCCACTCGTCGGCCGAATCTGTCGCCACTCGCGCACGGTGTCGTCGTTGTAATCCATCCGGATGCGAACATGTCGCCCCGGTGGCGCGGTCGGCGGCGCGGGAGGTGCGGGATCGGTTGGATCGTCACCCGTGCCCACCGTCACCTCGGCGAGCGTGCCCTGCGGCACGGTCAGCGTGGTGCCGCTCAGGGTGGCCGGCGCACCTGCCGGTACCAACGCGTCGCGCCGATGAAAAGCCCCCAGGTCCCACGAGTTCTCCACCGCGCGAATCGTCGCGGGCTGATTGCTCGTGGTCACGACCTGGCGCACGCCCCCCGTGCGATGGCCAACGAAGAGCGGCCCCTCGCCCACCACCTCGATGCGGCACCGTCGAACCTGCTGATGGCGGTCGGTGACCGTGACGAGATGGGTCCCCTGCGCCCACCCGGTATCCAGATCGAACGTCACGCCCTCGCCTTCGCGCGTGCTTCCATCGCTCGACCACTGCCAACGCAGCCCGGCGCGATCCTCGTCCGTGTAGCCGACCGGCTCGATGATCGAGAACTGGACGAAGTCCATCGCGATCCCTGGCCCGCGAAGCGACACGACCTCGTCGAAGTCGTGCAGGAAACCGGTGTTCGCGTAGCGTACGCGGATGTGCGGGGCGTGACCGGTGCCCGCGGTCGAACGAACGAAGGCAATCGTCCGCTCCTGGGCGTCGATCACGCCACCGTCAGGCTCCGTGCGCTGTTCGACGACCCGGAGCGAGGGCGCGCCGGGCGCCATCGAGACGTCGAACCAACCGGATTCGCCCCCGACCACCGACCCTCCGCCCGGGAGCCGAAAGTCCGCCGTCACGTCAGGGGTCTGGAGGCGTGCAGTGATGCGCGCGACCGGCCCCGTTGCGGGATGCACCGTGACGGTCAGCTCGCGTCCGGCCCCGGTGGCACCGCCGAGCGTCTCGACGCGGCCATCGATTTCCTGGAAGAACGCGAGGCCAGTCGCCGACCCGAGCGGCACGCCCAGTTCGACGCGCGCCTTGCCCTGGAATGCCTGACGCGGTGCCCACCCGACGAGCAGGTCGCGCACTCCAAGGTTCACGTCCCCGACGAACGGGATGTTGCGCGGCAGGTAGAGCGTCGCTTCATCGATCGTCAGGCCTTCAAATGTCGCGTCGTGGCCGCGCGCGACGATCTCGGCCGGCGTGAATGCGTCGGTCAGGTCGAGGATGACGCGGTCGACGGAGAGCCCGAAGCCGCTGTCGTGTAGCAGCAGGTGTGGTGGCGAGAAGCCGGTCTCGATCACCGCGCCACTCGCCGCGGTCGGGACGATGGGATCGGGATCGGCGATGAGGCGCACGCTCGTCCCGGCAGCCCCGCCTTCGATGCGCAGTACACCACGCGCGTAGAGTCGGACGCGTTCGCCCTCGCCGCGCTCCATGTAGGCCGGCGCGACCGCCGACGTCGCGACCACGTGGCCGGGGCGTCCGAACGGAATCACCACCGCTACACGATCGAGCACGAGATCGAGCACCCACGCGCTGGGTTCCGCCTCGAGATCCGACGCGTCGGTGCCGGTCGGCGGCCGGACCCACCCAAGTTGGAAAGGAACGCCGACATTCAGGCCGGGAATCTCGACCGGGAAGTCGGGGCCCAGGCCGAGGCCAACGTCCTCGGCCGACTGTACGCGCCCCTCGTGCACAAAGAACGCGCCGGAGGTGCGAGTGCGAATCTCGGCGATGTTCAGGAGGTCGATGAAGCGCGAGATCTCGGCGGGGATGAAGCCCTGCGCGCCCGGCGGCACCTCGGCGATCAGATCGAGTATCGTTGCTCCACGCACGAACGGCATGCTAACCCTCCCGGCGGACGGTGCCGCTGAGCATGAGGGACGTGCGCAGCGCCGTGCGCGTCGGAAGCGGGCGACGGACGCTGACGTCGGCGCCCGGTGCCACGGCGGCCGCGGACCAGAACTGCAGCAGCGACGAGACGACGGTCCCTTCCTCGACCGAGGGCGCGACGACACGCGGCGCGCGATCGAATACCGCATCGATGAGCACTCGCCGATCGATGATGCGCCGGAGATCGATTGGCGGCATTGAACCGATGGGGGCGCGTACACCCGGACGGGCGGGTGGAACCGCGGTCGGCGGTTCGTTGGGCACGGTGATCGTCGTCGACGCGCCGGGAACCACGCGCGCCAGGAGCGCGGCCATGTGCCGGAAGGCGGCGTCACTCGCTGCCGCGTCAGGCTCCTCGTCCTTCTCGAGGACGTCGAGTTCGAGGCCGCCCGCTAACCGTTTCGGATCGGGCAGCGCCGACGCGGACGACAGCCCGAACGCGCCGAGCAGCGGATCGAGGCCGCTCGCGCGGGCGGCCAGGCCCGTGGCCAGCCGTTCCACGCGGCCCCGCAGCGCGGCATAGGCGGCCTGCGTCTCCGCGCGCTGTGCGCCACCCTCGGTATAGAGCATTGCCAGGCCGATGCCGACTGTCTCGTCGGGCAATCCACCTGCCACGAGCGTGCGGTCCCATGCGAGCGGGACGGTACCGCCACGCGGCCCGGGTGCATGGACGTTGCGGGTCGCTCGCGCATCGCCGAGAAGAAACAGCAGCGCTTCACCATCAACGGCGAACCAGACGGGCCACACGAGCGGCTGCTTCAGTGCCACGAGGCCGCGCGCCTGCACGCCGTCGAGCGTGAGGCTCATTCGCATCCGTCGCCCCCCTGTTCAGGAGAGTGAGTACCGGTAGAACGATCCGTCGTCGGACGCGGACAACCGCGGGCCTAGTATCGCGCCATGTGGCGCGGAGCGCTAGGGGTGCTTCGCGTGCGATCGCCGCAGGCGTGTGGTACGTGACATGCAGCGATGCGCACGCTCGATGCGCACGCTCGATGCGCACGCTCGACGTCGCTATCGATGGCCGCGGCACGCCAGCGCTCGACTACCCGCGACGCGATGGCGGCTGGCGCCTTGCGCGCCACGTCAGGCAGGATGGCGCCCGACCATGTGAGCGCACACCGACGACCGAGGGGGGACGCGGGCGCTCGCTGCCGGTGGCGCATCTCGCGGGCGCCTGACGGCCTCGTCAGCGGTCGCGTCCGGGCCCGGGGGGCCGGCGGTCGACGAAGCGGAGCGCCAGCGCCGACGCGAGGAGAACGATTCCGACGATACGCGCACGCTCGTCGTCGCTCCGGATGCCAATGCCGAAGACGGCGATCGCCCCGATGGCGAGCACGGCGCGAATCCAGAGGATGCGAGTCAAGATGCCGATCGGGCGAGGAACCGCTCGACGCCAGCGCGAAACTCCGGCGTCAGGCGGGCCTCGACGTTGGTGTCGACGCCCGCGTCGATCCCGGCCTCGAAGCCAAGGTCGTCGAGTCGATAGAGGAGCGACTTCGTGAACGCCATCGCGCCCGGCGGCGTGCGGGACAACGCATCGAGGATCCGGTCCAGTTCGGCCTCGAACCCGGCGTCGGCCAGCACGCGGCTCGCCAGGCCGATGCGCTCCGCCTCGTCGGCCCCAACCACCCGACCCGTTCCTACGAGGTCGAAGGCACGCTTTTCCCCGACGGCGCGGCGGAGCATCGTCATAACCATCGCGGGAACGAACCCGATCCGCACCTCGGGATAGCCGAACTGCGCGTGCTCGTGCGCGATGACGAGGTCGCACGCGCTGGCGAGCCCTGCGCCTCCGGCGAGTGCGCGTCCGCGCACCACGGCCACCGTCGGCTTGCCTGCGTCACGAAGGCTCATGAAGACCCGGCCCAGGGCGGCGGCATCGGCGCGGTGCGCCTCACGGCCGTCGGCCAGCAGTCGTTCGAGCGCCGCGAGATCGGCGCCGGCACAGAAGTCCTCGCCGTCGCCCGTGACAACAATGACGCGCACGGCGTCATCGGCCGCTGCGGCCTCGATCGCGTCATGCAGTTCGTCCGCCATCCGGCGATCGAGCGCGTTCTTCTTGTCCGGGCGCGCTAACGTCAGCGTCCGCCGCGCCCCGTCCGTGTGTACGCGGAGGCGCGGCCGATCGTCGGCCGCGTGGCCGGAGTCGCTCGCGTCCGGCGATGGCCGGTTCACGCCGCGTACTCCGGGAGACCGGCCGCCCGCGCCTCGTCGTCAGGCACGTCGAGCACGAGGCGCAGGAGTGCGGTGGAGTACACCTTCCCCTGCGCGTCCGTCTTGAGGGAGAGCGTTCCGCCTCCACCCAGTGCGCCGTGCAGAAGGAAGTTCAGCGCGTTGAGGTTCGGCAGCTCGAACCGTTCGACGTCGCCCGTGATCGAGCCCCGAAAGTGTTCCACCACCAAATCGCGCGTCAGGTGCCGCGCGATGGGCGCGTACCATTCGGGCTTGAGGGCGATGAGCCCGACGTTGGCCGTGTCGCCCTTGTCGCCCGAGCGGGCGTGCGCGACATCCAGGAGTCGCACCTTCACGAGACGACCTCCACCTGTGTGGTGACGACGGTCTTGTCCACCAGCGCGGGCCAGTAGGCGACCATCTCCTCGACTTTCGGGCGACCACCGGCAAATCCGGTGACGCTCGGCGGCCCATTGAGCACCAGCGGCGCGAGTTCGCGGCTAAACCGCTCCACCGCGGCGCGATCGCTCCCGCGCACGCCCATGCGGAACGTCACTTCCGGCGCCTCTCGCGCCCAGCTGGAGCCCTCCGCACCGGCCAGCGGGCCGTGCGTGGCGTTGACGCCCACGAACTCGGTGAGCACCTCATCGAAGCGGAGGCCCAGTCGGTCGAGGCGCTCGCGCATTACGCGATCGGCGAGCTGCGCCTTCTCGAGTGCGTCCGGCCAGGCATAGACGAGCGTGCCCACTGCCTTGTAGCCCGAACGATAAGCGATCGAGACCTTGAGCTTGTCGGTCGCCTCACGTCCCTGGACGCCGTGCACGCGGACGCGATCCTCACCGGCCGCCTCCAGGCGGATGCTGGTGAAGTCCGCCACGACGTCTGGTGTGATGTAGGTGTGCGGATCCCCCATCTCGTAGACGAGCTGCTCGGTCACGCTGGGCACGGAGATCCGGCCGCCGGTGCCCGGGTGCTTGGTGACGATGAACGACCCGTCCTCGCGCGCCTCGACGATCGGATAGCCAACCTCGGCCAGATTTGGAATGTTGCGCCAGTCGTAGAGGCAGTTGCCGCCGGAGCACTGAGCGCCGCACTCGAGGATGTGGCCGGCGATGATGCCTGACGCGAGGCGGTTCCAATCATCGGCGGCCCATCCGAACTCGTGACGGAGCGGCGCCATGGTGAGCGCCGTGTCCGTCGAGCGGCCGGTGATCACGACCTGCGCACCGGCGGCCAGCGCCTCGACGATCGGCGTCGAGCCGATGTAGGCGTTCGCCGACACCACGTGCTCCCGCACGGTGTCGAGCGGCTCGCCCGTTTCCATGTTGCGAAGCTCGTGGCCGCCGTCGATCAGTTCGTCGATCCGCGGCAGGAGATCGTCGCCCGTGACGATGCCGAGCGTGATCTTGCCGGCAGCGCCCTGGCTCGCGGCCATCCTGAGCAGCGCATCCGCGCAGCCTCGCGGGTTCACGCCGCCTGCGTTGGCAATGACACGCACGCGCTGATCCACCAGCGCCGGGAGGATGCTCTCGATGGCGCCGATGAAGTCCCGCGCATACCCCATGGATGGGTCACGTTCCTTCTGCTTCTGCAGAATGGACATCGTGACTTCGGCGAGGTAGTCGAGCATCAGGTAGTCGATGGGACCGCCCTCGACCTGGCGGCGCGGTGCGTCCAGCCAGTCTCCCCAGAAGCCCTGGCCGCTGGCGACCTTGACGATCTTGCTCACGCGTGTTCTCCGAAGGCCACGCCGGCGAACGCCGCGGCCGGCTCCCCGAGCGGGATGCCTGACGATGGCAGTCCGGACGCGAGCTGGAAGGGGCCCAGATGCGGGCCCGGATTCTGAAGGGCGGCGCGGAGTGCCATCGCGAGCACATCCCGCGTGTCTTCCGGATAGATGATGGCATCAATGAAGCCCCGGGCACCGGCGTAGCGTGCATCGAGCTGTCGCTCGTATTCGGCACGCATCTCGTCGGCGGATTGCTGCACGTGCGGCGGCGGCGTCTCACCAGCAAGCTTTGCGCGGGTGAGCGCGGGACCGTGCACGGCCTGCACCGCCGACTCCCCTTCCATCACCGCCATGCGGCCCGTGGGCCAGGAGAAGATGAAGTCAGGATCGAACCCTTGGCCGGCCATGGCATAGTAGCCAGCGCCTGACGCGTGATTCACCGTCAGCACGATCTTCGGAACGCCGGCCGTAGCCATGGCCTCGACGAAGCGCGCCCCCGCGCGAATGATGCCCTCATGCTCGGCTTCGGGGCCGACCATGAAGCCGGACACGTCCTGGACGAACAGAATGGGAATCCCCTGCCGGTCGCACCGATCGATGAAGTACGCGACCTTTTCGGCGCTCTCCGCGTACACGATGCCACCGAAGCGCGGTTTCTCGCCCGAACGGCCCTTGATCAGCCCGCGTTGATTGGCGATGACGCCGACCGCGATCCCCTCGATGCGCGCGTCGCCGCAGATCATCTCCCGGGCAAGATCGCCCTGGAACTCGTGCAGCTTCCCGCCATCAAGCACGGAACGCAGCACGTCGCGCATGTCGTAGGACATGCGGTGATCGGCCGGCAAAACGTCGTATAACGCATCCGGGGGTGCGGCCGCCTCCTGCGACTCGGCGACCCCGGAGAGCGCGAGCGTGCGTGCGGTCCGCGGCAGGCGCGAGACGAGGTCCCGCAGCATCGTGAGGCAGCGCTCGTCGTCCTCGGCAGCGTAGTGCGCGACACCGCTCACGGTCGTATGCGTTACGGCGCCCCCGAGCGTCTCGCCGTCGATCGTCTGGCCCGTGGCGCCCTTCACGAGGTTCGGCCCGCCGAGCCCCATGAAGGAGGAGCCCTTCACCATGACGATCACATCCGAAAGCGCGGGGAGATAGGCTCCGCCCGCGATGCACTGCCCCATCACGGCGGCCAGCTGCGGCACGCGCAGATAGCGGCGCATGACGGAGTTGTAGTAGAAGATCCGCGCCGCGCCGTACTGGCCGGGGAAGACGCCGCCCTGGTAGGGCAGGTTCACGCCCGCCGAGTCGACCAGATACACGATCGGAATGCGACAGCGCATGGCGATCTCCTGCGCACGCAGGATCTTCGTGATCGTCTCGGGCCACCAGGAGCCGGCCTTAACCGTGGCGTCGTTGGCGACGACGACCACCTCGCGGCCATCCACCATCCCGATTCCCGTCACGACACCGGCGCCAGGCGCCTGTCCGTCGTACAGATCGTGCGCAACGAGGAGGCCGATCTCGAGGAAGTTCGCGTCGGGATCGCATAGCTTCGCCACGCGTTCACGGGCGACGAGCTTCCCCTGCTGATGCTGCTTCTCGATCCGATCCGCGCCGCCACCCTCACGCAATCGAGCTTCGAGCGCCCGAACCTGTTCGCTGAGTTCCCGCAGTCGTCCGCTCACGCCTCCTGCTGCTCCCGTGCGGCAAACCACGCCGTGATGAAGTCGACCAGTTCACTGGTGTGTGTACCCGGACCGAACAGCTTTCCGATACCCAGAGCGGCGAGTGCATCCATGTCTTCCCTGGGAATGATCCCGCCGCCGGTAATCAGCACATCGTCGCGCCCGGCCTCGTGCAGCAGTTCGCGGATCCGCGGGAACAGTGTCATGTGCGCGCCCGAGAGGATTGAGAGCCCAACGACGTCCACGTCCTCCTGGACGGCGGCGGAGGCGATCATCTCCGGGGTCTGGTGGAGCCCGGTATAGATGACCTCCATCCCGGCGTCGCGGAGCGCGGCGGCAACAACCTTCGCGCCGCGGTCGTGGCCATCGAGCCCTGGTTTCGCAACGAGCACGCGGATCGGACGCGGCATGTCAGAATCTCGGAAAATTCGGCATTCGTGATACGTGGATTGCATCGAAGGCAGAAGCCCGGGAATGTTCGTGCCGGTCGAGCGCCCGACAGATGCGATCGTGAGCCTGCCTCGCACTCGGCGGCACAGGCCCAGTCGTACAGTTTACCTCA
>PPFU01242533.1_pt1 | contig 18684 bp, 17 predicted proteins | sample 1535991 | NCBI WGS metagenome assembly PPFU01 (sample SAMN04901290, study PRJNA319586) | Hypolithon metagenome, whole genome shotgun sequencing project. | isolation source: Antarctic Hypolithon | place: Antarctica: Miers Valley | collected 2014
GGGATCGAGACTTCGCGCGCCTTGAAGCTGACGTCCGCTGCTCGTTTTCGCCTGCCTCCCCCCTTCATAAGACAGACTCTTAAGCCTGACGCGTGGTGACGATAACAGAAGGGGGGGGTCTTCTCGTTATCTACACACAGCATCCACGTTGCGCAACCTGTTCCTGCCATGCCTGACACACTTTTCGACCACTACTTTGCGCAGGGAGACCTCGAACTCGGCGGATACCGCGTGCAGGCCCTGGTGCAGGACGCCCGCGCCGCTTTTGCCCGCAAGGCGGTCTTTCCTTTTCTCGCCGACGTTACCGCGCTCGCGCAGGCCATGCACAGCGTGATGGACACGGCCCTCGCGCTGCGCCGTGCCCGGCCCGGAGCGCTCTCGGCTACCACGTTCGAGCAGGGAGACGTGCAGCGCGAGGCTTCCCCGCTCGAGGTGCCCTCGGAAGCCGAGGCGTTTGCCCGGTGGGCCTGCGCCCTGCTCGACCCGCTGGTACACGAGGGCCGGACGGTTTTCCGCTTTGCAGGGGCGCACGTTACCCTGGAGCCCGTAGGCGTGCTGCCCGCGTGCGCCCGCGAAGGCTACCTTTTTCTCGAGGGGGACGGCTGGCAGGCGTACCGCTTTGCCGCGTACCTGCTGGGTCCGTCGCTGGGTGCTGAACTGCACGCCACGCCTGTAGACGACGCCCGCGCCCTCACCCCGGCCGCCCTGCGCCGCGCCCTCGTCGCGCGCTTTCCCGAGATGCCCGCGCCCGCAACGTTCTCGCTGCACTCCGACCTCGACTTTCCCACCGAGGCGACGCTGCTGCCCGTGGCCGGGCGCAAGCTGCCGCCTTTTCTCTTTGGCTCTATCGGGCTGGCCTGAACGTAGCGGGTAGCAACACAACCGGTAGCAGGCGCGGGCACTCCTGCCCTGCCGCGTCGTTGGGGCTGGCGACCTCTGCTTCTCGTTTTCCCCATGCGCCGCTTTTCTCTATCGCTGCTCGCGTTTTCGTGCCTGTTCGTGGGCTGCTCCGACACCACGCCAGCCCCGCCGCCGCCCGACCTGACGTTCAAACCAGAAGGCATCGTCACGTTTTTTCGGCCCGACGCGTCCCCCATCACCCGGATTGCCGTCGAGATTGCCGAGACGGACAGCGCACGGCAGCGCGGCCTGATGGAACGCACCAGCCTGCCCGAGAAAGGCGGCATGCTATTTCTCATGGACAACCAGGAAATCCAGTCGTTCTGGATGTACAACACGCCCCTGCCCCTCGACATCCTGTTCGTCAACGACAGCCTGAAGATCGTCACCATCGCGCGTGAGACGCCGTCGTTTTCTCAGGAATACATTACCTCTACCGCGCCTGCACGCTACGTGGTGGAAGTGCGGGCAGGCTTTACCGCGCGTTACGGCATCAGCGAAGGTGACTTTATCCGGTGGCGGCGCGAGGCCGTGGGTGCCCCTGCTGCCAGCCTCTGATGGCGCACAGCCACGACCATGGCACGGGGGGCACGCGGGATTTCAAAACCGCCTTTTTCCTCAACCTCACGTTCTCAGTTGTCGAGATCGCCGGGGGGCTGCTCACCAACAGCGTCGCCCTTATCGCAGACGCCCTGCACGACCTGGGCGACAGCATGGCGCTGGGGGCGTCGTGGTACCTGGAGCACCTGTCGGGGCGTGAGCGCTCGGGGCGGTTTACGTACGGCTACCGCCGCCTCTCGCTGCTGAGCGCGCTGCTCAACGCGGTCATCCTGTTGATTGGCTCGGGCATCGTGCTCTCCGAAGCTATCCCGCGCCTGCTCAATCCCGAGCCGGTATCCGCGACGGGCATGTTCGGCTTTGCCCTGCTGGGGCTGGCTGTTAACGGCTACGCGGCGTGGCGCATGCAGCGCGGCGCGTCGCAAAACGCCCGCGTTGTCGGCTGGCACTTTATCGAAGACGTGCTGGGGTGGGCCGCTGTGCTCGTGGTGAGCGTGGTGCTCATGTTCGTGGATGCGCCGTGGCTGGATGCCGCACTGGGCATCGGGCTGGCGCTGTTTGTAAGCTGGGGCGTTTTCCGCACAGGGGGCGAAACGCTGCGCCTGTTTCTGCAGGCCACGCCGCGGGGCTTCGACCTCGACGCGCTGCGCGCCAGGCTCACCTCCATTCCAGACGTACTGAGCGAGCACCACACCCACCTCTGGTCGCTCGACGGTGAGCACCACGTGCTGACCACCCACCTCGTCGTGCCCGACGCCACGCAACCAGAAACGCTCGTGCAAATCAAGGCCGCTGCCCGGCAGGTCGTCGCCGACGCGCACCTGTCGCACCTGACGGTAGAGTTGGAGTTCGAGCGCGAGGCGTGTAGTCTTCAGGAGCCGCCCGGCATCTCCCACCGGTCCACCTGACAGTTTCCTGACGTTTATGATGCTTTGCCCGTCTGTCCTCTTTTCCGCTATGCGCCTGCTGCTCGTCATCGGTCTTGCCCTCGTGCTCGGGGCCTGCCAACCTGCTGAGACACCTACCAGGCAGAACATCCCGTTTCGCCCGGATGGGACGCTCGACTTTGTGCGCGACGGCGCGGTGTACCACAGCCTCGGCATCGAAGTAGCCGCCACCGACAGCGCGCGCGAGCGTGGCCTGATGGAACGTGCGCCGCTCACCGATGAGCAGGCCATGCTGTTCGTGTTCGACGTATCCGGCCCCCAATCGTTCTGGATGGCCAGCACCCCGTCGTCACTCGACATCCTGTTCGTCGCGCCCGACTCTACCATCGTCAACATCGTGCCGTATACGCGGCCTTTTTCCACGGACGCCGTCTCGTCTACGGGCGCGGCGCGTTACGTGCTGGAGACGGCGGCAGGCTTCAGCGACCGCCACGGCGTCGCCCCCGGCGACAGGCTGCGCTGGCGAATCGACAACTGAACGGTCACATCTGCGCACCAGTGGCGGCGTGTAGGCGACCCGTGTACACCACGTCAGTACGGCATGCGAGCACGCATACTACAGCCCGAACGACTCGCCGCACGCGCACGTGCGCGCAGCCTGCGGGTTGGTGAAATGAAACCCTTTGCCTTCGAGCCCCTCGGTGAAATCCAGTTCCGAGCCCTCGACGTAGAGCAGACTTTTGAGGTCCATCACCACGCGGATGCCGTCTACTTCGGTAACCTCGTCAGACGCTTGCAGGGTCGTATCCCAGCCCAGCGCGTAGGTCAGCCCCGAGCAGCCGCCCGGCACCACGGCTACGCGCAGCATGGTGGCGTCGAGGTCGGTATTGTCCTGCTGGGCTGCTGCCCTGATTTTGGCGAGGGCGCGGCTGGTGATGGAAAGCGGGGTGGTGGTCTCAGTCATGGCTTACAGGCGTTTGGGCGGCCAACCGAGATGCCCGCAGGCGGTTTCGTGAACCCTCGGTGCCAGCCCTCGCGTGGGTATTTACGCGCGCGCCGGGGCGGCTCGGCAGCGGCACATTAATCCCGGGTGAAGGGGGGCGAAACCTGCCATTTCGGGGAACGGCGCGCGTACCCCCCTGTTCAGCCAGACGTAGGGATTCCCCCTACACCACACCACTTGAGCAGGTTGAGCCCCATGAGTGCTACCCAGAACGAATACCTCCAGTCTGTTGCCGATACGGAGTACCCGTGGGGCTTCGAGACCGTTATCGAGAGTGATACCGCACCAAAAGGCCTGACCGAGGACACGGTTCGCTTTATCTCTGCAAAGAAAAACGAACCCGCCTGGCTGCTCGAATGGCGGCTCAAGGCGCTGCGCCATTTCCAGTCGCTCGTCGCCGACCCTGCCCAGAAGTACCCGCGCTGGGCGCACCTGGAGTATCCGGAGATCGATTTCCAGGACATGTCCTACTACTCGGCACCCAAACAGAAAGCGCAGCTGTCCAGCATAGACGAGGTAGACCCGCAGCTTATCGACACCTTCAACCGGCTGGGCATCCCGCTCGAAGAGCAGAAGCGCCTCGCAGGCGTGGCCGTAGACGTGGTGATGGACTCGGTGTCTGTGGCTACCACGTTCAAGGCGGAACTCGCCAGGCAGGGCGTCATCTTCTGCTCGTTCGGCGAGGCGGTGCGCGAGCATCCCGAGCTGGTGCAGAAGTACATGGGCTCTGTCGTGCCCCACACCGACAACTTCTACGCTGCCCTCAACTCGGCCGTTTTCACCGACGGGTCGTTTGTCTACATCCCCGAGGGCGTGCGCTGCCCGATGGAGCTGTCTACCTATTTCCGCATCAACGAGAAAGGCACCGGCCAGTTTGAGCGGACGCTCATCATCGCCGAGAAAGGCGCGTATGTGTCGTACATGGAAGGCTGCACGGCGCCGATGCGCGACGAGAACCAGCTCCACGCGGCTGTCGTCGAGATCTACGCGCACGAGGATGCCGAGGTCAAGTACGCGACCGTCCAGAACTGGTACCCGGGTAATGCCGAAGGCAAGGGCGGCATCTACAACTTCGTGACCAAGCGCGGCCTTGCTGCCGGCAACCGCGCCCACATCTCGTGGACACAGCTCGAAACCGGCTCGGCCATCACGTGGAAATACCCCAGCGTCATCCTCAAAGGCGACGACACCGTGGGCGAGTTTTACTCGGTCGCCTTTACCAAAGGCAAGCAGCAGGCCGACACCGGCACCAAGATGATCCACCTGGGCAAGCGCAGCCGCTCGACGATCATCTCGAAAGGCATCTCGGCCGGGCAGGCGCAGAACGCCTACCGCGGGCTCGTCCGCATCGGGCCGAAGGCCGAGGGCGCGCGCAACTTCTCGCAGTGCGACTCGCTGCTGCTGGGCGACAAGTGCGGTGCGCACACGTTCCCGTACATCGAGATCAAGAACCCCACCGGACAGGTCGAGCACGAGGCCACGACAAGCAAGGTGGGCGAAGACCAGATTTTCTACTGCCAGCAGCGCGGCCTCAGCGAGACCGACGCCATCAAGCTTATCGTCAACGGCTTTGCCAAAGACGTGATGGCCAAGCTGCCGATGGAGTTCGCCGTCGAGGCCCAGAAGCTGCTCGCCATCGAGCTCGAAGGCAGCGTAGGATAGAAAACTGCCTGCGCCGCCTCACGTGCGCTCCCTCTGATTGCCCGCCCGCTGCAGGGCATCCCGTTCCAGAATCTACACCTGACAATTCCACATGTCCCTTCTCGAAATCCAGAACTTGCACGCCTCTATCGAGGGCACCGAGATTCTCAAAGGCATCGACCTGACGGTAAAGCCGGGCGAGATCCACGCCATCATGGGTCCCAACGGCTCGGGCAAAAGCACGCTGGCCTCGGTGCTGGCGGGGCGTGAAGAGTACGAGGTTACAGACGGCCGGGTGCTTTTCGATGGTGCTGACCTGCTGGAGATGGCGCCCGACGAGCGCGCCCGAGAGGGCCTGTTTCTGGCCTTTCAGTACCCGGTTGAACTGCCGGGCGTCTCGATGACCAACTTTCTCAGGCAGGCGCTCAACGCCACACGCACCCACCGCGGCGAAGACCCGCTGGCGGCGGGCGCGTTTCTCAAGCTTATGCGCGAAAAGGCGGCCTTCGTCGAACTCGACGCCGACCTGACCCGGCGCTCGGTAAATGAGGGCTTCTCGGGCGGCGAGAAAAAGCGCAACGAGATTTTCCAGTTGGCGCTGCTGGAGCCGCGCCTCGCCATTCTCGACGAGACCGACTCGGGCCTCGACATCGACGCGCTGCGCATCGTGTCGGACGGCGTCAACAGGATGCGGTCACAAAACCGCTCGTTTGTCGTCATCACCCACTACCAGCGCCTGCTGGAGTACATCGTGCCCGACGTGGTACATGTGCTGGTCGATGGCCGGATCGCCAAGAGCGGCGGGCGCGAGCTGGCGCTGGCGCTTGAAGAGAAAGGGTACGACTGGATCCGCGAGCAGGCCGAGATCGCTGCCTGAGCCGCCGCACGCGGGCAGCGTTTACTGCCCCTTTTACCTTTCTACGCTCTGTATCGCATGACTCTTCTCCAGGAAACGGGTGTCTCACCCGTCGAGCGCTTTGCGCAGGCATTCGAGGCGCTCGACGGCCACACGCTCAACGGCACCAACACGCGGCTGCAACGGCTGCGGCACGAAAGCATCGCCACCGTCCAGGCGCTGGGCCTGCCCACGCGCCGCTCAGAAGAGTGGAAGTACACCCCGGTGGCCCGCACGCTGGCGCACCCGTACAAAGTGGTGGCCGGGCCGCTGCAGCCCCGCGCTACCGCCGCTGATGTCGATGCCGCGCTCATCCCGGACCTCGACGCCCACGTGGTGGTGCTCGTCAACGGCACGTTTCAACCGGACCTCTCGCGCATCGGCGCTCTGCCTGACGGGGTACTCCTCACCGGCCTCAGAACCGCGCTCGACACGCACCGCGACCTCGTTGACGCTCATCTCAACACTTACACGCGCGGCGACACCGAGGTTTTTACCGCCCTCAACACCGCTTTCCTTACCGACGGACTGCTGCTCTCTGTTCCCCGGAGCGTGGTGCTCGGTAGGCCCGTGCATGTCGTCCACCTGATTGAAGCGCAGGAAGACGTGCTCGTGCAGCCGCGCCTGCTGGTGGTGGCGGCGGAAAACGCGCAGGCCACCATTCTGGAGACCGCCCGTGTACTGGGCGGCGGGCAGAGCTTTGTCAACAGCGTGGCCGAGTTTTCGGTTGGAGAGGCGGCAAACATCACCCATTACCGGGTGCAGCATGAGGGCCCGCGCGCGTCGCAGGTGACCACTACCGATGCCTACCAGCGCCGGGACTCGGTGTTTTCGACGACAACCGTCACCCTCTCGGGCCAGACGGTCCGCAACAATGTCCGCATCCTGCCCGATGCCGAGCACTGCGAGTCGCACATGATGGGGCTGTTTCTGGCTAACGGCACCACGCACGTGGACAACGCGACGTTCATGGACCACGCGCAGCCCAACTGCAACTCCAACGAACTCTACAAAACCGTCCTTTGGGACGAGGCGCGCGGCGTTTTTAATGGCCGCGTGCTCGTGCGCCCCGACGCGCAGAAAACGAACGCCTACCAGTCCAGCCGCTCTATCATTCTCAGCGACAAGGCCGAGATGTATGCCAAGCCCGAGTTGGAGATCTACGCCGACGATGTAAAGTGCTCGCACGGGGCCGCCACAGGTCGCCTTGACCCCGACGCGCTCTTCTACCTGCGGGCGCGGGGCCTGCACGAAGCGCAGGCACGGTCGCTGATGCTGCTCGCCTTTGCCCGCGACGTAACCGACACCATTGCGCTGCAGCCCCTCCACGACTGGCTCGATGCCCACCTCCAGGAACGCTTCCAGGCTGGCTGAAGAGTCGGATCACCACACCTGAGGGGCCGTTTCCGCGCGAAACGCGCCCCTTTTTTCTTATCTCACCACCATGCCCGCTACCGCCCTTTTCGACGTTGCACGCTACCGTGCCGATTTCCCGGTGCTGCAACAGCAGGTGTACGGTCGCCCCCTCGTTTACCTCGACAACGCTGCCACGACGCAGAAGCCGCAGGCGGTGATAGACCGCCTCGTGCGCTATTACAGCGGCCAGAATGCCAACATCCACCGGGGTGTGCACCGGCTCAGCCAGGACGCGACCGACGCCTACGAGGGCGCACGCAAAACGGTGGCCCGGTTCGTGGGGGCCGCGTATGATCGCGAGATTGTCTTTGTACGCGGCTGCACCGAGGGGATCAACCTGGTCGCCGCCACGTACGGGCGCGCCACGGTCCACGCAGGCGACGAGGTTGTCGTCACGGCGCTGGAGCACCACTCCAACATAGTGCCCTGGCAGCTCCTCTGCGAGGCGACAGGTGCCGTGCTGCGCGTCGCCCCCATCCACGACGACGGGCAGGTAGACCTCGAAGCCTACCGCGCGCTGCTTTCCGATAAAACCCGGATCGTCTCGGTAGCGCACCTCTCCAATGCACTCGGCACCATCTTGCCGGTGCGCGAGATGATCAGAGCTGCGCACGACGCGGGTGCCGTGGTGCTGATTGACGGCGCGCAGGCCGCGCCGCACCTCGACATCGACGTGCAAGCGCTGGAAGCTGACTTCTATGTCTTTTCCGGACACAAAGTCTTTGGCCCGACAGGCATCGGCGTGCTTTATGGACGCGAAAGCCTGCTGGACGCAATGCCGCCTTACCAGGGCGGCGGCGACATGATTGACACAGTGACGTTCGAGGGGTCCACGTGGAACAGCCTGCCCCATAAGTTCGAAGCCGGCACGCCGCACATCGCGGGCGTTATCGGCCTGGAGGCTGCACTCGCGTATGTAGCCGACATCGGGTTGGAAGCGGTTGCCGCGTACGAGCACGACCTGCTGGCGTACGCAACGGCGCGCGTTCAGGCCCTGGGCAACGTGCGGATCGTGGGCACAGCGGACAGCAAGGCCAGCGTCCTCTCGTTCCTGCTCGACGGCATCCATCCCTACGACGCGGGGACGCTGCTGGATCAGATGGGCATCGCCGTGCGCACGGGCCACCACTGCGCCCAGCCCCTCATGGACTTTTTCGACATTCCCGGCACCCTCCGCGCTTCGTTCGCCTTTTACAACACCCGCGAGGATGTAGACGCACTCGTAGCCGGGCTGGAACGCGCCCGGGCGATGCTCGGGTAAAGGCTGTGCTGCCTGGCCTGCTACTGCCCTATCCGTTCCGCCCGCGCTATGACGGGCAGATGGTCAGACGCTGTGCGCGCGACGTTGCTGGAGACGACCCGGAGGTCGTGCAGCACAACGTCGCGGGCGTAGATGCGGTCGAGTGCGAGCACGGGCCGCATTGCAGGAAAAGAAGGCGGCCAGGCCAGGTTGTGGTGCTCGTCGAGAAACTCGCGGTCGAGTTCGCGCGACGCCTTGCACGCGCGCCACGCGTTCATGTCGCCCAGCAGCACGACCGCGCCCTGCAAACGTGGGTGTTCGAGTAGCGACGACACCTGCCGCCGCCGCGTCCGGTCGACCAGCGCGAGGTGCGTGGCTACGACCGAGAGGCCTTCCTCTCCCTCGCCGCCAAAGTGCACCGCCAGCGCCGCCCGCTGCTCCAGCCGCCCCACGTTCAGGTTGACCACGAGCGCCGAGTCGATAGGCCACCGGGAAAGTATGGCGTTGCCCAGCGCGCCCCGGCGGTGCTGACGCGTGACCACAAAAGCGAGGTGGTAGCCTAGAAGCTCAGCCGCTTCCAGCAGAGGCTGCCTTTCACCAGGATGCGGACGCAGCACTTCCTGCAGCGCGATAATGTCGGCGTCGAGGTTGGAGATCACCTCGAGGGCGCGCTCAGGACACCACGCGTTGCCCCCTCGCACACCCGCCCAGCGGTGCACGTTGTAGGTGGCAATAGAAAACACCCGGGAAAGAGACTCCTCTGTCTGCGGCAGACGTGAGGCAGGCCGCATCAGCGCCAGATGAGGCTCCGGTCGCGGCTGGCGGGCTATAACAGAGTCGGGGTTGTACACAGGCAAAAAGAAACGTCCGAATGCAGGTCTTAACTCGTACCACGCAGGTAGGGTTCACCCCTCCTACTGCGCGCGCACCAACCGCCCCCGGTTATAGATAGCGTGCACGCGGCCCTTGAGCTCTTGTCCCCAGAAGGGCGAGTTTCGGCTTTTCGAGCGCGCCCGGTTATACGTCCAGCGCGTCTCGGTGTCGAACACGGTGAAGTTGGCAGAAGCGCCTTGTTCGAGGCGTGCCGGTGGCATCCCCAGCACACGGCGCGGCCCGCTCGTGAGCAGCGCAATGGCCTGTTGAAGCGAGAGCGCGCCCGTTTCTATTAGATCGCGCACCACCACGCTCCACAGCGTTTCGAGACCCGTAACGCCAAACGGCGCGGCGCCAAACTCGACTTCAGTCTCGTAAACGGCATACGGGGTGTGGTCGCTGAAAAGGGCGTCCAGCGTACCGTCGGAGAGTGCCGCGCGTACGGCGTCAACATCTGCCTGCGGACGCAGCGGCGGGCGCAACTTGGTGGTGGGATCGTACAGCGTTGCTTCTACCGCCTCGTCGCTGCGCGTGGCGTGCAGCACCGTAGCAGCAGCCGTGACCTGCACCGCCCGCGCCCGCGCCTCGCGCACCATCGCCAGCCCACGCGCCGTGGTGACATGCTGCAGGTGCACCCGCGCCCCGGTGTACTCGGCCAGCAGCAGGTCGCGCGCAAGGGCAACCTCTTCAGCCACGGCAGGAATGCCCGGCATGCCCGCCCGCGTGCCTGCCGCCCCCTCGTGCATCATGCCCTTACCCGACAGGTCAGCCTGGTCTGGATGCACAAACACCGTTCGGTCGAGCATCCGCGCGTACTCGAAGGCGCGGCGCATAAGCCCCGCATCGCCCACGTAGCGGCTGCCGTCGGAAAACGCCACCGCGCCGCCCTCGGCCAGGTCGGCCAGTTCAGCCAGTTCTTTCCCCTCGCGGCTCTTGGTGATACAGCCTACCGGCAGCACATCTACCGCCTCGTCGCGGGCGCGCTCGCGCACATACTCTACCACGTCGCGCGTGTGCATCGGGGGCTGCGTGCCAGGAGCCAGCACCACCGTCGTGAAGCCGCCCGCCGCCGCTGCTGCTGCGCCCGACTTGATCGTCTCCCGGTACTCAAGGCCCGGCTCGCCAAACTGCGCTTTCAAGTCTACCCATCCCGGCGACACGTAACAGCCTGCTGCCTCTACGACTTCGGCGTCTTCAGCTTCCAACGCCGCGCCTATCTCCGCAATAATGCCGTCCCGGACGCGCAGGTCGGCGCAGTGCTGCTGGTTGGATTCTACCTCAAGAAGAAGACCGCCGCGCAGGAGCAGATGGGGGGTGCGCATAGAGAAAGAGAGGGATAGCTGTTGCGGGGTGGAGAGGGAGAATATAGGCGTCTGCCCTTTTTGGCCCACGTGCCGGGCTACGGAGTGGCATCCTCTGAAGGCACCTCCACTTTTTCTTCCACAAAAGGCAACTCGAACCAGAAGCGCGTGCCGCGCCCGAGCGTGCTTTCCACGTGTATCTGCTCGCCGTGGGCCTGTATGATCTGGTGGACGATGCTCAGGCCCAGTCCGGTGCCGCCGCTTTTGCGCGACCGGTCGGGGTCGACGCGGTAGAAGCGCTCGAAAATGCGCTCCAGGCTGTCCTCGGGGATGCCCCGGCCCGTGTCGATTACCTCGATGCGCACCTTGTCGAGCCGCCGCCGGATGCGGCACCGCACCGTTCCTTCGTCCGTGTAGGCGATAGCATTCTCGATAAGGTTGACCATCACCTGCCGGGCGCGGTTGCGGTCGGCGCGGACGAGCACCGCTGGGTTTTCCAGTTCAAGCGAGAGCCCCTTTTCGATGGCTTTGGGACGCAGCATCTCGTCTACCTCCTCGATGAGCCCCTGCATGTCGAAAATAGACGCCCGGATAAGGTCTTCCCGGTACTCGAGGCGAGCGATTTCGATAAGGTCATTGAACAGGTTCTGAAGCCTGCTCAGCGCCGCGAGTGCTTTCTCGGCGTAGCGCTTGCGCTGCTCAGCAGGCAGCGTGGGCGAAGAAAGAGCTTCAAGGTAGCCGCCGACAGCGAAGATGGGATTCCGGACCTCATGAGACACGTTGCCGATAAACTCGCCCTGCATGTGCGCCAACCGCTCCAGCTCGCCGATTTTAGACCGGAACGAGTCGGACATGCGGTTAAGGTGATGGGCGACGCTCTGGAACTCCTCGGAGCGCGACTCCAGCGCGATCTTCTGCGTGTAGTTGCCCTCGAGAATGGCGCGGGCACTGTTGCGGATCTGGTGGAGGGGCCGGGTGACCTGGTTTGCAGCCACCCACGCACCCAGCATCGCCATGAGCAGCGCCATCAGCATGCCTACAACGAGCGTAACGAGCATGCGCTCTACAAGGTCGTAGAGCGGCGGCGAGGGCACGCCTACTTCCAGCACCTGTCCTGTTGCCAGGGGAACGGCGGCCAGGTGCACGCGCATCCCCGTCGCGGCATCGACTATCCTTGCCCCGTAGGTGTCAGGCGCAATGCCGCTGCTATAAACGGTGTCCCGTTGCGTGACCACCGTGCGACCTTGCTGCACGTCGTAGCGCGTTCCCGCGCGCGTGCGCAGGCTGAAGCGCATATCGACCACGCGGCTCGCCGACTCCAGCAGCGCCACGCGGGCACTGTCGTCCGCTGCCGCGTCGAGGGCAGCAGCGGCATAGGTGGCCTGCGCGTAAAGCGTCCGCTCCAGCACATCCTCGGCCTGGTTGCGCACCACAAACAGCACGTAAAGCGCCACCGTAATCACCGCGATGCCCACGAAAAGCGCAAACGTGAGCATCATCCACGTTTGCGTGGACGCCCGTGGCGGAAAAAAGAGGGCGAGAAGCCGCTGGCCGACACGCATAGGAGGCGCTTATTCAGCGCTCTCCTCGGTGGCTTCCTCTACAAACCGGTAGCCGACGCCCCGAACTGTCTGGATGTGGACAGCAAAGGGACCCAGCTTTTCGCGCAGGTTCTTGATGTGCGCGTCCACGGTGCGCTCGGTTACCATCATGGCGTCTTTCCAGATGGTTTCGAGCAGCTGCTGGCGCGTGAACGCCTTGCGCGGGTGGCGCACGAGGTAGCGCACGAGTTCAAACTCGGTCAGCGTCAGCCCGAGGTCACGGCCCTCGAGCGAGGCACGGTACTCGTCCTCGTAGATCGTCAGGTCCCCAACTTGCAACAGGCGGCTCTCCTCTACCCCGGCACGGCGCAGCACGGCGCGCACGTTTGCCAGCACCACGCTGGGCGGCACCGGCTTGACGAGAAACGAATCTGCGCCCATCATAAGCCCTTTCACCTGATCCTCTTCCTCTGTCTTGGCGCTGAGAAAGATGACGGGGATGTGCTCGGTCTCGGCGCGGCCCCGCAGCGTCTTGACCACCTCGTAGCCGTCTTTGCCGGGCATCATGATGTCGAGCAGGATAAGATCGACTTCATTGTTGAGCCTTCGGACAGCTTCGAGTGCTTCTTCGCCATCATAAGCGCGCTCGACCCGGTAGCCTTCTGCTTCGAGAAAATGTCCAATAACCTCGACGTTGTCTTCTTCATCGTCAACAACGAGGATGCGCAGGTCGGCGGGGTCGGATGCGGTTGCCATGGGTGAGGAAAGGTTAAATGGATTGATGGCTCGGGCTGAATATACGCGTCCACAGGTAACAGGGCGACCCCCGGTCCGAGATCCCACCTCAAACGATGAGAAGGCAAAATAAAAAAGGGCCGTCCCTTGCCGGGACGGCCCTCTATGCCCTCAAAGGCATTAGCCGTGTTGCGGATCAGTTACCATCTGCCGCTGCCGTGTCCTCAACCGGGATGCCCAGCTCGGTGGCCACATCGCGCGTGATATCGGTTACCCGCGTCTCGTTGACGTAGAGGATAAAAGGGTCGCCGCCCACCTGCGTAGGTAGCACGATATCGAGCGACCTGGCCTTGGCGACCGTGTCGATGGCTGCCTGGAGGCGCTCAAAAAGTGGCTGCATCAGCTGGGCACGGCGCTGCTGGAAAAGCTGATCGGCCTGCTGAGCGGCCTGCTGCACCTGCTGTTGCAACGCGCCCAGTTCCTGCTCGCGCTCGGTGCGGGCCTCGGCAGAAAGCAGCGACGCCTGGCGCTCGTAGCGCTGCGCCTTGTCCTGAAAGTCCTGCGCCTGCTGCTGCAGCTTCTGCTGGCTCTCGGTGTAGTACGTCTGTAGTTGCTGCTGCACTTCCTGCATCTGCGGCATATTGGCCAGCAGCACCTCGTAGTCGGTGTATCCCACCTTGAGGTCCTGCGCGCCTGCGGGAAGGGCGACAAGAAAAGCGACCACAAAAGCGGCCCAGAGAGAAAAGCGTTTGTTCATCACGTTGATCGTAAAGGATTAAAAAAAAGTGCGTCAGGGTTGGGAAAAAGGGTCAGCGCTGCACCTCCACGCCGAGTTCGGACAGCACCATATCGCTGAGGTTGTACTGCGGACGGGCGTAGAGAAAGATGTAGTCGCCGCCTTTGTCAAAAACGTAGTCGAAGTTCTGCTCTTCAGCGACCTTTTCGATCGCTTCGAGCAGGCGCTCCTGGAGCGGACGCATGAGGGTGGTCTGCTGGGTAAAATACTCGCCTTCGGGACCGAAATAGCGCGTGCGCAGGCGATCGACCTCTTCCTCAGCCCGCGCGATCTCGTCGCGGCGGCTTTGGCGCTCGTCGTTTGTGTAAAGCAGTTCACGCGCCTGGTACTCGCGGAACAGGTCGGCTACCTCGCGGCTGCGCTCGGTCATCTCGCCTTCCCACTGCTGCGCCTGCCGGTTGAGTTGCTGTTGCACCGTCTGGTACTCGGGCAACTTGCCGAAAATGTACTCGGTATCCACATACGCCACTCGCTGCTGGGCCAGCGCCGCCGGGACGGCGCAGAGCGCCAGCAGCAGAGAAACCGAAATGAATCGCGTCATGATTGGTTGAGATTACTGGTTAAAGCCCTGCCCGATGGTGAACTGGAATTTCCATCCCCGCTCGCCGTTGTCCTCGGCGTTGATAGCCGGGTACTGGTCAAAGCGGTAGCCGTAGGCAAACTCGAGCATGCCCAGGATGGGCAGGAAGAGCCGCGTGCCCACGCCCGCCGACCGGTACAGCTCGGAAGGGTTGTACGAGTTAAAGCTATCCCACGTGTTGGCGGCGTCGAAGAAGAGGTATGGCGCGGCCTGCAACTGGGGCGACTGTACCGCCAGCCAGCGTAGCTCGGCGGTGTACTTGTTGAGGATACGCCCCCCGACGGCTTCGCCGCCCTGCTGCGGCCCGAGGGCCCGGAAAGGATAGGCCCGCATATAGATGATGTCTTTGCCAAACGTTGCGCCGCTGAGGCCCTGCGACTCAAACGGCGAACCGCCCAGCAAGAAACGCTGGAACTGTACGCCCTCGCCCGTGAACGAGCCGACGTAGCCGAAGTGCGTCGAGATGCCCAGGGTAAGCTTGTTGGTAAACGGCGCGTTAAAGGCGTTTTTGAGCCCCCACTTGTGGTACTGGATAAAGCCCGGCACGGGCGGTGCCACCTCGAGCGACGCCTCGAACGAGGAGCCACGGCGCGGGAAGATGGGGTGATCCTGCGAGTTGCGCGTCAGCCGCTGCTCGAAGGTCATTTCGTGGCTGGCACCGGCGGGCAGGTCGCCATAGCGCTGCGAGAGGTCGTAAAAGCGGTACCCCAGCGCCGTCTGGTGGGTAAACTTATCGTCAGGCCACTTGAGTCGCTGCGAGTAGAAGCCGCGCAGCGATGCGTTGGTAAACTTGAACGCATCGTTGGCTGACGATCCCAGGCGCGTGTACTTGCTGTAATCAATCCGGTTAAAGCCCAGCGAGAAGCCGATAGGCGTGGGACGGCCTTTAAACCACGGCTCGGTAAACGAGATCGAGTAGTTCTGGTACGCCAGCCCGCTCGTCTGCACCGCCAGCGAGAGCTGCTGCCCATCGCCCATGGGCAGCGGGTCCCAGGCGCTGCCGTTCAAAAGGTTCTGCGCGGAAAAGTTGTTGAACGTCACCCGGAGCTGCAGGATAAGGCCGATGCGCCCCCACGTGCCGGAGAGTTCAAGCTGGTCGCCTCCCACCTCTTCTACACTGTAGGTCAGGTCTACCGACTTGTCCTCGTCGTCCACGTTCATGCCCGGCCCCTGCTGCAGCGTCTCGGCGTTGAAATAGTTGAGCTGGGAGAGGCGGCGAATAGACTCGACGACCGACTCCCGGCTGTAGGGCTGGCCCGGAATGGTGTACAGCTCGCGGCGGATTACATGCTCTTTTGTCTTGTCGTTGCCCGCAATGCGGATTGCGCCGAAATCGTAGATGTCGCCCTCGAACACATCAAAGACGAGGTCTACCGAGTCGCCAGGTGCCACCCGCACCCGGGGCTCGACGCCAAAGCGCAGGTAGCCCTGGTTCTGGTACAGGCTGCTCACATCGTTCTGGGCGCGGTTGCCGTAGAGGTTCTGCTCAAAGCGCTCGCCGTTGAACACGTCCCCCTCGGCCATGCCGAGCGCGTTGGAGAGCGCCTGGTCGGGATAAAGCGTATTGCCTTCCCATTCGATGTTGCGGATGTGGTACTGCGGCCCTTCGTGGACTTCGATTTCCAGCACCACCTCGGGCTTGCCTGCTGCCACCTGCACAAACGACGTGTCGCGCACCACATGCGCATCGTAGTAGCCGCGCTTGTTGTAAAAAGAAATCAGGTTTGCGAGGTCTTCGTCTACCTTGTCTTCTTTAAAAGTCGAATGGCCCCAGAACTTCCACCACGACTTCGGGCGGGTGTTTTTGAGCGTTTTGCGCAAGCGGCTGTCGGACACCTCATCGTTGCCCGCTATCCGGATCTCGCCGATTTCGACGCGCGCGCCGTGAGCTACGGCAAGCTTCACGTTGAGGCTACCATCGGCGTTGGTGGTAGCGGTAGCGGTAGCCTCGGCGAGCGGGAAGCCTTTCTCGGCGTAATACTGCTCGATCTCCATCTCGGCGCGGCGCAGGTCGGTTTCCGAGAGTCGCGCGCCCCGGATAAAGGGCAGCCGCTTGCGGATATCATCGCGCCAGCCTTTTCTGACGTTGATGAACTCGTAGTCGCTCAGGCGCGGTGCCTCGGTCACGTCGATGCGCAGAAAAACGCCATCGCCCACGCGGCGCTCCTCGATAAGCTTGACATCGGTGAAGATGTTGAGCTTGTAGATGTCGCGCATCGCGTCGGAAAAGGTGGCATCAAGCGGCAGCGTCACCTCCTGACCCGTACGCAGGCCGCTTGCTTGCAGCACCACGCTGCGGGTGCCCTCGGTGGCGGCGCCTTCCACGGTGACGCCGAGAATCTTGTATGACGCGGCCGACGGCGCAGGCTGTGCCTGTGCCTGTGCGGTACCTACCAGCACAAGCAAGCAGAAGGGCAGAAAAAGCAAGCGTCGGAGCATATCAGCGGAAAAGGCGGAAGGGTAGAATCAGCATCGGAGGGGCGGGCCTGGCACCCCGCGTACGCAGCGCAGAGGAAACGAGACCGCCCAACGGGATATTGCGCAGGGCGCGTCAGGGGGTGGCAGAAGCGCCCGGCACGCGCCCAAAGCGGCGCTCGCGGCCCTGGAAATCGCGGATGGCCTCGTAGAGCGCCTGCCGCCGGAAGTCGGGCCACAGCTTTTCGGTTACGTACAGCTCGGTGTACGCGATAGACCAGAGCAAAAAATTGGACACCCGCATCTCGCCCCCCGTGCGGATAAGCAGGTCGGGGTCGGGCAGGCTGGCAGTGTCGAGACGGGCGGCGAACATCTCCTCATCGAGCGTGGCAGGGTCGAGCGTGCCTGCTGCTGCGGCCTCGGCAATGCGGCGCGCGGCCTGCACGATCTCCCAGCGCCCGCTGTAGGAAAGCGCCAGGTGGAGCGTCATGCGGGGCAGCGACTCGGTGTCGTGCATGAGCGTTTCGAGCCCCTGCCGGCAGGCGGCAGGGAGGGCTTCAAGTGCGCCCAGCACGTTGAGGCGCACGCCGTTGCGCAGCAGCGTGTCGCGCTCTTTCGCCACCGTATCCACCAGCAGCGACATCAGCGCCTCTACTTCCTGCGGCGGGCGGTGCCAGTTCTCGGTCGAGAACGTGTACAGCGTGAGGTGCTCTATGCCCACCTCAACCGCCGCCTCGGTCACGTCGCGCACCGACACGACCCCTTCGTGGTGGCCTACAAAGCGGTGCTGCCCACGCGCCTGCGCCCACCGCCCGTTGCCGTCCATGATAATGGCGATGTGGCGCGGGATAGGCCCCGACGCGCGCAGCGCCGCCTGGCAGGCAGCGTCGTCGGCAGGTGCGGCTACGGAAAAAGGAGAAGTCAAAGTCTGGGTGCTAAAATCAGGCATCTAAACAACGTAACGTCCCGCGCCGGCATATCGGCCCCGCTGCTGGCTGAAAAGGCGTAGAAGAAATAGCGCGACAGGCAAAATGGCGGGGTGCCAACCTCAGACAGACCGGGCACCTTCTGCCCTACCCGAACAGGCGGATCGTGTCGTTGAAGATGAGAAAGACCATAAACAAGAGCAGGACGGCCATCCCGATCTGCTGCGCGATCATGCGGAAGCGCAGCGAAGGCTCGCGCCGCACGATGCCCTCGTAGATCAAAAACATGAGGTGCCCGCCGTCGAGTGCGGGGATGGGCAGGATGTTCATGATGGCCAGCGTAATAGACAGCATCGCCACGATGATCCAGAAGCCGTCCCAGCCTCTTTCGGCCGCCTCGCGCGTGACGCGCGCCACGGCTACCGGCCCGCCGAGGTTTTCCCGCAGGTTGTCGCGGCCCGAGAACACGCGCACCAGGCTCGTGATAATGGTGCCCGTCGTCTCCACCGTTTGCACCGCACCCGCGCCTATCGCCTCACCTATGCCGTAAGCCTGCCTGCGCTCGCCCAGATAGCGTCCAATCTCAGCGTTAGTTGGGCCCTGCACGCCGATCTTGAGCAGCGAGTCGGCCGTGTCGCGGTAGGGCGTGAGCGTGGTCTCGTACACGCGCGCCAGGGGCTCGCGGCCTACCTCGCGCAGCACCGGCGCGGGCGTGGTGATCGCGAGCGTGTCGGCGCGCACGAAACGAACCGTAGTAGCGCCGCCGCCTGTCGCCTGCACCGCGTCGAGCATTTCGCCCCAGAAGCTAACCGGCTGCGCGCCGATCTGGACGATCCGGTCGCCGGCCTGCAAGCCAGCCGCTGCCGCAGGCGAGTCTGGCTGCACCCCACCAATGAGGCTCGGCGCTGGAGAAATCCCCAGCAAGCCTTCCGAGCGGTTGAGGCGCGTGATCATGTCCTCCGGAATATCGAACGTGA
>PPFU01010036.1_pt1 | contig 18661 bp, 18 predicted proteins | sample 1535991 | NCBI WGS metagenome assembly PPFU01 (sample SAMN04901290, study PRJNA319586) | Hypolithon metagenome, whole genome shotgun sequencing project. | isolation source: Antarctic Hypolithon | place: Antarctica: Miers Valley | collected 2014
GCGCGCCCGCCCCGGAGGGTGGGCGCGCCGCCTGCACGGGCCCGTGGCCTATTCCGCGTCGACGCGCGGGGTGACTGCGACAAACTGGGTGCCGCCGGCGCGACCGCGCACCAGCAGCATCACCGTCTGCCCGGCACGGACCTGCGCCAGCGCGCGGTCCAGCGCCGTCGGGCTGGCGACGCTGGTGCGGCCTACGGCCAGCACAATGTCGCCCGGCTGCAGGCCAGCTGTCCGCGCCGCCAGACCCTCGACGCGAGTGATCACCACGCCCTCGTCGGCCTTGAGGCCCGCCTGCTGCCGCTGCTGCGAGGTCATTGCCTGCCCGACCAGCCCCAGCGGATTGGACGCCGGTGACGTCGCCGGGCGACCCGGCTGCGCGCCCGTCACGGCGCCGGGATTCTCGTCGAGTTCGCTCAGGGTGACCGCGAAATCCCGCGTCCGTCCCTCGCGCCACAGCGTGACAGTAGCCTTCGCGCCCGGCGCCATCGCGCCGACAATCGGGGGCAGGTCACTGGACTGGTTGATGGCGGCGCCGTTGATGGAGCGGATGACGTCGCCGCGCTCGATGCCGGCCTGCTGCGCGGGGCTGCCCGGCACCACGTCGGCAACCAGCGCGCCACGGGTGTCAGGCAGGCCGAGCCCTCGCGCCTGCTCTGCGTCGATCTGCTGCACGGACACGCCGATCTGTCCGCGACGCACCTGCCCGGTGGTCTTCAGCTGCTCGACGACGTTCATCGCCACGTCGATCGGGATCGCGAAGCTGACGCCCATGTAGCCACCGGAGTTGCTGAAGATCTGCGAGTTGATGCCGACCACCTGGCCACCGGTGTTGAGCAGCGGACCGCCGGAGTTGCCGCGGTTGATCGCGACATCGGTCTGGATGAAGGGCACGTAGCGCTGGTTGGCGTAGGGGTTGGCACGGCCGACCGCGCTGATGATGCCGGCGGTGACCGACTGGTCGAGGCCGAACGGCGAGCCGATCGCCACCGCCCACTGCCCGGGCTTGAGTGACCGCGAGTCCCCGACCGGCAGCCACGGCAGCCCGGCAGCGTTGATCTTGAGCAGCGCCACATCGGACTGCTGGTCGCTGCCGACCACCTCGGCGATGAACTCGCGTCGGTCCGAGAAGCGCACCTTGACCTCGGTGGCGCGGTCGATGACGTGGTGGTTGGTCAGCACGTAACCGTCGGTGGAAATCACGAATCCGGTGCCCATCGAGACGCCCGGGCCGCCGGGACCAGGCATGCCGTCGGGCGAGCCGGGGAACGGCGACCCGCCCTGCCCGCCTGGGCCACCCGGACCGAAGAAGCGGCGGAAGATCTCGGGCATCTCGTCGGGCATCTGCTGCCCGGGTCGCTGCTGCGCGACGCGGGGCGCGATCGTCGACTCGATGTTGACCACCGCGGGCCCCACGCGTTCGACCAGCCGCGTGAAATCCGGCAGCCCGGCGACCATCGACGGCGCCGGCGGCGCCGCGGGCGTCGGGGCACCGGCGGCAGGTGCCGGCATCGGCGCGGCGCCGGACTGCGCGGTTGCCGCGGGCAGCACGACCGCGGTGGTCGCCGCGGCGGTGAGCGAGACAAGCGCGATCGCGTACAGGGGAGTCTTCTTCATCGGGAGCGGACCTCGACAGGACCAGGCGGTTGTTGATGGGCAGGACATGGTGGCGCAGCCAACGCCGCGCAAAGCGGCGCCAGCGGGAACTCAGGGTGTCATGGACGTGCGTCGGCGTCGGCGTCGACGCGCACCGCGGCCTCCGTCTCGACGATCGAGGGCGCGGCCAGCACCGGCGACAGCGCGCGACCGGCGCGCGGCTCGAATGGCGCGAAGCCGCCCATCGCAGGCGCGGCGCCGTAACCGACGTTGAACGCGTCCGGCGTCGATATCGCCGGCAGCACCGCGCGCGGCCACGGCCGGGACGGCGCGGCGGGCTGCACCCCAAACGCCGCGACCTGGGGCGCGAAAACGGACGCGGCCATCGGGGCGACCGAGGCATCGGCTGCGCGTTCACCGATGCCAGAGGACACCCGCGGCGCCACGGCGGCATCCGCCGCCGCCATCGCCAGGGCGCGTGCGGGCCCTGGGCCCACCGCTCCCACGGCCACTGCCGGCGAGGGAGCGCGGGCGGCAACGCCCACGTCGGAAGCCGGACGCCGCGTCACGCCCGATACGCCAGCTGGCGACGCCGCAGCCGCGCTGTCGTCGAGCACCGCCATGCCGGACGCGGACACCGCCGCGTCGGCGATCGGCGCGCTGGCGACGGCCGGCATCGCGGTCGATGCCGCGGGATCGACCGGCAGCTGGCGGCCGACCAGCAGCGCAACCACCGCGACCGACGCCGCCAGCGCCGCACCGCCGCCCCAGCGCAGCATGCGCGGACGCGATGCCGGCGCGACTGCTGCGACGGGCGCCTCGTCCTCGTGGATCGCACGCGCCACGCGCTGCGCGAAGCCAGCCGGCAGCAGTGCATTGCGCTGGCCGCGCATCGCGTCGCCGCACACCTGCCAGCGCTCCCAGCAGCCCGCGAGCGCGCTGTCATGCTCCAGCCGTCGCAGCATGAACTTCGCCTCGTCCGGCGACAGCTCGCCGTCGAGCATCGCCGACAGCTGGCGGCGATGGTGCGCGTACAGCTTGTCGGGCGGCGGCAGCAGCGAGTCATCGTCGGCGTCGTGCAGGTCGTTGGTGGTCTGGCGGGTCATCGTGTCTCGCTCGTGGTCGTGCATCGATCCTGGTGGTGGCTCATCGCGCGGCGCGGCGGGGCTGCGGCTCGGCGTCCATCAGCGGCTGCAGCTCCAGGTCGATCGCCTCGCGCGCCCGGAAGATGCGCGATCGCACCGTGCCGATCGGGCAGTCCATGCGCTGGGCGATCTCCTCGTAGCTCAGCCCCTCGACCTCACGCAGCGTGATCGCGTCGCGGAGCTCGGCGGGCAGGGCTTCGACCGCGCGCATCACGATTTGTTCCATCTGCTGCCGCATCAGTTCGCGCTCCGGGGTGTCGTTGTCGCGCAGCCGGATGCCGGAGTCGAACTGCTCGGCATCGCCGACCCCGATGTCGTCGTTGGGCGGACGGCGATTGCCGGCCACCAGGTGGTTCTTGGCGGTGTTGACCGCGATCCGGTGCAGCCAGGTCGAGAACTGCGCATCGCCGCGGAAGTTGCCGATCGCGCGGTACGCGCGGATGAAGGTCTCCTGCGCGACATCCTGGCACTCGCTCCAGTCACCGATGTAGCGGCTGACCAGCGACGCGACGCGGTGCTGGTACTTGCGCACAAGCAGGTCGAATGCCGCGGTGTCGCCGCGCTGCACGCGGCGCACGAGTTCCTGGTCCAGCTGCTGCGTATCGATCTCGGCCATCGGCCGGCGCTCCTGCTCGCCCGACCGTCCGGCCGGCGCTTGTGACCCGCATCAGCGGGAGAAGTTCCGCGACATGGGCGTCGACGGCACTGGTCGATCTGGGGTCTGCCACCCCGCGCGGCAAGCCTGGAGTGATTGCGGCGCGGCGGCCGCGCCGCCGGCATTCGACGCGCATTTGACGCGGGGGAAACGGACTCTGGATGATAAGGCGCTCTCCCGTACCGTATCGGATGGTGCCGCATGATTGCTGGCCTTGATGGACTGCGCTTCAGCCACTGGCAAGCCGAGGCACGCCCGGACGGTGTCGTCGTGCTGACGTTTGATCGCGCTGGCGAGTCGGTCAACACCTTCGCGCAGGACGTGCTGGTCGAACTCGACGCGCTGCTGGAGCGGCTGGCACTGGATCCGCCGAAGGCGCTGGTGCTGCGCTCGGGCAAGGCGCGCGGCTTCATTGCCGGCGCCGACATCCGCGAGTTCCAGGCCTTCGACGAGCAGGGCACCATCGGCGACTCGATCCGCCGCGGCCAGCAGGCGTTCCAGCGCCTTGCCGACCTGCCCTGCCCCACGGTCGCGGCGATCCACGGGTTCTGCATGGGCGGCGGCACCGAGATCGCGCTGGCCTGCCGCTACCGGGTCGCCAGCAGCGACGGCGGCACGCGCATCGGCCTGCCCGAGGTCAAGCTGGGCATCTATCCAGGCTGGGGCGGCAGCGTGCGGCTGCCGCGGCTGGTCGGTGCGCCGGCGGCGATGGACATGATGCTGACCGGCCGCACGCTGTCGGCGAGCGCGGCGCGCGCGATCGGCCTCGTCGACAGGGTGGTCGCGCCCACGGCGCTGGTCGACGAAGCCGCCGCGTTCGCGTTGGCCGGCCATGTGCGGCCGGCGAAGCAGCGTTTGCTCGGCTGGGCGACGAACCTGTGGCCGGTGCGCCAGGCGCTGGCCCCGATGCTGGTGAAGCAGGTGGCGCGCAAGGCGCGGCGCGAGCATTACCCGGCGCCGTACGCGCTGATCGAGACCTGGCGCCGCGCCGGGGGCGACACCCAGGCGCTGCTGGCAGCCGAGCGCCGCTCGGTGGTCAAGCTGGCGGGCACGCCCACCGCGCGCAACCTGACCCGCGTGTTCTTCCTGCAGGAGCGGTTGAAGGGACTCGGCGGCAAGGACGCGGGTGCCGCCGGCAGCGAGGCCAAGGCGGGCGGCATCCGCCGCGTGCACGTGGTCGGCGCCGGCGTCATGGGCGGCGACATCGCCGCGTGGTCGGCCTACAAGGGCTTCGACGTCACCCTGCAGGACCGCGAACAGGGCTTCATCGACAAGGCGCAAGCGCGGGCGCAGACGCTGTTCGGCAAGAAGGTCAAGGACGATGCCAAGCGACCCGAGGTTGCGGCCCGCCTGCGCTCCGATCTCGCCGGCGACGGCATCGCCGATGCCGACCTGGTGATCGAGGCGATCGTCGAGCGCGGCGACGCCAAGCGCGCGCTGTACGCCGATATCGAACCGCGGCTGCGCGACGACGCGCTGCTGACCACCAACACCTCGTCGATCCCGCTGGACGACTTGCTGGGCGCGGTGAGGAGCGCGCAGCGCTTCGCGGGGCTTCACTACTTCAACCCGGTGGCGATGATGCCGCTGGTCGAGATCGTCCGCCACGACGGCATGGCCCCGGAGACGGAGCGCCGGCTGGCCGCGTTCTGCAAGGCGCTCGACAAGCTGCCGGTGCCGGTCGCGGCATCGCCCGGGTTCCTGGTCAACCGGCTGCTGTTCCCGTACATGCTCGAGGCCGCAACCGCCCATGCCGAGGGCATCCCCGGCGCGACGATCGACCGCGCGGCGGTGCGCTTCGGCATGCCGATGGGGCCAATCGAACTGCTCGACACGGTGGGCCTGGACGTCGCCGCGGGCGTCGGCCAGGTGCTTGCGCCGTTCCTTGGCCTGCAGGTCCCCGCCGCCATCGCCACGGCGCCCGAGGTCGGCCGCCGCGGCAAGAAGGACGGCCAAGGGCTGTACGCGTGGGAAGACGGCAAGGCGAAGAAACCGGAGGTGCCCGGGGACTACGTGGCGCCGGCGGACATGGAGGATCGCCTGATCCTGCCGCTGCTCAACGAGGCGGTCGCCGCGCTGCACGATGGGGTGGTCGAGGACGCCGACCTGCTCGACGCCGGCGTGATCTTCGGTACCGGCTTCGCGCCGTTCCGCGGCGGCCCGATCCGCTACATCCGGGAGACCGGCGTCGATGAGGTCCTGGCGCGGCTGCAGGCGCTGCAGGCGACGCACGGCGACCGCTTCGCGCCGCGGCCGGGCTGGGACGCGCCCGCGCTGCGGGAATGAGCGCACGCCGCCGCCACCGCACGGCGCCGTCGGACCCGCTACATCGTGTGGGTAGGCTTGTCCGCGGTCAGCGTGCCGGCGAGCAGGGTTTCGATCTTGCCCTTGACGTTCTCGCCCTCGGCGGTCTCGGCGAACTGCACGCCGATGCCGGCGACGCGGCTGCCTTGCGCGCCCGGCGGCGTCACCCACACCACCTTGCCGGCCACCGGCAGGCGCTCGTTGGATTCCGGCAGCGTCAGCAGCACGAACACCTCGTCGCCGAGGAAATAGCGCTTGGGCGTCGGCACGAAGATGCCACCGTGCTTCAGGTACGGCATATACGCGTTGTACAGCGATGCCTTGTCCTTGACGGCCAGCGACAGGATGCCCTGCCGGGCGGCGCCTGCGGTTGCGTTCATGCCTGTCGAGCTCCTGCCGTTGCGCCGCCGCGCGGCGGGTCGACCCCGCGCCACGCCAGCAGCAGTTCCGCGACCGCGAGATCGGCGCGGACCGTGGTCCGCAGCAGCTCGCGCGTGCGGTTTGCCTGATCGAACCACGCGGCCAGCTTCCGCGTTCGCGCCGGGTCGGTCAAGCCGGCGGCATCGGCGAGCACGAGGTCGGCGGCATGCCGCAGCCGCAGCGCGGCGTCGTCGTCGGTCGTCCAGCGCTGCGCGGTCTCGGCGACGCTGGCATGGCCGTGCGCGACGCTGTCGAGGTCGGCCGCGACCGCGCGTCGCAGCGCCATGCCGCCGTCGCGCAGCCAGTCGTCGGCCAATACCGGGTGGCCACGTGCCGCCTCCAGTGCCTCTGCCGCAGCAGCGGCGGCGTGACCACGCCCGCCCAGCCATGTCCCTGCCTCGTCGCGCGACGGCAACCGCAGCTCCAGCCGCTGGCACCGGCTGCGGATGGTCGCGGGCAGGCGCGCGGGATGCGCCGTCACCAGCCAGAGGAAGCGCCCGGGCTGCGGCTCCTCCAGCGTCTTCAGCAGCGCGTTGCAGGCGGCGTGATTGACCAGGTCGGCGGGGTCGACGATCGCGACCTGTGCGCTGTCGTACTGCGGCGTCAGCGACAGCTTCTCGGACAGGCCGCGGACCTGCTCGATCACGATCTCGGTGCGCAGCCGCGTCCCTTCCTTGTTCATCACCAGGCCGATCCGGTGCAGGTCCGGGTGCGTGCCCGCGGCGACCAGCTGGCAGCTGCGGCAGTGGCCGCAGGCGTCAGGGCCCACCGGATCCCGGCACAGCATGCGCAGTGCGAGCCGCTCGACGATCGCGGCCTTGCCCAGCCGCGCCGGGCCGCAGACCAGCAGCGCGTGCCCCAGCCGCCCGGACTCGAACGACGCCAGTGCCTGCAGGTAGGCGCGCTGCTGCCAGGGCGTCGGATCCACGACCGCGTCCGAGCCGCTCATCCCGCGTCCCGCCACGCCTGCAGCGCGGCCACCGCATCGGCGGCGACGCGCTCCGCCGGCTGCGAGGCGTCGATGACGCGGAACCGGGCCGGCTCCGCGGCCGCGCGCCCGAGGTAGGTCGCACGCACGCGCTCGAAGAAATCGTCGCGCTCGCCCTCGATGCGGTCCGGCACCAGGTCGCGGCCGCTGGCGCGCTCTCGGCCCTGGGCGACGCCGACGTCGAGCAGCAGCGTCAGCCCCGGGCGCACGCCGACGACGCGGCGCTCCAGCTCGGCGATGAATCCGGCATCGAGCCCGCGGCCGCCACCCTGGTAGGCGTAGCTGGAATCGGTGAAGCGGTCGCTGAGCACCCACGCCCCGCGCGCCAGCGCCGGCAGCAGCGTGTCGCCGACGTGCTGCGCGCGCGCGGCGAACATCAGCAGCAGCTCGGTATGCGGCAGCGCGGGCTCGTGTGACGGGTCCAGCAGCAGCGCGCGGATCATCTCCGCCAGCGGCGTGCCGCCGGGCTCGCGCGTGGCCAGCACTTCGTCGCCATCGGCCTGCAGCGCGGCGCGCAGCGCCTCGAGCACGGTCGTCTTGCCTGCACCCTCGCCGCCCTCGAGCGAGACGAACCGCGGATGGCCGGCAGGCGCGCTCACCGCGGGCCGAATTGCGCGCGATAGCGGCGCACGTACTCGCGCACCGCGACATTGTGCTCGGCATAGGTGCGCGAGAAGACGTGGCGGCCGCTGCCGTCCCCCACCGCGACGAAGTACAGGGTGTCCCCGTCGGCCGGGTGCGTGGCCGCGCGCAGCGCCGCAGCGCCCGCCATCGCGATCGGCGTCGGCGGCAGGCCGTCGCGGGTGTAGGTGTTGTAGGGCGTGTCGGCGACGAGGTCGGCGCGGCGGATGTTGCCGTCATACGACGCGCCCATGCCGTAGATGACGGTGGGGTCGGTCTGCAGCCGCATGCCGATGCGCAGCCGGCGCGTGAACACTCCCGCGATCTCCGGGCGCTCCCCGGCGATGCCGGTTTCCTTCTCGACGATCGACGCCAGCACCAGCGCCTGCTCGCGGTCGGCCAGCGGCAGGTCGGGAGCGCGCGCCTCCCAGGCCGCGTCGAGCGCACGCTCGAGGTCGGCGTTGGCGCGTCGGAGCAGGTCGAGGTCGCTGTCGGCGCCGGTGTACGCATACGTTTCCGGCAGGAACCGCCCTTCCGGGTGCACGCCCTCGCGACCCAGCGCACGCATCAGCGCGGCGTCGTCGAGCTCGGCGATGGTCTGCCCCAGCGGCGTCGCGCGCGCCAGCGCTGCGCGCAACTCGCGGATGTTCCAGCCTTCGACGATGGTGAAACGGTGGCTGACGATTCTGCCGTCACGCATTGCCTCCAGCAGGCTGCGCGGCGTGGCGCCGGGCGCCAGTGCGTACTCGCCAACCTGGATCCGCCCCGCGGCCCCGACCTGGCGCGCCAGCAGCTGCCATTCGATGTCATGGCCGCCGTCGATGCCCGCCTCGCGCAGGCGCGCCAGCACGCGTGCGAAGGAGTCACCGCGGAAAACGCGCAGCGTTGCAACCTCGCCGCCGGTATCGCCATCGGCATCGGCGTGGGCGCTGACCACGGCGCTGTCGGCAAAAGCGCTGTAACGCGTGTAGCCCCACGCGGCCAGCGCGCCCGCCGCGAGCGCGGACAGCAGCGCCAGCACGCCCAGCATGCGCATCAGGCGACGGGCGGGACTCATCGGGGGCGCCGCGAGTGCGGGACGGACAGGGCCATGACGGCAAGGATACCGGCGCCCGCGCTGGTGGCCCAGCGCGATCGGCCGCGTCCGTGGACGCCCGGTCGGCTCCCGGCAGGTGCAGCGGGCAGCGGGCTCGCCTGTCCCGCGGCGGGCACAGCACGCGACGCGTTCATCCTTCGCACGGCAGACACGGCAGGCCGCACGTTCGTCCGGCGCACAGCGCGCGCATCAGGCCGCGCATTCACCCGGCGCACAGCGCGCGGCAGGCCGCGGTTACCCAGCCAGCGCGCGCAGCAGGCCGCGCGCCTTGGCACGGGTCTCGGCCAGCTCGCGCGCGGGGTCGGAGTCGGCGACGATGCCGGCGCCGGTGCGGAAGCGCAGGTCGCGACCCTCGATCGCCGCGCTCCGGATCAGGATGTTCAGGTCGAGGTCGCCGTCGCGGTTGAGCCAGCCCAGTGCGCCCGTGTAGGCGCCGCGGCCGCCCTGCTCGAGTTCGGCGATGACCTGCATGCAGCGCACCTTGGGGCAGCCGGTGATGGTGCCGCCGGGGAATACCGCGGCGATCACCTCGCCCGGAGTCGCATCGGCGCGCAGCCGGCCGTGCACGTTGCTGACGATGTGGTGCACGTGGGTGTAGCTCTCCACCGACATCAGCTCGTCGACCTCGACGCTGCCGGCGACGCAGACACGGCCCAGGTCGTTGCGCTCCAGGTCGACCAGCATCACGTGCTCGGCGCGCTCCTTCGGATGGCCGACCAGTTCGCGCACGCGCACGGCGTCGTCGTCGCCGGGCTCACGCGGCCGCGTGCCGGCGATCGGCCGCGTCTCGACCACCTCGCCGCGCACCGACACCAGCCGCTCGGGCGACGCGCTCGCCACCGCCCAGCCGTCTCCGGCGAACAGCCCCGCGAACGGCGACGGATTGGCCTCGCGCATCCGCGCGTACAGCCGCGCCGGGTCGAGCGCCGCGTCGAAGCGCGCGCGCCAGCCTCGCGAGAGGTTGGCTTGGAACACGTCGCCGGCAGCGATGTACGCAAGTACGCGGCGCACGCCGTCGAGGAATCCGGCGTCGGCGTCCTCGTCGAGCGACGTCGGTCCTTCCCAGGATGGCAACGGCGGCAGCGCCTGCGCCACGGCCGTGTCGTCGACGATCCGCTGCAGCAGCGCGGCCTGCCCGGCCTCTGCGACCGCGATGCACTCGCCGGTAACGTTGTCGCGCAGCACTGCGCCCGGGCAGCGCAGCGCCAGTGCGACCGGGAGGCCCCCGGACGCAGCCTGCAGCCGCAGCACGGGCTCGATCTGCATCGCCAGCTCGTAGCCCAGCAGCAGCGCCCAGCCACCGCGGAACGGCCAGCGGGGCTCGTCGCGCGGCGTGCGCTGCGCCTGCCACGCCGCGTCGAGCGCCGCCAGGAAGTTCCCATCCTGGACGTGGCCCGCGGCGTCGTGCGTCAGCCCGTCGGGCGTCAGTACAAGGCGTGCGCCGTCAGCCGCGAGCAACATGTCCCAGCGCGCATGCGCGGTGCCGTGGGCGACCGATTCCAGCAGCAGCGGATAGCGCGACGGCGACAGCCGGTGCAGCGCCAGCAGGTCGGTGGCCGTTGGCAGCGGACGGGTCAGGAGCATGCGTGGTCCGCAGGGATCGAAGGCGCTTGGGACACGGGACCGGCTGCGGCGCCGGCGGCCGGTCCCGGGCACTGCTCAGAGACGGCGAAACACCAGCGTGCCGTTGGTGCCGCCGAAGCCGAACGAGTTCGACATCGCCACCCGCAGCGGCACCTGGCGCGCGGTCAGCGGCGTGTAGTCGAGGTCGCAGCCGTTGGACGGGTCGTGCAGGTTGATCGTCGGCGGCACGATCCCGGTATGCAGCGCCATCGCCGAAAACACCGCCTCGACGCCGCCGGCGGCGCCCAGCAGGTGCCCGGTCATCGACTTGGTCGAGCTCACCATCGTGCGCGTCGCATGCGCACCGAGCGCGGTCTTGATCGCCATCGTCTCGGCCAGGTCGCCGGCGGGCGTCGAGGTGCCGTGCGCGTTGATGTAGTCGATCTCGTCGGCGGCGATGCCGGCGTCGCGGATCGCGGCGACCATGCAGCGCGCGGCGCCCTCGCCATTCTCGCTGGGCGATGTCATGTGGTGCGCGTCGCCGCTCATGCCGTAGCCGGCCAGCTCGGCATAGATGCGCGCGCCGCGTGCCTTGGCGCGCTCGTATTCCTCCAGTACCAGGATGCCGGCGCCGTCGCCCATCACGAAGCCGTCGCGCCCGCGGTCCCACGGGCGCGACGCGCCCTGCGGGTCGTCGTTGCGGGTCGACAGCGCCTTCATCGCGCAGAAGCCCCCCAGCGAGGTGGGCGTGGTCGCGTACTCCGAACCGCCGGCGATCATGGCGTCCGCGTCGCCGTACTGGATCATGCGCATCGCCAGCCCGATGTTGTGGGTCGCGGTGGTGCACGCGGTGACGGCGGCGATGTTGGGGCCCTTGGCACCGGTCATGATCGACACCTGTCCCGCGACCATGTTGATGATCGTGCTGGGCACGTAGAACGGCGAGATCTTGCGCGGGCCACCCTCGGCGTACTTGAGCGTGGTTTCCTCGATGCCCTTGAGGCCGCCGATGCCGGCGCCGATGGCGACACCGATGCGCTCGGCGTCCTCGCCCGCGATCTCCATCCCGGCGTCCGCGACCGCCATCAGCCCGGCGGCGACGCCGTAGTGGACGAATGCGTCCATCTTCTTGACGTCCTTGGCGGCGATCCACTGCGTGGCATCGAAGCCGCGGACCTCGCCGCCGATGCGGGTGGCGAACGCCGACGCATCAAAATGGGTGATCGGGCCGATGCCCGAGCGGCCATTGACGATGCCGTCCCAGCTGCTGGCCAGGTCGTTGCCCAGGGGAGACAGGATCCCGAGACCGGTGATCACGACGCGACGTTTGGACATGCAACCACTCCTTGCCGAAGGCTTGCGCGCACCGCGACCGGCTGCGCCGCAATTGACGACCGACGCACGCATGGCGCCGGAAACGGCCGGGGCCGCATCAGCGGCCCCGGACATGGCGATGGACGTCGCCGGCGAAGCGCCGGCCGCCGCCCGTCGTGCCGCGCCCGCCCCTGGGGCCGCGCGACGCGGACCGGTCAGCTCTTGACGTGGGTCTTGATGTAGTCGATCGCCTGCTGGACCGAGGTGATCTTCTCGGCCTCTTCGTCCGGGATCTCGCACTCGAACTCTTCCTCGAGCGCCATCACCAGCTCGACGGTGTCGAGCGAGTCGGCGCCGAGGTCGTCGACGAACGAGGCGCTGTTGCTGACCTCGTCTTCCTTCACGCCAAGTTGCTCTACCACGATTTTCTTGACGCGTTCTTCGATGCTGCTCATGGGTATCTGACTCCGCTGGAGGCTGTTCCGGGGCTAGTGTAAGGGAATCCCGGCTCCGCGGCGTGCGGCGTCGGGCAGTCTTGGAAGCAGCAGCAGGTAGGTGGGAACGCCACCCGACCGCCGCGTCGTGCGGTCACGGCATGTACATGCCGCCGTTGACGTGCAGGGTTTCGCCGGTGATGTACGCCGCCGCCGGCCCGGCGAGGAACGCCACCGCCTGCGCGACATCGTCGGGATCGCCGAGCCTGCCGAGCGCGATCTGCCGCGTCAGCGCCTCCCTGGCGTCATCGCCGAGATCGCGCGTCATGTCGGTCGCGATGAAGCCCGGCGCGACCACGTTGACGGTGATGCCGCGGCTGCCGATCTCCTTCGCCAGCGACTTGCTGAACGCGATGACGCCGGCCTTGGCCGCGGCGTAGTTGGCCTGCCCGGCGTTGCCGATCACGCCGACCACCGAGGCAATGTTGACGATGCGCCCGCGGCGCGCCTTCATCATCCCGCGCAGCACCGCCTTGCTGCTGCGGTAGACGCTGGTCAGGTTGGTGTCGATGATCGCCTGCCAGTCCTCGTCCTTCATCCGCATCAGCAGGTTGTCGCGGGTGATGCCGGCGTTGTTGACAAGGATCGAGATCGCGCCGAATTCGCCGGCGGCCTCCTCCACCAGCGCTTCGATCGCGCCGGGCTCGACGACGTCGAGGCGCCGCCCGTGGCCGCCGCGCGCGGCCAATCGCTCGCCGATGGCCGCGGCGCCGGCATCGCTGGTCGCGGTACCGACGACGGTGGCGCCCATGTCGGCGAGGCGTTCGGCGATCGCCGCGCCGATGCCGCGGCTGGCCCCGGTGACCAGCGCGATCTCGCCCTGCAGTGACTGCGTCATGCGCGTTTCCCGGTGGTGGAAGGATGGATTGCAGGCGACGCCGCGGCGCGCGCCGTCATGCCGCCGGCCACGCAGCGAGCGCGGCGTCGAACTCGTCCGCGCTGCCCAGCGCACGTGCGTCCAGCGCGCGGTCGATGCGGCGTGCCAGCCCTGTCAGCACCTTCCCCGGGCCGCATTCGGCCACGCGGACGCAGCCGGCGGAGGCGAGCGAGCGCATGCAGCCTGTCCAGCGCACCGGCAGGTACAGCTGGTGGACCAGCGCGTCGCGGATCGCACCGACGTCGCCGCGCGTTGCCGCGTCGACGTTGTGCACCACCGGGCGGTCCGGCGCGCGGAACGCGACGTCGGCCAGCGCCGCGGACAGGCGCTCGGCGGCGTCGCGCATGAGCGGTGTGTGCGACGGCACGCTGACCGCCAGCATCACCGCCTTGCGCACGCCGCGTTCGGCCAGCAGCGCCAGCGCGCGGTCGACCGCGGCGCGGTGGCCGCCGACGACCACCTGTCCGGGCGCGTTGTAGTTGGCGGCGACGACGGCCTCGTCGCCCGCGGCGTCGGCGCACGCGGCCTCGACCACCGCATCCTCGGCACCGATCACCGCCGCCATCGCACCCACACCGGCCGGCGCGGCCTTTTGCATCAGCTGCCCGCGCAGCCGCACCAGCCGCGCACCGTCATGCAGGCTCAACGCGCCCGCCGCTACCAGCGCGGCGTATTCACCGAGGCTGTGCCCCGCTAGTCGCGCCGGCGAGGCGCCGCCCGCCGAATGCCAGGCGCGCCAGACGGCGATGCCAGCCGCCAGCAGCGCCGGCTGGGTGTACTCGGTGGTGTTGAGCTCGGCCTCGGGCCCATGCTGCGACAGCGTCCACAGGTCGATGCCAGCGCCGTCGGACGCCTCCGCAAAGGCCTCGCGGACCGCCGGGTGGCGGGCGTCAAGCGAGGACAGCATGCCGGGGGACTGCGAGCCCTGTCCGGGGAACACGAAGGCGAGCTGGGGGTCGGTCACGCGCGGATCCGTCACGAAACGGGCCGGAGATGATACGGGCGCCGTGCCGACGGCGTCTGTACCCGGGCGTATGCCCACGCCGCGTCGTGAGCTGGGCAGCAGGCGCGTCGCGTTGTTCCGTCAGTAGCGCAACAGCGCCGAGCCCCAGGTGAAGCCGCCACCGAAGGCCTCCAGCAGCACCAGCTGGCCGCGCTGCACGCGACCGCTACGCACGGCTTCGTCCAGCGCCAGCGGCACCGAACCAGACGAGGTGTTTCCGTGCCGGTCGACGGTCACGACCACGCGCTCCATCGGCATGTCGAGGCGCTTGGCGGTGGCTTCGATGATGCGCAGGTTGGCCTGGTGCGGGATCAACCAGTCGATGTCGTGACGGTCGAGGCCATTGGCCTCCAGCGTCTCCTCGACCACCGAGTCCAGCGCCTTGACCGCGTACTTGAAGACATCGCTGCCGGCCATGTTGATCCGCACGCCGGCGTTGGGGGCGTTCTCCTTGAAGCCGACCGACACGCCGACTGGGTTCCACAGCAGCTCCTTCTTGCCACCGTCGGCGTGCAGGTGCGTGCTGAGGATGCCGGTCTCGGTGTCGGCCTTCAGCACCACCGCGCCCGCACCGTCGCCGAACAGCACGCAGGTGGTGCGTTCGGTCCAATCGACCATCCGCGTCAGCGTTTCCGCGCCGACCACAAGAACCGTCTTCGCCGCGCCGGATGCGATGAACTTGTCGGCCACCGCGAGCGCGAAGACGAAGCCCGAGCAGGCCGCATTGACGTCGAACGCCGCGCAGCCGTTGGCGCCGAGGCGGTGCTGCAGCAGGCATGCGGTCGATGGAAAGATGAGGTCGGGCGTGGTGGTGCCCAGCACGATCAGGTCGATCTCCGCCGCATCCACGCCGGCCGCCTCGAGCGCGCGCACGGACGCGTGGTAGGCCAGGTCGCCGGTGGTCTCGCCTTCGGCGGCCACGTGGCGCTGGCGGATGCCCGTCCGCGACGCGATCCACTCGTCGCTGGTGTCGACGATGGTCGACAGCTCGGCGTTGGTCAGGATCTTCTCGGGCAGGTAGCTGCCGGTGCCTGCGATGCGGGCGTAGATGCGCGTGGCGGAGGGGGTGCCGGTGCTGGCCGCGATGCTCATCGCTGGGGTTGTCCTGTCGGGGAGGGGTCGCGCCTGCGCCGCTCAAGGCAACGCAGCGCCCGGCCGTCGTTTCGGGGGCGCTGCCAGGTGGTCACGCGGTCGCCGCCGGAGCGGCGCGCACCGGGGTCAATCTTCTTCGATGACCTGCGACTTCGGCAGGATCACCTGCTTGCCGCGGTAGTAGCCGTCGGCGGTGACGTGGTGGCGCAGGTGCGTCTCGCCCGAGGTGGGATCGGTCGCAAGCTGCTTGGCCGTCAGGGAGTCGTGGGCGCGGCGCATGCCACGACGGGAGGGGGACACGCGGGATTTCTGAACAGCCATGGGAACGCTCCAGCAACTAAATCGATGATGTCAGTGTTTCTTCAGTGCCGCCAACGCCGAGAACGGGTTGGCGCGCGATTCTTCGTCCGCCTGGATCGGCCAGTCGCGCTCGACCGCCTCCGAGTCCGGGCTGACCGGGACCACCGGCACGGCGAGGATGAGTTCATCCTCCACCAGGTCGACAGGCCGCAGTTGGCCGTCGGGGCCGACCGGCAGTGCCTCGTAGTCCGGCGGCAGCCCGGCCTCCTCGACCGAATCGTCGCCCTCGCCCGCCTTGACCAGCCCCAACCGCTGCACCATGTCGATGGGCAGCAGAAAGCACTTCAGCGTCCGCTGGCACTGCAACGGCAGCTGCGCCTGGATGCGCAGCTCCACGTACGGTACCTGCAGCGGGTCGCGGTCGAACTCCAGCGAAAAGCGCACCTCGCCGTCCGTGTCCGCCAGCACTTCCCGGAGGCGGTGCATCGCGGACAGCGGCAGGCGGCCGTCGAACCCGCGACGGGCCGTGACCATGCGCCAGGCATCAAGGGTGTCGGGAACGTCTGCGGACATAAGCCGCGGAATGTTAGGGGTCGCCCGGGGCACTGTCAAACCGCCGGCGGCCTGCCAAGCGGTGTGCAAGCCATTGACGCGGCGCGCGAATTTGCCGGCGAGGCGGCCCGCCGGCAGACTGCCCGGCCCTTCTGCCGGCCGTTGACGTGACCCTGCCGTCCCTCCCCGTCCTGCCGGCGATCGCCATCGTCCTCGTCGCGCTCGCCTGGTGGGTATGGCATCGCCGCCGCGCACCGTCGCCCCGGCAGCAGGCGATGGCAGCGCTGCTGGACGCCGCCGATGCGCTGGAGGCGCGGCTGCGGACCGCGCGCGACGAGGTCGCGGCGATCACCGGCAGCGACGACAACGCCGTCCGCGACGCGCTGCAGGAGATGCTGCGCCAGCGCCTGTGGCTGCAGCAGCAGGGCGCCACTGCGACGGTCGAACAGCTGGTCGACGTCCGCAGCTCGATCGATGCCGCCCGCGCGCGCATCGACCAGCAGCTGCTGCAGATCGCGCGCGCCCGCGCGCCGCTGCACTGAACGGATGGAGATCGGGATACCCCGCCTGCTGCTGGCATCGACGTCGCGCTACCGCCGCGACCTGCTACAGCGCCTGCGCCTGCCGTTCGACACCGTCTCGTCCGACGTCGACGAGGCACCGCGGCCGGGGGAGGCGCCCGCGGCGCTCGCGGCACGCCTGGCGAGGGAGAAGGCCGGAGCCGTTGCCGCCAGGTATCCGGGCGCGTGGGTCATCGGCTCCGACCAGGTCGCAAGCGTGGGCGCCGCGCCGCTGGGCAAGCCGGGCGATCGCGCCCGCGCGATCGCGCAGCTCACGGCAATGTCGGGCGCCGCGGTCGACTTCCACACCGCGGTCGCGGTGGCGCGCGTCGACCGTGGCACCTTCGCGCACGACGACGTCACCACGGTGCGCTTCCGGACCCTGTCAACCGGCGAGATCGCGCGCTATGTCGACGCCGAGGCCCCCTTCGACTGCGCCGGCAGCTTCAAGGCCGAGGGCCTGGGCATCGCGCTGTTCGAGGGCATCGACTCGTGCGATCCGACCGCGCTGGTCGGGCTGCCATTGATCGCGACGGCCGCGCTGCTGCGGCGCGCAGGGTTCGCGCTGCCCTGACCCGCGCGCGCCTCAGCGCCGCCGGATCGGCTGCGCGCTCCAGTCCTCGACGCTGCCGTCGCGACCGTGCAGGCGGAGTCCCAGCCAATACCGACCCGGCGCCAGCCCGGACGTGTCGACGCGGGCGCGGAAGCCGACATCCGGGTGCCGGGGATCGACCGAGATCTTCCAGTAGTCGGCGACGCCCGGGTTAGGCAGGCCGTAATCCGCCTCCGCAACCACATCGCCGTCGATCAGAACTTCGACCCGCGTCAGCCCGACCCCGTCCTTGAACGCCCAGCCGCGCACGTCGACCGCGCCATCGACAGCCGCACCGACCGCCGGCTGGTCGATCCACGCCATCGCCGGGGCGACGCAGGGCCCATCGGCACGCGGCGCGTCGCCGCCTGCCGGGATCGCGAACAACAGATAGCGGGTGCGGCCCTGGTCGATGTTGCGCACCATCGCCGGCGGCAGCGGCCCGAAGCGGCGACACAGCGCGTGGTAGCGCAGCAGCAGGTGTTTGTATTCCACGTCGGTGGCACCGACTACGAGCAGCACGGGAGTCCTGCCAGCGTCGTGCGCGCCTGTGGCCTCGAGGCCCCACAGTCGCAGCTGCGGCGCGCGACCGTGCGCGCGGTTGAGCGGATGCTCCAGCACCTCGATGCGCGGATCGCGCAGCGCAAAGCCGAGCTCGGCGCCGATCTTGAAGTTGTCGGCGATGACGCGGGTGTCGTCGGGCATCGCCGCGAGCGAGTCGCGGACGTCGGCGGCGAGCGTCGCCCACCCGGCGAAGTTGGACGGGTACCACTTCAGCGCGGCCGTGCGCTCGCGCAGCGGGGGCGACGACACGACAGCGAAGTAGCCCAGCACCGCCACCAGGCCCGCCGCGGCCAGCGCCCACGTCGCACGGCGCGCCCACGCAGGCCACTGGGCCAACACCCCCGGCACCAGCGGCAGCAGCGCCAGGTAGCCGGGTAATGGCCAGTGGAAGCTGACCCGCTCGGTATCGGCGAAAAACCCCAGCGCGAAGAACCCTGCGACCAGCAGCACGCCGGACAGTGCGAGGAACCGGCGGCCATCGTCGCTCTCGCGACTGGCCGGTGCGTCGCGGTGCACTCCGCCCCAGCGACCTCCGGCGCGCAGCATCGCCACGAACAGCATCGGTGTCGCCAGCAGCCCCTGGACCGCGACGAACCACAGTCCGTCGGGATGCCACGCCCATGGATGGCGGTCGACCAGCTGGAAGCGCAGGCCGGCATCGGCGTTTTCGATGTTCCAGGCCAGCAGCGGTGCCCACGCCGCGGCACCGAACGCGATCGCGATCCAGACCCGCGGGTCGCGCAGCGCGCGGCGCCCGCCGGGCAGGAGCAGCAGCGCGACCACGCCCACGGCGATCACCGCGACGAACCGGTAATGCGTGAGCGCGCCCATCGCCAGGCCGGCCGCGAGCTGCACCACCGCGCCGTGGCTGACGCGCCGCACGAGGCGCGCGCCGGCGTCGAGGCACAGCAGCGTCGCCAGCGCCATC
>PPFU01007812.1_pt1 | contig 18629 bp, 13 predicted proteins | sample 1535991 | NCBI WGS metagenome assembly PPFU01 (sample SAMN04901290, study PRJNA319586) | Hypolithon metagenome, whole genome shotgun sequencing project. | isolation source: Antarctic Hypolithon | place: Antarctica: Miers Valley | collected 2014
GGCTGAGGCGCAGCGGCTCGAGCTCGAGCTGCAAGCTTTCGCCGTCAGCCGCAGGCGAGGCGGGCGCGGGTGCGGCCGGCATGGAGGGGGTGAGCCGGCGGCGCTCGAGCTGTGGGACACGGGTGGTGGCGCCATCGGGTTGCTGGCGGCGGCGCCATGCCCATCCGCCAAGTGCGAGGCCGGCGAGGACCAGCAATGCGGCGAGGAGCCAAAGGAGCGAGGATCCGCTCTCCTGCTCCTCGGCAGCGCTGGATGGGGAGCTATCAGGGAGCGGCCGGGCTGGCGGGGGTGCGACGGGTGAGGCTGCTGGCGCGCTTGATACAGCGGAGGGGCTGGCGGGCAGCTCCGGCGCCGGAGCGACGGGAGCGGCTCCTGCTCGGGAATCGCGCGGAGCGGGGGTGGCGGGTGCTGCGGGCGCCGAGCGCGGCTCGGCGGTGGGGCTGGGCCGGTCGTCGGGGGTGGGGTTCGCCACGGGGGGCAGTACAATCGACGGAGCGGGGCCGGGCGTGGGCTGGGCGCTCGGCGCCGGGGCGGAGGGGCGCAGGACCTCGCGCGAGGAGGGGATATCGGGCGCGACCGGGCCCTGCGCCGGCTGGGAGGTGCGTTCGGCCGGTGCCGGCGGTAGTCGGAAATCGCGGAGCGAGCCGCCGCCATCCTGCGTAAGAGCAATGGTTGGCGCACCCATTGCGAGAAAGGCAAATGCGGTGGAAAAGGAGGAGAAGACGGCGCGCATGGTGGTGAAGGGGCTTTGCTTTTCGGGCTGAACCGGCTGTTAATCGACGCTTTGGCGCGCCACGGCAAGCGCCAGCGGCTTGCCAGCGTGCGACGAGTGCGCGATGCGCTTTGCCCATGGACCAGCCGGAACGACCCGACCAGCCGCTGCATCTCGGCCGCGAGAGCCGGCTGCCCGCCTCGCCGCAGGAGGCGCAGCTTGACTACGTGACCAATCCTCGGCCTGGCGAGCTGTATTGCGTGCGGTTCGCCGTGCCAGAATTCACCTCACTATGCCCGGTGACCGGACAGCCCGATTTCGCCCATTTGGTGATCGATTATGCGCCGGGAGCGACAATCGTGGAATCGAAGAGCCTGAAGCTGTTCCTCGGCGCGTTCCGCAACCATTGCGGGTTTCACGAGGACGTGACGGTGGGGATCGGGCGGCGGCTGGTTGACGAGATGGTGCCGCAATGGCTGCGGATCGGCGGCTATTGGTATCCGCGGGGCGGGATCCCGATCGACGTGTTCTGGCAGAGCGGCCCACCGCCGGCCAGCCTGTGGTTGCCTGATCAGGGGGTCGCTCCCTACCGCGGACGGGGCTGAACTGCGCCTACTTTACCGCTCTTTGGGCTCGCGGCCGTGGACGCGGGATTGGCGTCTGGGAAAAGGCGATGTCAGGAGAGAGGGCAGTGTTCCGCAGCCTTGTCCGACTGCAACCTCCCACGCCGGCCGACCCCAGGATGGGGCGGCGGCGAAGCCCGCTTGACCCCGCTTTGCCGGATCGTGCGCTTGGTTGCCACCCACAATTGCCGGCTTGGCGGCAGGCAACAGCTGAACGCCGGGTTTGCGCGTGTGCAACGACTTAGCGGTCCGACAGCGGGCGGCCGGGGGGATGCGCGGTTCGGCGCGGCGGCGGGAGGGCGCGTCGCGGAGGACGGATCGGCGCGTGCGGCCCGCGTGGGCGGTTGCAAAATCGCCAGCAATGCGCCTAGGAGACCCGCGCAAAAGGGGGCTTACGGCCTGTCAATTGCGAAAGTTCTAGCCAGGGGTTCTGCATGCGGATTGTCATGATCGGGACGGGATATGTCGGGCTGGTTTCGGGTGCCTGCTTTTCCGATTTCGGGCACAGCGTGATCTGCGTCGACAAGGACAAGGCGAAGGTGGATGCGCTGCTCGAGGGGCGGATGCCGATTTACGAGCCCGGGCTGGACGATCTGGTCGAGCGCAACGTGACGGCCGGGCGGTTGGAATTCACGCTCGACCTGACCTGTGCGGTGCCGGAAGCGGATGCGGTATTCATCGCGGTGGGCACGCCCTCGCGCCGGGGCGATGGCCATGCGGATCTGAGCTATGTCTACGCCGCCGCGACCGAAATGGCCGAGCACCTACGCCGGGGCGCGGTGGTGGTGACCAAGTCTACCGTGCCGGTGGGTACCGGCGACGGCATCGAGCGGATTATTCGCGAGGCGCGGCCGGACCTGGAATTCTACGTTGCCTCCAACCCCGAGTTTCTGCGTGAAGGCGCTGCGATCGACGATTTCAAGCGCCCCGACCGGGTGGTGATCGGCGTCAACGAGGACACAGCGGGCAAGGTGCTGCGCGAGATCTACCAGCCGCTGCTGCGCAATGATGCGCCGCTGCTGGTGATGGCGCGCCGGGGGGCCGAGTTGACCAAATATGCCGCCAACGCTTTCCTGGCGACCAAGATCAGCTTCATCAACGAGATCGCCGATCTGTGTGAGAAGGTGGGGGCCGACGTGCAGGACGTGGCGCATGGCATGGGGCTCGATAACCGGATCGGTGCGCGCTTCCTTCAGCCCGGGCCGGGCTATGGCGGATCGTGCTTTCCCAAGGACACTCTGGCGCTGCTGAAGACCGGGCAGGATTACGAGGCGCCGCTGCGGATCGTCGAGGCGGTGGTGGCGGCGAACGACCAGCGCAAGCGGATGATGGGGCGCAAGGTGGTGCAGGCGCTCGACGGCGATCCGCACGGCAAGACGGTCGCGCTGCTGGGCCTGACGTTCAAGGCCAACACCGACGACATGCGCGATTCGCCCGCCGTGGCGGTGGTGCAGGCGCTCCAGGATGTCGGCATCACCGTGCGCGCCTATGATCCTGCGGGGATGGAGCAGGCGGCCAAGCTGCTCGACGATGTCGTCTATTGCGAAAATTCCTATGATGCGCTTGAGGGCGCCGACGCGGCGGTGATCCTGACGGAATGGGATGCGTTCCGCGCGCTCGACCTCGCCCGCGCCAAGGAGTTGCTGACCACGCCTTTGCTGATCGATCTGCGCAACCTGTATTCGCGTGCCGCGGTGGAGCGTGAGGGGTTCCGCTACGTTGCCATCGGCCGCTAGCGGGCCTGGCGCGGACTCCGCCCTCGACGGCCGCGGGTCCTTACAAATCGTTAACCCCTCGCCGCTATTTCGTCTCCTGTCAGAGGAGATCGGACATGGCGGCTAGTGCGGCAATTGCAGAGCATGCGATCGGAGTGGCCGAGGCGGCCGAGGTTCGGAGCGCGCCGCGGCGGCCATTGCGGCTGGCAGTCGCTACGGACGGGTCGGCGGGCGCGATCGTGCTGCGCAACCTCTCGCGCACGGGGATGATGATCGAGTGCCGCACCGCGCTCGAGCGGGGCGAGCTGATCGAGATCGCCATTCCCGAGATCGGCATGCGCAGCGCCACCGTTCGCTGGAGCGATGGTGCGCTGTATGGCTGCCACTTCGATGAACCGATCCCGGCTGCTGCGATCAGCGCCGCGCTGTTGCGCGCCGAGCCGCTGGGCGGACCCGATCGCGCGACTGTTTATGCCATGGAGGAGGACGACGCGGCGATCGAGAAGCTGTCGCTTCCCGCGCGGATGCGGACGATCATGGGGCTTGCCGTTCTCTCGTGGGGCGCCCTGGTGGCTGCGGCCGTCGCAACTCTTTGAGGTCCTGCGCGTGCGCAGCAGCGCGGACCGCGGTCAAATGGCGTAGTATTCGCGGTACCAATCAACGAAGTGCTGCACGCCTTCGCGCACATCGGTCTGTGGGCTGTAGCCGGTGAGTGTCTGCAAGAGTGAGGAATCAGCCCAGGTCGCGGGCACGTCGCCCGGCTGGATATCCATATAGTTGCGGATTGCGCACTTGCCGATGGCCTGCTCGAGCGCGTCGATGAACTCCTCCAGCCGCACGGACTGGCCGTTGCCGATATTCACAATCCTGAACGGAGCTGCAGGGGACAGGCTGTCACCCGCAGCGATCTCATCTCGGGCGGCCGGCCGTGCGGGCGGCGTGTCAATCAGGAGGCGAATGGCGCGAACCAAATCGGCGACATAGGTGAAATCGCGCCACATCTCGCCATGATTGTAGATGTCGATCGGCGTGTCTTCGATGATCCCCTTGGTGAACCGGAACAGCGCCATGTCGGGCCGCCCCCAGGGCCCGTAGACGGTGAAAAACCGGAAAATGGTGGTTGGCACATTCCACAAATGCGCGTAGCTGTGGGCCATCACCTCGTTCGCCTTTTTGCTGGCGGCGTAGATGGTGAGCGGAGTATCGGCGCTGTGCGTCTCGGCGTATGGCAGATCCGTATTGGCGCCATAGACCGACGAGGTCGAGGCCATCAGCAGGTGATCGATGCCGCGCTCGCGGGCGCATTCCATGATGTTAAACGTGCCGACGATGTTGGTTTCCACATAAGCGCGCGGCGCCGTCAGGCTGAAGCGAACGCCGGCTTGTGCGGCGAGGTGGACGATGGCCTCGGGATTGGCGTTGCTGACGAAGCTTCGGAGCCGTTCAAAATCGAGAATGTCGAATTCTTCGGCGCTGAAAGCATTGGCCTCGCGGAGCAAATCATGCCGGCGGCGCTTCAATTCCGGATCGTAATAGTCGCTCATCGAATCGATGCCAACGACGCGGAAGCCTTCGCCGATCAGAAATCGGGCCAGATGGAAGCCTATGAAACCGGCCGTTCCGGTTACCAGAATGGTTCGCATGAAATCTGCTACCGAGCTTTATCGCCCGCTGCTCGGCCTAACGACGGATCTTGAGGCCTGGACGCCGCGCAGCGAACGTGTGGACATCTGGCGGCGGCTTCGGCCAGCCGTCGGGGAGCGTTAGCAGTCTCTCGCGGCCAAGCAAGCTGTAAGCCGGACCATTGCGGCTGTGGATGGCTGGGGCGCTGACATGGGGTTGTGGCAATGTCCAGCAACGCCACAGGCGTGGTGAAGCGAGGGGCTCGATCTGCTCTGCGCTCTGTTTGCGAGATGCCTGCTTCGAACGCCTCCGAATGCCTCTGTCCGGGTCAACGCGGCGGCGCGATGTTGTCAATGCGGGTAACTGGCTGGCGAAACCAACTTCCTTTCACGGGCGCGCGTTCGCCATGCGCGGAGCTGTTTTCCTCGTGCAGTCGGGTAATTGGCGGATTCTAACCGGCAAGGGTAGTGCGTTGCCGGTCTCCAGAAAATCGTCGTTCTGCGCGCCTCCCCAGGGCCCTAAAGTTGCCGGAGCTGCGAGGAAGGGGGATGTGAGCGTCGCTGAACGCGCTCTGGATCGGTCAGTGACGCTACGGAACCATATCCTCCCACACCGTGGTGGCAATGCACAACATGGCACTCCGTTCGCAATCAGCATCTGCCTGCCTCTGATCGTCGCCGTGGCTGTCGTGCAAATCAGCGACCGCAACTGGGCACCTCCATTATGCCCGCCGCGCCCCGCACATTGTCGTAGGCCAAGTGGTCGCATTGAACACATCGGCTGCGGAACAGGCGTGCAGGACGCGGGGTGTGGCATTGCGGCGGAGGATAGGCCCGAGCAGGATTGCGCTCTACCCCAGCACTCCCCGCGCTACCGGTTCGGCGTGCTGCGTCGGCGGGAAGCGCATCAGATCGCGCAGCTTGAGCCACTGGTGAGTGGTCAGTTAGTCAATGCGATCAAGGATACCCCAAATGCCGTGGCTGAACCCGTTCGGTGACGAGATGGAGGCAAACGAGAATAGAAGTAGGTCCATATCCAGCGTCATCAGCAGGCGGTTGTAACGGACTGCCATCTCGGCAAACCGCTCCTCCCGAAAATAGATCGACATCTGCGTGCACCTCGCCATACTCAGCAAGCGCGGCAGCATCCAATTCGTCCAGTAGTCTGACTGCATGATCGCCCGCCGGGCCAAGCAGGTCGGAGAACGTCTTGCCGATCACCTGCTCGCGCGACCACCCGAGCCGGGCGAACATGGTCATATAGGCCCGGTCGTTCATCCAGATGATGCGCTTGTCCTGGCCCTTGATCCACCGGGCCAGATAGGTCGGGGTCGCCTTCTCAACCGCGCGCAGGCGTTCAAGCACCCGTGGGTGTGTTCCTTTAGCTGCTCATAACCTCCTTGGTGGCGGCCAACTCTTCTCTGGTCTTTTTGATGTCCTCGCGCAGGCGGTCGATCTCGCCCACGCGGCCCTTCATCCTTGGGACGACGATTGCGCCCAGCCCCCCGCCGGTCAGGACGGCAGCGATTACGGTTGCGATCTCGGTCAACATGGGATGCCCTCCGTCGCCGTGTTCACGGCCGGTTGTCGTCTCGCTCAGGGAAGGCGGCGGAAGGCATCACACCGCCCCATCACGCTGCGGTCTTGATCTTGGGGTTGAAGCGCTGGTCGCCCGACGGGCTCATGGACCCGGCCGTGGCCGTGGACATGGTCGGCCAAGTGCCGGGTGTTTGGCTATTTGCGCGGAGGGTGCCCGTAGTGGTGCCGCCGATGATCTGACTGCCCGTCCGCGCAACGCCCAGCGTCATCGCTGGCCGTCTCATCCGAATAGCGCCTTCGCTGATGGATGCGCGCCAGTACAGATTACCCCCCGTCAAGGTGACGGGAGCAGTCAGCGCCACCGTCTTTTCGCCGCCCGTTGCGGCGTCGATGATAGCAGCGGCCAAGGGGTTTCCGGTAGGCCGCTGTGTCGCGGGATCGTTAGCATAGATCGCCAGATGCGCCGACGAAGCGGCAACACCGAGCGTAACGACCCCACCCAACTCGGCAATCGTCACGTTCTGCTCCAACCACATAGGCTCAAACATCATCTGGCCGGCCCCGAAGACATCGCCATCCGAATAGGTAGAGGGCATTAGATCGTAGAAGGTGTTGGGTCGAAATGCTGGCGCAATCGCCCCTGTTGCCGATGGCGCTGGCGCACTGGCATTGATCCAAGTCCGCAAGGCACTCAGGCCCAGGTGGACAAAGCCATTGCTCTGATCGAGCGGAAGCACCTCGTTGCCTGTGAGAGCAGCAGCGGCGGGACGGGTACGAGTATCGGCCATAGTGGTTACTCCAAAGGATTAGAATTAAGGCGTGACGGGCGGCTTGGTGGTGGCGACCACTTCCTTGACCGCCGTGTAGCGGTGGTTGTCCAGACCAATATCGACGTTGTTCTCTTGCATGCCGTAGGTCATCAGGGTGTTGCCGGTGTTTGGCACTCGGGCTCCACGATCAAACCAGGCCCACTCGCCCTCGGCAACAGTATCGCGGATCAGTTCACCGTAGAGTTTCATTGTATTGTACATGCGCGGGTGGCGAACCATCTCGCGGAAGCGCAGACCGATAGCGACGGCCATGGGGCTTCCCGATGTGCCCCAGCCCCAATCGCTGCCCCACATTACGTGATGGTTGAACTCGTACCCTGACAGCTTGATGCTGCCCGGGGGAAGCCCCTTGGCCGCGACATAGGCAGCCAGCTCGTTCTTCATGGATACCGCACGGCCGACCGCTGCTCTCACGGAGAACTCAGCCGCGTCGAAGAAGTGATTGAGGAACGCCGTTGGGTCGGTGAGTGCCTTGTCCTTTTCAAGCGCGGTCCATGGGGCGCTTGACGGAGGCATGGGGTAGTGAGTCGAATACCGGCTCATATCCTTCGGCTCGCTACTGCTGTTGAGCCCGACGCCTGCACCCCAATAAGGAGCGATGGCAACCCGGTCGATTTTCAGATAGTTGTTTTTCCAATCGAGCATGACGGGAATGGCATTGTGATGTTGGCGAATGCCCATCCCGACAGCCTGCCATGCAATGATCCGCGTGACGCGAGGGCGCCCAACCTTGGCCATTTCCTCGTCGCAAATGTCACACACCTGCTGGGTGCGGTCGCTTATCCAGCGATAACAGCCAACCTCGATTTGCGTATTGTTCATCAGCAATTCCCACTGCGCGGGAGTGCTGACGCCATTGAGGGAATGGCCAACCAAAGTGCCGTTCGGGGCCTCGTTGTTCGGCACGTCAACCTGCGAGGTTCCGCCGCTGGGAACGGCCGGGATATCGGCCAGCGCTCGCAGCAGCTTCCAACCGCCCTGGCTGAGCAGGACAATCTCCCCCGTCGAGTAGGCCCGGTCCATGTTGCGACCGTTCCGGTTCAGCTTAAAATCATTCCTCGGAACCGGGGTGCCAGTGTTGGCATTGGCCGGGAAGTCGCAATAGCCCAGCGCCAGCGCCATCGGGCGAGGCTCGCCATACTGCGCGAACTGGAAGTTCCACATTTCGTTCGACAACTCGACCATCACCCGCTTGTTCGGGTTCAGAGTTGTCGCAATGATCCGTGCCTCCTCCCGCACGAGATCATCGTTGTCGGTATGCATGATGTTGTGCCAGATGCTCTGATCCGCCTGGTTACAGGCGTCGATGTGGAACTCGATCGGCTGCTGCTGCATACCGGCAGAACCTGTGGTCCGCATCGCCAGCGTGCGCGGGAGCGCAACCCCCATGGAGTTGAACTTGCTGCGTGGCTGGTTAATGCGGCGCGAGGACATCGAGCGGTTGTGCGAGCCGAGCGCCTTCAGCGGGATTATGGCTTCTGGCTGATAGATCGTGCCGTCATTGACCACACCCTCCTTACGGATGGAGACACTCCACGAGCCCGGCGCAGGGAACGGAACCGCTGTGCTGGTGCGGACAAGTTCCACCGTCGTAAGGTTGTCCTGCGGGTGGGTGAACTTCATCACGCCGTTGGCATAAGCCTGCGTCTGCGTGGAATTGAAGCCGGCGCGCCAGAACCATCCGGTCGGCAGGCCCGTGGAAGTCAGCACCCAGTTGCCTGTTACCCTTGCAAGAGAGCGGGCCCCAGGCAGTTCAACCCTGAACACTGTGTCCGTAGCAACGGGAAACGCCAGCGGATACCCACGCGCGTCAGACGGCCAGCCACCCACCGCATTATAGCTGAACCCGAAACCCTGCGAGCGCCAATCACACCCGTCGATCAGGTCATTGGGGAAATCAGCTTGGCCCCACGTATCCAGGAAGCCCTCGTTGATGCCGAACTCGAAAGGCGTAAGCATCGGGTCTTGCGAGCCGTTACCTGCCGGTGGCGGGGCTGGTGCCGCAACGGACGTTCCGATCAAGACAGGCAAGCCGCCAATCTCCACAGTCTGCCCGCCGATCAAAACTGGGCTCGAGGCTGCAACAGGCAGCGGGGTCCGCGCACCGGCGCCCCGGCTCTGATCGCGGAAGCCGCCGCCGAATGCATCAACCAGGGGCTCGGAGAGTCCGAGCGTGGAAAGGTCCACTCCTCCAGCCAACGTTGGGTGCCCGTCAGGCGAGCCGTGCAGTTCGCCCAGCGCCACCGGATCGTACTTGCCAAAGAGCAGCGTGGCGGGAACCGTCCATGTGCCGGTCGTTGCGCTGGCCTCCTTGGCGGTCTGCCATGCCGCGAGCGTGCTGATGGCCGTCCCGGCATTGCGCCACGATTGAGTGCCCGCGTAGAAATTGCCGGTGAAGGTGATGCCGGTGGTGACGTTGAGCCACACGGCAACCGCATCAGCGGGGGTCTGCACGATGTTGTTGGCAATCCGGCAACCGACGAAGCTGCCGTTATTGTGGTTGTCGCTCTTGATCGTGCCCCCGCCTCCAGTGTTCACCTTCCGAACGAGCGTGTTATTGTACGCATGGCAGTTCGTCAGGCTGGAGCCGACGGCGAAATAGGTCAGTTCGCCAGCCGTGAATGTGGCCTTCCTCGCATTGTCGACCAAGATGTTATGGCGAACAATACAGCCTTCCATCTGTCCGGAAGTGTCGTAAGAGCAGAACAGGATGCCCGCGCCATCATTTGCGTGGCAGTAGTTGTACTCTGCCACACAATCCAAGGAGCCACCGTCGATGTCCAGGCCGAAGCCATCGGAAGTGCCAGCGGTCTTGTTGCTGTAGCACTCGTTGAACTGGAAGCGGAACCGCGTGCTGTCGTAGCACCACATGCCCCCACCGATCGGCGTACCGGCCGCGCCCAGGTTGCTGTGAGCGACCGACCAGCGAACCGCGCTATCTCGCACGCCTCCGATCTTGAACCCACTGTCGCCGTTCGAATACGCCACGCTGTTGTTAATCTGTAGATTGCTGATCCGGCGATTGTTGCGGCCAGCGAAGCCGTTGCCCGATGCAGGGCCGTAGCAGAACAGGCCCTGCAGGGCGTTGTTGTGGGTAGTGAGGCCGGAAATGGTGGTGTTGGCCAGCGAGCCGGCAACGTCATCGACAGCAATCAGAACACCGTTCTCTGCCATGTTGCGAGTGGTGACGTTGACGATGGAACAGCCAGAAAGCACGTGCTGGAAGGCGCCGTAAACGATACCGTACCGGGTCACTCCGTTGCCATCGAGGATGAGGTCGCGGATTGACCATCCTCCAAAGCCATAGAGTTGGATGCACTGGCTATTGGCCACCGAGATCGAGAGGATTGGCCGGTCGGAGCCATACGCTCTGGTCGCCCCTGTCACGCGGTCATATGCGCCCAGGGTAATGGCCGCGTTTCCGGTGTTGTCGATACCGGCCCAAATCTGCGTGCTACCCGTAAAGGTATCGCCTGAACGGAACAGGATTGCAGAACCCGGAGTGAGCGTGAAAACCGTGTTGATGGCCTTGGTGAGCGTTTGCCAAGCTGTAGCAGGGCTGGTGCCGTTCGCCGCATCGCTGCCCGCCGCAGAGACGTAATAGGTCGTACCGGTCATCGCGGGCGGAGTGGCAATCGCGGTGCGCTGGAATGCAGCCGGAAGCGCGCGGGTGTTGTTGGTGACTGCCCGGTTGCTCAGTGCAGCCGCGTTGTTGTTTGCGGCATCGCGGATCGGGTTGGCGCCGGGCGTGTAATCGAGCGTAACCGTTGTGCCGTTGGGCGCCGAGGCCGCCAGCGAGATCGCCACCGCCATGCCGGATACGCTCACGCTGCGAATCGCTTCGGGCACGCCACCAACGCGAGCGGTAAAAGCGCTTGCCGCCGGTACGCTGGCGCCGTTCAGCGCCTCGTTATAGGTCAGCGTCAGAGCGGTGCCGTCGACCGCCGTCGTCTGGAGAACCGGCGCAGTGGTGTCAGCCGCAGCGGTGATGCTGACAGAGAGCGCCGTATCGCGCGGGCTGTTCGCGCTATCGGCCAGGGTCTCCCGCAGCGTGAACGAGGCAGTCTGCGTCGTGGTGGGCGTGCCGGTGATCGTGCGCGCGGCGCTGTTGAGCGTCATGCCGGTGGGCAGCGAACCGCTTTGCACGGTCAGGGTGGAGCCGGGGGCGGTGCCCACGAGGTTGATGGTCCGAGCAGCGCCCGCCGCCACACTGGTCGGATTGACGGTCAGGGCGGCAAGGCTGGGCTGTTCGAAGACGTTGGTGACTGCCAGGGTGAGCGTGGTATCGCGCGGGGTGTTGGTCGCCCCGGTCAGCGTCTCGCGCACAGTGAAGCTGTGGCTGGTGGCCGTCTCGAAATCGAGTGCCGTGCCCCCGCGCTGCACGATAGTGCCGGACAGCTGCACCCGCCCGCCCGCATTGTCGGTGAGCGATAGTGTCGAGCCGGATGTGATCCCTCCGAGCGTACCCGCAGTAGCGCCCTGCGCCGCGCTTTCCGCCAGCGAGAACGTGCCGGTGAGCGTGTTGAGCGTAGGGCTGACAGGTGCGGCAGCAACCGGCCCAACCATGGGGCTGGTGGCGTTGGAAGTGCCGCCCGTTCCGGTTGCGGTGACGCGGAAGGAGATCGACGTACCCTGATCGGCCGACACTACCGCATAGGTAGCATTGGTGGCGCCCGTGATTGCAATGCCGCCCCGCAGCCACTGGCGGGCCGAGACGGTGCCGTTGGCAATCGTGCCGCTGTTGCCGGTGAGCGTCTGCCCCACGGTCGGCGTGCCCGAAATGCTCGGCTGTACGCTCCACGATGGAGCGGGCGTCGGCGTTGGAGCAGGAGCAGCCGCCGCCACCGTGACGGCGGTGGTCGCAATGGTATTGCCGCCGTTGCCTGTGGCGGTGACTTCGAGCAAAAGGCTGCCGGCTGCGTTCGGAGTGACCGTGATGCCCGTGCCGATGGAAATGCCGGAGAGCAGCCAGCGCCGCGTGTATCCGGCGGCGTTGGTGGCAGCGCCGTTGTTGGCGGTGAAGGTGGTGCCGACCGTGCCGGAGGTGGGCGAGATGGTCGGCTGCGTGGTGAATGCTGGCGCCGGCGTCGCCGTGGTGAAACCGGTGGCGCTGGCGATCAAGCTGTCGTTGCCCGCCGCATCCCGGTGCAGAAAGTGCGCGTAGTAGGTCGTACCGGCCGAAAGTCCGGTGGCGATGGGAATCAACTGCGCCCCGGTGAGTGTGACCGGCTGAGTGGCCAGAATGGTCGCTCCGGTACCCGCCTTGAGCAGTGTGGCGGTGGGCGGCGTGGCGCTGGTCGAGAGGTAAGCGTAGAGTACGCCGTTCGCCTCGTTCGTGCTGACCGATAGGTTCGCGCCATTCTCTCCGACGGGGGAGTTCGAGGGGCTGGTCAGCGTCGGCGCAGTGGTGTCGGCTGGTGTCGGTGTTGGCTTTGGCTTTGGCTTGGGCACACGTCGGTCGAGGCTCGCCTTGCCGCCCCATCGCCCCGTGGAGAGAGCAGCGGGCCGATCGTCGCGGATCAGCACCTTATCGAACACCGGCGTTACGAAGGTTGCGGTACTGCTCGTCTCAGGGGTGAAAGCGGCGGCAATTGCCGAGGCGCTGGCGCGGACGAGGGTGCCGACCGTGCCATCGAGGCAAGCGGTGACGCTCAGCACGTTCGGGGCGCCGAAGAAGGCATCCACCGCGCCCGCCGGGCTCTGGCTGAAGTCGACCGCCACGGCCGCGGTGCCGGCGAGCGTCACTTCGCCCTCGGGAACGAGGCCATTCACATCGTTGTCGATGATGAGGACGAGATCGCCGCTATGAAAGTCCTTGCCCTCGACCAGCACGGTCCTTGCGTAGGGCCGGGGCAGCACCAGCTTGGCCTGCAGGATATCACCAACAGCAACGCCCTGGTCAGCGTCCCGGATCGTCGCGGTGAGATCGACGATGGGCTTTGCCGTGCCCTGCGGCCCCAGCCACAACGCATAGCCGTGCGGCCCGATCTGCTTGACCGGCGCGAGATTGCCGGTGACTCCTTGCACGTCACCCTCGATCCGCACCAGATCGCCATTCGACATCAGCTGGGGATCTCTCGTCCCTTCTTGGCTATGCAGACGGACGTTGTCGAAATGGATGTCGTTGATCGGCACACTACCATTCGTCGCCCCATCAGGCGCATAGATGTGGATGCCGTGCCCCTGCGGATAGGCGATCTGCCCGTCGCGGAAGCTCAGCATGCGGCAGCTGTCCGCTCCCGGGTCGGCGCTCAGCGGGTCTCGCTGGATGAGGACGGTGGGCTTGCTCCCCATCCGGTCGCCGCAGCGGCGGAAAAGAAAACGCTGGAAGCGGCTCTCGCGCACATGGCCCCGCACGCCGTCGCGCGACTTGCCGAGGTACAGCGCGTGGCCGCGGACGTAGAGCACCTGTACGTCTTCGAACAAAACGTTGTCGCAGCTGCCCTCGAACACGAAGGCATCCTGCGCGAGCCGGCGGTCGCCGGTCACCGCGAAGTTGCGCAGCGCCAGCCCGGCATGGACGGTGGTCTCGCTGGTTTGGGGCGTGTCGCCGAACAGCGCGAGATTACCGGCGTCCCCGGCCCCGAAGCCGCAATCCACGATGGTAAACAGTTGCCCTTCACCGGTGAAGCGCAAGGACGAAAGGGGCCCGCCGAGGCCGACCAGTCCAATCGGGCGGGTGATCGCCGGCAGCGGCGCCTCGACCACGATCTCGCCAGGCGGCAGCAGCACCACGGCGGTCTTGCCCTTATCGAAATTGGCGTGAGCCTCCTCGATCGCGGCGGCGAGATGCGCCCCGGTGATCTTGGACCCGTTGGCATGGCGCTCGGGCCGGACCGCCTGATCGTAAAGCTCCTGAGCGCGAGCCTGGCCGCTCTTGGAGGCTTGGGCCGCCTGCTGTGCCAGCGCCCGTGCCGTGAAGTCGAATCCACTCATGCCGGGCGTCCTTCGCAATGTGCGGCCCAACGGACCTGGTGATCTCCTGCAGGCAAGAGCGCTCTCCTCGTTTTCGGTGAGTTCGCTCTATGTTCTCCAATATGGTGTAGGACAGAGGTTTCGAAACACCGAATTGGTTATGGAGAGGGCAATCGGAGGGACGACATGCGCATTGGGGCTGGCCCGAGCCCAGGATCTGTGCCCATAATGGTTGCAACAGAAACCACAGCCGAGAGTATGTCATGGAGCACATGGACGTGAACCCGATGGGGTTGAACGGCTTCGAGTTCTGCGAGTTCACCGCGCCCGATCCAGACCTCCTGGCCGGACTCTTCGAGCAACTGGGCTTCGTTGCCGCGGCCCGGCATTCAAAGCGGGACGTGGTCCGCTATCGGCAGGGCGGCATCAGTCTGCTGCTCAATCGCGAAAAGCAGGGGCAGGCGGGTGCCTTTGCCGCCGATCATGGGCCTTCGGCCAACGGCATGGCCTTTCGCGTGCACGATGCTAAAAAGGCCTTCAACGCGGCGGTCGAGCGCGGGGCAAAGCCAGCGGACGCCTCTCTCAGCGCGTTGGGCGAGGGCGCCTGCGTGCTGGAAGGAATCGGCGGATCGAACCTCTATATCGTCGACCGCGAGGGTGAAAACGGCGGCCTCCACCACGGCTGGGAAGAAATCCCTGGCTGGCAGGAGGGCGAGCGCGCCAATGCAGTTGGCCTGCAAGTGCTAGACCACCTGACCCACAATGTACGGCGCGGGCAGATGCGCGTGTGGTCGCAGTTCTACAGCCAGATCTTCGATTTCGAGGAACAGAAGTATTTCGACATCAAGGGCAAGGCGACCGGCCTGTTCAGCCAGGCGATGATCGCCCCTGATCGGGCGATCCGCATTCCGCTGAACGAAAGCCAGGACGAGAACAGCCAGATCGAGGAGTTCATCCGTGACTACCGGGGCGAAGGCATCCAGCACCTCGCCTTCACCACCGACGATATCTTCGGCACGGTCGAGCGCTTGAGGCAGCGCGGCGTGCGCCTGCAGGACACCCCGGAAACCTATTATGAGCTGGTCGACAGCCGCGTGCCCGGGCACGGCGAGGACCTTGAGCGGCTGAAGCGCAATCGTATCCTCATCGACGGCGATGTCGGGGATGAAGGCATCCTGCTGCAAATCTTCACCGAGCCCATGGTCGGCCCGATCTTTTTCGAAATCATTCAGCGAAAGGGCAACGAGGGGTTCGGCAATGGCAACTTCCAGGCGCTGTACGAATCGATTGAGCTGGACCAGATCCGGCGCGGGGTGGTCAAAGTCGACGAGTGACGCCTCCGGGGAGAGAGATGACGATGAGCGGCGATCAGCCCATGTCGACCGGCCTGCAGGCAGCCGGGCAGGACCCGGCCTACCTCCCCGGCTTCGGCAATCATTTTTCGTCCGAGACGGTAGCGGGTGCCCTGCCGGTCGGCCGCAACTCGCCGCAACGGCCGCCCTTTGGCCTCTATGCCGAGCAGCTTTCGGGCGCCGCCTTTACCGCGCCCCGAAATGAAAACCGGCGCTCTTGGCTCTATCGTCTGCGCCCCGCCGCACAGCACGGACCGTTCACACCCTATGCGGGCGCGCCGCAGCTGAAGACCGCGCCCTTCGATGCCAACACCGCCTCGCCCAACCGCCTGCGCTGGGACCCATTGCCCTGGCCCGCAACGCCGGTCGACTGGATCGACAGCCTCGTCACCTATGGCGGCACCGGCGATGTCGGCACGCAGACCGGCATCGCGATCCATTGCTACGCCGCCACGGCGGACATGCAGCGCGCCTTCTTCTGTTCCGATGGCGAACTGCTGATCGTGCCACAGGAAGGGCGGCTGGCGATTGATACAGAACTGGGTCAGATCGCTATCGCGCCGTTGCAGATCGCGCTGATCCCGCGCGGCGTCCGCTTCCGCATCGCGCTGCCCGACGGCCGCGCGCGGGGCTATGTCTGTGAAAATTACGGCGCGCTGTTCCGTCTGCCCGAGCTGGGACCGATCGGGGCCAATGGTCTGGCCAATCCGCGCGATTTCGAGACGCCCGCCGCCTGGTACGAAGATCGAGACGAGCCCTGCGAGCTGGTGCAGAAGTTTCAGGGCCGCCTTTGGACCACGATGCTCAGCCATTCGCCCTTCGATGTGGTGGCTTGGCACGGCAATCTGGTGCCGTTCCGGTACGATCTCAAACTGTTCAACACGATGAACACCGTAAGCTTCGACCATCCCGATCCGTCGATCTTCACTGTGCTGACCGCCCCCAGCGACACGCCCGGCACTGCCAATTGCGATTTCGTGATCTTTCCCCCGCGCTGGATGGTGGCGGAAGACACGTTCCGCCCACCTTGGTTCCATCGCAATGTCATGAGCGAGTTCATGGGCCTGATCGCCGGCGAATACGACGCCAAACAAGGCGGCTTCGTGCCCGGTGGAGCATCGCTCCACAACCAGATGAACGGGCACGGCCCGGACCGCGCGACGTTCGAGAAAGCAAGCACCACCGAATTGAAGCCGCACAGGATCGAGGGCACTATGGCGTTCATGTTTGAAACCCGGCACGTCATCGGCGTGACCGACTGGGCAGCCGAAAGCCCGACCAAGCAGCTCGACTATGACATGGTGTGGAGCGGGTTTGAAAAGGCGAGGCTCGCCTGATGCGCCCTTCAATTGACGAGACTCACGATCCGGCGCTCTCGAGCTGGGTGGCCGGGGCCAATGGCCATGCCGAATTTCCGGTGCAGAACCTGCCGCTCGGCATCTTCTCCCATCCTGGAGGCGCACCCCGTCCGGGTGTCGCGATCGGCGAGCGGATCCTTGACCTTCAAGCGATCGCGGTTCTGCTGCCTGCAGAGGCAGCGGCGCGTCTCGACAGCGGTACGCTCAACGCGCTCCTGGGCCTGCCGGCGGCGGAGCGCCTGGCGCTGCGGCGGCGGCTCTCGATGCTGGTCTCGGCCGAGACCCACCGCACCGCCATCGAGCCAGCGCTGCATGCCGCCCCTGAGTGTGAACTGCATCTGCCGGCCGCGATCGGTGATTTTACTGATTTTTATGTCGGCATTCACCACGCCAACAATGTCGGGCGGCAGTTCCGGCCGGACAATCCGCTGCTGCCGAATTACAAATGGGTGCCGATCGGCTATCATGGCCGCGCCTCTTCGGTTCGGCCATCCGGCGTCTCGGTCCTCCGTCCCCAAGGACAGGGCAAGCCGGCCGAGGGCGAGGCGCCACCCTTCGGTCCCTCAACCCGGCTCGATTATGAGCTTGAATTGGCGGTATGGATTGGCGTGGGCAACGAGCTCGGAGCCCCAATTCCAATCGATCAGGCGGGTGAACATATCGCTGGCTTCGGCCTGCTCAACGATTGGTCGGCTCGAGACCTGCAGGCCTGGGAATACCAGCCGCTCGGCCCATTTCTTTCGAAGAGCTTCCACTCGACCGTTTCACCCTGGATCGTCACCGCCGAAGCGCTTGCACCATTCCGCATTGCACAGCCGCCAAGGCCCGGGGGCGATCCTCAGCCGCTGCCACATTTGTGGAACGAGGCGGATCAGACTCATGGCGCCCTTGCAATCGAGTTGAAGGCGACGCTCGAAAGCGCTGCGATGCGAGAGGCTGGCGCCGCGCCGTTTACCCTCGGTCAAGGCCCTGCGGCGAACATGTACTGGACGGTGGCGCAGATCGTCACTCACCATGCCTCGAACGGCTGCAACTTGCACCCTGGCGATCTGCTCGGCTCGGGCACGATTTCTGCACCGTCCGACGACGGCCTGGGCAGCCTGCTCGAGATCACGCGCGGCGGGGCCGAACCGATCGAACTGCCGACTGGTGAGACCCGCGCCTTCTTGGAAGATGGCGACACGGTGACCCTCAGCGCCGTGGCCCACGCCGAAGGCTATGTGTCGATCGGCTTCGGCCCTTGTACCGCCACGGTGCTGCCGTCCCGCGCATGATCCTCCACGGCTACTGGCGCTCGACCACCTCCTATCGGCTGCGGATCGCACTGAACCTCAAGGGCGTGGCCTATGAGCACGCGCCGCTGGACCTGCGCACCGGAGCGCAGCGCAGCAAAGCCTTTCGTGCGCTCAACCCGCAGGGGCTGGTGCCGGTGCTGGAGGTCGATGGCACGGTCCTCACCCAGAGCCCGGCGATCATCGAGTGGCTGGAGGAGCTGCATCCCGATCCCCCCCTGCTGCCGGCCGATGCGACCGCGCGGGCGATGGTGCGGGCAATGGCGGCACTGATCGGCTGCGACATGCACCCGCTCAACAATCTGCGCGTGTTAGAGGCGTTGCGGGGACGGTTCAATGCCTCCCCGGAGCAGGTGAGCGGCTGGATCACGCAGTGGATCGCTGAAGGTTTCGCGGCACTGGAAGTACTGGTCGCCCGCCACGGCGCGGGCTTCGCCTATGGCGCAGCGCCTTCCATTGCCGATTGCTACCTGGTGCCGCAGGTCTATTCGGCGTCGCGTTTCGGGGTCGATCTCACGCCCTATCCGCGCCTCCTGGCGGCCAGCGAGCAGGCAAGCCGCCTGTCCGCCTTCGTTGCCGCGCACCCGGATCGCCAGGCGGGTGCAGATCCGTGAGCGCATAAGCCAGGGCCATTGCCCCGCTGCGTCGTCTCCCCCCCCCCCCCCCCCGGC
>PPFU01008129.1_pt1 | contig 18612 bp, 13 predicted proteins | sample 1535991 | NCBI WGS metagenome assembly PPFU01 (sample SAMN04901290, study PRJNA319586) | Hypolithon metagenome, whole genome shotgun sequencing project. | isolation source: Antarctic Hypolithon | place: Antarctica: Miers Valley | collected 2014
ACCTCGCGCTATCCTAAAACAAAAGCTTATCGCCGCTTGATAATTACCTTAAGTCAGCGCCATTCCTCTAAAGTGCCTTTTCGCAGACATGCTTTGCCTTGCTTATTTACTGGTTGCCTATATATTTATTGCCTTTTAATACCGACCGCCTGGATCGATTTGCGATCGCTGCCTATTAGTCAACCTTTGCATAGCTCTTGCAGCTCTTACTTGCGGCTCTTACTTGCAGCTCTAAAAATGGGGAGGAAAATAACGGCTGAGATTTTGCTGTTGTTGTTGTCTCGACCAGACACATCTCTCAGGATGAAAATTCAAACGAAAGCCTTCGCGGTAGCTTCAAAAAGGCTCCTGCTGCCTGCTACAGCCATATCAGTAGATGCATCAGCTTTCGCTAAGCCTGTGCTTTCTAGCTTTTACCTCCTAGCTTTTATCCCTACGTCGGAATTTCAACAACATGAAGATTTGGACTATCTTTTGGCAGATCCTTTTCAGCAGAAACTACTGACCTCATTGGCGTTCATGCCTATTTCAGGGCTTTCTCAAAAATAGTGCTCCGTAAAATCTTTCAGATGGCGGGTTGTTGGCGGTGAATGATACTCAGTAGTATCTTGGAGAGCCTGACAAAGCCTTTATAGGTACTACGCAAGCCAGATACACACAGCACCTACCTTTTATACGTCCTCAAAATCCCCTTTCCTGAAGTTTCTCACGATGCCTCTATCCACCACGTCTTCATCAGCTATGCCTCTATCCACCACGTCTTCATCAGCTATGCCTCTATCAGCTATGCCTCTATCCACCACGTCTTCATCAGCTATGCCTCTATCAGCCATGCCTCTATCCACCATGTCTTCATCAGCCATGCCTCTATCAGCTATGCCTCTGTTGACTACGGGCACCTCTCAATCCATCGACCTGCCAGCTCAGACTGCTGACTTCTGGCTAGCTCGTCTATTTCAGGGCAATGCCTTAATGCGTTATCTGGTCGCAGTCATTTTAACGGCGGGCGGGCTCGGATTAAGTGGCCAGGGTGCATTAGCTCAGCGAGCCAGAATTAACCGCGATGCTAATACGGGTTCAGTGACGGTCAATCAAAATGCCTTCGATATCCAAACCGGGCCTTTGACCAACACCTCAGATATTCCGCTTCCGGCTGGACTCCCTAACGGCACCCGCGAAGGGCAGGCGCTTCCAGTGGGGTTTGTAGAGGGCCAGCTAGCGCCCAATACCCTGGATATTACGACCAACTATGATTTCATCCAGCGGTCTTTTAATGATGCTTTGAATGGAGAAGAGGGCTCAGGAGGCCCTACGTACAGCCTTGATCGCGACTCAGTGAGAACGATGACCCAATTTAACTTGAACTACGTCCGTGGCGATCACAACTTTGCTGAGGGTATTCAGGTAACGGTGCTCAATGCTGATGGCTCTGTGAAAAGCACCGAGACTAAGTTTGTGCGAGGGGACGGCGTTACGAAGGGGCCTCAAGGAGAGGTGCTGCCTGAGTCAGCCCAAATTGCGGTTGCCTACGGCATGGACGAGCAGGTTGAGCTGCGAATCCTTAACTTAAGAGATAACAGCGATACGCAGCCGGCTGAGTCCGGTGTGTACTTTTCGAGCGATGGTCAGATCATTGCTGAAGATTTGCCCAACGGTGGCGACAGAGACTTTGACGATGGTGAGTATGTAGATTTGCTCGGCGGATCGGGTGAGGCGAATGCGATAGAAGAACGCACCGATACAGAAACCGACAGCGATGAGGAATCAACGCCGCTAGATCCTCTAATTCGGCGGGATGAAAATAATGTTGAAACCAACGAAGAGACTGTCGTGCAGCGCGACGAAGAAGTTGTTGAGTCGGTAATTGATCGCGGGGAGATTAAAGTTCCTAATTCGCTCTCGACTCGGCTAGGACACGCGGTTGGGCTGCGTACAGAAGACGATGAGCTGCTGGTGTACGATCGCTATTCTGCGACGGGAGAGGTGCGAGCGGGGAGTGACGGCCTTACCGCTACTGGCCAGCTTCGACCCCTGTTTAGCAATCCTAAGATTCCCCCGACGCTGGTAACCGGCGGCGTGAACTTCGATCCGTTTGCAGATGACAATGAGGCAGGCTTCTCTGCGACCCTTGGCCTTACGCAGTTTTTGACCCGGACTCACCGACTGGCGACAGATGAGTTTGGCAACGTCATTGAAAATCCCGATCCTGATGGCCCTAAGCCTTTGGAGCCAACGGGTTTGTTTAGCAATCGGCGAATGGTTGGCTATGTGCCGGGTGGCATTAGGCGAGATGAGCCCATTTCATCGTCTAACGGTGTTTTTGAGCTGCCGCAAAATCAGACCATTGTAATTGAGCCCCCTAATCCGCAGGCGGTGGGTCGGGGGCAGGCGGCCTATACGGATAACGTAGGTGGCCTGCTGATAGAAAATACGGCGGGAGATCTGACGTTTGTGCCGCAGTGGACGAAAGAGGGCTATGCTCAAAGCCCGCTGGAGCTGGAGGCTGGCTCAGCAACCAGAATTGTCTACGCGCTGGTACCGCAGCAGGCGGGTCAAAATCTTCAGCTAGGTCAGACTTACGCAGTGGATGATAGTGGTCGCGACTATCAAATTGCAGACGGTGGATTTACAGTTATTGCGGCTGATCGCAACCCGGATAACTTCGATCAGGAATCGACTAATGTGTATACCGTAGAAGATACGCTGCCAGATATTAATAATGCCTCTAATGCTTTCTTTAACGGCATTCGCGGCGTTTATATTCAGACGCCGGGTGGTGAGCGAATTCCGACGGTAGATCTCGATATTCCGGCTGAGGCGGATGCGCGGGTTGGCAATGAGGTTTTCCCAGACGTGCCTGGTCAGCGGCCCTATGCTCGCACTACGAGAGCGGGGGGGCTGTATATTGCTGGCGCTTTGTCGGGTGGCTTTGGTAACCAGCGAGATCTGCTTAGCCGGACGACCTCTACGTTTGAAACCGAGACCGATCAGCGCCGTACGACGGGCATTGTCAACCTCTTTGAGACGCCACGCAATCAGATCGTGACCAATACTATAGAGACGACGACAACGACGCGAACGACAGGCAGTGCAAGGTTTCAAATCAACAGTGTTGGACTGCTGGAGGAGGTGATGTTTGATCCGACTTCTGATCCGGAGGTGATTGATACCAGTCGCAATAATCTTGATTCGACGACTCGGGTTGAGCTAGGTGAGGAAACCGAGATCAGCAGCGAGTCTTTTGAGCGAGTGGATGTATTAGAGAGCAATACGACTTTGGTTGAGCAAGATAGCTCAACGCGGGACAATAGCTACGCTACTTTCTCTCCGCTTGGGGGTGAAATCGCGCTGGGCGGTGTGTTCAACTTTGGTAATACGCCTTGGTCGCGGGCGGCTAACCTGGTGCGAGCTGAGATATTTGCGGGGGATACTATTCTGGGGCGTGGCTCTGACGGTTCGGATACGGGCTGGCGGGCTGAGCTGCTGGTGCATCCTTTTGGTGAGGTGCAGCGCGATGGCTATCAGTATGATGAGGCGGGCAATGTGGTGCCGCTGTATCAAACGGAGCCGGTGCTAGATGCGAATGGCGATCGCATCATAGAAACGCTAACCGCAGACGATGGCAGCACGGCGGATATGCTGGTGAGCCAGTTTGTGGTGGATGATGTGACGGGCGATCGCCTCCCTGAGCGCGTGGGCACGGGCCGTCCAAAGGGGCCGGGTGTTTATGTACGGGTGGACGGTGCTTTTGATAACGACAATGACACTGTTGTAAATGGCGGCTTGCAGTTCACTTTTTAGGTTTGGTGGCTGTATCGTCAGCGCCGCAAGCTCAATTTTGATAGCGCTTAAGCATCGTGTGACTCGGCTATTTTATAGGGAAACCCATTGTTATCAGTGGGTTTCCCTTCTCTTTTTAAGGGGAGGGGCTGGGTGTGGCATAGTGATAGCGACTGTATGTGTGATATGTTCGGTCGTTACCTGTGAACCTGGATTGAGCGCTTGCTGAGCGTTAGGAGCTATGCCAAAAATCACTCACCTTATCTATGATTTTGACGGGCTGCTGCTGGATACGGAGCCGATTTACTGTCGGGTGAATGAGCTGATTGCTAGCCGGTATGGCAAGACGTTTACGCGATCGCTGCATCGCAAAATTATGGGTCGTCAGGCGATGGACTGTGCGCAAATACTGGTTGATGATTTGGCGCTGCCGCTGACGGCTGAGGAGCATTTGCAGGCGAGGGATGCGCTGATTTTTGACATGCTGCCGGAGGCGCTGCCGATGCCGGGGGCGAAGGAGATGACGCGGCGGTTTTATGAGCTGGGGGTGAAGCAGGCGATCGCAACTAGCTCGGCGGCGGTGACTTTTGAGCTAAAGACTCAGCACTATCAGGACTGGCTGGCTATTTTTGATGCGATTGTGCTGGGCAGCGATCCGGAGGTGGTGTGCAGCAAGCCTGCGCCGGATAGTTTTTTGGTGGCGGCAAAGCGGCTGGGGGCTGAGCCGGGGCGGTGTTTGGTGTTTGAGGATTCGCCGGCGGGGGTGAAGGCGGGGAAGCGGGCGGGGATGAGTGTGGTGGCGGTGCCTGCGGCGCATATGGATAGGGCGCTGTATGGTGAGGCGGATGAGGTGTTGACGGGGCTGGGTGAGTTTGAGCCAGCGCGTTGGCAGTTGCCTTAAAAAGTGGGAAGTAGGAGGGCGGATCTATTCTCTTTTTTGTCCTCTGCCCTCTTACTATATGCTTCCAAACCGCTTCCAACTGTTCCGCTTCTAAAGAGCGGTGAGACGCTAGGCTAGCCGCCGAGGCTGTAGAACCCTTCGAATGTTTCCAACTATTCCGCTTCTAAAGAGCGGTGAGACTCCGCTGCAGCCAAGCGTTGGCGGCTAACGCTACCGCTCAGTTTCCAACTATTCCGCTTCTAAAGAGCGGTGAGACCAGGCTGATGAGTGCGGCAGTAGCTCCGAAATATTCTAGTTTCCAACTATTCCGCTTCTAAAGAGCGGTGAGACTTACCTTCAGCTTCACGCTGGTTGCTACCAGTACACAGGTTTCCAACTATTCCGCTTCTAAAGAGCGGAGCGGTGAGACTGACATGTCTAATGGCTACATGCTAAGCACTCGCAAGTTTCCAACTATTCCGCTTCTAAAGAGCGGTGAGACCCAAGAAAATCACGCAGGTATCAGCCACCGCGATCGCGCTGTTTCCAACTATTCCGCTTCTAAAGAGCGGTGAGACCTAAACGAGGACCTACACAACGGTACCATCGTGACAATGTTTCCAACTATTCCGCTTCTAAAGAGCGGTGAGACCCGTTCACGACTGGATTCTCTATACACAACCGGCTAGCCGGTTTCCAACTATTCCGCTTCTAAAGAGCGGTGAGACATGTACAAACTAACTGAGGGGTGCTCTATTCTTCATTGCTGTTTCCAACTATTCCGCTTCTAAAGAGCGGTGAGACCCTATGCGTTAAAGGCGCATATCGTGACCTTGGAGGGTTTCCAACTATTCCGCTTCTAAAGAGCGGTGAGACCTGACCTAACAGACAAAAAGGGGAACCTAAAAAGCCAAGTTTCCAACTATTCCGCTTCTAAAGAGCGGTGAGACCGACAGTAATTTTAATCGCACGGCTGTTTCGAACGCGCGGTTTCCAACTATTCCGCTTCTAAAGAGCGGTGAGACTGATTCACCGTTCCAGTTCCTAGCTGCCTGTATGGAGCTGTTTCCAACTATTCCGCTTCTAAAGAGCGGTGAGACACCTCTAGCAACGTTTAAGCCACCTGCGTTGACGGCCAGTTTCCAACTATTCCGCTTCTAAAGAGCGGTGAGACTTCCTACTTTCGGAAAATTCAGGGTGAGTACCCCTATGCCTGTTTCCAACTATTCCGCTTCTAAAGAGCGGTGAGACCTGTTGAACCCACAAGGCCATGACCTATCGAAGGGTCTTCGTTTCCAACTATTCCGCTTCTAAAGAGCGGTGAGACTGGGCATCAAGCCAGTTTGGGACACGGCAACCGGCGGTTTCCAACTATTCCGCTTCTAAAGAGCGGTGAGACACTTAGAACCGTTAGCCGTGTCAAAGATGACACTGCCAAAGTTTCCAACTATTCCGCTTCTAAAGAGCGGTGAGACTCTTTCTGAAGTCTGGGTTTCCTTGGATAAGAATAAGTTTCCAACTATTCCGCTTCTAAAGAGCGGTGAGACCAGTAGTGGTACGTACTTCCACCCAGTTACAAACAAGTTTCCAACTATTCCGCTTCTAAAGAGCGGTGAGACTTCAGGATTGAGGCTCAAAACCAAGACCAGAACCCATCAGGGGCGGTTTCCAACTATTCCGCTTCTAAAGAGCGGTGAGACTTCAGCCAGAGCAGATCTACGAGGGCCAGTTCTCTCACGGTTTCCAACTATTCCGCTTCTAAAGAGCGGTGAGACCCCTGGGGTCTGTAGCTAAATTATATCAGGCTTTTCAGGCGCTGTTTCCGAGGGTGCCAGTTTTTCAAGCATTGCTTCCACCTAATCAAAGCCTATGAACACCCGAAACCTTTAACACACAAGCCTTCGAGGCTCAGAACGTAAAACATGGCTTACAGCCATTAAAGCTAAGCCTCGCAGCGCGGGTGCGTCGGTCTACTTTTAAGTGAGTAAGCTTGTGCTGCATTCACTGTATCAATACAGCCTCACGCATACGGTTGCCTTACACAACAAGCCCCTGCTAAACCAATTTTAACAAACGCATCAGCTTTTTTGCTGAATCACCCACACTGCTTCCGTATACACTGCAAAGCTACGTCAGCCGCTCGCCTTTCAGTCACACTGTGGGCCTAGAAGATGCGCCTGGAAGATCGCTCTTCCAAGCACTGCTATCCTAAAGCACATGTTCAAAGCAGATGACTAAAATAGCAGCCCGCCCAACCCATGCCCCTTTGATGCCCATGAGTGACACCTACACCGCCATTACCTTCGCCCCCATTCAGGGCTTCATCGAAAAATCTCGCAAGCTCCGCGACCTCTACGGCAGCTCCTACATCCTCTCCTTCCTCTCGTGGAGCATCTGCGCCGCCGCCACCCAGCACAAACACACCATCATCTCCCCCGCCGCGCCAAACCTCACCCAGGGAATGCCCAACCAAATCATCATTCAGGGCGACCTTTCCAAAGCGATCGCCCAAGCCGCCTTCAACCAGGCCTGGCGCTCCTTAGTATTCACCTGCCGCGACTACATCAGCCAAAAAGTCCCCGCCGACTACACCTGGAACCGTGAATGGAGCCTCTGGGCCGCCCACGCTTGGGAGTTTTTCCACGCCACCGGCCCCACGGTTACCAGCGCTCGCCAAAGGCTAAACGACACCAAACAACAGCGCAACTGGACAGGCATTAACTGGACAGGCGAAAGCTCCACCCTCTCCGGCTCCGACGGCATCGCCTGGCCCCAACTCGGCGCTAAAAACCCAAATAAAACCAGCGCTAAAAGCCAAAAAGACGGCATAGAAAGCTTCTACACCGCGCTGAGCGCCGCCGTAGGCGAAGCCTTTATCGACCCCGATGAAGAACTCAGCATTCCAGAACTCGTAAAGCGCATCGTCACCCGCGAAGATGTCGCCAAAGCTATCGTCCAGACTCTCAAACAACGCAGCGGTAATGACCTGAGCAAAGAGGACGAAGCACAGCTTACGGCGATCGCCCATCAACTAAACCCTGAAACATTCAAAGATCTCAATCGCCTAAAGCGAAAGAATCCAAAAGCAGGAGAATCTGAAGAACAGCACTGGACAGGCTGGTTTCTAGGCGATGGTGACAAAGCCGGTGACCACATTCAATCGCTTGAACCGCACGAAATAACCGACTTTAGCGCTCAAATGCGCGAATGGGGTTTGGCAATGTACGAAGACAGGAATAACTATATGGCAGGCTCAGGCCGCATGATCTACGCGGGCGGCGATGACTTTATGGGCGTTTTGTATGAGCGCGATCGCCAAATCCCCGCTAACACCTGCTTCGACTGGATGAGCAAATTCAACAGAGATTTCTGGCAGGGCGATCGCATTCAATCTTCTGGAAAAGTCCCTCTTAAACATAAAGGAGGCGATCGCAAACCTATCACCGTCAGCGTTGGCTTTGTGTGGGCCGCGCCCAATGTCCCCCAGCGAGACGTACTGCAAAACTGTCGCGAAGCTGAGCAATCTGCTAAAGGAGGTGGGCGCGATCGCATTGCCTTTCGCATTCTCTTCAACGGCGGCAACTATCTAGAGTGGGTATGCCCCTGGTGGGTACTCGAAGCGGGCCACATCAACATCAGCCGCAACAGTTTAGGACTAGCCGAACCTCAGGCATGGACTCACCTATACAACGACATTGCCGCCCTAGAAAGCCGCCACGCCTTCGGCTCTCATCAAGACAGCCAAACAGAAGTCGCTCAAGCCCTCTTCCAGCTATACTTTGGCAGCAGCGCCGCACTAGATCCAAAGCACTGGTGGAACAGCAGTGAAGGCGAAACTCCCTTCAGCGGCCTCTTAGGCAACCCTAGCCGCTACACCATCACCGATCCTCAAGACCCCGAGTACCACACGCCGCTGAACGAAAACAGATTTGTCAAACAAGCCATCAACCGATGGGTGATCAATCTCGCCAAAGTCGGCTTCCATCTCACCCGAGGCAACTCTGAGCCGCCCTTCGACTACGCTCAGGGCTTGGTGATCGCTCTGTGAATTAGATACTTTACTTTGACGCAAGCCCCTTTAATCGCGCATCCCTCCAACACCAACAACTCCCGCTGGCTGAGCGTAGCCGAAGCCACAACCCAGCCAACCATCCCCTCCGTTCCCCCAATGCCCGACACCTTCACCCATCTCATCACCCTTACCCCACTGGGCTTGCTATACGGCAGCGCCGGTAAGTTTCTCTCTCCCGAGAACCTTGTAGGCCGCTCAGGCACCCACTTTCCGCCCAGCGCAACAACACTCTCAGGTATTTTCGCCGCCCACCTCAGCGAAAGCCAACCCTAGGCGCTTCGCGATCTCCTAGTCTCTGGCCCTTTTTGGAGCTGGCAGCACGACCCGCAAAACTTTTGTGTGCCCACCCCGCTCAACTGCCTGGCCGAACTTAAGCCCCAGCTCGACCCCGACCAAATTCCTGAAGCGACTTTTGCAGACCGCCTAACCTGGCACGCCGAGAGCGCCGATGGTGTTCACTGGCGCGACTCCAGCGAGCCAAACGGTCAGCCTCCCAAGAAAAGATTCAGCACAGGCACCTGGGTGAAAATTAGCGACTGGGAAACCCTCGCCAGCGGCAGCATCGACCGGGTAAAACAGGTGACCGCTTACGGAGAGCCCTGGCAGTTTGTGCCGCATCTGCATCCCTACCTCGCTAAAGACCAGCGTAAAGTGGATACGGATCGCGATCGCGGCAGTCTCTTTTTGGAAAACGGCGTCCAGCTCCATCCCGATATCTGCCTCACCTATTTAGCCAACCATCCCTTGCCCGACGGCTGGTATCGCTTTGGCGGCGAAGGTCATATGGTCGATCTCACGAGTCAGCCGCTTAGCTCGGAGAATAGCGATCGCATTAACAACGCCACACTCAAACGCAGCTTCGCTATCATCACGCCTGCCATCTGGGGCTCCAATCGCCTGTCTTCCCGCCAGCCCAAAGAACTCAAAAAGCGCGAGCCCGAACGTCACACTCTAGAGATAGTCGATAGCGATCTCTCCTATCAGTGGACTGTTGACGCCCTGCTCACCCAAAAGGCAGTGCCTACTCGCTATCGGTTAGGCGATCGCAAATCCCCCAAAGAGCCCCCCCAAGAGCCCCCAGAAGACCCTCCAGAAGAATCTCCAAAAAGCAGCACCGAAGTGTACTCCAAAAGCTATCCTAAACAACTCTCACGCGGCAGATACGCCGTTCCTGCGGGCAGCGTTTATGTGCTCAATCAGCCCTTTCCTAAAGAGCACCAGGCTTGGGCTCAGTGGCCTACCCACTGGTTCCCTCAAGAAGGCCCATCCCTCAAACGCTGGGGCTGCGGGCTGGCATTGCCGCTCGACAGCGCCGTCACATAACGCTCTCTTCAACTCATTCCCTTTTTTTACCCTTTCCCTAGCACTATGTACAAAAAAGCCTACGGCATCATCGAAACCCTGGCCCCCTTGCACGTCGGAGCCAGCGCCGGAGAAGAAACCGGCAACCTCAACCTCATTTTCCGTGACCAGTTCACCCAAACGGGCATCATTCCCGGTAGCTCCATCCGAGGCCGATTTCGGGCTGACATGCGCGGCGGCGACAGCGACGAGCAGTTTTGGTACGGCCATGAAGCTGTCGCAAATCAAACAGATGGCGGCACAACTGAAGCATACGTTAAGTTCGAATACGCCTCCATCGTTTGGATGCCCGTCTTCTGTCCCGGTCAGCCCGTTGTGTGGGTGAGCTGCCCCAGGCTGCTGAAGCGCTATCAGAAAATTCGATTTCCAAAGCCTGAAGAGCGACCAGCGGTTCCACTTCCCTACACTGCTGCCAAAAGTCTCATCGGTAAACCCATTGGCACTGGCAAGCCCGTTCTCTTCTTTAACTTAGGCTTTGTAGAAATACAGCATTCTGTCGAAGAAGAGACGCTTAAGCCCTGGATTCCGACCGGTTCAACCATCACGCCTAATAACATTGTTATCGTTGATGACAACGATATTGCGATGATTCATGATATGGCACTGTATCGTCAGAGCCGGGTGAAGCTAGCAGACACTCAGAAAAAAGTAGAAGGCGGTGCGTTCTTTAACGTGGAAGCCTTACCCGAAGGTACGGTTCTCATTTTCCCCATTGCGCTCAAAAAGTTGGGATGGCAACCGTTTGGCACACAGGAAGATTCGCAAGCGGCTGTCTCCACCGCAGAACTCTACTTCGGCGGCTTAGAATCTATCGGCTTCGGTCGCTGCAACGTTACCTTACAGGGAGAGTATGCCTAATGTCTCAAAAAAACGACAAGAAAAACAAGAACAAACCCAAAGCACCCATAGCGCCTTCTAGCCCTGCCGCTACTCAGGCTATAAAAAGTCCTCCTCACGCAAAAACCACAGCGCCTAGCTGGCAATCTTACGGCCTAGACCAAATGGCGCAAAGGCTAGTGCTAGATGCCTTAGAAGCCGATAGAGATAGCCTTAACCAAAGCTATAAAATGCGAATGGCCGTGTCCTATGGTCTAGAGCGTTTTTGGGGTGAGCATTTGCGTTTACTCAACAACAAGAAAAGCTCAGACGCCCAAAAATCGGACTACTGGAAAGCGACTTGGGATGAACTGGTGCGTGTGATGGACAAAGCGGGTGTCTCTATTCCTAATCATGCTGTTTCGGCGGGTGATACTACTGCCGTTCGCAAAATGTCAGAAGCGCTGTGGCAGCTTGAGCCCGAAGTTCAGAGAGTTTCTTTAGCGGTGCTCACCCAGCTCTGTGACTGCATTGTGTGGTGGACTCAGCGCTACAAAGGGGTGAAGTAATGAGCATTCCAGATGCAGCCAACAAAGTCCCGATGATGTATCGTGCGCAGGTTGAGGGGCGCAGCCAGCTTCAGCGACTTGTTCCTAAAGCTAACAAGCAGGATGCAACCCGCTGGGCAGAAGAGTGGATCGATAAAACCTACCCTGAAGCACCCCAGTTTTCAGAGCAGGTTTCTACTCGAACCTACACGCTCGCCTGGCGTTTTGTGACTAATGGCGGGCAGGACGATGGCATTATACGCCCGGTGATTGGTGCCAGAGGGTGGCCGTTTTATCCGGGTAGCAGTATGAAAGGATTGTTTCGTAAAGCTTGCAATGAGACTCAAGCGGTTAAATATTGCGGCGATGATAGCGATCAGTCTCCGGGCATTCTGCGCTTTCACGGCGGCTATCCCACCACCACAGCATGGACGGAAAATCTGGTTGATATTGTTCATCCTCAGCAGAATCGGCAGGTGAAAGAAGAAGGCAAATCGGCTGCTTTTATTCAGGTGTCATTGCATCAGCCTGAGCTGCAATTTGGTATTTCTAGTTCGGTGAGTGATGAGGAAACAGATTGGGAGACGGTTTGGCAGATTTGGGGGAAGGCGATCGCATCCGGCATCGGCTGTCGGGTCAGTGCTGGCTACGGTCAACCCGAAGGTGTCAAAGGCGATTCGCTCTATCACGTAGGGCTGCAAGGACAGGGACAGGCACCCAAACTGATCGATAACGATGAAGGCGAGTTTCGACCCAACGTGTTTCGTGCAGCCGTACGCGGCCATGCGCTGCGCATATTTGGCGGATTAACGACCGCTGACAATGCCGAGAAACTGGTAGAACAGCTTTTTGGAGGCATCAGTGGGGGAAGTGGCACGGTGGGCTTGCTCAGTATGGCTTTTGACACGACTAGCCTGGAGCTGGGTACTTACGGCAGTGGCCCCTACGAGCAGCCGACTTACAATGTTCAAGGTACGCTGCGCTGGCTACTGACTCAGCCGATTACCGAAGAAAAATGCAAGGCTTTGACATTGGTGATCGAATCTTTCACCCGTTTTGCAATGTTGTTTGGCGGCTTTGGCAAATCTTGGCGACGTGCGGATCACCGGCTGTTTTATCCCGACTACTATGCTCAAGGCCGCAAGCCGCTGATTGGCTGTCATTGGGAATGGTCAGACAATCGCGCTTTGGTTCGCGAGAATCGGGTGCGTCGGCTCTCTCAAGTGAGTGGTTTGATTGAGAGCGTTCGCAAGGCGGCAACCGATTGGATGGGGCTTCAGGAGATTGTCGTGCAGCCTAATCTGCGGGCTGACTGGCGAGAGGCTTGGCACCCTGGTACCGTGCAAGTGTGGGGCCGCTTGGCTGAAGATAGTGAGGACAGTGAGGCGATTCGCTGGCTGCATGGGCCTTATCAGCGGGCTGATAGGAGCTTACGCACGTCTGAGCAAACCATTAAGCAAACCAGCGTAACGGGGAGCCTGGGTAAAATTGGCAGGCTATGGCATCGGATGTATCCTTGGGTGAATGTGACACCAAATCCGGACGATCCAAAGCGACCTAACATTGTTCATACTCACAAATATTTTGAACTGTTGACGTTGTTTCCAGATGGTTCGGATGCGTCGGAAGACTTTTTGGATTTTTTGAGCGATCGCCAGGATGAATTTGAGAAGCTTTGGCCGCAGGGGTAGCTCAAGAACCCATCCCGACTACGGACTAATCCTCCCGAGAGAGGAACTTGCTTCGGGCCGTGGTACTAATATGGCTCTACATATACCTTTAGTTTCTAGTTAGGATCATTTAGTTTTGTCACTGCTAGGGTTGACGTGCATTGAGTGAGAAAGCGATCGCACACTCGTTCAAAAGGTCTTGGCTGCGTGGCAAAAGGTTTAGGTGGAGTGAGAAAGCGATCGCACGCCTGTTCAAAAGGTCTTGGCTGCGTGGCAAAAGGTTTGGGTGGGGTGAGGAAGCGATCGCACACTCGTTCAAAAGGTCTTGGATGCGCGGCAAAAGGTTTGGGTGGGGTGGGGAAGCGATCGCACACTCGTTCAAAAGGTCTTGGGTGCGTGGCAAAAGGTTTAGGTGGAGTGAGGAAGCGATCGCGCGCCTGTTCAAAAGGTTCATCGCTGCGAAGCTTTTGTTTAGAGAGTGCAACCAATGGTGTGAGTCTGTGAACAAAGGCGGCGTGAGGTTGGCGGAAAGCTGTGCGGCTGCGTTGGAATGGAGGACTTTTGAAAACAGTTGGTTTGGGTTAGTGTTGGTGCGATTGGGGGGATTGGAAATACCTATTTCCAACAGCGGCTACTATAATTCTTGTTATCCCACAGGCTTCTCCTTGTGAAACGAAATCCCATTGTCGAAATTCTCGCTGACCCCACCAAGTTCTTTTTGGCTAACTTTGTGCTGGGCACGCTGATTTTCACCATTGTCTCCGATGGTATCTCGGCGCTGTTTTGGAATGCGATAGATGCTCAAGCTAAGGCGCAGCCCTGGATGAGTGAGGCACTGTTTAAGGTAGGGGTAAGCGTTGGGCTGGTGCTGCTGGTGCTGAGCGTCATTTATTTCACTAATTTTACTCAGTGGGTTAGCACTCAGCTCACTTCGCTCGGGCTGCTGGCTGAGCCGGTCACTACGAACGTTACGCCTTTAAAGGCGACTTATCCTGGCCTGATTGTGATAATGAGTTCTAAGCCGATAGACTCTCCGGCTGAGGTTGCCATTCGCCACCACTTGCAAAGCAACCGTTTGAAATACTGTTGGATTATCTGTACGCGAGATTCTTGGGAACCGGCTCGGCAAATGGTTGATCGGCTGAAGCAAGAGGGGGCGGAGTCGGTGAGGTTTTACTATGGGAGTGACCCGATAGAAGATGTAGAACTGCGTGAGCGATCGCTGACGCTGCTAGTGCCTGATGAGCTGATTGACGACCCAAATCATATTCGCAACCTAGTAGAGGGCATTTATGCAGATGCTGACAGAAATGGGCTGAGTGAGGCGGATGTGATTGCTGACTATACGGGCGGCACTAAGGGGATGACGGCGGGGCTGTTGTTGGCCTGTACTAAGCCGGAGCGATCGCTGCAATACATCTCTCAGGTACACTATCCCCAAATTATGGCGGTGCAGATTGCCTACAAGCTGAAGCAGGGGTGACCTGTGAAGAGCAATGGCTGAGGATAATGTGGGGCTGGCCGCTCACCTCTCAGAGTCTTCTCTCTGCGAGGCTTTCATAGGGGGTCTCCTTACCGAACCTTCGAGTTCGGAATAGTTGAAAGCTCGCTCGGCTCAATAGGTAGTGCGATCACGATCAAGGGTGATCACACTACCCAACAATCCCACCGTTACATCTCCCAGCCGCTCTTCTAATCTTTGTAAAACTCTCTTTCTTCCGCCACCTCCCCCGCAAACCGCTCCCGCAAACTCCAAGGCAGCAACACCTCAATATGCGGTCGCCAAGCCCTCAGCCTTTGCCGCACATTTGGATCATCATGACGATACATCGCCTGATAGTAAGCATCCTGCTTACATCGCGCCGCCAGTACCGCCAGCATCCGCTGCTGCTCTTTACCCGTCAGCGATTGTTGCACGAGCGATCGCGCCCCCTCATAACTCACCCGCTCAAACGTACAGTGCCGCAAAGAATTGCGAATATAGCGCTCATCCCACTCCGCATCAAACCGCACCAATAGCCGCCGCACCGGCTGATAATAGTCAAACCCCCAGGCCGCCGACATCCGCAGCTCAATCTCTTCCGGCAAAGGCAGCTCACCCCGCCGATACCGCCCCCTCAGCGCCGCCGGCACAGCGCTATCCTGCCAGCTCAAAGCCGTCAGCCCCTGTATTCGATCCAGCCGGTAATTGCGCCAGTCAATCATCTCCGTATGCCCCGGCACCTGCCCCCACCCACACAGGTAAGGCCCCCGCCGATAGTAGTAAATGCAAACCGGATACACCACAACTTTGCACTGCTCCAGCCGCGAAGCACTCCAATAGTCTAGGCTCAGCGGCGGTATCGGCACCTGATGCCAGTGCGATCGCAGTGCATCCTGCCAGTCTCCTACCCGGTCATGCCCCGCCTGCGGCACCACATAATCGGTATGCACAAAAAAGCGCTGCTGCCCCTCAATCTGCTGCGAAAGATTAGCGGCAATTTCTGCCAGATCCGGCTGCATCAAAAAGGCCAGCTCACGGTTAACCCGCCCGGCAGGATACTCAGGCCAATCTGCCACTCGCCCATAACCCAACGGCTGCTGCCGAAGCCAGCCTAGCTCGCACAGCCGCTTCAAATCACTCGCCAGCGTTCGGCGCGTCACCGCAAAAGGACGGCACGTTTGTAACAGTTGTTCTACATCATCAGGCAATGCCCCTGCCCGTCGCAAGGCTAGCTGCCACTGGTCTGGCCACTGGTCTGGCCACTGGTCTGGCCCCTGATCTGGCCCCTGGTCTGGCCCCTGGTCTGGCCCCTGGTTTGCAAACAGCCAGGCCGCCAAAGACTTCTGACAGGGACAGTTCACATCATGCATCCCTGGTACTTGGTCGCCACCCGGATGAGACGCCGTGAAAAATGCCGACCGGCAATCTGCATAGGAGAACGTTTTGGGTAGCCTCAGCCGCTGTGCTGCCGCGCCCTTTTCCTTCTCCCCGTCACTTCCTTCCGCGCCATACAGCAAATAAAGCCACACCCATAGCCTCACAGCCTGAGGCAAATGCTGCTTCAGCGGCCCTCGAACCAACCACTGCAACAGCGGCACATCCGCCGGTTCAGACCAAATAGTATTTGCCATTGTTTTACCAAGCAGCCATTCCAACTACTATTTCTTAGCCTCTTACCAACCTGCCTGGAAGAGGTTACTTCCAGCGGGCGCTATTGTACAGTAAACCATTGGCTTTTCGCCAATATTTTTAACCGGGTCAACGTTATGGCTGCTATCGAACTGAGTGCGATCGCTCACCAAACCACCGAAGCGCTTCCCTACCAGCATTTACACATTCGCATTACAGCGCCCAACGGCATTATTGCCCCCGCTGATCTTAAAGGGCTCACCCTGCCCCCCGATATCATCTGGAGCCAAGGCGTCGTGATTGAAGGCAAAGCACCCACCTGGCTCTACGCCTATCTCGTCCATGCTTGCCACATTGCAGCCTGGGTAGCTACCTTCGATCCTCGCCTGGGCCAAAACGTCGCTCACGCAGGCGGTGGCGTTGTGGTCGCCACCCACTCTCAGCAAGTTGAGGTTGGCCAGGTTCTCTCCATTGAGCTACCCCATGAACTTTATGCAAACTGAAATATGCAAATTGAAGTAACCCGGCTCGGCCACGCTGCTAGCTCCCAGAAAACTACCCAGCAAGCCCCCGAGCAAGCCCCCAAGCAAGCCTCCAAGAAAACCACCCAGCAAGACTCAGGGCAACGCCAATATCAAACCCTGAGCATTACCCAAACGCTTCCCTGGCAGCCCATTCTTCCAGCGCAGCTAGCGACCCTTACCCTACCCAAAAGTCTCGACCTCAGCCGTGAAATCGTTCTTTATGGCAGCCTGCCAAACTGGCTATATGGCAGGCTTGTAGACCTGTGCCGTCCTGCACCCTGGGTGGGCTGCTACAACGGGCCCGCCGGTGGCATTGTCGTCATCCATAGTCGAGTATCCGCCCCCACCGTCGGCGACCTTATTCCCATCCAGCAAAACCAGTCTCCTTGTCCGGCCATTCTCATCGGCGGGCCACCCAACAGTGGCAAAAGCGTCTTTTCCAACGCACTGCGAATGGCCCTGATGAAAGCGCTGCCCGATCGCAAAACTTATCTTCATCGGGCAAGTTGGGATGGCGAAGGCAACTGGGCATACGAGGCCGACACGCCTATGGTAAAACAGTTCATTCAACACAATGAATTTCGCATCCATGAGAATGCAGAAACCGCCAAGCTGATTCCAAGTTACTACCGGCACCATGCCAAGGTTGTGGAAAACCTGAGGTTGTTAAGTGACTGCGTGCTGATAGACGTAGGCGGAATGCCCCAAACCGAAAAACAGCCATTGATCGAACAATGCACGCATTATATTATCATCAGCCGCCTACCAGAAAAGATCGAAAAATGGCATGAGTTCTGTGGGCAAAGGCTTCAGCCGCTTGCTGTTGTTCGCAGTGTTTTAGAGCCCGTGCAGACTATCCTACAGCAAGCTCCTTTTTTAGAAATGATTGCTGGCCCTTGGGTAAACCGTGCCTCTGCGAGTCTGCCAACGTGCGTTTTGGAAAGGTGTGCTGAGGTTTACGACCTGTGAAGATCAGGCGGTATAATGCCTGTGAGTTTGCTCCTAACTTTGAAACGGGTAATTATGTCAGATGCTGCCAGTCCTGAGACGGTGAAAGTTGCTCACATAGCCTTCCGCGATTTTTCCCAGGGGCTGGCCAGCGGAGAGTGGTCACCTTTTTTAGCGCATGTCAGTGAAGACTTTACCTTTTGGTTTCCGGCAGGGCCCTTCAAGGGACAAAAATACGGGAAAGGAGCGAGCCCGAGAGTTCTTTACAATGGTTTCAAAGGTCTTTCCAGCAGGGCTGTCCTTAACGGTAGATCGCGTTATGAGTCAGGAGAATACCGTGTTGTTTGAGGTGCGATCGCAAGGTACAATGCTCGGCCACCCTTATGAAAATCAGGCCGCTATATCTTTTGACATTAAAGGAGAGAAAGTTTGCGGCTATCGAGAGTATCTAGGCGTAATCTTCCAGATAGGAGACTAGCCAGTGGCCGAACGGCGGTATCGTAAGCTAGTGGCGCAGCGGCTGGGCTCTAGCTTTGCTGACTCCGTTGAAATTGAAACAGAAGACTTTCCTGTTCCTACCGCCGATCAGCTCCTAATTCATAATCGGTTCGCAGGTATCAATGCCGGGTTCGATACCCTGCTCTGTCGAGGAGAAGTTCCCTATGTGAATCTGGTTCCTCCTTTTGACTTGGGCGTTGAGGCCGTTGGCATCGTTGAGGCTGTAGGTTCAGCCGTTATAGGTTTTCAGGTGGGCGATGCGGTGGCGACTACCCAGCGAGGTCAGGGATATCGAGAATATCAGGTGATTGAGGCAAAGTTAGCGGTGAAGGTTCGCGCGGCTACCCCTGAGATCTTAACCCTGATGCCGACGGGTGTTTCTGCGCTGGTGGGGTTAGAACA
>PPFU01002458.1_pt1 | contig 18585 bp, 17 predicted proteins | sample 1535991 | NCBI WGS metagenome assembly PPFU01 (sample SAMN04901290, study PRJNA319586) | Hypolithon metagenome, whole genome shotgun sequencing project. | isolation source: Antarctic Hypolithon | place: Antarctica: Miers Valley | collected 2014
CTCTCTCTCTCTCTCTTGACTTTCGGTAATGCATTTGCTGCACTGCCCCCTTGCACGAGACAGAATGGAGACTGCACGCACTACTATACCTACGACCCTGAGTTGAACGCTACTTACGAGCACATTCAATGCGAAGGTCATGATGTCTACAACGTAGGTTCCGCCAACAGGGATCACAGAAACCTCTGCGACCACTGATGAGAACCTTACTCTTTCCCCTCTGCGCCGTGCTCGGTCTTGCCGCGTGCGGAGAGCAGAATCTCGTAGAACACCAGCCTCCAGCGTCTCTGGTGACCCAGGCTGATCTTCTGAAAAACTACCTGGGTGCGCCCGATGGCGAGACGCTTCCGTTCGCGGAGACGTTCTCGTTCGGGCCGCAGGAGCACAACTTTGCTTCCGAAGCTGAGGCAGAGGCGTATGCGACCGAGGCACGAGCTTTCGGCGCGCGTTACTTTGCCGCCGAAATCGAGGCGCGGCTGCTGGTACGCAACGCGGCTTCGGCTTCCGATGCGCTGACGGCACTGCAGCAGTTTGTAGAAGCGCCCGAAGATGAGCAAGCCGCCAAGGTACCGGCGTTCGTGCGCGAGCAAGCCGCAGCGTACGCCTGGCTTATTGAGCGCGATGCCGAGCAGGTTGAGCAACCCAGCGAGATTCAAGCGCTCACGTGGGCCGTCGATGCTATGCAGCGTAATCACAACGGTTCAGTGATCGAACTGGCTGCGGCACTCGATGACTTACGCGGCACGTGGCCGAGCGAGCGCCTGAGCGCGGCGGCGCAGACATTTGCAGCAGCCTATAAAGCGGGTGGTACCTGCGAAACGTGTCTTTCAAAGGCAGGGGCTGCCAACACAGGAATGAGCCCCATGCTGCCCAGGCATCTTGCAAAAGCCGAAGACGCGCTTACTCGTTTGCAGCGCTTCTGAGCCTTCAACTCAGGTTCTCTGTCCGGCACCCGGTTTCCTTCTGGAGGCCGGGTGTCGTTTCTTTTGGATCTACTCCAACGCGCCCCATGATCACCCCCAAGAAATCCCTCGGCCAGAACTTCCTGCGCGATCCGAACACGATCCGCAAGATCGCCGACGCGGTGCAGGCCCCGCCGGGTGCGCCTGTCGTGGAGATCGGGCCGGGCATGGGCGCGATGACGGCCGAACTGCTCAGACGCCACCCGCACCTCGTCGCGCTCGAAGTAGACGAGCGGGCCGTTGCCCACCTCAACAAAACGCTGCCCGGTCTCGACGTGCGGCACCGCGACGTGCTCGACGCCGACTGGGCCGCGCTGGCGGCTGAGCTGGGCGGGCCGCTCTACGTCGCGGGCAACCTGCCCTACTACATCACCTCGCCCATCCTGTTTAGCCTCGTGGACGCCCGGACGCACGTGCGCGAGGCCGTCGTGATGATGCAGCTCGAGGTAGCCGAGCGGCTCGTGGCGCTGCCGCGCACCAAGGCGTACGGCATCCTGAGCGTCGTCTTCCAGCGCTACGCCGATATCAAGCTGCTTTTCCGCGTGCCGCCGACGGTCTTTTTCCCCCGCCCCGACGTGACGAGCGCCGTGGTGCGGCTCGCCTTCCGCCCCGACGCGCCGCCGCCTTCTGCCGAGGAGGACTTTTTCCGGCAGGTGGTGCGGGCCGCCTTCAACCAGCGCCGCAAAACACTCCACAACAGCCTCTCGCAGTGGACGCGCGCCGGCGGCATCGTGCTGCCGGAAGATTGGGCGAAGCGCCGTGCCGAAGAACTGACGCCGGAGACCTTCTGGGCGCTGACCGAGTATCTTGCCGCTGCCCGCTGAGCACGCTGCGCAGCCGGGCACGCCTTCCGCCCCGGCTATTTTCACCGCCCCCTTGCCGTCCCGATGCCTATGATCGACGTGCAGGAAGACCTGCGAGACGACGCCCGCCCCGGTAGCGTGCTCCCCGTCAACAATGAGCTTGTCGAGCGCGTGGAAACGCTGCTCGAACGGGAGGATCGCACCGCCCTCGAAGCCCTCCTGAACGACTACTACCCCGCCGACATTGCGCGTCTGCTGGGGATGCTCACGACCGACGAGGCGCGTCGCATCTTCGCCCACCTGCCCGACGACGAGGCCGCCGAGGTGCTGACCGAACTGGACAGCTCCGACCGCGAAAAGCTGCTCGAAACCGCCGATCCGGCGCGCCTCGCCGAGATCCTCGACCAGCTCGATACCGACGACGCCGCCGACGTGCTCAGCGACCTGAGTGAGGCGATGGCCCTCGACGTGCTCCCGCGCCTCGAAGACGCCGAAGAGGTGCGCGGCCTGCTCACGTATGCCAGCGACACCGCCGGTGGCCTCATGGCTACCGAGGTCGTAGCCGTGCCCGAGCACGCCACGGTCGCGCAAGCTACCGAAGAAGTGCGCCGCCAGGCCGAGCACGTGGACGAGGTGTACGTCGTGTTTGTGACCGACGACGACGACCGGCTCGTCGGGCTCGTCTCGCTCAAGCGGCTGCTGCTATCGCCCGGCAGCACGTTTATCTCGTCTATCATGGAAACGGACTTTCTGACCGTGGACGTGGACGAGGACCAGGAAGACGTGGCCCGCATCATGGAGCGCTACGACTTGGTGTCGCTGCCGGTCGTGGACCACGAGGGGCGGCTCGCGGGCCGCATCACGATCGACGACGTGGTAGACGTGCTCCGCGAAGAAGCCGACGAAGACCTTCAGGTGATCTCGGGCTCGTCAGGCGACGAAGAGCTCAACGACACTGTTTTCGACATCACGCGGGGGCGGCTGCCGTGGCTGGCCGTGGGCCTGCTCGGCACGCTGCTGTCGGCGAGCGTCGTAAAGCAGTTCGAGGGTGTGCTCGAACAGGTGGTGGTGCTGGCTTTTTTCATCCCCATCATGACCGCCATGGCGGGCAACGCGGCCATCCAGAGCGCCGCTATCACCGTGCAGGGGCTTTCCTCGGGCCGCCTGCTCACGAGCGACGCGTTCCGGCGCATTTTCAAGGAGATGGCGGTGGCCCTGCTCAACGGCGCGTGCCTGTCGGTACTGCTGTGCCTGGTGGTGTGGAGCCTCGGGCTGGGCGGCGAACACACGCTGCGGCTCGCGCTGGTCTCCTCGCTGTCCCTGTTCATCGTGATCGTGCTGGCTACCACCAACGGCGCGCTCATCCCCGTGGTGCTGAGCCGGCTCGGCATCGACCCGGCGGTGTCGATGGGGCCGTTCGTCACGACGGCCAACGACATTCTCGGCCTGTCGATCTATTTCCTGATCACGACGGCGCTATACCTGTAGAAAAGCCGACGGGCAGCGCAAAGCGCGCTTATTCGCCGGCAGTGGCCGCGTCCAGTTCTTCCATGAAACGCTCGATGCGGCGGCCGTTGACGCCGAAATCGAAGTTGCCCACGCGGCTGGCGCTGCGCAGGTGCAGGACGGATCCCATACCTGACGGCTCAACCTGGAGCGTGAAATCGTCTTTGAAAAACACCACCCGGAAAACGGCGTCCACGCGCCGCGCCTCGGCGCTGGCGGTGACCTTGACGGGGTTCATGCTTGCCAGGGCTTCCTGCGCCGCGGCGAAGAGGGCGTCGGCGTCGAGTTCGAACGCGGTGCTCGTGCGCGCGCAGCTGCCTGCGTTCGGGCAGGGCGCAAGCGGGTTGGCATCGATCATGGCGCTGAGGTGGTTTCGACCGGTGTGCCTTCGAGGCCCTGCAGGTCGTTGTACTTCGACGGGCACTTGACGAGGATATGCTGCGCCTCGAACGTGCGTGCGTCTACGGCATACCCTTCTATCACCACTTGGTCGGCATCCTCGAAGTTGGGCGGCTTGGGCGCGTTGTAGCGCACGGTGCGCCGCTGTCCGTTCTCGTCCTCCATCACAAACTGAAAAAGGTTGGCATCGCGGTCGTACGTAAACGGGACGTCTTCTACCCACATGCCCACCACGTGCGCGTTGGCCCCGCTGCGCTCGGCCTCTTCAAAATCCATGTACCCGCCTACCTGCGCGCCGAAGCTGCGGAAAAGCAGAAACCCGAAAAGCGCCAGCAGCACGACGCCGGCAATGGTTTTGGTATTCATAAGGGTATAGAAAACGGTGCGTTAGGCAGCCTACAAACGAAGGGTGTCCGGTGTGGGTTCAACCTGCGCTTCGAGCCGGGCGATTTTGCGGTCGGTGCGGAAAAGGTAGAATACGATACCCAGCCAGATGATAAGTACCACGCCCAGCACGACGTAGAGCTTGTCCTGCTGGAGCATGAAGCGTTCTGTGCCCACCGGCAGCGCCTCTGGCGTGTCGTAGGCGATAGTGGGCACAGACGTGACCGCCTCGGTGGTGTCCTGCGGGAAGGGATAGATCGTCATAAAGCGAGCGGGTCGGGGTGGAGGCGGCGCTGCACCCAGGCCAGCCGCACGCGCTGCGTGTAGAGCAGCCAGAACAGGCCTATAAAGCACAGGAAAGACGGGTAGAGCACGGCCCGCATAAGGGGGTGCGTGATCTCAGAAAAGGCAGGGTTGCCCTCGGCCCCGGGATGCAGGCTCGCCATCTGGCGGGGCAGCACATAGAGCAGGAACGGGACGGTAGTGACGGCGAACAGGTTGTACGCTGCGGCGATGCGCGCGCGGCGCGTTTCGTCGTCAAAGGCCGAGCGGAGCACGAAGTAGGCGGCGTAGATGAGCATCTGGACGGCCGCCATGGCCTGCTTGGGATCGTTGTTCCACCACTTGCCCGTGCCCTGGTACCACGTGAAGCGCGCCCACATCATGCCCGTGAGCAGGCCGAGCACGCCGAATAAGAGGCCCACGCGGGCCGCCTCGACAGAGCGCACGTCGGCAAGCGGGTCGCGGGTGCGCAGGTACTTGAACGCCCAGAAAGCCGACACCCCCATGGCGGCCATGAGCGTAAACCACATCGGAACGTGGAAAAAGAGGTTCCGGTGTGTCTGCCCGAGGATGTTGTCCACGCGTGGAAACGGCAGCAGGAATCCGCCGAGTATCACGTACGTCATCCCGACGACGATGAGCGCGCGCCGCCAGACGTACCCGCGAGGACGTGCAGAAGAGAGCATGCTATCAGGGGGATAGAGGGGAGAAAACGGCGGCCGACATTTAATCGTACCACACGTAATCGAACAGGAGCACCGAGGCGGCGACAAGTGCCAGCGGATACGTGGTGAGCGTCACGAGCCCATCGGTGGTGCCGCTCCAGCCCAGCCCGCCTTCGAGCGCGTGGCGTGTCAGGCGTACGCCCGAGAGCAGCAGGGGCACCAGCAGGGGAAACAGCAGCACGGGCAGCAGCGCCCCGCTGTGCGAAGCGCGGGCGATGAGGGCGGCCAGCAGCGTCGTTGCCGCGGCCAGCCCGAGCGCGCCCAGCGTCAGCACCAGCACGAACAGCCCTATCCATTCTACCTGCACCCCCAGCACTATCACGTACGCAACGCAGGCCACCCCGCCCAGCACCAGCACCAGCGCGGCGTTGAACAGCAGCTTGCCCACATACACGCCCAGCGGCGCGGCGTTGAGGCGGAGAAAAAGCAGCGTGCCGCGCTCTTCTTCCTGCACGAATGCGCGCCCGAGCCCGAGCGCGGCGGCGAACAAGAGCACCACCCACAGCAGCGCTGCTTGCACCGAAGGCACCACAGGCTGCGTGCCAAGCGCGAACCACACCAGCAACACCGTTGCCAGCGCAAACACCAGCATCGTGTTGAAAGCCAGCCGGCTTCGCCACTCCAGCCTGAGGTCTTTTTCCAGAACGGCCCACGCGCTGCGCCACCACGTCATGGTCGGTGCTATTGCTTGGATTGTTGACACAGAAGGGGCGCGCAGCCCCGTAGAGTTGCGCGAACTTACGCCACGCACCTTTCCCGGCTCCGCTATGCTCCGTGAACAAACCACGCCTTCCGACCGCCGCCACGGCGTTTTGCTCGGCCTCGCCATCGGCGACGCGCTCGGCATGCCCGTGGACGGCCTCAGCCACCAGAACGTGCGGATGTACTACAAAGGCATCAAGGCCTACCGCGACGACGAGCACCGCGGCGGCGCGGCGGGCACGGGCACGCGCCATACCGCAGCGCTGCTGGACCTTGCTACTAACACGACCCTCGCCGATGTGGAAACCACCGACGCCACCGCAATTGTGCTGGGAGGCGTAGCCGGTGCATATCCCCATGTGCGGCTGCCCTCGCCCACCCGCAGCCCGGCGCACGTAGCGGCAAGTGCACAGGCATGGAGCGTGGCGTATCTGCTGGCCGAGACGTCTCAAACATTCCAGGTTGAGGTTTTCTGGACAGCCCTTGTTGCACATGTTGCCGCACTCGAAAAAGGGGAGGCGGGTGCCCCCTCCAGCCTCGCCTCCCCCCTTAGCACCCGCCTTGACAGGCTGACTGATTCCCGCGACGCGTTCCCGCTGGATCTCTACGACGACTGCCACGGCGGCATGGACGCTGAAACCGGTGGATCTGAGCGGGCCTGGCTTTTTGCCACCGCCATGTTTGCCCGAAATCCCATACTCATCGAGGCGACGCTGCTCTCGGCCATCAACGCAGGGGGCGAGGCGGCCACGGCGGGCGCGCTCGTGGGCAGCTTGATGGGCGCACTCCACGGCGCAGAAGCGTTTCCCGCCGAGTGGCACAGTGGACTTTCCGCCTACCGCGAGATCCATGCGGTCGCAGCGCGCCTCAGCCGGTAAAAGGCGTGGGCGGATCGAATTCGCCGATAAAGCCGATCTCGGGGTGCAGCCGGTGGCCGGTTTCTTTCTCCACCACGTCCTGCACATGCTCGATGAGGCCCTGCACGTCTGCCGCCGTCGCGCCGCCGCGGTTGATCATGATGTTGGCGTGACGCGTCGTAATTTCAGCGCCGCCGAGCCGCGTGCCTTTTAGTCCGCACCCATCGATAAGGCGGCCCGCGCCTACGTCCTCGATCTTTTTGAAGATCGAACCCGCGCTCGGCTCCGACTCCAGCGGCGGGTGGCGCTCGCGCCGCCAAGCCAGGTTGGCCTCCATCACCGCGTGCATCCGCGCCCGGTCGCCGTGGGCCAGCTGAAACGTCGCCCCCAGCACCACATCGGGCCGGTCGTGCAGCACCGAGTAGTCGTAGCCAAAGTTGAAATACTCGACTCCGACGGTTTTGCGCTCGTTCTCGGCGGTGAGCAGATCGGCGCTCAGCACGACCTCCTCTATAAACATCGTACGCGACCGCTCGGGTGGCGGCGAGAGAAAGTGGAGGTTCTGCCAGAGCGCCCCGCCCACCGTCGAGGGAATGCCCACGTAGTGCTCCAGCCCCGACAGCCCGGCGTCTACAGCGCTGTTGATCACATCGGGATACACTACCGCCCCGCTCTCGGCGTAGAGCGTCATCGCCTGCTCGTCAATGCGTACGTGCCGGGCGGTGTTGCGGATCACGAGGCCGCGAAAGCCGCGGTCGCCAATGAGGATGTTGGCGCCGAGGCCGAGCAGGAAAAAGGGCACCTCGTGCGCGCGCGCCAGCCGCAGCGCGCGCGCCAGTTCATCAGCCGACCGCGCCTCGAAAAAGTAGTCGGCAGGCCCACCAATCTTGAACGTGGTAAAAGGGGCCAGCGGCACATCACGCTCCAGGCGGCCCTGGAAGGCATCTTCGAGCGTGCGGACGAGAACAACAGAATCCATGTGTAAAACAGCAAAGAGGGCTCGCGGTACGCCCGAGGCACAGGCGAGTGCCCGACAGTCTGTTCGGACCGGCTCTGCTACCGTTGAGGGTGTCCCTCTGACGGTTCGGGTGTGGAATTGGCGAAGACTCAGGTTCTTAAGTTATTTTATTATAATTGCTTAATCGTCAGGTTATTTTAACATAATCGCTTAAGCATAGCGAAGAACGCGTATTGCCCCCCACCCCTGGGCGCTGCGCGTGAGTCCAGCGGAACTGTCCGCTACCCATCCACATCCATACATCTTTCCAACGTGTTATGAGAGATCCTCTCCGCAACATGCTGTTGGGCCTGCTTTTGCTGCTTGCCCCTGGCCTTGTCTCTGCTCAGGTAGGGACGGTCGAGGGCGTAGTGACCGAGGCCGGCACCGGCATCACCGTTCCAGGCGTCAACGTGACGCTTCAGGGCACCAACCTCGGTACCGCTACCGACGTTGACGGCCGTTATTCGTTTTCCGCACCCGTCGGGTCGTACACGCTCGTCGTCAGCGCTATCGGGTACAAACAGGTTACCCAGCCGGTGACGATCACCGAGAGCGGCACCACCACGGCCAACGTTACCATCGAGCAGGACATCCTGGGCCTCGACGACGTGGTGGTGACAGGCTACTCGACCACGCAGCGGCGCATCTCGTCTGCCTCGATTTCGAGCATCAGCGGGGCGGAGATCCGCGACACACCACCCTCCTCGCCGGACGCCCTGTTGCAGGGCCGCGTGGCCGGTGTGACCGTCCTCCGCTCGTCGGGCACGCCCGGCGGTGGCGTATCGGTGCGCGTGCGTGGTGCTACCTCTATCTCGGGCTCCAACCAGCCGCTCTACGTCATCGACGGCGTGCCCGTCTCGTCGGACAGCTACTCGAGCATCGGCGCCGGTAACCAGGGCCTCAACGCCCTCTCGACCATCGACCAGTCTGACATCGCCTCTATCGAGGTGCTCAAAGACGCGGCTGCGACGGCTATCTACGGCACGCGCGCGGCCAACGGCGTCGTGCTCATCACCACGCGGCGCGGCGCGGCAGGCTCTACCGAGATCGAGTTCGAGTCGAGCCTCGGCTCCAGCTACTACGGCATCGAATACGACGGCCTGACTGGGCCAGAGTACATCGCGGCCCGCAACGAGGGCGTCGTCAACCAGTTTGGCCCGACCCGCTTCGGCACGCAGTTCTTCGGCAACCCGGACACGATGCAGACCACCGACTTCTGGGACGCCATTACCCGCACGGGCATCGTGCAAAACTACCGCATGGCCATCTCGGGCGGCACGCAGCGCACGCGCTACCGCGTCTCGGGCGGCTACTCGGATGAGGAGGGTGCCATTATCAACTCGGGCTTCCAGCGCCTCAACGGGCTCGTCAACGTAGACCACCGCTGGGCAGACAAAGGGACGCTTTTCGCCAAGGCCTCCTACAACCGCTCAATCGCGCAGCGCATCGGTAACGACAACTACATCTACGGCGTGCTGACCAACGCGCTGCTGGGTGCTCCGCACCGGCCTATTTACCTCGATGACGAGCAGACGGTGTATAACCCTGCCGCCGGTCCGTTCTCGAACGCGGTAGCCGAGGCCAACAAGGACTTCAACGCCGTCGATACCAAGTTTCTCGGTAACATCGGCGTGGGCTACGAATTCCTGCCCGGCCTGACGGGTCGGCTCGAAGCCGGTCTCGACCGCTTCGACCTCGACGAGCAGCGCTTCTCGCCGAGCTTTACCAGCCAGGGCTCGCCCGATGGTGCTGTTCTCCAGTCTATCAACCTGTACCAGAACTGGATTCTCACGAGCACGCTGAGCTACCGCAACCTTTTCAAAGGCGTGCACAACCTGTCCGTGCTCGGCGGCACCTCGTGGGAGCGCAACGAGATCGAGTTCAACACGCTCTCGGGCAACTCTTTCGTGTCGGACGACATCTACGCCATCGCCATCGCGGCGACCAAAGATGCCTCGTCGAGCGCGACCGAAAGTGGCTTGCAGTCGTACTTCGGCACGACGGAGTACGCGTACAACAACAAGTACCTGGCCTCAGCTACGGTGCGCGTGGACCGCTCGTCGCGCTTCGGCGCCGACAAGCAGACGGCCTTTTTCCCGGCTGTGTCGCTGGGTTGGAACGCGCAGCAGGAGCCTTTCCTGCAGAGCGTCTCGTGGGTCGACCTCGTCAAGATCCGCGGCTCGATCGGCAAGTCTGGCCAGCAGGAGATCGGTAACTTTGCCAGCCGCTCGCTCTGGGGCTCGGGCACCAACTACAACGGCGTCCCGGGCATCGCGCCCTCGCAGCTCGGCAACCCCGAATTGACGTGGGAGGAGACAACGCAGATGAGTGCAGGCATCGACTTCGGCTTTTTTGCCGGCAAGCTCGGCGGCACCGTCGAAGCGTACCGCAAAGACACCGACGCCCTGCTGCGCACGCAGCCTCTTCCGTGGACGACGGGCTACAGCGGCCGCAACGCCAACCTCGGCGAGATCCGCAACGAGGGCCTCGAATTCCAGCTCAACACGCGTAACATCGAGACGCGCAACTTCAGCTGGCGCTCGAGCATCAACCTCTCGACCAACCGCAACACGGTTATCAAGCTTGTTGACGGAGACGGCGACGGTGAGGGCGATCCGGTGGATGTCGGATTCGGACAGCGCCTGGCAGAAGGCCAGCCTTTGGGCGTGTTCTATGGCTGGAAAACGGCTGGGCTGTTCCAGAACGCAAGCGAGATCTGCATGACGCAGACGGGCGAGGCTGCCGCGGCACGCAATGCGCGCTGTGCCGCCGCCGGGCTCGCGTACCAGACAGCCGGCACCGCCCTGGGCGACCGCCGTTTCCAGGACATCAACGGTGATGGCGTCATCAACGCGGATGACCGTGACTACCTCGGTGATCCCAATCCGGACTTTTTCGGTGGCCTCACCAACACGGTTCGCCTGTTCGGCGTGGAAGTGAGCGCGTTCCTGCAGTTCTCGCAGGGCAACGGCGTATACAACGCGTCTGCGCAGTTCAACCAGCAGATCGGCCAGACCTTCGGTACGTCGGAGTTCGTAAACAACCGCTGGACGCCGGAGAACACCAACACGAACATCCCGCGCGCTACCAACAGCGATCCGAACGACAACGACCGCGACTCCGACTACTTTGTCGAGGACGGCTCGTACGTCCGCCTGAAGACGCTCTCGGTGTCGTACGGCGTCCCCGCGAGTCTGACGCAGAATGTGGGCGTGCGCAACCTGCGCCTCTTCTTTATCGGTGAGAATCTGTGGACGTCCACGAAGTACAGCGGCCTCGACCCGGAAGTGAGCACCTTCGATCGCTCGAACACCTCGTTTGGCACAGACTTCTTCACGTACCCACAGGCTACCCGCTTCACCATTGGTGCCCGCGTGACGCTCTAAGCCACGCGCTATCCACCATAACATCCCTATAGATAACATGAAGCGATATACCTTCTTTTTCGCGCTGCTACTGGTGCTAACGCTCCCGGCATGCGACGTGCTCGACGTAGCGCCTAACCAGTCGCTACCGACCGAGTCCGTTTTCACCAGCGGCAACAACGTGCGTGCAGCCCTTACAGGCGCTTACAACAGCCTGCAAGGATTCCACGACGACTACACCATCATGGCTGACCTGGCGTCGGATAACGCCGCCCACACCGGGTCTTTCCCTTCCTGGCAGGAGGTGGACAACTACAACCTCGTCACTAACAATGCCGAGGCGAGTGGCCAGTGGGCAGGCTCGTACAGCCTTATCAACATCGCCAACAACATTATCGTAAACGGCCCTACGGTAGAACTCGCCGGAGACTTTACTCAGGCCAACCTCGATAATGTAGTGGCGCAGGCCAAGGTGCTGCGCGCGTATGCGTACCACAACCTGGTGCGCTGGTTTGGCGGCGTGCCCATCCTGGTGATGCCGTCGGAAAGCGGTCAGGCCGAAACGTACCCGGCCCGTAGCTCGGTAGACGAGGTCTACGCGCAGATCATCACAGACCTGCAGGAGGCCGAAGCCACCCTCGGAACGAGCAACGCGCCTGCTCCCCTTATCGACGGCTGGGTAGCCAAGGGGCTTCTTGCCCGGGTGTACCTATACCGCCAGCAGTGGCAGCAGGCCGCCGACAAGGCGCAGGAAGTCATCAACGGGCCGTTCCAGCTGGGCACGCTTTCCGCGCAGTACGACGCGGCAGGCGGCACAGGCTCTATCTGGGAACTGGCTTACAGCGAGCAGGACCAGAACGCCATGGCCTTTTTTGCCTTCCCGAGCAATGCCGGTGGTCGCTATGAGTACGCGCCCACAGCCGACATCCTCGCGGCGTTTGATTCTTCCGATGCGCGGCTGCCGTACAACATTGCCATGGCGGGTACAAACCGCGTGATCGTGAAGTACGACGACCCCATCAACGGAACGGACTCGCACTACGCCCTGCGTCTGGCAGAGGTGATGCTGACACGGGCCGAGGCGCTGATCCAGTTGGGTGGTGCCGCCAACCTCACGGAAGCGGCGAACCTGATCGACCAGATCCGGACGCGCGCCGGGCTCACCGGCACGACGGCGACCACGCAGGCAGGCCTGCTCGACGCGGTTCTGGCCGAGCGGCGCCTGGAACTGGCCTTTGAAGGGCACCGCTGGCACGATCTCGTCCGCACGGGGCGCGCCGTGGGCACGCTCAGCATCCCAGATGCGAGCAAAACGCTCTGGCCTATCCCACAGCGCGATATTGACCTCAACAAAAACCTGACGCAGAACCCAAGTTACTGATCAGGAAAAAGGCATCATGCCAGGGCCGCTCTGCCATCGGGTAGGGCGGCCTTTTTTTTGCCACCTGCCTTTGTAATATCAAATCCGGCTATGGTGTTCGTGATTGTCACCCCCGAGAAGGCGGGGGCCAGCTGCTCTCGTAGGCAGCATCGGCTTTGTCAAAGCTTCAGAGACCCCACGCCGAACGGCACATCCGTATAGCGGAACCGGCTGCTCGATGCCCGCCTGCGCAGGCATGACGGAGGGGAAATCATAGCAGCAGTGCGTAACCAGATTTGGTGTCACCCCTCTGGAGAGCACTTCTGGACGCGTGCGTATCATAGATTTTCGCACCCGTAGACTGCTGCCTGTATCTTCACCCTGTAGTTTTACCGGGCTTCTGCCTCTCGTCTGCGCTTCACGATATCTGCTGCCATGAATCTCGCTCTGCTTTCAACCGTCGTGGTCGTGCTCGTTGTGGTTACCTGCTTGCTGGGTGCCATCGTGTACATCCTCTACACGCTCCGCGAGCACCAGACGATGCGACATGCTGTGGGTACCTCGGCATGGGACAACGGCGACCGTCCTTATGCGCCCGTTTACCAGTCTGGATTGGCGCAGCCGCCCGTGGCTGTGCCCACTACTGCTCCGTGCGCTGCTTCCGATACTGCCGCTGTAGAGCATCGGGCTAAAGCCGTCGTCGATCACGACCCCGCTCCTGTAGCAGCGGCGCAGCCAGCAGTAGCGCCTGTTGATAAAACCCTCGATGCGCCCGCACCCGCTCCCTCTATGCAAACACTTCCCGACGAAGCACCCGATGTTCATGCAGGCTCTGACGGCAGCGATACCGCGCTTCCGGTGTTTGCCCAGCTTTCTCAGGCCGCAGCGGCCACGCCGCCGGGCACCGTTTTCTACGAGTATACCCAGGAGGGCTTTGTCCCTGTGAATCCGTATCGTCCAGAACCGAATCCGCCCGCACCGCCAGACGATAACACCACCCTGCACGAAGTTGCGCTGCCGGCAGCAGATCAGGAGACGCCGCTTGAAGTTTCGCCTCCCGAAGACGAGCGTGGCGCTGTAGAAGAAGAGGGCTTTGTCTGGCTCTAACAGGTTGCGGGCGCTGTTGCGGTGATGCTCAGCGGTAGCGCTTTGACTTGCTAAACGTCTGCACGAGGTCGTCTGAGCCGAAAGGCCCGTGGCGGTACAGAAACGGTTCGCCGTGCGCCGCGCCGATGCGGTATCCATACGTGCGCGCCTGGGCCTCTACCCACTTGAAAAAGCCCGGGTTAGAGATAAACGTATCGGCCTCTCCTTCGCCGGGCTGGTAGTCCGGGTTGTAGAACTGCGAGCGAAACGCCTGAAGCGCAGCTACGCGCTCTTCCCACACGTCGGACACGTCCATCACCACAGTAGGCTCAAACGGAATAGACTGCATGTAGTGCAGCACGTGCGAGGGCCGGTGCGGCTCCTGCACACTGCCGTCGTCCTCATGTGTCTCCACCTTGCGCAGGCCGGCGTAATACAGTGCGTTCGCGCCCAGATGCGCCGCCGCGCCGTGATCCGGGTGCCGGCACTCGGGCGCGTTGAGCAGCACGATCTCGGGGCGGTACCGGCGCACGGCCTGTATCACGGCTAGCTGGTTGGCCTTCGTGTTGGCGATATCGCCGTCGGGCATGCCCAGGTTTTCCCGCGCCACAAGCCCGATAATGGCGGCGGCAGCACGCGACTCTTCTATCCGCCCCTCGGGCGTGCCCCGGCTTCCGAGGTCGCCCCGGGTGAAATCCACGATGGCCACTTTGTACCCCTGCCGCGCCAGCTTGCACACCGTCCCGCCCGCGCACAACTCTACATCGTCGGGGTGTGCAGCGAGGGCGAGCACATTAACAGGGCCGGGAGTGCCAAATATCAGCGTGTCAGGAGAAATAGACATCCAGCAGTGGGGGTATAGCATGAGACAAAGGTATGTGCTAAAAATAGGCTTAACTGCCTATACCACGGGCAATTCAGCCGTACTACATTTGCGGCGTTCTTCAACCCTCCTCTTTTACCATGAAACACATTTCCACCCTCGTCCTCCTCATTCTCCTCGCAGCACCTGCCGCTTTCGGGCAAGGAAAAGGCTTTAGCCTTGGCGTTGGCTTGCAGCGCACAGGCAGCACCATCGACTTTGAAGAATTTGGAGGAGAGCAATCAGAGGCCGGCTTCGGACTCGGCATTACTGCTGCTTACGGCTTTAGTAACCTCATCTCTGTGTTCCTGACGCTCGATGGATCGGACCTCGATGGCGCATCGCTCGGCCATGCTGACCTCGGGGCGCGCTTCCACTTCCGCGCGCAGGAGCAGCTTTTCCCTTATGCGCAGGTCGCCTTATCCGGCGTCTCGATCACGGATGAGGAAGACGACGAGGAAATCAAGTTCTCTGGCGGCGGCCTTACCATCGGCGGTGGCGTCCACTACTTTTTCAATCCCAAGCTTGCACTTGACGTGAACCTCGCCTTTACGGGTGGCCAGTTTACGACGATCGAGGTTGATGGTGATGAGATAGATGGTCTCGATGAAGTTGACATGACCACCTACCGCGTGCGGGCCGGAATCATGTACTTTTTCAACCGCCGGTAAGCGGTATTACGGATACGCAAAAGGGGCCTGTTGCAACGCGCAGCAGGCCCCTTTTTTCATGTAGCCAAGTGATGCTCAGCTTGCCACCAGGTTCACGATGCGCCCCGGCACGTACACCTCTTTGCGCAGCGTAGTGCCTTCGAGAAAGCGCTGCACGTTTTCCTGCGCTTTGGCCTCGGCCAGTACCTGCTCGCGCGGCGCGTCGGGTGCCACATCGATGCTCGCACGCACCTTGCCGTTTACCTGCACCGCAATCGTGACTACGTCCAGCCGGAGATGCTCCGGGTCGGCCTCGGGCCACGCTGCATAGGCGATAGACGTATCGTGCCCCAGCTTCTGCCAGAGTTCCTCGGCCACGTGCGGCGCGAATGGCGAAAGCAGGAGCACGAAAGACCGAGCAGTTTCGTGCGGTACATGCTCCCACCGATTCGCGGCGTTTACAAACTCCATCATGGCTGCAATTGCCGTGTTGAAACGCAACCCTTCAACGTCATCCGTCACTTTCTGGATGAGATAGTGAATAGCGCGCAGCTGGTCCTTATTCGGCTCTTCATGTGCAGTTGTGGCCTTCCCGGTTTCTTCCTCCACCAGAAGACGCCAGGCGCGGTTGAGAAAGCGGTGCACGCCCTCTACGCCCCGGGTGCTCCAGGGCTTTGTCTGCTCCAATGGCCCCATAAACATCTCGTAGAGCCGCATAGAGTCGGCTCCGTACGCGTCCACGATCTCGTCCGGGTTGACGACATTGCCGCGGCTTTTCGACATCTTATGCGCGCGTGCTACCACCCGTGCTCCCGGCTGACCTTTCACCACGAAATAGTCGCCTTCCTTTTCAACCTCTGCATCGCTCAACCGCACCTGACGCACTTCCACCTTACCAGGAGCATAGTACACGGTACCAGCTGCTTCCTGTCTTTCTTCTATCCTGTCGGCAGGGATGTAGGTGCCATTTTCTGTTTGATACGCTGTGTATTCGTACTCTCCGAGGATCATCCCCTGGTGCACCAGGCGGCCAAAAGGCTCCGGGGTAGAGACTATCCCGAGATCGTAGAGCACCTTGTGCCAGAACCGGGCATAAAGCAGGTGCAACACCGCGTGCTCCGCCCCGCCGACGTACAGATCTACCGGCATCCAGTACTGCTCTTTCTCTGGATCAACAAGGCGTGTGTCGTTGTCTGGATCGAGATAGCGCAGGTAGTACCAGCAGGAACCGGCCCACTGCGGCATCGTGTTCGTCTCGCGCGTAGCAGGCGTGCCGTCGGGCAGCGTCGTCTGCACCCACTCGGGCACGGTTGCGAGCGGGCCTTCCATCGTGCCGCTGGGGCGGTAATTCTCGACCTCGGGGAGCACAACAGGCAGATCCGCCTCAGGGACGAGATGGGGATGTTCGTCTGCGAAAACGACCGGGAACGGCTCGCCCCAATAGCGCTGCCGCGAAAACACCCAGTCGCGCAGCCGGTAGTTGACTTGCCGCCGCCCTACGCCCTGATCCTCCAGCCATGCAATGATTTTCGTCTTGGCCGCATCAGTTTCCAACCCGTCGATAGAAATGCCGTCGTTGGAGATTTCCAGCTTACGCCCCTCAGATGACGACTGCACGTGCGGACCGTTGCCCGTATATGCAGCGGTCAGGTAGCCGTCAGCGTCTTTCTCCCCGCCTGCGACCACTTCGCGGATAGGCAGGCCAAACTGCTGTGCAAAGGCAAAGTCGCGCTCGTCATGCGCGGGCACGGCCATGATGGCACCGGTGCCATACGAGGCCAGCACATAATCGGCGATCCAGATGGGCAGGTGTTCGTCGTTGACAGGGTTGCGGACAAACGCGCCGGTAAAGACACCCGTTTTTTCCTTCTGCAGTTCCTGCCTTTCAAGGTCGCTTTTCAGGGTCGCCTTTTCGACATAGGCCTCTACTTCGGCGCGGTGCTCCGCTGTCGTGACCTGTTTGACAAGGGGATGCTCCGGTGCCAGCACCATGTACGTCGCGCCGAAAAGCGTGTCGAGGCGTGTGGTAAAAACGCGGATGCGCGCCTCGGGATGGGCCATGATCTTGAAGTCGACCTCGGCCCCCTCGCTGCGCCCGATCCAGTTTTTCTGCATCTCCAGCGTCGATGGGGGCCACTGTACAAGGTCGAGGTCTTCAAGGAGACGGTCGGCGTAGGCGGTGATTTTGAGCATCCACTGCCGCATCGGTATGCGGTAGACGGGGTGCGCGCCGCGCTCGCTCTTGCCGTCCACGATTTCCTCGTTGGCCAGCACGGTGCCGAGGGCGGGGCACCAGTTGACGGGCACCTCGTCTACATAAGCCAGTCCTTTCTCGTAGAGCTTCTGAAAGATCCACTGCGTCCATTTGTAGTAGCGCGGGTCGGTGGTGTCCACCTCGCGGCTCCAGTCGTAGGAGAAGCCGAGCATCTTGAGCTGCTCCCGGAAGCGCCCGATGTTTTTGCGCGTCGTGTCGCGGGGATGCGTGCCCGTCTCGATGGCGTACTGTTCGGCAGGCAGACCAAAGGCGTCCCACCCGATGGGGTGGAGCACGTTGAAGCCTTTCATGCGCTTGTACCGTGCTACGATATCTGTTGCCGTATATCCTTCGGGATGGCCAACGTGAAGGCCGGAACCGCTCGGATAGGGAAACATGTCGAGCACGTAGTACTTGGGCTTCGACGTATCAAGCGTATCCGGCAGGCGAAAGGTGCCGTGAGCGTCCCAGTAGGCCTGCCATTTTGTTTCGATGTCGGTAAAAGGGTAACTCGCCATAAAGGGGTGCCGGGTGGTGAGAGTAGCAGAGCAGGGGCCGTGCGTAGACCGCGCCTGAGCCAGCCGTGCGCTGCGTTACAAGCTGTAAGGGTATGGAAACGCCTGAACCCGGCGCGGCGCGGTCTGGTTCGGCAGGTATTCTCTTCGTTTTCAGGCTATGCTCGACTTTCAAGCGCTTATTCCCCCGTCTGCCACCATTGCTGTTGTAGGCTGCTCCCACGACCCTGGCCGCACCAGCCACCGAATTGCCCGCTATCTGCAGGACGAAGGGTTCCGCGTGATACCGGTCAACCCGCACTATGGCACGCTGCTGGGGCAGAGGTGCTACGCGCGCGTAGAGGACATCCCCCTGACTGCCGATCTCGATGTGGTATGCATATTCCGCCAGCCGCGCTTTACCGCTGAGATGGTGGAAAGCGCGGTGCGCTGGGCCGAAGCGGCAGAAACGAAGCCCGTAATCTGGACGCAGCTGGGGGTGCACAGCCAGGAGGCCGAAAGGATCGCCGAGGCAGCAGACCTGCCGTACGTCCGCAACCGGTGCATCATGGTCGAGCATGCAAGAGGATGAGATCTGCCTCCAGAGAATGTCCTGTTTTGTAGCGCGCTCTGCTCTGGAAAGGAGGAAAGCGGCAATACAGGCCGGAAAAAAGGCCGAAGACGCTTAGCCGCTACCCGCAAGCCTGTCGAAACGGAGCCGTTTGCCGCTTTGGCAGGCTGCTCTCAGGTTGCTACCAGAGAGTCGAAGCGTTCCTGTTCCGCAGCCAGCGCAACGCGGATGCCGTCGAGGCGCTCGTCAGCGTGGGGGGCGGTGGCGTCGAGGACGGCGCGGTAGAACCAGCGCTGCTTTTCGGGGCCGCTCGTGAGCCCGAT
>PPFU01008595.1_pt1 | contig 18582 bp, 18 predicted proteins | sample 1535991 | NCBI WGS metagenome assembly PPFU01 (sample SAMN04901290, study PRJNA319586) | Hypolithon metagenome, whole genome shotgun sequencing project. | isolation source: Antarctic Hypolithon | place: Antarctica: Miers Valley | collected 2014
GGCTCCGTCGAACGACGGAGCCCGCTGTTCACAATGCCGCCGACCTACTGCCGAATACCAGCAGCCGAGCCTGGCGACGTGTAGGTCCACGGCTGCCGCACGAGCGTGCGCTGGCGCGGATAGAGCTCGTCCAACGTGCTCGCGTCGAATAGCCGGCCGTTCTGCATGACCATGCTGATGGTGTTGCTATTCCGGATGTTCACGAGCGGATCGGCATCGAGCACCAGGAAATCGGCCAGCTTCCCCGGCTCCAGCGAGCCGAGATCCTGATCCAGCCCGATCGCCTCCGCGCCGACGATCGTGGCGGCGCGCAGGGCGTCGTGCTCCGACAGGCCCCCGCTCTGGATGAGCCAGAGCTCCCAGTGCATCCCGAGTCCCTGGAGCTGGCCGTGGCTCCCGACGCCGATCTTGCCGCCGGCGGCGACGGTCTTCGCGATGTCCTCGGCGTGCTGCCAGACGGAGTACTCCTCCTTCACGGCGAATCCGGCCGGCCCCGGCGCGTTCCCCGCACCGCGGCGACGAACCTTGCTGTCGAGGTCCACCGGGTGCGTGAAGCGACGCAGCTTCTCGTCGCCGAGCAGGTCCTCGGTCTGGTAGAACCATCCCTCGGCGAAGGGGCCGCCGTACGTGACGACCAGCGTGGGCGAATTCGTCAGGCCGGTCGCCTTGTACCACTCGAATACGTCGGCGTACTTGGGCGTGATCGGCAGCGTGTGCTCGATGCCCGGGTAGCCGTCAATCCCATGCGTCATGTTGATCTTCTCATCCAGCCCACCTTCCGTTGTCGGCATGATGCCGAGTTCCCGGGCAGCCATGATGAGCCACTGACGCTGCTGCCGATTCCCGCTCATGTACATCTTGAGCGTCTTCGTGTCGTAGTACGTGGCGTACCGCGTCATGATCTGGCGCGCATGATCCAGATCGCGCACGGGCTCGCCGGCGAACACGCCGGGGCCGGTTGTGTAAACGCGTGGCCCGATCATCTCACCTGTCTGCACACGATCCCCATAGGTGAGGAAGTCGGTGGTCGCCGTCTGCGGATCGCGCGTGGTGGTGGTGCCATACGCGAGCGTGGCGAGGTACTGCCACGTCTGCGTGTTGTGGATCTGCGGGGTGAGCCACTGCGGGTGGTAGTGCGTGTCGACCATGCCCGGCATGATGACCTTGCCGGCCGCATCGATGATGCGCGCGTCGGCGGGGATGTCCACGGACCCGCGCGGGCCGACGGCGACAATGCGGTTGTCTCGCACGACGATGTCCGCATTCTCGATGATCTCGTGCCCCTTCATCGTGATCGTCTTCGCCCCGCGGAACGCCACGGTTCCGCGAGGCGTGTCGCGCGTGGCCGCGACCGAGATGCGCTGCTCCGCCGGCTTGTAGCCAGGCTTCGGCTTCTTCGCCGCGCCCGTGTCGGCTCGCGCAGTGATGCGGGCGAGTGAATCCGCCGCCGCCATGCTGTCCTTCGTGGCGGGTGCGGCACGCAGCTGGGCCTTGAGCAGCCCGTCGGTCTTGAGCGAGTCGTCGACGGCCTTCCCGCGCTCCAGGTCATACGTCCAGAGCGCGTTGCCGAGCGACCAGAACACGTGGCGGCTGTCAGCACTCCACGCAGGGAACTCGCCGCCGATCTCGTTGAGCTTCCGCACCGGCACCCCAGCCAAGGCCGGATCCACGACCGAGACCGTCGGCGCGCTGGCGCCGATCTCGGGAATCGTGATCGTGTACAGGTCCATGCCAACCATCGCCAGCGCCTGATCGCCGACGGGCGCCATCATCACGAGCGCGGCCGGCGGGGGCTGCGGCGGAGCGGGCTCCGTGGGATTGATGTGCGTCTCGTTGGAGACCGGGCGTGAGGCACGGCCGCCGATCCACTGCGAGGCGACGCGCGCGTCCAGCCCCGCATCGAGGGTCATGGGTGCGCCGCCGCCGGCACCGGGCGGGAGCGGGCCCGTCACTTTCAGGTGCGTCTTGAGATCCGTGCCGTCCCAGCGGAACGAGACAAGCCCCTCGCGGCCATAGGCGTAGATGCGCTCGTGATTGGTCGTGAAGTGCGGATTCCCCATGCCGCTGGTGGGCATGATGCGCGTCACCGTCCCTCCGGCGGCCGGCACCCAGATGAACTCTGCGGCGGCCGGTCCGAAAAAGGCGCCGCCCGCTTCCTGCATCTCACGCGCGGCGGCCCGCACCGCGACGACGCGGTCGCCTGACGGTGCCCACGCAAGATCCGCGTACAGCCCGGGTCCGGTGAGTGGCGCGGTCGTCCAGCGCCCACCGGCGCCTGACGTGGCACGCATGACCCGTCCACCGGCACTATCCGTCCACGTGCTATAGGCGAGCGAGCGGGAGTCGGGGGACCACGCGGGCCCGAACTCGCCGACGTCGCTGTCGGTCACGCGTTGGGGCGTACCGTTGGGGAGATCCACGACATACAGGCGGTCGAGCGACGAGAATGCCAGGCGTCGCCCGTCAGGCGATGGCGCGATGTCGCGGATCTGCTTGGCCGTGAAGCTCGTGACCGTATCGACGCGATAGGCGAACTTCACCTCGGGCCCCATCTCCAACTTTACTTCGGCTTCGAACGGGATCCTCCCCGGCGACGATCGATCCACGGGCACGCGCCAGATCTCGCCACCGTATGACACGACGATCGCCTTGCTATCCGGCGTGAACGCGTAGCCGGGATAGGCATCCATTGGCGCGCGCGACTCGATGTCGTCGCGTTGCACGGGGAAGGCCAGCCAGTCTTCCTGCTGCGTCTCCAGGTTGCGGAGGCGGAGTCCGGTCTTGGTCTCGAAGCGTGAGGCATACACGAGGTGCAGGCCGTCAGGCGAGAGCACGGGGCGGAACCCCGAGCCGTAGCGCGTCGTCATCTGCGACGAGCGGCCCGTCTCCCGATCCCAGACGTAGAGCTGGAACTGCGGACCGATCGAGTTGTACTGCCAGTCGCCCGTGCGGGCGGCATACCAGAGGTACCGGGGATCCTTGCCGAATGCGGCGCCGAGCTGCTTCAGGTTCGGCGGAACCGCCGGCGTCGACGTCAGGGCGATGCCGCGGCCGCCATCCACATGGAACATCCAGAGCTTCGCCGTTCCGAACGTGCCGCCGGAGCGTGAGGCGACCACGTACTTTCCGTCAGGCGTCCACGTCGGCGAGACATACTGATTGAGGTTGCCGCTCGTGAGGGCGGTGGTGTCGCGGCCGTCGGCCCCCATCAACCAGAGATTCTCGCCCCCTGATCGATCGGACACGAATACGATCTTCTTCCCGTCAGGCGAGAAGCGCGGCTGAACATCATACGCCATCCCGCGGGTCAGCGCGGTCGCCTTCCCTCCAGCGATCGGCATCGTGTAGATGTCGCCGAGCAGATCGAAGACGATCGACTGCCCATCGGGCGAGACATCGAGCGAGATCCAGGTCCCGGTGGTGGCTGTGAACGTGTGCGTCCGGGCCGTGGCAAGCGGGAGGCCGGGCGCGGGCGGCGTACTCCCACCCGCAGACGGGCCCCCCTGCGCAAGCGCGGGTGCGGACGTGGCGAAGGCGAGGAGCGCGGTGAGCGCGGTGCGCGCTCCATGCGCGAGCAGGCGAGGAGACATGGCGAGACGGGTGCAGAGGCGAACGACTGGCCGGTGCGGCACGATGTCGAACGATCGGGCCGGAGCCGCTGCCGCGCCAGAGGGATTGTTGGCTCGTGCGCCGCTGCTTCGTCGTTCCTCGGCGCAACGGTTCCGGGTCCGTTTCACTCTCGTTTCCGGCTTGTCCCGGTCCGAGCTCCGCGGCCCGGAGCAGTCTACAGCAGGGCGCGGATCCAGCCGCCGTCCACCGGGATGGACGTTCCCGTGATGTAGCTCGCCCGCTCGGAGGCCAGAAAGGCGACGAGCGCGGCAAACTCGCGCGGCTCCCCGAGTCGTCCGGCGGGAATCTGTGCGGTCCACACCGCCTCGGCCTCATCGGCCGTGATCCCGCGTGCGGCGGCGGTCTGCGTCGCCAGCTCCTCGACGCGTGCAGTCCGCGTGTAGCCGGGCAGAACGTTGTTGACCGTCACGCCCGCCGACGCGACCTCGTTGGCCAGCGTGCGCGCCAGGCCGGTGACTGCGGCCCGGATGCTGTTCGAGAGGATCAGTCCGTCCACGGGCTGCTTCACCGCGATCGACGTGACGTTGATGATGCGCCCCCAGCCGCGCTCCTTCATCCCCGGCAATACGGCCCGCGTGAGGCCCACCACACTGTGAAGCAACGATCGAATGGCCGCGTCCCACGCGGCGGTGTCATGCCGCTCGAACGGCCCCGACGGCGGGCCGCCACTGTTCGTGACGAGGATGTCGACCCGGCCAAACTCCCGCAGGGCGGCCTCCGCCACACGCTCGATGCCGGACGACTGTGCGATGTCGGCCGCGATCGCCAGAACGCGCGCGCCGGTATCGCGCTCGATTGCCGCGGCGGTCTCGTGCAGCGTTGCCTCACCGCGCGCGCACAACACGAGGCTCGCCCCTTCGGCCGCGAGTTCCTCGGCCACCGCGCGGCCCAGGCCGCGGCTGGACGCGGCAACCAGCGCGATCTTCCCCGCGAGTTGGAGATCCATCGCTCAGGTCCGGTGGAAGTACGTGTCGGTGTGATCCAGCCAGTCCTGTCGCGGCGGACTGAAGATGTCCACGTCGAGCGTGTCTTCCAGCGCCTTGGCCTGATGCAGCACGTTCGACGGGATGTGCAGCACCTCGCCCGCGCGCACCACGATCTCCTCGGCTCCATCCTCACCGATCCAGAAGTGCAGCGCACCCTCGAGGATGTAGGTCAGCTGTTCGTTCTCGTGGGAGTGCCGCGGGACGATGCACCCCTTCTTCAGGTAGACGTGGGCGAGCATCATGCGGTCACCGGTGATCAGGCGGCGGTCAAGGAGATCGGTCACGCGTTCCCTGGGCATGTCGTCCCAGCGGAAGTGGCGGACGGCGGGGAGGTCGGCGGACATGAGGCTCCTGCGCTGCGCTACGGGACGACGAACGCGACGATGCGCGTGGCGGCGGTGGTGCGGGCCCACCGATCGCGAGCAATTGACAGCGCTCGCCGGATGCCGTCAACCCGCGACGCGATGGCTGCGGGGATGTCGCGGCCCGCGAACGCGCTCGGCCGGCAACTTGCCCGCCGGGCAGTCGCACCATTGTCCTTCACCCCTGGATTCTGCCGATGCTCCCCACCCGCCGTCTGCTTCGTTCGGTCCTGTATGTCGCCATCCTGCTGCTGCCGGGGTGCGTCGTCTTCACCTGCCGAATCTGAGCCGTCGACGCCGCGACGCAGCACGGGGCGGATGACCCAGAGTCACCCGCCCCGTCCCTGCCGTCCGGCGCCACGACATGGCGCTGCGCCGTGGGTCAGAACCGGTAGGAGAGGCCGAGGCCGATGACCGGGTAGAGGCGGGCGTACTTGTCGAGGTCGAGCTGCGCCGTCTGGCGCTGAGCGTCGAGATCGGCGCGGAACTGCGCGTTGCTCGCGGCTGCGCCCGTCGCGTCGAGCGACAGTTCGGGGGCACCATAGACCGCACCGAAGTCGGCGACGAAACCGAAGCCGCCCGTGCTGCTCGCCGGCGTGCCCCAGCCGAAGCCGAAGTACGGCCGCGTGCGGGGGAAGTCGACATCGCCGAGTAGCGTGCCGACATCGGCGCCTGAGTAGGTCTGCCCATCGATCGTGTACTCGCCGCCGGCATCGGGGACGCCCGTTGCCGATGCTCCGTTTGAGCCGGTCACCACGCCGCCCGTCAAGCGGAATGCGCCGCGGCGGAAGGGAAAGAGGTCCACGAAGCCCTGCACGCTCCGCAGCGACAGAGTGCCGTCGAAGGTGATCTCGTCCACGTCCTCCTGCCGATCGTACGTCAGCGTCGAGCCGCCGATGCGAATACCGAGGTTGCTCGTGAGCAGCTTCCCGAACTCGGCGCCGAAGCCGAGCGTGCTCGCTTTGATCGTCGCGGAGGCATCGAACGGCTGCCGACCCGGCTGGCGCGCGGCCGCGGTCGGTGCGGTCGCCCGGGCGCCCTGGTCGCTGGAGGCGCGCTGGGCCGTGAGGGGCATGGCCAGGACGAGCATCGCGCCGGCGAGGATCAGCGTGTCGGGGCGCAGCATGTCGGGGCGCAGCATGTCGGGGCGCAGCATGCTGCGCCCGGTGCGGCAGAGAACGAAGGGCATTGGCGGCTGATGGAGAGGGCGACGTGCCATGGTGGGTCACGCCCGGAGGTCGCGGCGTTCGCGCCGCGACGGAAGCTGCTGATTGGACGATGGACCCACGGGCCATGTCACCCACCCTCTCCCGCCCAACTCCCGGGCCGACACTGGCCCAGGGTGCTAGATTGTCCACGCGAGCAGCGATCGCTCGCTGTTCGTCAGCGCAATACCACCTGCGTCCGTGCAACCGCCTCCTGGTTGTCCGGCGTATCATCGCTCGTTCATCGTTCTGAGGGCTAGTGATGGAGACCACCCCGAGCGTGCTGGGCACCGAGTTCGCGAGCCGAATGCGAGCCGCGCGGACGGAGTTGGTCGCGCGGTGGCTCGAGCGGATCGTCAATCGGGTGACGGTCGAGCCGGTGCATGTCTTCCCGACCGACGACCTTCTCGATCACATGCCGTTGCTGGTGGAGGGGATCATCCGGTTCATCGAAGATCCGGCGCAGACGGTAGCCGCTCAGGCCGAGGTGATCGACAGGGCGATGGAACTCGGCGCCCTCCGCTTCGCACAGGGCTTCGCCGAGCACGAGCTGCAGAAGGAGTACGAGATCCTGGGCGGCGTCCTGTTCGCGTTCCTCCAGCGCATCGCGGCTGAGCAAGTCAATCCTGCGGGTTCGAGCGACACGCTCGCCTGTGCGCACCGGCTCTTCCAGGCGATCGCCGTGATTCAGCAGGCCACGACCTCGCAATTCCTGCGGCACATGACGGCGCAGCTGTCCGAGCGTGAGGAGCGGCTGCAGGCGTTCCATCGCGCGCTCACGCACGAGATCCGCAATCGGATCGGCGCGACGCTCGGCGCCGGTCAGCTGCTGACACTGCCCGGCCTGGACGATGCGAAGCGCGACGAGCTTGCGGGCGTCGTGGTCCGCAACGCTAACGGAATGCGCGCGGTGCTCGACAATCTACTGGAACTCACGCGCGGCTCGGTGGCACCGCGCCAGCAGCGGCACGTGCTTCTCCCGGTCGCGGTGGCCGAGGCGGCCCGACAGCTGCGGGACACGGCGGCCCGGCACAAGGTGCAGTTCAGAATCGTCAGCGACCTTCCGGCCGTCAAGGTGAATGCGGCCGCGGTGGAGCTGTGTCTGGCGAATCTCTTCTCCAACTCCATCAAATACGCGCACGTCACGGATGCGGAGCGCTGGGCCGAGGTCCGCGTGCGGATCATTCAGCCAGAGTCCGGCGCGCCCACCGAAGTGGCGGTGGAGGTGGCCGACAACGGGCGGGGCGTGCCCGTGGACGCCCGAGCGCGGCTGTTCGAGCGGTTCTTCCGCGCGCACGAGCACTCGGCTCCTGACGTGGACGGGACGGGGCTGGGGCTCAGCATCGTGCGCGAGGTCGTCGAAAGTGTCGGCGGGCGCGTCTGGGCTGAGTTCCCCGACGTGGGAACCGTGATCGGGTTCACGCTCCCCTGTCGTCGCCACGCCGATGTCGAGGCGGTGAACGCCGTGTTCTCCGAGCTCGGGGTAGCTGAACGCGCCTGAGGGGTTCCCACCGACGGGTCAGGCTCGTGATGCAGCGCGTCGCTCAAGGACCGCGAGGCAGCGGTCTGTCGGGACGAGGGCGGATTCCACGTCAGGAGAACGCGGACGGCGAGCCGCCGCAGGCCCCGGGCATCAGGTGTCAGCTACCGCCCGTCCGGCCGTGGCCGCTCCGCTCAGAACCGTTCGCCCCTTGCCTCACGTGCGGGGCTACCCACACCGCGAATCCGTCCCCACATCGTGTAGAAGAAGAGGGCGATGCCCAGGATCTGGGCGAGACTGAATATCACCACTGCCCATCGCAGCCAGAGCCCGGGCACTGCCGGGCGCAGCAATTCGCCACAGACTCGCCCCGCCGTACCGAGCGTGAGCAGCCAGTAGGCGGCCGACGCGAATCCGGGACGGTAGCGGACATCGGTCTTGTCGGGCCGGGGAAAGAGCCAGAGTGCCACGCCAAGGATCATCATCATCACGAAGCCGACGAGGATCGCATGCGTGTGTGCGCTCGACTCGTAGGGCGTACTCGGCCGGAGCCAGAGCTCGCGCCGGACGACCATCCAGCCGCCGATGGCGAGCCCCACGAAGAGAAAGGCGATCGCCGTCTTGATATAACGCCGAACGAGCGAGTACATGGCGGCCTATGAGGGGGAGGAGACCGGGAGCGGCGTCCCGCGTGAGGCGTCCGAGCGCCCCCGTGCGCGCCGCAGCGCAATGGGCCCGTCCATCGTGCGCCAGAGTCCATACGCGAAGGCGTAGGCACCGAGTGCCGAACAGACGCCGCCGACCACGAGAAGCAGCGTGTCGGCGGGCAGGAGATGTGGGCGAAGCATGAATCCCGATGCCATCAGCAGCAGTCCTACGTTGGAGACCCACCAGTGCGCGCCAGCCAGCGCGCGACTGTGCAGCGGATGGCCGCTGAATCGCGGGATCACGTGATAGGCAACGCCGTAGATCATCATCGTGACGAAGCCGAGCAGGTTCAGGTGGAGATGCACGGGACGATAGACGATCCACGCCGGGTGCGCAGCCATCGCGACGCCGAGGGTGACGCCGAGCGTCAGCCAGGCGAGACTCGCCTTCACGAACGCCCTCACGAACCATTCCATCAGACGGTCCGCATCAGCGTTCGCCCGGACGGGGCGTGATGGTCGTCAGCAGCAGGAGTTCACCCGCCGTGGCGCGCATACCGTGCAGCTCGCCCGGGTCGTAGGTCACCATCTCTCCGGCGGAACAGACGCGCTCCGAGTCGGCGCCGGATAGCGTCCCCGTGCCATCGAGCACCGTCAACAGCACCGTGGAGGGACTCGTGTGTGGGTGAACCGCCTGCCCCGGTGTCAGGCGGAACACCACGAGCCTCGCGTCAGGCGTGTCATGGATGATGGCGGTCGCCGGCCGCTGCTCGTGGACTGTCAGCGCGGCGCGCGCAGCCCCCCGCGGGTCGAGCGGCTTCATAGGCTACCGGGGGTGTCAGATCCGGCCACGCAGCCGCACTGCCGCACGAGGGCCTCGAGCGTGCCGATCAGTGCCGCTGGTGCGATCCCGGCGTGATGCGCGGCGGCGGTCAGCGTATCGTTGCCGCCGCAGCATGCATCCACGCCCAAGGCGGTAAAGATCTCGACGCTCGGAGGATACTGGCGCATCACTGCGTTCACGGTCTCGGTGCCCGTGATATGCATGGTGCCCGCGGATTCGGGGAGTGCATCGACTGGAGCTTCGTGCATGGCATTGACCTTTGAGGGGGGGGGTGGCGCATCGGACGAGTCTGCGAGGTCGCGACGTCAGCGCACGGGTGCGGGACGATCCTGCACGAGGCGAAGGACGGCAGCGGCGGTGGTGCGGTCCGGATCGCCAAGCGTCGTCTGCTGGTGCGCGATGACGCCGTCGGCGTCGAGGACAGTGATCCCGTTCGAGTGAGCGAACTCGCCGTCGACCTGCGCCTGATAGCGAACGTCGAGCGTGGCGGCGAGCTCACGGATGGCGCTGTCGTCGCCGTTGAGCAGGGTCCACCGCGCGGGGTGGAGGCGTGTCTGCGCCGCCCACTCAGCGAGGCGGTCGTGGGAGTCGCGATCGGGATCCAGCGAGACGAGCACGAAGCCAACCGCATCCCGGCGATGCTCGGGAAGCGAGCTCTCGATGCGCTTGAGATCGGCCACGATCAGCGGGCAGGTCGCCGCGCAGCTGGTGTAGACCATCGCGACCACCCGCACACGCCCCGCGAGGCTGGATAGCTGGATCGTGTCGCCCATCTGATCTCGCCAGTCGGAGGTGAGCCCGTAGATCGAGGGCCCCGACGTGACGCCTGTGGGTGCTGCGGCACGCATCGCGATCGGCAGCGCCTGACGAGATTCGCCGGCGGCCGCCGCATCCGGACCGCAGCCCGCGAATGTGGCGAGGGCACCGAGCAGGAGCGACATGGCGACGAGCTTCGGAAGGCGTGTCATGGGACACTCCAGGAGGGCGAGGTGGAACCGAACGTCAGGCGGCACAGCGGAATCCGAGCGAGGTCATTCCCGATCGTCCCGTCAGGCCCGCACGAAGCGCATAGCGTAAGAAGGCCGGGTAGTTGGTTGGGTCCGCGGCACCGATGGCACCGCTCGCGCAGAACAGGGCGTGATCACGGCCGCCAACGCCGCGCGAGTCGTCGGAGACGAGTACACTGTTGAAGTCGTCCACCCACTCCCAGACCAGGTCGTGGAGGCCACGCACGCCATAGACGTTCACGGCTCCTGCGTCCACTGGCCCCGCCCGATGGGGCCGGCTTCCGTAGAGTGTGACGAGTTGCTGGATGAATGGCGCCTCACGAGCCGCGTCGCGCCGTGTGGTGTTGGCGGCCGCCGCGTACTCCCATTCCGCCACCGTGGGCAGGCGTTTCCCCTGTTCGGCGCAGTAGGCACGGGCGGCGAACCAGGAAACACTCGTGACCGGGCGACGCTGATCTGTGGCATCGCCGGCATCGAGATCCCCGCGCCACTCGGTGAGATAGCGGTCCGCGGTCGCGAACAGCGGTGCCACGCGGCTCCGGCGCCACTCCTGCCGCACGCGGACGAAGCGCAGGAATTCTCCACGGGTCACGGCGTCGCGATCGAGGCGGAACGCGGCGACCCGACTCGGCGGACCGTCCGCCCGGCCATAGAGTGGCTGGTACGTCCCCGCCGGCAGCGCAACCATCGCCGAGTCCCGTGCGCGGTCCATCGCACGTGCGTCCGCTCTCACGTCACCGTCGCGCCCCGCCACGTGAACGGCAGGGGCGATGGACATCAGGCAAATGGCGAGGATCGGGAACGCGGCCTGGAGGAACACGGGAGGCTCGTGGTGGAGGGAGGGTCGAACAGCGGGTCAGGCAGTCAGGGATCGCGCTCAGTGCGCGGTCATGGTGACGCCCTTCTTCTGGGCGAACACCGTCGCATTCTTGTCGCCGACAACCGTGATCATGCCGAGCGCACCCTTGTTGAAGGCGCGGAAGATCGCGTGGTCCACCAGCACCAGGCTGCCGGGAACCTCCGTGCGGAACTCGACAATGGCCGATCCGCCCGCGGGGATCATGGTGGTCTGGACGTTCCGCTGGGTGATGTCGATGCCGCCCTCACCGTAGACGTTGTCGAACACCTCACCGATCACGTGGAACGAGCTGCTCAGATTCGGGCCGCCGTTGCCGACGAAGAGGCGCACGGATTCTCCGACCTTCACCTGCGGCGCCCTGTCGCCCGTCATCGAGCCGACCGAGCCGTTGAACACCACATGCGTCGGCTGTTCGGCGGCGCCCTTCTCCATGTCGAGCGTGTGTGGCGTACCGGGCGCGCCCGGCACTGCGTAGAACTCGGACTGCATCACGTACAGCTCGCGATCCACCGTCGTCATGCCTTCCTTCGGCTCCACGAGGATCAGGCCGTACATCCCGTTCGCGATGTGCATGGGTACGGGAGACACGGCGCAGTGATAGACGTACAGGCCGGGGTTGAGCGCACGGAAGGTGAAGACGGATTCGCCGCCAGGCATCGTGAGGGTGGCTGCCGCGCCGCCGCCTGGGCCGGTAACGGCATGGAGGTCGATGTTGTGCGGGACCACGCTGTGTGCATGGTTCTTCATGGTGAACTCCACAAGGTCACCCTCGCGCACGCGGATGAAGTGGCCGGGGACGTCGCCGCCGAACGTCCAGAATCCATACTCCACGCCGTCGGCAAGCTTCATCGTCTTCTCGATCGTCTCGAGCTCCACCAGCACCTTGGTCGCATGCGTGCGCGTGATCGGAGGCGGGACGTTGGGCGCCACCGTGAGGACCGCGCGCTCCTCGCCGACAATCTCCGGAAGCGCGCGAACGGGCACGGCCGAACGATTGCCCTCTGCGGCCGCTGCATCGCCGGCCACGCACCCGGCGAGGGTCGCCGACAGAAGGATCGCGGCGGCCGCGAGGACGCTGCCACGCGCGACGTGCCAGTAGGCGACGGTCGATGGGAACTCGCGAATTGTGTTCGGCATGGTCGTGGTCCTGTGAGGGAGGGAGTACTGCGGGAGAGGTGACGGGCGCGATCAGGCGGATCGTGCAACGGGCGGGTCGAAGGGTGGCTCGGCGCGGCGCGCACGAGGCGACACGGATGGATCATCCAGGAGGTCGGCGAAGGTGGTGGTCGCGAGCGGGGCGCGGCGTGCGGTGCGGATCGCCGCCCAGCGATGATGCGCCGTACACGGGTGCGCGGGATCGCAGGGCGCCGATCCGAGCATGGACCGCTCTCGCGCCCGCGGCTCGTCGAACAGATCCACCACTTTCGCGAGGTTCAACGCGTCCGGCGCGACCGCCAGTCTGAAGCCGCCGAGCGGCCCGCGCGCGCTGGTGACCAGCCCGCCCTTGGCAAGCGCATTGAGCGTCTTCGCCAGATAGTTGCGCGGCGCGCCGATCTGTTCGGCGATCTCGTCGGCGCGGATCGGCTGGGTGCCGTGCGCACGGGCGAGAAGCAGGATGGCGCGGAGCGCGTAGTCAGACGTGACCGATAGCACGGGACCTCCTGGTGAACACGAGTTTCTCATCTCGATATGAGAATGCCGTGTTCCGGCCCCGGGGTCGATCGGCGAATCCCCGAACGTTCGTGCGACTTCTCGACACGAGCGGTGCGGGAATCCCCTACAGCTAGACCGACAGACGCAGGCTATTCGCGCAGGAAGGCGAGGATGGCCGCCATGACCGTCGCGTCTCCGAACAACCCGTGCGACGCACCCTCGATCACCAGCGTACGCGAGCGGGGCATCCCACGGCTCACCGCGAGCGCGTTCTGCACCGGGGTGCGCCCGTCGAAGGTGCCGACGATCAGCAACGCGGGCACGGGTGAGGTGATCGGCGCGCGGAAGGTATCAGGCAGGCGCGGCAGCCCGGGCAGCTCGCAGATATGAGGCAATGGAAAATCGATCACATCACCGAGCACGGCGTGAGGCGCCTCACGAGCTACCCGGGCGAGCCGATCCGCGCTCGCAAAAGACGCGCAGTCCATGGCGAGATTCATGAGATTGATCGGCCGCGGGAGGCGCGCGCGGAAGGCCCACCGGGCGAGCGCTTCGACTTCGCCGGCGAGCAGCGTGTCGATGATGGCTACCATCGCGTTGATCTCGGTGACGCTGTCCAGCGATTCCGCGACCCAGCGCTGAAGATCCCATGCGCCGACCACGATCTCCTGACCGCCAGGGCCCGTGACGCGCGCCGGTTCGGCCTCCAGGCGCGCGGTGAGCAGACGGATGTCGTCGAGCAGCGTCGGGCGTCTCGCGCTCGCGATGGACTGGAGCACCGTATCGACGCGGGCGGGTAGCTTGATCGTGTCGTCTGGTCCCTCTACGCCGGCAAGCACCATCCGCTCCAGGAGCGCGGGGTGGCGGCGGGCGGCAGCCAGCGCAAGATGAGTCCCATAGCTCCCTGCAAGAACACTCAGCCGCGGCACGCCGAGGGCTGTGCGCAGCACCGCGAGGTCGTCGGCACTCTCGGCGGTCGTCAGGCCCTTCACGTCGATGCCGGCCCTGGCCGCGTTCGGCAGGCAGGTGGTGAGGCGCAGGCGCATCCGGTCCAGCATCAGTGCGGGATCGGCGGGCATTCCGAGCGGGAGCATCGCGCCGGGTGGGCAGGTGGCGTTTACCGGTTCCGAGCCCCCGGTGCCGCGCTGATCGAAGGCGATGACGTCGGCGATCGAGCGCAGCGCCGCCAAAACGGCGTGTGGCATGCCGGCGACCGCCCGGGTCGCCGCGTCACCCGGTCCACCCGCGAGGAAGACGATCGGTGCGCGGGGTGCACCGGACGTCGAGCGGAAGCGGACGAAGCGCAGCGTGAGCGAATCGGGGGAGCCTGACGTTCGGTTCGCCGGCACACGTATCCAGCCGTCATCCACGGGGATGCTCCGGCCGCTCACCACGAACGCGCCCGACACCATCGCCGCGCCTGACGGGGCCGGCCGCTGGCCATGTACGCTCGATGACACGGTGGCGCCGAATGCCACGAGCGTGAGGCAGGCGATGCGCACGCTCATCGGCCGCCCTCTCCACCCGTGGCGAGCTGTCGCTCCAACGCGGCTCGTCGTTCGGTGAGTGCGACATACCGCCGCCGCGCCCGGACGAACAGGACGAGTGCGACGGCCAGCATCGCGAGACCCGTCGCGACCGCGCCAAACCAGGCACGGCCGACATCGCCCCGCTGGCCGAGAACGAACGCGGCAAGCGTGAAGAGGGTAGTGAAGGAGACCGCCATGCGCGTCGCCACCACGCCGTGCGCGGCGAGCAGGACGTGCCGCCGCGTCAGGGCCCAGAGCGCGAACGCCGCCCACGCCAGTCCGACCCCTGTGAGCAGCACGAAGGCAATCTGTGTGCGGAGCGGCAGCACCGGCTCCGTCGCGAGCAGCGATCCGACCACGCCTGCGCCGCTCAGGCCGACGAGGAGCAGCATCGTGTAGCCAGCGCGCGCGCCCGGCGAGAGTTCCGTGAACATCCGGCGCTGCATCTCGACGGCCGACGGGATGGGTACGTCGGCGGTGGGTGACACGAAGGACGGGCGGGTCATGGCTGGACTCCTCGGGCGGTGAGATGGCGGCGGAGCAGGTGACGGGCGCGATGGAGACGGGACTTCACCGTGCCGACGGGCACGCCCAGCACCTCGGCGAGCTGCGCGAGTGAGAGCTCCTGCAGGTAGAAGAGCACCAGAACGTCCCGCTCGGTGAACGGCAGCCGGGCCAACTCGTCGTGCATGACGCCGAGATCGCCCGCACGGTCGGCAGTCAGGCCGCCATCGTCGTCGTCAGGCGCGGCGAGCGGGATCTCGTCGAGCGGCAGGGGGTGCGGCTCGGCGTAGCGTCCGCGGACCCGATCCATCAGGGTTCGGCGTGCGATGCCGAACAGCCAGGCGCGGAGCCGGGAGGGATCGCGGAGGCGGGGGAACGCCCGCAGGACACGGAGCCACACGTCCTGCAGCGTGTCGGCGGCGGCCTCGTCATCGCTCGACAGGCGGCGCACGTACCGCCAGAGCGGTTGGTGCCACCGCTCGATCAGCAGGTCGAACGCAGCAGGCTCGCCCAGCTGGCAGCGGACAGCCAACAGTTCGTCGGCGAGCGCCTGCCGCTGCGGATCCGCGTCGAGCGACGCGTCGAGGGAACGGTTCGTGGTCATGCACGAGGAGTCGGCGCGCGGTGCAAAAGGTTCACGCGTGACGTGGTCCCGACTCCCGTTTGTCTGCCGGAAGTGGCGCGGCGCGCCCCCGCGGCCCTGTCGCTCACACCGCCAGCACGCCCTCGTCGTCGTCGCCGGACCCTTCCGGAATCCGTTCGATGGTGAAGCCCGTGTAGCCGTAGATCGCCGACACGACCGGATTGATCAGGTTGAAGAAGGCGAACGGCGCATAGACGAAAGTGCTCACGCCGAGTGTCTGCGCCATGAAGGCGCCACACGTGTTCCACGGCACGAGAACGGAGGTCAGCGTGCCGCCGTCTTCCAACGCACGCGACAGATTCTTCGGATGCAGATTGCGGCGCCGGTACTCCGCGCGGAACATGCGGCCCGGCAGCACGATCGAGATGTACTGATCGGAGGCCACAATGTTGCTGCCGAACGCGGTGGCGAGCGTGGCGAAGATCAGGCCGCCGGTGCTGCGGACGGTGCCCAGGATCGTGGCGGCGATCTTCTGCAGCAGGTTCGTCTTCTCCATGACACCGCCAAACATCATCGCGGCCACGATCAGCCAGACCGTCTGCAGCATGCTCGACATCCCGCCTCGCGAGAGGAGCTCGTCCAGCGCGGCATTCCCCGACTCGAGCCGGTAGCCGTCGAACAGCGCGATCCATGCGCCCTTGAGCAGCGCAAGCGCCGTTGGCAGCGTTGTCTCGCCCACAAGGCCGAGCGTTGCGGCGGGCTGAAAGAGCACAGCGAAAACGCAGCCGGTGAGCGCACCGATCAGCAGGGCAGGGAAGGCGGGGACCCGTCGCACGACGAGCACGATCACGAGCACCGCCGGAAGCAGCATGTGCGCTCCGATCGCGAACCGCTCGCGCAGCGAGGCGAGAATGTCGCCAAGTTGAGCGGCGTCGGTCGGGGCCTGCACCACGAAGCCCGCAATCACGAACAGCGTGAGTGCGACGATGAAGCTCGGGACCGTCGTCCAGAGCATGTGGCGGATGTGCGTGAACAGGTCCGTGCCCGCCACGGCCGGCGCCAGGTTGGTCGTGTCGGAGAGCGGCGACATCTTGTCGCCGAAGTACGCGCCGGAGATGATTGCGCCCGCGGCCAGACCAAGGTTCAGATTCTGGGCGGTCGCGATCCCGACCAGTGCGACGCCGATCGTGCCCGCCGTGGTCCAGGAGCTCCCGGTGGCGATCGAGACGAGGGCGCAGATGACGCAGGCGGCCGCATAGAACACCGACGGCGTGAGAATCTGCAGCCCGTAGTAGATCATCGTCGGCACCACGCCGGCGAGAATCCAGGTGCCGATCAGCGCTCCCACCACCAGCAGGATGAGAATCGCCCCCATCGCCAGCGAGATGCTCTGCACGATGCCCCGCTCGATCTCCGTCCACCGGTATCCATTGCGCAATCCGACGAGGCTCGCGACGGCGGCGCTCAGAATCAGCGCGATCTGATTGGGACCACTGGAGGAGCCATCGCCGAACAGATAGACCGAAGCCGCGAGCAGCCCCATGAGCACGAACAGCGGGATCAGGGCCTGACCGAGGGACGGCTCTCGCCGGAATGTGTCATCCATGGGGGAGCATTACTGGAAAGAAGTCGCTGCTGGCGCCGGCGAGTGGCGCGCACGCTAACGAAGCATAGAGAGACGGTGATCGCCAGGGGAGCATGAAGTCTCGATCGGCGTCGTTGTACTATCGAAGGCCACCGAACGTGCTCGGAACGTCGTCTCGCCCGGCAGCCTTTTCGCCAACATGAGGAGCCACCGGTATGACGCGATACAGGATGCTGCCGCTGTTTTGTCTCGTCGTTCTCTCGCTGAGCGGGAGCGCCTGCGATGCGCCTGCCCGTCCGGAGGACACCGGGCAGCCTCGGATCACGCAGGAGGGTGATGACCAGACCATCACCTTCCGTTCAGCGGCTCTCCCCTCGATGGTGCACGATTCGGCGCCCGCGCGCCTCCGGTGGACGGCGTCGGGGCACGATACGCTCGAAGGGCTCGGTAGCGCCCGGGCCGCGATGGAGTTGCCTGACGGCCGAATCGCGGTACTGGACGGGATGAGCGACGTGATTCACGTGCTGTCTGCACAGGGACGGCTGGTGACGAGCTGGGGCGGACGCGGCGAGGGCCCCCAGCAGTTCCTCGCAGCGAGCCGCATGTTCCTCTCGGCCGACTCCTTGATCGTGGTGGATCAGGGCGGCGCACGCGCAAGTTACGTCGCTCCCGAGGGCACGGTCACGCGGCTTCTGAGCCCCGTACAGGGGCTCGGGGCTGGTATCGGGCTGCAGGGTCGGACCGCGTCCGGTGAGTGGCTCGGCACCAGAAGCCGACAGGGGAATTCCTCGACGGATGGTGCGCTGGACACGTTGATCGGGACCATCATCGTGCTCGATGCGACGGGTGTCGTGACCGACACGCTCGGCGAGTATGTGGAGCGGCTGGCGGTGCTGCGGTCCTCGCCTGAAATGCAGACGATGGTGAAGCTGCCCTATTCGCCGAGCGGCAGTGTTCGCGCGGCCGGCACCTGGGTGGCCTATCACAGCGGCGTCGATTTCCGCGTCACGCTCGTCGATCGCGGCTCGGGCCAGCGTCGAATTATCCAGTTCGATACCCTCCCCCCGACGCTGGCGGCGAACACTCGCTCCCAGATCGTGGACGCCGCGCTTGACCGGGTTCTCGCCGACCAGCGGGGGATCGTCGAGCAGCTCTGGCAGCAGGCCCCTTGGCCAGCCCACGAGGGCGGACTGATCGATGTCCACCCGAGCCGTACCGGCGGTGTCTGGATCGGCGTCGTCGATGCCCCGGCGGCCACCGTCGGAGGTTCGGTGGGTACGGAACACTGGCTGCACCTGGACGAACGTGGTCGACCGAGCCCGGCGTTGAAGCTCGGCGCTCGCGAGCAGCTCCTGGCGTTCGGCGACTCGTCGGCCGTGGTCCTGGCGCGCGATGGCGACGGTGTGCAGTCGATCCGCGTATTCTCGCTGTCGTCCAACACGGTTCCGGCGGGCAACTAGCCCCGTAGCGCGGCCATCAGGATCGGCTTCGCCCAGGCAGGAACGTCCGTCAGCGCGCACCGTTCGCGCACCGTGGCGTCGACCATGTGTAGGAGCGGCCGCGGCTGTGGAAATTCGCCGCGGGCGGGATCGCGTTCCACACTGTTGTCGTACACCCGCAGTTCAGCCAGCTGTGGCAGGAGCCGAATCAGGTTGAGGCGGCTGCGGTCGAACCGCTCGCGGATCTTCGCCTCGGGAATAGCATGGCC
>PPFU01007404.1_pt1 | contig 18550 bp, 19 predicted proteins | sample 1535991 | NCBI WGS metagenome assembly PPFU01 (sample SAMN04901290, study PRJNA319586) | Hypolithon metagenome, whole genome shotgun sequencing project. | isolation source: Antarctic Hypolithon | place: Antarctica: Miers Valley | collected 2014
GCACTGCCGCCACCGAGAAATCGGTCAGCGTCTCGCGGATGGTCGGGTAGGAGATCAGCTTGCGGCAGTCGACGTAGACCGGGCTGGTGCGCCCCGAGGTCAGCGTGAATGGCGTGCCGGACGCGAAATGGACGGCACCGATCTGCAGGAGCAATCCTGCGGTCATCCGGGCGACGAGGCCTCGATCGGGGACGGCGCGATCGACCATGACAAACTTTCCCCGATGCGGACATTTACGTGCTTACCCGTAAATCTGTCGTCCGCAAACCGTTGCGCAGCAATAGGGATCCGATCCGGGTAGCTGACGTCTTTAACCGCGGCGGGATGTGCGGTCGCGGGCGAAGGGGCGGGACACCGACGGCGCGTGGACCGGCAGTTGAAAGGCTTGCGAAAGGCGCGTCCCTCTACGCCACTGGACCGGAGGCCGGGTGCGCTCCTGGGCGATGCGCCTCCGGCCGGCTAGCGCACGATGAATTCGGCGTGCAGTGCGCCCGCGGCCTTGATGCTCTTGAGAATGTCGATCATGTCGCGCGGTGCGACGCCGAGTGCGTTCAGCCCGGCGACGACCTGCGACAGCGACGTGCCGTCGGGCACTTCGGCCAGTCCGATGCCCGGCTCTTCCTCGATGTCGACATTGGTGCGCGGCACCACCACCGTCTCGCCGGCGGCGAAAGGGTTCGGCTGCACGACCAGCGGCGCTTCCTCGATCCGCAGCGTCAGGTTGCCCTGGCTGACGGCGACGCGGCTGATGCGCACGTCGTCCCCCATCACGATGGTGCCGGAGCGCTGATCGACGACGACGCGGGCGCGAACCTCCGGCTCGACAGTGATGTTCTCGATCCGGCCGATCGCGTGGGCCGGCGAGGCGAGTTGGGTCGCGCCGATGTCGAGCAGCACGGTTCCGGCGTCCAGCATCACGGCAACAGGCCGCTGCAACTCGCCGTTGATGGCCCGTTCGATGCGGGCGGCGGTGGTGAAATCGGGCGTACGCAGCGCCAGCCGGACGGAGCTCAGCTGAGTGAAGTCGAAGTCGATCTCGCGTTCGATGCGCGCGCCGGCCGGGATCGACCCCGAGGTCGGGACGCCTTGGGTCACGGCGGCGCCGTCGCCCTCGGCGATCGCACCGCCGGCGATGACCGTGCCCTGGCTGACGGCGTAGATCAGGCCATCGGCGGCGTTGAGCGGGGTCATGATCAGGGTGCCGCCCAGCAGCGAGCTGGCGTCGCCGATCGCTGAAACCGTCACGTCGATCCGGCTGCCTGCGCGCGAGAATGGCGGCAGATCGGCGGTGACCAGCACTGCCGCCACGTTCTTCGGCCGGAACTGTTCGCCTGTGACGTTGACGCCGAGACGCTCGAGAATGTTGGACATGATCTCTTCGGTGAAGGGCGCGTTGCGAATTCCGTCGCCGGTGCCGGCGAGGCCGACGACCAGCCCGTAGCCGACCAGATCGTTGCCGCGCACGCCGTCGAACTCGACCAGATCCTTGATGCGCACGGGCCCCGCCATCGCGAGGGCGGGCGCGATCAGGAGGGCGACGAGGATCGCGAGGCCGCGCATCACAGGTAGTTCGTCAGGCTGAGCCGCGACATGCGGGCTGTCACGGTGTAGAGCGCCTCGATCTGACCGCGCGCACGTTCGAGCCGGGTCGCCGTTTCATAGGGATCGGCGCCGATCATATCGAAAAGCGCCAGTTGCAGTGCGGTATCCTCGCCGGCGTTGCGCGTGCGGGCCGTCTCGATCCGCTCTTGCGCGGTGCCGACATGCGCCTGGAGCAGTGTCAGGCGCTGCGGGACGGCGAGGAGCGCATCGCCCGCCAGGACCCCCACGCCGGATCGAAGGACGGGATTGCCGGCGCCGATGCCCATGTCCAACAGCGCCAGCTTCGCGGTGGCGGACAGCATCTCGCGCAGGGCGGGATCGTCGGCGCGCACGCCCGGCTCGACCGTTTCGTCGGGCGAAACCCGCATCGGGGCAAGGTCGGTGTCCGAGCCGAGATAGGCGGTGGACATGAAACCGCCGGTGTCAGAGAAATAGTCGTCGACGGTGGCGATGACGTCCCCGGCCGTCAGCGCCGTCGACGCGAGGGCGACGAGATCGGCCAGCATGACGTCGGCCGCGACCAGCGGCGCGGTATCCGTCCGGTCGCCGCCGAAGAGGCTGCGCCCGGACAGCGTCGTGCCGAGCGCCCCCACCATGACGCGGAAGGCGTCGCGGGCGTCGCGGGCGGCGACATCGAGCCCGGTGGGATCACTGCCACGTCGCGTCGACAGGGCGACCGAGGCGACCTGCTCGGTCTGCTGGGCCATCCGCGCCAGGGCCGCCTGCGTTCCAGCGGCGAACAGCGCGGCTTCGGACGTGGCGGTCCCATATGCGGCGAGGGCGGCGCGGCTGCGGCCGATTCCGGCGACGGGCCCCGTGTCGCCGGCGGTGGCGGTGCCGATCTGGGTCCGCAGGCCGGTGGTCAGCTCGGTGCCGAGGCGCGAGAGCTCCGCGTTCAGCTGCACGCCTGCGCGCCGCTGGACGAAGGTCTGGGCAAGATCGCCGATGGAGAGCATGCTCATGATTATATCCTCATCAGGCGTTCGAGCATCTCGTCGACGGCCTGAATGACGCGGGCATTCGCGCCGTAAGCCTGTTCGACCAGGAGCAGTCTTTGCATCTCGGCGTCCGAATCGACGCCGCCGGTCAGTTCCTGTTCGCGCAGGATGTCGTGTCCGGCGCTTGCGAATGCGGCTTCCTGTTCGGCCCGGAACAGCGATCCGCCGGCCTGCGACAGCAGGTCGTCCGCGAGTTGGCCGGCGCTGCGCGCGGATGCGCCGAGGCTGCCCGATGCTGTGACGCGGTTCGATACGAGCGCGTCCCGCAGAGCGTTCAGCAGCGCAGCGTTGCCCGGCGGACCCTCGCTCGCCGCGGCCAGTCCGTCGCGCAGTCGCCAGGCCGCACCGCCGGCGCCGGCGTCGACCGCGGCGTTCAGTGCCAGGCGCTGGGCAAGCCCCAGTTCGGTGGCAGGTGCGAACGGCGCGCCGGCGTCGGTGAATAGGCCGGGCGATCCGGGAGCAAGGGTCGGGTCGAGGCCCGCCTCGAACCGTTCGATGAGATCGCGCGCGAACGCGTCCATCTGCACCTGCGCCTCGGGACCGACCCGATCGCGGATGTCGAAGTTCGCGGCAAGGGTACCGCCGTTCATATGGCCCCGCGCGGCGTTCATCGCGACCGGAACGCCGTCGACGGTCAGGCCGGAGAGCGGGCCGCTGGCGACGGTCGCGGCGGGTGCCATCGCGTTCGACGCGACGAAACCGATCACGGCCGGGCGATGGTCGATCAGCGACTGCCCGGCCATGGAGTAAAGCGCCACGCTGCCGTTCGGCCGGGGGATGATGCGCATCGGCACGATGGCGGAAATCGAATCGATCACCTGCGCACGCTGGTCTTTCAGGCCGTTCGGGTCGGCGCCGGTGGCGGCTGTGCGGACGATCTGGTCGTTCAGCCGGTCGATCCGTTCGAGCCCGAGGTTCAAGGCCGCCACGTCGCGGGCGATCCCGGCATCGGCGCGCAGTCGTTCGGCCTGGATGCCCTCCGCGGCGCGGCCGACCATGGCCACGAGGCGCGCGGCGGCATCGACGGCGGCGGTGAGGCGCGTGGCGGCGGACGGCAGGCTTGCGGCCTCGATCAATTCCGCCTCGAACCGCGCGACCCGCCCCGACAGGGAGGCGGGCGAGTCCGCCGGCCCCAGCAGGTCGGCGATACGCGACAGGGCGTCGGTGCCGGTGGAGAGCTTGCCGAGGCTGGCATCGGCCTGGCGCCGGTCGTGCAGGACGGCGGCGTTCACGATCCGGCCGACGCCATCGACACGTACGCCGCCGAACCGCCCGGCCGAGACCTGAAGCTCGCGCCGGCCGTAGCCGTCCGTCATCGCGTTGGCGATGTTCGACGAGATTACCTGCGCGCTCCGCGCCGTCGCGCCGAGTCCGGTGACGGCGTTCGAGAGTGCCGACGAAAGTCCCATGTCTCGCTCCGCTTTCTAGGATCAACGCTTGAGGTTGGTGGTTTCCTGCAGCATCTCGTCGACGGTCTGAATGACCTTCGCGTTCGACGAATAGGCGCGTTGGGTCTGGATCAGCTGGGTCAGCTCGTGCGCGACATCGGTGGTGGACGCCTCGCGCGCAAAACCCATCACCTCGCCAGTGGGGCCGGTGCCGGCGTCCCACAGAAAGACCTCGCCGCTGTCTCGCGAGACCTTGTAGGTCTGGTTGTCCATCGCGGTCAGCCCGTTTGCGTTCGCCACGTCGACGACGGGGATCTTGTAGATCGGCCGGGTGAATCCCGAATCGTAGACCGCGCGCATGATGCCGCCCGAGTCGACCTCGACCCCGAGCAGGTTGCCGACCGCTGAGCCGTTCTTCGACAGGTTCGACGGTGCGAAGGTGCTTTCGAGCTGCGTCATCCCGCTGGGCAGGTCGGGCCGGCCGATGTTCAGCGTGATGTCGCCGCCGCCGACGGTCAGCGGGATCTGCCCGGTCAGCGGATCGTAGTCGGCGCCGGCCGGGGTGGGCGGAGAAACCGTGTCGACCGTCGACAGGGTGCCGCCATCCGTCGGGCCATCGTTGAATGTCAGCGTGTACTGGCCGATCACGGCGCCGCCGGTCGCGCTGTCGGCGACGTCCAGCGTCCATTGGTTCGACAGGCCCGAGGTGGCGAAGGTCGGCGTGAAGGTCATCGTCAGCGCCTCGGTCTGTCCAAGGTTGCCAAAATACTCCAGCGTCAGGTTGTAAGGCTCGAAGCTGGAGCCGGGCAGCGTGTCGTCCGAGGGCAGATTCACGCCCATGTCGATCTGGGTCGTCGGGTTGGCGGCGAACTGGTTGTGGAAGATGTCGATCGGGCGCAGGCCGTCGGCGCTGTCGCGGGGAAACTCGGGGAACGTGCCGTTGCGAGCGGCTGGCCAGCCCATCAGCACCTGACCGGTCGCGGTCACGAGAATCCCGTCCTCGTTGGGCCGGAACGATCCGGTGGTCATCAGGGACATGGGAAAATTCGCCTGCTGCCGCACCGCTGCCAGGTCCGTCACCGGCATGAAGCCGCGGCCGGTGATGGCGATATCGGTCGCGTTGTCCGAGCCCTGGAGCTGTCCGCGCTCGTCGATCAGCCGGTCGGTGGTCGTGCGCACGCCGCCGGCGGTGTACTTCGTCGGCCCGGCATTCAGCACCATCGAATGGAAATCGGTGACGACGCGCTTGTAGCCGAAGGTCGAGGAGTTCGCGATGTTGTCCGAGATGCTGGCGAGCCGCTGGGCGTTGGCGTTCAGCCCGGCCACGCCTGCGGCGAGGGAGGAGGAGATGGTCATGGGGCGCCTTCCTGATGCGTCGATCCGACGAGACTGCCCCGATCGTTAGATCAGCGAGCTTAACAGGCGGCTAATGCGCACCGGTCCATCGGCACCGAAGGATCACCGCAACAGAATCAATTCGATCCGGTTGTTGCGCGGGTCCATCGTGTTGGCGAGCGCGGGGACGCGGTCGGCGAAGCTGCTGACCCTGGCGATTCGATCGTCCCCGAAATCCGGATGCAGCATCAGTTGCCGCGACGCCTGCGCGCGCGTACCGGACAGTTCCCAAACCGGATCTTCGCGCCGGACCACCGGCACCGCCGAGACATGCGCGTTGATGGCCAGCATGTTCTCCGTTCGAGCGAAAACCGACGCGACGATACCGGTCAGGCGCCGCATCAGCGGCGTTGGCCGCGCGCCGCCCGCCTCGAACAGCCGGGCGTCGGGCAGATCCGACAGTTCCACGACCAGACCCTCGTCGGTGACGCGGGTCACGATGTGGCGCAGCAGGTCGTCGCTGACCATGCTTTCGCCTGAAAGCCCCTGCATCGCGGCGTCAAGGGTGCTGAGCACCTCCTCGAACTCGGTGCCGTCGGCGGCGCCCGGCACTTCGGGGTCCGTGCCGCTGCGCCCGGCCGAGCGGTCGGAGTCGTCGTGCCGGACGTCGGTCGCGCCGACACCCTCCTTGGGGGCGGTCCGTTCGGACATCAGGCTTTCGCCGCCGAAGGGCGCGTCGCCGCCGCCGGCATCGCGCGCGACGCTGATCGTCGGGCTGAAGTAGTCCGCAAGGCTGCGCCGCTCGCTTTCGGTGGTGCTGCTGACGAGCCAGAGCAGCAGGAAAAACGCCATCATCGCGGTGACGAAATCGGCGTAGGCGACTTTCCACGCGCCACCATGATGGCCGTCGCCACCGACGACCTTGCGGCGCTTGATGATAATGGGGCGCAGGTTGGTAGCGGGCATCGTCGGACTCCGGTGGTGCCCGGCGGGGTCTATCATCGCGTCGTGAAGGCAGGGTTTAGCACGGCTCGACCCGGCGCCGGAATCGTCGGCAATAGTTAACGGCACCGGCTGCGACAGCCCCACGGACCGCATTGCGCGGGCCGTGGGCTTCGATGTGTCGCCGAGGCCAGCCACGCCAGCGCGACGACCCGGCCGCGTGGTGCCGATCGTCGCTGGTCGGGGCGGCAGACTCCGACCCCGGGGCACCGGTCGGACGGACGCGCGGGTCCGAAGCGCCGTGCGCGCCGCTGCGCCAGGCCGTCAGCTTTCGAGCAACAGCCCTCGATCTCGGCGGTCAGATCCCGCGCTGCGGTATCGGCGTCGACCTGCCAGCTGGCGATGGCCGACAGCGTGTCCACCACGGTTCGGCTGATGCGCACGCCGTTCTGGCCGGGCCATGCGAACCAGGGATAGGACCGTCGAGCCGTTCGGCCGACGTCTTCCACGCCGCGTTCGCCAAGTAGAAGCTCCCCAGCATGCCGGGCGCCATCTCGCCGGTGTTGATCGGCATGTAAGCGGTGTTCTGCACGATGTAGCTTTGCGCTTAGGCGCCGGTCCCGAACCGAAGATAGGCCCACGCCGCCTGCCGCTTCGCCGGATCGTCGGTCAGGATCACGGCCGCCATGCCGCCCGACGCGCCGCCGCCGCCCTCCGTGGCCACCGGCATCGGCGCGGTGCCCCAGCCGAAGCGGCCCGCAATCTTGCGGTCGAACGAGCGGACGGCCGCCGAGGGATGACGAAGGGCGCGATCGGGGCGGCATAGGTGTCGAGCGGCCCGGCATAGGGCAGCGCAACGTAAAACGGGATGGCCGGCAACCCGCCCGAACGCCGACAGTTCGGCCATCCGCAGCGGCGCCGCGATGTTGGCCGCGCAGGTCATGTGGGGATAAAGCGCGTAGGACTGGAACACGAGAGCGATCCGGCGGTCCTTCGGCGCGCGGTCCTGCACCGGGTGCCCGCCGAGCCGGATGCCGCCCGCAGCCGCCGACTCGAGCCCCGCGATCGTGCAGCAGCGTGGACTTGCCGCAGCCCGAGGGGCCGAGGATCGATAGGAACTCTCCGGGCCGCACCGCCAGCGACACCCGGTCCAGCGCCACGCCCGCACCGAACCGTCACGTCAGGTCCGCGATGTCCAGGTCCACCGCCGCCCCGGACCGCCCTGGCTGTCCGGGCACGCCTGCCGGCGCCGTCTCTGCCTCGGTCATAGTGCAGCGCCGAACCGTCTTGAACGTGTTCCGGAAACCAGGACGGCGCGCCGGTCGCGCCCGCGACACGCGGTCGCGGGATTGACCGGGGCGCCTGCACGCGATCATCTTGACCTGGCGACCATCGCGGGATGGCGGAGGGCGGCGATGACGGACCGGCACGACAGGGGCACGCGCGTTCGGCGCGAGGTACTGGGAGACGCGCATGTCGACGCCGCGACCGTCGCCGCCGGCGCCAGCGCAAACGGGGGCGCCGGCGCCCTGGGTGCCGCGTTCGACGCCCTGATCACCGAAGGCGCGTGGGGGACGGTCTGGGCGTCTGACGCGATCAGCCGTCGCGAAAGGTCGATGCTGACGCTGGCGATCCTCGCCGCCACCGGCAATTTCAGCGAGATACCGATGCACATCCGCGCGACGATGCGCACCGGTGCGACGCAGGCCGACGTGGCCGAAGCGTTCCAGCATGTGGCGATCTATGCCGGCGTGCCGCGTGCCAACCGGGCGCTGGCGCTGGCCCGCGCGACCTATGCCGAGATGGCGGCCGAAGGTGCCTGATACCGTCTATCCGCCGCGCGACTGGGGACGGCATCCGGCAGCGCTGCATCCGCCCTATCGCTCGTCCCGGTTGCGCGCGCCGCAGCAGGCACCGTTGGCCCTTCCGGCCTCGCTGTCCGAGACGACGGGGCCGGTCTTCGGGCACGGCGACGTCGGGCCGGGCGACGACGACCTGCTGACCAATGCCGCCCGCCCCGGGCAGTCCGCCATCGGGCCGCGCATCATCGTGCATGGTCGCGTCACGGACCAGTCGGGGCGGCCGGCCGCGGGCGCGCTGCTGGAGGTCTGGCAGGCCAATGCCGGGGGGCGTTACCGCCACCGGCGCGATGGCTACCTGGCGCCGCTGGACCCCGATTTCGGCGGTTGCGGGCGGGTGCTGACCGGCGCAGACGGCACCTATTCCTTTCGGACGGTGATGCCGGGGCCCTATCCGTGGCCCAACGGGCCGAACGCCTGGCGGCCGGCGCACATCCACGTCAGCCTCTTCGGCCACGCCTTCGTTCAGCGGCTGGTCACCCAGATGTATTTCGCCGGCGATCCCTTGATCCCGCTATGCTCCATCGTCGGCGCGCTGCCGGACCGGGCGGCGGTCGCGGCGTTGACGGCCCAACTGGACATGGACCGCGCGGTGTCGATGGACGCCTTGGCCTGGCGGTTCGACATCGTGCTGCGCGGTAGCCGCGCGACCCCGTTCGAGGCGGCGTGAGCCGGACCGGGGCGGGCGCGGTTTTGCCCGAGACGCCGGGCCAGACGGCGGGACCCTACGTGCATATCGGCTGCGTCCCTTCGGTGGCGGGGCTGTCGGGCCTGGCGAAGCGGGACGATCCGGGTGCGACCATGATCGCGGGCGTCGCGCTGGGCGAACGGATCGCGCTGACGGGCGCCGTCCACGACGGCTCCGGCGCGCCGCTGACCGACGCGATCGTCGAGCTGTGGCAGGCCGACGCGAATGGCCGCTTTGCCGGCGATCCAACCGCCGATCCGCATTTCAGGGGCTGGGGGCGCGCAGCGGCGGACCTCGAAACGGGCGCGTACCGCTTCGACACGGTGCGGCCGGGCCCGGTGCCATGGCCCGACGGACGGATGCAGGCGCCGCACATGACTCTATGGATCGTCGCGCGCGGCATCAACATGGGCCTGCTCACCCGCGTCTATTTCGAGGGCGACGCCGCGAATGCGGCCGATCCGCTCCTTTCGGCCGTGCCGTCCGACCGCGCCGCCACGCTGATGGCACGCCACGACGACGGGCTGTGGCGGTTCGACGTTCATCTTCAGGGCGTGCGCGAGACGGTATTCCTGGACATCTGACGTCGACCGAAAGGGTGGGGACCGGGGCCCGGTCGAATCTGGCGCGGCGGACGGGGCGCACAAGGGCCACCGATAGACGGGGGCGCACGTCGGCTACGCATGGGCGGCGGGCGCCAAGGGGGCGGTGACGCACATTGGGGGCGAGGCGAGGCGCATCGTCGCGGCGGCCGCGCCTTGCGCCTGGCCCGTGCGAATGGGAACGTCCGCGCGCGCCTGCGCGCAAAACCGGAGGGTGCGATGAGACCGGCCGTTGCCATTGCCGCCGTGTCGCTTGGGCTAGTCGCCGCAGCCGCGACCGTTGCCCTGCGCGGCGGACCCGATGGCGCCCGTGGGGCCCATGTCGTGCCCGCCCTCGACGCGCCGCCGATGACCGCCGAGGCCCTGCGCAGCGCTGCTTTCCGCGTTGTCCCCGCGATGCTGCGCGTGGTCTATGATGGCTTTGGTGAAACCGACGAGGCGGTCATCTATGCCACGCTGGAAAGCGTGGCGGCGGGCGACGCGTTGGAGCAGCTTTACCTCGAGCGGGCGGGCGCGATGGCGGGCGGCGGGCTGGAAACCTCGGACCAGGAGATCCACGAGATGCAGCCGCTGCGGATCGAGACGGCGCTGGACGGCGCCGCGGTGCGGGTGGACGCGACCTGGCGCGTGATCGGCACCGTCGGCCACGCCGAGCACATGCACATGCGCGGCAACGCCTACACCGCCGACCTGCGGCTGGCGCCGGTGGACGGCGCCTGGCGGATCGTCGGGTTCGACCTGCGCGACGTCGACCGGTCCGAGGCCGGGGATCTCGTCGCCGCCGACCCGGCCGCCGGGACCGACGCGGGCGCGCGACAGGTGCCGGCCGCGCTGGCGCCGGCCGCCGCCGATCCTACGACAGGGACGGACCCCGGTGCGCGGCAGGTGCCGGCGGCTCTGGCGCCGGCGCGATGATCCGGGTTGAGGGGCTGCACCTGCGCTACCCGGCAGGCGGCTTTACGCTGGACGTGCCGGCGCTGCATGTCGCCGCCGGCGAGCGTGTCGCCGTCGTGGGCCCCAGCGGCACCGGCAAGACGACGCTGCTGAACCTGATCGCCGGGATTGTGCGGCCCGACGCGGGCAGCGTCACCGTGGACGGCACGCGGATCGACGCGCTGCCCGACGCGGCGCGGCGGGCGTTCCGGGCGTCGCGCGTGGGGTTCGTGTTCCAGAACTTCGCGCTGCTCGACTATCTCAGCGCGCGCGAGAACATCCTTTATCCCTGCCGGATCGGTGCGGGGCTGCGGCTGGACAGGGCGGCCCGCGATCGGGCGCAGGCACTGGCCGTGGCCTGCGGCATCGCCGACCGCATCGACCGACGCCCCGACCGGCTCAGCCAGGGCGAACAGCAGCGCGTCGCGATCTGCCGCGCGCTGGTCACGCGGCCGCGGCTGCTGCTGGCCGACGAGGCGACCGGCAACCTCGACCCCGCGACGAAGACGGCGATCCTCGACCTGCTGTTCGACCGCGCCGCGGAATCCGGGGCGACGGTGCTTGCGGTCACCCACGACCACCAGCTTCTGGACCGGTTCGACCGGGTGGTCGACTTCGCCCGTTTCCGGCAGGCGTCATGAACGCGGCCTTCCTCGCTATCGCCTATCTGCGGCATAACTGGGGCCGCTCGACGGTGCTGGTCCTGGTGGCGGCGCTGATCCTCGCCGTGCCGCTGGTCAGCCAGGTGCTGCTGCGCGGCAGCGAGACGGCGCTGACCGCACGGTCTGCCGCGACGCCGCTGCTGCTGGGCCGCCGCGGCAGCCAGTTGGACCTGGTGATGAATGCCCTCTATTTCTCCGAGGATCGCGCGAGGCCGATCACGATGGCGGCCGCCGAGTCGATATGGGACAGCGGGCTGGGCCTGCCGATTCCGCTGCACACGGCCTTCCGGACGGGCGACGCGCGGATCGTCGGCACCAGCCTGGATTACTTCGACTTCCGCGGGCTGGAATTGGCCGAGGGGCGCCGCTTTGCCGTGCTCGGCGAGGCGGTGCTGGGCGCGGGCGCGGCGCGGCGGATGGGCCTGCGCCCTGGCGACAGCGCGGTCTCCTCGCCCGAGAACCTCTTCGACCTCGACGGGGTCTATCCGCTGGAGATGACCGTGGTGGGCGTTCTGACGCCGAACGGCACGCCCGACGACGACGCGGTGCTCGTCGATGTCAAGACGGCATGGGTGATCGCCGGTATCGGCCACGGCCACGACGACGTGATCGCGGCGGGCAGTGCCGCCAGTGCCGCGGCAGCCGCAGCCGCTGTCGTCCAGTTCAATCGCATCACGCCCGAAAACATCGACAGCTTCCACTTCCACGGCCCGCCCGGGGACTTCCCGGTTTCCGCCGTGCTGGTGGTGCCGCAGGACGCGCGCGCCGCAACGATGCTGCGTGGGCGCCATCTCGACCCGGACGATCCTTTGCAGATGATCGTGCCGGCCGACGTCGTCGGCGATCTGGTCGCGCGCATCTTCCGAATCGCCGCCTTGCTGGACGCAGTCACGCTGATCGTCGGCGCCGCCGCGCTGGCTGCCGTGGCGCTGGCCCTGTTCCTTGGCTGGCGGTTGCGCGCCCCCGAGATGGCGACGGCGTTCCGCCTCGGTGCCGGCCGCGGCGTGATCGCGCGTTTGGCGCTGACGGAAATCGTGATACTTCTGACCGGGGCGCTAGTGCTGGCCGCCGGCATCGTCCTTGCCGTGCAGTCGCGCGGGCCGGATATCGTCGCCTGGCTGCTTGCGCTGGGCTCATAGCACGGAGAACCACCATGCGTTTCATGACGCTCACCGCCGTCGCCTGCCTGATCGCCACCGGGGCGCCAGCGCATTACGGCATGATCATTCCCGACGACCCGATGAAAAGCCAGGAGGACGGGCGCTCGGTCGCGCTGACGCTGTCGTTCTCGCACCCGTTCGAGCGCGACGGCATGGCGCTGGAGCAGCCCGTCGCCTTCACCGTGATGCACGAGGGCGAGACGACCGACCTGCTTGGCGACCTGACCGAAGCGCAGGTGATGGGCGAACCTGGCTACACACTAGAGGCGCCGCTGCCGCGCCCCGGCACCTATGTCTTCGCGATGGAGCCGCAGCCCTATTGGGAGCCGGCAGAGGACGCCTTCATCACGCATTTCACCAAGACCTATGTTTCCGCTTATGGCGACGATAGCGGCTGGGACGCCGAACTGGGGTTGCGGACCGAAATCGTGCCGCTGACGAAGCCGTTCGGCCTGTGGGCCGGCAACGTGTTCCAGGGCATCGTGAAGCTGGACGGTGCGGCCGTGCCCTATGCCGAGGTCGAGGTGGAATACTACAACGAGGATGGCAGCGCGACGGTGCCGTCCGACCTGATGGTCACGCAGACGGTGAAGGCGGACGGCGAGGGCGTGTTCACCTATGCCGCGCCGGGACCGGGCTGGTGGGGTTTCGCCGCCCTGTCGACGGCGGACGAGCCGATGCTGCACGAGGGGGCGGAGAAGGATCACGAGCTCGGCGCCGTGATCTGGGTGCGGTTCGAGCCGTGGACCGGGCAGTGAGGACTCTGGTCCTCGGCCTCGCGCTGATCGGGGCGGCGGTGCCCGCGCTGGCGCATCAGCTGAACGTCTTCGCCTTCGTGGAGGGGGCAGAGGTGGTGGTCGAGGCGCAGTTCTCCACCGGGCGGATCCCGGTTGCGGGGCAGGTGGTGGTGAAGGACGCGGCCGAAGCGGTGGTTCGAACGCTGGACCTTGCGGCCGACGGGACTGCGCGCTTTCCGCTTGACCCGACGGTATCCGCCGGCGGACTGACCATTGAGGTCGAGACGTCGGAAGGGCATGCGGACTACTGGATCCTCACGCCCGACGACATCGCGGCGGGGGCGGGCAGTTGAGCTGGCGAAACGGCGGGATCGGGCGGTGGGGCTGGCGCGGCGCGCTGGTCGCGCTGGCCCTGCTGGCACCGCTGCCCGGCCTCGCGCAGGAGCGTCCGGTCGTGGCGGCCGTGAACTATCCGCTGGCCTGGATGGCCGAACGGCTGGGTGGCGATGCGGTGGAGGTCCTGTTTCCGGTGCCGCCGGGCCGGGATCCGGCGTTCTGGCGGCCGGGCGTCGCCGACATCGCCACGATCCAGCAGGCGCAAGTGATCGCGCTGAACGGCGCGGGCTTCGCCGCCTGGACGGATCGGGCCTCGCTGCCGCGTGCCGCAACGGTCGACACCTCGGCCGGTTTCGCGGATGCGTTCATCGCGACCGACAGCGTCACCCACAGCCACGGCGCCGAAGGGGCCCATTCGCACGAGGCGACCGCCAGCTTCACCTGGCTGGACTTCGATCTTGCCGCCCGGCAGGCCACGGCGCTGGCCGACGCGATGACGCGCCGTCTGCCGGCGCTGGAGGGGCGGATCGCCGAAGGGCTGGCGGCGGTGCAGGCCGACCTGTCGGCCCTCGATGCGGCGGCGATGGCGGCGGGCGCAGCGCTGCGCGGCACCCCGATCGTCGCCTCCCATCCCCGCTATCAGTATTTCGCACGCGCCTACGGTCTGGACATCCGCGCGCTCGACTGGGCGACGGGCGAGATGCCGGACGACGCGCAATGGGCGGCGTTGGCGGCGCTGCGCGACGAGACGGGGGCGGGCCTGTTCATCTGGGAGGCGGCGCCAGCCGACGCGGCGGCGGCACGGCTGGCCGAAGCGGGCCTGACGGGCGTGGTGTTCCCGCCGCTGGCCGAACGCCCCGCCGCGGGCGATTTCGCCAGCGTCATGGCCGACAGCATCGCGGCCCTTGCCGCCGCCGGCAGCTAGCGGCGGCAACGAGCGGCCCCTTTCGCACGCCCGGTTGGGCGGGATGTCCCGCCGGCGGTTTTTCTGGCAGATTGCCGCCGCATCTGGCGCGAGTGGCACCCGGGCGCCCCCCTCCCCCCGGGACAACCGCCCGCCGTCGTCAGTGAAGCAGGTCGCGTTTCGCTGGGCCGCGCCCCGGGCGATCCCGCCTATATCCTCCAGCAGCGCAGCAGGTCGCCCGGTGCCGGCGTCGCATGGAACACGGCGCGGGCGATGGCGCGGGCAACGCAATGCGCCGCCATCGCACACAGCGCTGCCAGATCGGCCGGCGCGTCGCCCGTGGCCAGTGCGAACAGTGCATCGCCGTCGGCCGGCGTGTGGGCAGGCACCACGGCGCGGGCGATCCCGTCATGGGCTGCGGTGGCCAGCCGGGCGCACTGCGCCTTGGTCAGCCGCGCGTCCGTGGCGACGATGCCGATGGTGGTGTTGGCGCCGATGGCCCCAGCGGCACCCATGGCCTGCATCTTAAGGTTCGGCTGCGGCGCGACCAGCCCGCTGGTGCCATCCGGGCCCAGCGCGCCGAACTCACCCTCGATCTCGAACGGTGCGGCCCAGAAATGCCGGTCGCCCGGTGTCGTGACGGCGCCGACCGGGTTCACCGCGACAAGGGCAGCGACCGTCGCCCGCCCGTCGGTCAGCGAGGCCGAGCCGATGCCACCTTTCAGCCGTGCCGTCAGCGCACCGGTGCCGGCGCCTGCCGTGCCCAGCGCAAACTCGACGCCGCGGGCGGCATAGGCGGCGGCGCCCAGCGCGCCGTAGGGGTTCTTGCCCCACGCCTTGTCGCCGCCGTTCAGCAGGTCGAACAGGATCGCACCGGGCACGATCGGCACGCGCGCGGCACCCACCGCGAGGCCGCGCCCCTCGCGCGCCAGCGCGTCCGCCACGCCCGAACAGGCGTCGAGCCCGAAGGCCGATCCGCCCGACAGCACCAGCGCGTCCACCGCGACCACGCTGCGATCCGGCGTCAGCAGGTCCGTCTCGCGCGTGCCGGGTGCGCCGCCCATGACGTGAACCGAGGCGATGAACGGCCCACCGGCGGTCAGCACCGTCACGCCGGACTTCAGTGCGTCGTCCTGAGCCTGTCCCACCAGCAGCCCGCCCACGTCGGTAATCAGGTTTCGAGGCCCCGGCTGCACCGATCAGCCCCCCGCGATGCGGTGCGTAGGGGGTCGCCGCTTGCGCCCGCCTGCGCCTGCGAGCCTGCGCCCGCTGACGGGTCCACGCCCCTGCCCGTACACCGGCCTGCCCACAGGCCCGGCAGATCCTATGGCAGGCCGCCCGCTTATCATCTCGCTTGCCCTGCCGCCCACGGCGTCGCCCGTCCGGGGGCCCGTCGCGTCGCCCGTCGCGTTACGCACGCGCCCCGGCCCGGCCTCATATCCACGGCTTGGCGGCGGCGGTCGCCGCGTCCCCGGTGTTCGGCTCGCCGCGCGGCTCGATCAGCAGGACGCACGCCTCGGCCTCGGCGCGGGGTCGGTGCGTCATTCCGGCGGGCACCACGCCCAGATCCCCCGGCCGCAGCGTGACGGCGTCGCCATCCTCGCCGTCGATGGTCACGGTGCCGTCGAGGATCAGGAAGAAGTCGTCGGTCCCGTCGTGCTTGTGAAACGGAAAGGCGCCCGCGAACTTCACCACCATCACGTCGTTGCCGTTGTAATCCGCGACGACGTGCGGGTCCCAGTGGGTCTCGACCTGCGCCAGCTTCTCGGCCAACGTCACGACCTTCAGTTTCACCGCACGTCTCCCCTCATCTTGTCCCAAATACTCCGGGGAGCGCGAGGGGCTGGCCCCTCGCTCCGCCGGGCCCGGCCGCGCACCGCCGTCATATGCAGCGCCCGCCGTCCACCTCCAGGGCGACGCCGGTGATCATCGCGGCCTCGTCCGCGCACAGGAACGCAGCGGCGGCGGCGATGTCCGCGGGGGTCGAGAAGCGGCCCAGCGGGATCGTGGCGAGGAACCGCGCGCGCATTTCCGGCGTGTCCTCGCCCATGAAAGAGGCCAGCAGCGGCGTCTCGCCCGCGACGGGGTTCAGCGCGTTCACCCGGATGCCGTGCGGGGCAAGCTCGATCGCCATCGCCTTGGTGGCCGTCACCATCCAGCCCTTCGACGCGTTATACCAACTGAGCCGCGGCCGCGGCGAGACGGCGGCGGTCGATGCGACATTCAGGATCGCGCCGGACCGACGCCGCTTCATCTGCGGAACCAGCGCGCGGGCGGTCAGGTAGACGGACTTGACGTTCACCGCCAGCACGCGGTCGAACTCGGCCTCGGTCACGTCCTCCAGCGCGGCCGGCAGGTGGGTGATGCCGGCGTTATTCACCAGGATGTCGACATGGGCCCACGCGTCCAGCGCCGCCCGCGCCATCGCATCCACGCTGGTGCCGGAGGCGACGTCGACCGTGCAGGTGCGGCCGCCAATCCGCGCGGCGACCGCCGTCGCGCCGGCGCTGTCGATGTCGGCCACCATGACGTCCGCGCCCTCGGCGGCAAAGCGTGCGGCGATGCCCGCACCGAAGCCTGACGCCGCCCCGGTGACGATGGCGGTGCGTCCTTCCAGCCTGCCGGTCGCGCTAGCCATGCCAGGCCGCCACCGTCTTCAGTCGCGAGAATCCCATCAGCGCCTCGAACCCCTTCTCGCGGCCGTGGCCGGACCGGCCGACGCCGCCGAACGGCAGTTCCACCCCGCCGCCGGCACCGTAGGTGTTCAAAAAGACTTGCCCCGCATGCAGTGCGCGGGCAAGCCGCATCTGGCGGGCACCGTCCGCCGTCCAGATCGCGGCCGCCAGCCCGTAGGGCGTGCCGTTGGCGATGCGCAAGGCGTCCGCCTCGGTGTCGAAGGGGATCAGGACCTGCACCGGGCCGAAAATTTCCTCCTGCGCCAGCACATGGTCGGGGGGGACGTCGGCGAATAGCGTCGGCGCCGCGTAATGGCCGTCGGCGGGCAGGTCCGGCGGCAGCGCCGCGCGGGCGGCGACGGTAAGGTCGTCCCCTCGCGCGACAAAGGCGGCGACCCGCGCGGCCTGGCGGGCCGAGATCAGCGGGCCGACCGCGGGATCCGTCAGCGCCGGTCCGACCCGCAGCGACCGGTAGGCGGCCGCCATCGCGTCGCGGACGCGCGCGTAGCTGGCGCGCTGCACCAGGATGCGCGAGGCCGCCGAGCAGGTCTGCCCGGCGTTCTGGATGCCGGCAGCCACGAGGACCGGAAGCGCGCGGTCGATATCGGCGTCGTCGAACACGATCTGCGGCGACTTGCCCCCCAGTTCCAGCGTCACGGGCACGGCGTTGGCGGCGGCGGTAGCCTGCACCGCAGCGCCGGTCTCCGGCGATCCGGTGAAGCTGACGTGCCGCACGCCCCGATGCGCCGCCAAGGCGGCCCCCGCCGTGGCCCCCAGGCCCGGTACGACGTTCAGCGCACCTGCGGGCAGCCCCGCTGCGCCGGCGATGCGGGCGAAAGCCAGCGCGGTCAGGCATGCATCCTCGGCCGGTTTCAGCACGCAGGCATTGCCCATCGCCAGCGCCGCGCCGACCGAACGTCCAATGATTTGCATCGGGTAGTTCCACGGCACGATGTGGCCGGTGACGCCGTGCGGCTCGCGCAGGGTGAACGCCGTATAGCCGTCCAGATAGGGCAGTGTCTGGCCCGTTACCTTGTCGGCCGCGCCGCCGTAGAACTCCATGTAGCGCGCAAGCGCCGCGACATCGGCGCGGGCCTGCGTCAGCGGCTTGCCGACGTCGCGCGCTTCCATCTCGGCCAGCGCCTCGGCCCGGTCCGCGACCGCGCGGCCGATGGCGGTGAGGATCCGGCCGCGCTCGGTCGCGGTGGCGCGCCCCCAGCCGCCCGCCAGCGCCGCCTGCGCGGCGTCGACGGCGGCATCGATCTCGGCCGCGCCGCCGCGCGCGACCTCGGCGAGGTGGCTGCCGTCGGAGGGATCGTGCAGCAGCAGCGTCGCCGGGGGCGCGACCCAACGCCCGCCGATCAGCATCTGGAGGGTGTCGAAGCCGGGGTCAAAGGGCATCGGCGGGCTCCTTCACGATCGAGAAATCCGGCAGGACCGGCGCGGCGGCGATCAGCGCCCGGGTGTGGGGGTGCGCGGGGCTGGCGAGGACGCGGGCCGTCGGCCCCGCCTCGACGATGCGGCCGGCCTGCATCACCAGCACCCGGTCGGTGACCGAGCGCACGACGCCGAGGTCGTGCGAGATGAAGAGCCAGCCGAGCCCGCGGCGCCGCGCCAGATCGGCCAGCAGGTCGAGGATCCGCGCCCGCACCGACACGTCCAGCGCCGACACTGCCTCGTCGAAGACGATCAGGTCGGGATCGACGATCAGGGCGCGGGCGATGGCGAT
>PPFU01008578.1_pt1 | contig 18514 bp, 11 predicted proteins | sample 1535991 | NCBI WGS metagenome assembly PPFU01 (sample SAMN04901290, study PRJNA319586) | Hypolithon metagenome, whole genome shotgun sequencing project. | isolation source: Antarctic Hypolithon | place: Antarctica: Miers Valley | collected 2014
CCCCCGCGCCCGCCGCCGACAGGTCCTGCTGCGCCGGGCGCGGCGCGAATCCCGGGATCTGCACCGCCAGCACGCCGCCATCGGCCAGCGCGGCGCGGCTGCGCGCGGCCAGCGAGGCGTCGTCTTCGATATCGGATGTCACGCCACGCGGCCGCGGCAACGCGGGGGGCATGCAGGCGCCGGCGGCCGCCGCACTGGCGGACGCTCCACTAGAACCGGTTCGGCGCAGCGACGCGGCAGGCCTGGACGCGCTCGCGCGCCGCCGCCGCACCCTCGGCGTCGCTGGCCAGCAGCCGCGCCTGCTCCACCGTCGCCCAGTGACGGCGGCACAGCGGGCCGACCTGCGACCCCAGCGCATGCGCCTGCGCGGCGATGGCCTCGGCCATGCGCGGATCACCGAGCAGCAGCGCGATCTCGGCGCGCTCCTGCAGCAGCGCCGGATCGTCGGCGACGATCGACAGCGCCGCGTCCAGCGCGGACGCGGCCTCGGTGTAGCGCCGCGCCGCTTCCAGCCGCTGCGCGTCCTGGCGCAGGTCCTCGACCTCGGGGTGGCGCAGCGGCTGCACCGCCAGTTCGTCGGCGCCGTCGCCGGCAGTGGCGCGGATCGCGTCCACCATCTGCTCCGGCGTCGCCGTCGTCAGCGGCGTGGGTGCGGGTAGCGGCGGCGGCGCGGTGGCGCAGCCCGCAAGCAGCGCAAGAGCGACGAGACACGCGGCGGGGGCGACGCGCCGCGAAGCCAACGCGGGGCTGTCGCGGTAAGGACGGGCAAAGATCGACATCGTTCAGCGCTCCGGTGGAAGGGGCGGCGGGGGAGACGTCGGAGGCGGCGGGGCCGGCGCCAGCGTGGCCGGATCGCGCGGCGGCTCGCGGTCGCCGAGGCCGAACCAGTCGCGCCAGCCGCCGCTACCACCGTCCTGCGGATCGAGCCCGGGCTGCTGGTAGCTGCACGACCGGTAAGGCGGCACGAACCCGGCCGCGAATGCGAACCGGCGCGCACCCGGGCAGCTGGCGTCGGTGGTCTCGCCCTGCACCACCCACTGCCAGTCCAGCCCGCGGTCGCCGAGCCGCAGCGGCGCGGTCGGGAGCCGCGCGAACAGCGCCGACCACACCCGCATCGCGCCGGTGGCGCCGTACAGGCCGGTGACCTCGTTGCGGTCGTCGCCGACCCACACCACCGCGAGGTGGTCGCCGGTCCAGCCGGCGAACCAGCTGTCGCGGCCGTCGTTGCTGGTGCCGGTCTTGCCGGCCGCGTTGAGGCGTCCGAGGCCATCGTTGACCAGCTGCCGCGCGGTGCCCGATGTCACCGCGTGCTGCAGCGCCGCCGTCACCAGCCGCGCCGCGGTGCGGTCCCCGTCGTCGGGCGTCGGCGGCGGCTTGTCGTAACGCTGCAGCACCCGGCCCTCGGGGTCGAGCACGCCGCGCACGGCGTACAGCGGCTGGATCTCGCCGTCGGAGGCGAGGAACTGGTACAGCTGCGCCATCGCATACGGGCTCTGGTCGACCGCGCCGAGGATCAGCGCGGGGTTGGCGGTCGCAGGGATGCCGGCGAGCTGCTGCAGCAGGCTGACCAGCCGCTCCGGCGTCACCGCCATGCCGACCCGGACCGCGGCCTGGTTGTACGACAGCGCCAGCGCGTCCATCAGGCGCACGCTGCCATGGCTGCGGTTGTCGGAGTTGCTCGGCGACCAGCGTCGGCCATTGCCGAGCGTCACCGTCACCGGGCCGTCGTCGACCCAGCTCGCCAGCGAATAGCGGTCGGGCAGCGCCAGCGCCAGCAGGTACACGAACGGCTTCAGCAGCGAGCCGACCGGCCGCTGCGCCTCGACCGCGCGGTTGAAGCCCGGGGTGGCGACATCGCGGCTACCGACCACCGCGACCACCTGGCCGTCATGCACGTCGGTCACCACCACGCCCGCCTGCAGCGCGGGGCGTCTGGGGGTGGACAGCGCCTCCAGCGTGCGCGTCACCGCGCCCTCGGCGTAGGCCTGCGCCGCCGGCGACATGCCGGTCATCACGCTCAGGCCCGCGCCCTGGAGTGCGTCCGCCGGATAGTCCCGCGCCAACTGGCGGCGCACCAGGTCGACGTAGCCGGGAAAACGGTTGGCGGCGACGCTGCCCGGGCTATCGGTAACGCCCAGCGGCGCGGCGATCGCGCGGTCGTGCGCCGCCTGGTCGATCAGCCCGGTCTCCAGCATCTGCGCCAGCACCACGTCCCGGCGCGCCTTGGCGCGTTGGGGATGGCGGCGCGGGTCGTACAGCGACGGGCCGCGGATGATCCCCACCAGCAGCGCGACCTGCTCGGTCGACAGGTCGTCGAGCGGCCGCGCGAACCAGAACTCCGCGCCCGCCGCGACGCCGCGGATCGCCTGCGCGCCGCGCTGCCCCAGGTACACCTGGTTGAGGTACGCCTCGAGGATCACGCCCTTGTCGTAGCGGACCTCGATCAGCAGCGCATACAGGATCTCGTTGAACTTGCGGCTGTAGGTCTGCTCACGGCCGATGCCGAGCAGCCCGCTGCGCGCCAGCTGCTGGGTCAGCGTACTGGCGCCCTGCCGGGCCTCGCCGGAGCGCAGGTTGAAGAGGGCGGCGCGCACGATTCCGCTGAAATCGATGCCGCGGTGATGGGCGAAGTCACGGTCCTCGACCGCCTGCAGCGTGTCGGTGAACTGCGCCGGCACCTCCTCCACCCGCACCAGCCGGCGCTCCTCCTGCTGCTGGCCGTACAGCGTCGCGATGCGCGCCGGATCCAGCCGCACACGCTCCAACGCGCGGCCGCCGGCGGCGTCGCGCACGCGGGTGACCCGTCCTTCGGACAGCGTCGCCTGCACGCGGCGCGGCGCGACCGCGCCGTCGACGTCCTGGAAGCCGCGACTGGAGATGGTCCAGCTGCCGCCGTCCCTCATGTAGGTGCCACCGCGCTCGCCGTCTCCCGCGCGGTAGCCGGCAGCATCGAGCTCGGTGGTGAGCGTGCGTGCGTCCATCGCCAGACCGGGCGCGAGCGCGAGCGGACGGGCATAGACGCGTGTCGGCAGCTGCCAGCGCAGCTGGCCAAAGCGCTCACCGACCTGGTGGTTGAGGTACAGCGTGTACGGCACCAGGAACCCGAGCCCGAGACCGGCGACCGCGAGGCCCGCCACCAGCACATGGCGGCGCCAGCCCACCGGCGCGGGGCCGACATCGTCGTCGTCGTGGTCGTCCTCGTCGTACTCGATGCGAGCCATGCGGTCGTGGCCCGGCGCGGCGGGCATGCAGCTGCGCGCCGTTGCGCGGAGGCCGCAGTCTAGCCCAGCGACTGGCGACCGCTGCCCGACGGCCGCACCGCGGTCAGCGGGTGTTGTCGCGCTGGCCGCTCGTCTTGCCGCGCCACGCAGGCCAGGCGTGGGCGCTGCGGCATCCGACGCACATCAGCCGACCGCTGCGGCAACGCCGCCTTACACTGCGCCACCGCCCGCCCTGGCCGCCGATGCCGCAGCCCCCACCCCACGCGAGGTTCACGCTGGCCGACGCCCGTCTGCAGTGGCGGCGCGCACTCGGGCTGCTGCGGCGTGGGCTGGCGAGCCTGCGCACGCGCGGCTGGCGCACCAGCTGGGAGCGCACGCTGCTCATGCTGCGACCGGTGCCCGAGGCGCAGCGCGCAGCGCTGTCCCGGCCGCCCGATGCGCCGTTCGCACCTTTCGCGCTGTCGACGTCCGATACGCCGCGCGCCAGCCTCGTCATCCCGGTCCACGGCCAGTGGCGGCACACGCTGGCCTGCCTGCGCGCGCTGGCGGCGCACCCGCCGCGCGCGCCGTTCGAGGTGGTCGTGGTCGACGACGGTTCGCGCGACGAGACGCCGCGCCTGTTGCCCCTGGTGGGCGGTGTCCGCGCCGTCGCGCGCGGCGGCAACGGCGGCTTCGTCGCCGCTTGCAACGACGGCGCGGCCGTCGCGCATGGCGACGTGCTGGTGTTCCTCAACAACGACACCGTGCCGCAGCCGGGCTGGCTGGACGCGCTGCTCGCGACCTTCGACACCCATCCCGATGCGGGCATCGTCGGCGCGCAGCTGGTGTACCCCGACGGCAGGCTGCAGGAGGCGGGCGGCGTGGTGTTCGCCGACGGCAGTGCCTGGAACTACGGTCGCTTCGCCGCGCCTGACGACCCTCGCTTCGCCTCGGTGCGCGACGTCGACTACGTCAGCGGCGCGGCGCTGGCGATCCCGCGCGCGCTGTTCGCCGCGGTCGGTGGCTTCGACCTGCGCTACGCGCCGGCCTACTACGAGGACACCGACCTCGCGTTCGCGGTCCGCGACGCGGGCCATCGCGTGCTGTACCAGCCTGCGGCGCGCGTGCTGCACGACGAGGGCGCCACCGCCGGCACCGACCTGTCGGCGGGCGCCAAGGCGCACCAGGTCGCGCACCGCGCGGTGTTCGCCGCGCACCGTCGCGAGGCGCTGGCGACGATGGCCCCTCCGGGCACGCTGCCGTCGCCGGCGACCCTGCATCGCGGCCGTCGGCAGGTGCTGGTGATCGACGTCGACACGCCGCGTCCCGACCGCGACTCCGCCTCGCTGCGGCTCGTCAACCTGCTGCGGCTGCTGGTCGCCGAGGGCGCGCACGTGGTGTTCCTGCCGAGCAACCGCGAGTACGCGGGCGCCGCCACCGACGCGCTGCGCCAGCTGGGGGTGGAGTGCTGGACGGCACCGTATGTCGCGCGGCTGCCGGCCTGGCTGGCGGAGCATGGCGGGCGCTTCGACGCGGTCGCAGTGTGCCGCCACCACCTCGCCGCCGAGCTGCTGCCGCTGCTCCGCCGGCATGCGCCGCGGGCGCGCGTGGTGTTCGACAGCATCGACCTGCACTACGTGCGCGAGCAGCGCGCGGCCGACCTCTCCGGGAACGCCACGGCTGCGCGTGACGCGGGGCGGACGCGACGGCGCGAGCTCGCAGTGGTCGCGGCGGCGGATGTCACCGTCGTCGTCAGCGACGCGGAGCGCACGCTGCTGCAACACGATGCGCCCGGCGCGCGGGTCGAAGTCATCAGCAACCTGCACAGCATTGCCGGTCCCGGCCTGCCTTTCGATGCGCGCCGCGACGTCGTGTTCGTCGGCGGGTTCCGGCATCCGCCGAACGTCGACGGCGTGCGCTGGTTCGTCGCCGAGGCGTGGCCGCGGGTGCGCGCGGCGCTGCCTGGCGTGGCGCTGCACGTGATCGGCGCCGATGCGCCGCCGGCGATCGCCGCGCTCGCCGGCGCGACGGGCGTCGTGCTGCACGGCCACGTGCCTGACATCGCGCCGTGGATGGACGGCGCCCGCGTGGCGGTGGCGCCGCTGCGCTTCGGTGCCGGGGTCAAGGGCAAGGTCAACCTGAGCATGGCGCACGGACAGCCCGTGGTCGCTACCACCTGCGCGGTCGAGGGCATGCACCTGCGCGACAACGTCGACGTGCTGGTGGCCGACAGCGCCGAGGCGTTCGCCGACGCCGTGGTCCGCGCGTACCGCGATCGCGCCACGTGGCAGCGGCTGCACGCGGGCGGCCTCGCGAACGTGCAGCGGCATTTTTCCGCCGACACGGCGCGCGATGCGGTGCGCCGGGTATTCCTGCCGGTGCCCGGGAACAGCGGCATCTGAACTGGGGCGACGTCCGCCGGAGGCGCAAGTGGCACGGCGGAGCCGCCATCGTCGATGCCCTCATCGCGCGCGGGATGCGGGTCGCCCGCCTCGCGCGCGGCTACGGGCGAGATCCGCCCGCCGCACGCAGTCGCTCGGCAAAAGCCGCGGCATCCGGCGTCGATGGATCGACGCCGCGCGCGGAAGCCAGCGCCGCGGATGCGCCGCGCAGGTCGCCCGCGCCCAGGCGCTCGTCGCCGATCGCGATCCAGCGCTGGGCCAGGCGCCGCCGGGCGGCGGCCATGGCGACGTCTTCATCGCCCAGTGTCGCGCGGGCGTCCAGGCAGGCGCGGGCGCGACCGAGGTCGTTGCCGCGCAGACCGGACTCGAAGCAGCTGCGTGCCGCCTGCAGGACCCGCGCAGTCGCGGTGCGCACGCTGGCGTTGGCGGGCGCCAGCGCGCGCGCCGCGCGCAGCTTGTCGTAGGCACTCTCGCCCGGGGGTGCCAGCAGGTCGCCACGCGCTTCGGCGTCCGCCGCCTCGGCCAGCAGTGCGCGCACGCGCCGGGCACGCTCCGCGGCGGGAAGCGACGGCGCCAGCTGGGCCTGCGCCTGGCGCGCGCGCGACAGGTGGCCGGACGCGATGGCGATCTCCGGCGCCGCGGGCGCGGCCGCGCTCGCGCGCGCCAGCTCCTCCGCCGCCGCGACGAACGCGAAGTCCGCCGCCAGGCGTTCGGCCTGCGCCGCGTGCTGCGCCGCGACGTGGGCCAACCCGCGCGTGGCCGCCTCGTCTTCCGGCGACATCGCCAGCAGGCGGCGGTAGCGCGTCGTGGCATCGGCCAGGCCGCCACGGGCGAGGTCGGCGTCGGCCCGCCGACGCACGGCGTCGGTTTCCTCGGTCAGCCGCGCCAGCGTATCGGGCAGGTCGACGTGGCCCGGATCGTAGATGCGCGCGGTGACCACGCCCGCGACCGCTGCCGCGAGGTCGCCGTCGCGCAGCGCGGCACGCGCCTCCTCCAGCACGTCCGTCAGCGTGTCCTCGCGTTCGCGCAGCGCGTCGCCCATGTCCGGCTGCAGCGAGAGGATCCGCCTGTAAAGCGGCAGCGCCGCGTCCGGCGCGCCGATCAGGCGGCCTTCGCGCCGCGCCTGCGCCGCGCGCGCCATCAGCGTGTCGAGGCCGGCAAGCGCCGCTTCGCGCACACGCAGCGCTTCCGCCACCGCGTCGGCCGGCGCGGACGGCACCGCAAGCTCCCGCGCCAACCGCAGCGACGCATGCGCCTGGGCGAAGTCGTCGCGCGTCACTGCCGCCCTCGCCTGCGCCAGCGCCGCCTGCGCCACCGCGGCGAGCCCCTGGCGCCCCTCGATGCGATCCGGGTCGATCGCCAGCGACGCCTCATAGAGTTCGCGCGCACCGCTGCCGTCACTGACGCTCAGGCGCCCGGCCTGCAGCGCGGCATCGGCCTGCAGGCGCATCTGTTGCGCGCGGTTCTGAGGCCACAGGCGATCGGCGACCGGCTGCCGCCACGCGACCACCACAAGCGCCAGCACCAGTAGCGCCAGCGCGCCTGCCAGCCAGCCCAGCCGCTTCGGCAACTCCGCAACGGGTCGCCCCGACCGCCGTCGCTTCGCTGGCGCCACCGGGGCCGCCAACGCATCCATGACCGGCTCCTGCCGGCCCTCGCTTCGGCGTCGGAGCGGTGCGGTGGGAGTGTCCTCGCGTCGATTCACCGCGGCAGCATAGGCAGCGCGGCGTGAACGCGTGCGGCGGGCGCCGTGACGCTGTCCGCACGGGGTCGCGCGGCGGACGGGCCGGAGCTGGGCGTGCGCGCTGCGCTCACGCGCGACGCGCGCGCTCGACGCCAGGCAGCGCCTCCACTTTGCCCAGCAGCCGCGACAGCTGGCCATGGTCCTGCACCCGGACGCGCAGCTGCAGCCGCACGCCCACGCGCACGCCGCCCCCGCCGACGTCGCCGGCGATGGAGAGCACGTGGGTGTCCTCCTGCGCCATCAGGTTGGTCACGTCCTTGAGCAGGTGGCGACGGTCGATCGCGTGGACCACGATGTCGGCCTCGTGGACGCCCTGCACCGCGCTCCACTCCACCGCCATCGCGCGCTGCGGAGACGCCGCCTGCAGCCGCAACAGTGCCGCGCAGTCGGCGCGATGGACGCTCACGCCACGACCGCGCGTCAGGTAGCCGGCGATCGGCTCGCCCGGCAGCGGCCGGCAGCAGCGCGCGATCTGCACCAGCAGGTTGCCCACGCCCAGCACGGTGAAGGCCGAGCGTCCCGCCGGCGTCTGCCGGCCGCGCGGTGCGCGCAGCTGTAGCCCGGCCGGCGCGACAGCGGGTTCGGCCGCGCGCTCGTGGTCCAGCAGCGCGCGCGCGACCTGGTGCGGACCGATGTCACCCAGCGCGACGTGCAGCTGCAGGTCCTCCAGCGTGGCCAGCTGGAACCTGCGCAGCGCCGGCGCCGGGTCCGCGCGCTGCAGTCCCAGCCGCTTGAGCTCGCGCTCCAGCAGGTCGCGCCCGGCCTGCAGGTTGCGCTCGCGGTCCAAGCGGTGGAACCAGACCCGCACCTTCTCGCGCGAGCGCGTGCTCGCCAGGAACCCATTGGATGCCAGCAGCCAGTCGCGCCGCGGCTCCGACACCTTGCCGGTCAGGATCTCGACCCGGTCGCCGCTGGCCAGCACGTGGTCCAGCGGCACGATCCGACCGTCGACCTTGGCGCCACGGCAGCGGTGCCCGACCTCGGTGTGCACGTGGTACGCGAAGTCCAGCGGCGTGGCCCCACGCGGCAGGTCGATGACTTCGCCACGCGGTGTCAACGCGTAGATCCGGTCTTCGACCAGTTCCGCCTCCAGCCCGCGGGCCAGCGCGCCGTCGTCCTCGCCGTCGCCCGACTCCAGCAGCCGCCGCATCCACTCGATCTTGCGGTTCAGCGCCGCCTCGCCGGCGCCGGCGCGCTGCGAGCGGCCCCTGCCGTCATAGGCGTGCTCCTTGTAGCGCCAGTGCGCGGCGACGCCAAGCTCGGCCTGGGCGTGCATCTCATGGGTGCGGATCTGCACCTCGACGGTCTTGCCCTCGGGGCCCATCACCGCGGTATGCAGCGAGCGGTAGTCGTTGTGCTTGGGGCGGGCGATGTAATCGTCGAACTCGCCCGGCACCGGCGACCACAGCGCGTGCACCAGCCCCAGCGCGGCGTAGCAGCCCTGCACGTCGTCGACCAGCACGCGCAGTGCCCGCAGGTCGTACAGCGCGCCGATCGGCACGCGCTTCTTCTGCATCTTCTTCCAGATGCTGTAGATGTGCTTCGGCCGGCCGGCGACGTCTGCGCGCAGGCCCTGTGCCGCCAGCGCGTCGCGGAGCTGGTTGCCGACGTCGTCGACGTAGCGCTCGCGGCCCGCGCGGTTGTCGTCGAGCAGGTGCGCGATGCGCCTGTAGGCGTCGGGCTCCAGGTACCGGAACGCGAGGTCCTCCAGCTCCCACTTCAGCTGCCAGATGCCCAGGCGGTTCGCCAGCGGTGCGTGGATGTCGCGGGTCAGCCGCGCCAGTGCCTGCGCCTCGTCGGGCGGCAGCGCGGCGGCGGCGCGCATGCGCGCCAGCTGCATCGCCAGCAGGACCGGCACCACGCGCAGGTCGCGCACGATCGCCAGCAGCAGCCGGCGCAGGCCTTCGTGGCCGCCGCGTCCGCGCTGCTCGGCGTGCAGCGCCCAGACGCGGGCGGCCGCGTGCTGGCCATCGAGCAGCGTGGCGATGCCGGCATGATCCGCGGCGATGGCCGGCTGCACCGCGTCCGCCCAGCCCGGCAGCGCGTCGAGCAGCGCCGCGGCGACCATCTCGCCGTCTGCGTGTAGCGCGTCGAGCGCAGCCAGCAGGTCCGCGACAATCGCGGCGTCGCGGGTGCACACCGGCGGCGCCGCGTCGGCCGCGTGGCGCAGCAGCGCGCGCAGCGGCTCGGCCAGCGTCCGGCATGCGGGCGCCGTGAGCAGGCGCTCGAGGGGGGCGTGCTGCGGCACGGGGTGCGGCGCTTCCGTCGCGGGGGGACGATCTACACTAGCCGCCCCGCGCCGAGAGGAACAGCTATGGCTTCCGTCCGACTCCGTTCTCCCCACTCCCGGAGTGCCGATCCCAAGTCCCTGCTGCAGCGCTGCACGCTTGTGACCGCCTTCGCCCTTGCCTGCATCTCCACGCCCGCCTTCGGGCAGGAGTCCGCGTATGTTCCCGTGGAGCAGCGTTTCACCGCCGCGCAGCTGCGCGAAACCGGCCTCGACCAGCTGGACGCGGCACAGCTGGCGCGGCTCAACATGCTGCTGCGCGATGACCAGACCGCGCAGGTCGCCGCGGTGCGAGAGGAGGCACGGCGCGAGATCGCGGCGGCGCCCGCGGAGAACGCCGGTGGACGCGGCATGTTCGACCGCCGCGCGGAGCCCGTGGTCAGCCGCATCGTCGGCGAGTTCCGCGGCTGGGACAGCGGCACGGTGTTCGCGCTTGCCAATGGGCAGCGCTGGCGCGTGGTCCAGACGCCGGAGTTCTACCTGCCGAAATCGAAAACCGTCGACGGCCCCGCGGTCGCGGTGACCCCCGGCCTGGTCAGCGGCTGGTACCTGCAGGTCGAAGGCCAGTCGCCGCGGGCCAAGGTGCAGCTGGTCAGGTAGCGCGCAGCGCGGCCAGCCGCGCCGCGAGCTTCTTCGCCGACACCCCGCCCTTCGCGCCGAGCTCCTGCGCGAACACCGAAACCCGCAGCTCCTCCAGCTCCCAGCGCAGCGCCTGCCAGCCCGGAGGCGCCGCAACGCCGTCACGCGTGGCCGCGGCCAGCGCATCGACGAACGGCTTGAGTTCCAACAGGCGCTGCTGGTCGCGGACAGGGTCGTTGAGCGCGCGCTCGGCGCGCACCGCCAGTGCCCGCAGGTAGCGCGGGTACGCCGCCAGCGCGTCGGCAGGCACATCGCGCAGGAAGCCCGGCGGCAACAGCGCCGCCAGCTGCGCCTGCATGTCGTCGAGGTTGCCGCGCGCCCAGCCGACCAGCCTGCTGTCCAGCCGCGCGCGCACCACGGCCACCTGCCCCAGGATCGCCTCGGCCTGTTCCAGCCGCCGCATCGCCTCGCCGAACAGCGCCTGTCCGACGGCGTCGCGGCGCGATGCGAACGCTTCCGGGTCACGAATCGCGTCGAGCCCGTCCGCAGTCAGCGCGGCCAGCGCGCCGTCCACGAGATCGTCGCGCAGGTGGTCGGCGGGCCGGCGGGCGCCCGCCGCGCGCGGCCCGGCGGATTCGATCGCGGCATACAGCAGCGCGGTCTTCGACGGCACCGACAGCTGCCGTCGCGCCTGCCGCGCGCGATCGACCAGCGCCAGCGACAGCAGACGGCGGACGCCGTGCGGATGCAGCGCCCGTGCGGCGTCGGCATCGGCGTGCACGCCCAGCGACGCGCTGTCGCCTTCGTCGCGCAGCGCGGGGTACGCCGGCACGCCGCCGACGCCGGGGACCGACGGCGGGATCGGTTCCTGCGGAAACTCCAGCAGCCGCTCCTGCGCCAGCCCCTCGGAGGCGCGCGCGGCAAACGCTTCGCCGGCGCGCGCGCCGAAGCGCGCGCGCAGCGCGTCGAGGTCGCGCGACTCCGCGAGGACGGTGGGCGTCCCCCTGCCGCGGCCACCGTCTGCGTCGCCGGGGCCCGCATCGAGCAGGCACAGGTTCATGCGCAGGTGCGGGTCCAGCGACGCCTCGTCGAAATCGGTGGCGGCGACGTCGGTGCCGGTCAGCTTTTTCAGGAACCGCGCCAGCGCGCCGGGGAAGGTGTCCGGCTCGTCACCGCGGTGCGCCAGCGCGAACGCGCGCGCGTGGTCGGGCGCCGGCACGAAGTGGCGGCGCTGGATCTTCGGCAGGCCGCGGATCAGCGCCTCGGCCTTGTCGGCGACCAGTCCCGGCGCCAGCCACGACAGCCGCGGCGCGTCCAGCGCGTTGAGCAGGTGCAGCGGCACCGCCAGGGTCATGCCGTCGTCGGGTTCGCCGGGGGCGAAGCGGTAGCGCACCGCCAGCCGCGCCTCGCCCAGTGCCAGCACGTCAGGGAACTGCGCGGCGTCGCCGGCATCGGCGACCATCAGGTCGTCGCGCGTCCATTCCAGTGCGCGCCGCGCCTCGGGGGCGAGGCTCGCGGCCCACGCGTCGAGCGCCTGCGCGCTGACGATCGCCGACGGCACGCGGTCGCGGTACCACTGCAGCATCCAGTCCTCGTCGACCACCAGGCCGGCGCGACGCTGCTTCGCTTCCTCGTCCTCGGCCAGCGCCAGCGTGCGCCGGTTGCGCGCGACGAAACCGCTGCGGGTGTTGATCTCCCCCGCCACCAGCCCGTCGCGCAGGAAATACCCGCGCGACTCCTCCGGGTACAGCCCGCCGTAGTGCACCGGCCGCCTCGGTGCGAGCACCAGTCCGAACAGCGACACCTGCTCGCTGCCGACCACGCGTCCCTGGCTTCGCGACCAGCGCGGGTCGAAGTGGCGCCGCGCCAGCACGTGCGGCAGCGCGTCGATCGCCCACTCCGGCTCGATGGCCGCGTTGGTCATCGACCAGACGCGCTCGGTGTCAAGCAGCGTCGCCGACAGCACCCACGGCGGCGGCCGCGACGCCAGCGACGAGCCGGGGAACAGCTGGAAGCGACGGCCGCGCGGGCCCTCGTACTGGCCGCGGTCGCCGCGGTGGCCGACCTGCGTCGGCAGCCCGGCAAGCAGCGCGCGGTGCAGCGTCGCGTAGCGCGCTGCCGCCGCCTGCTGGCGAAGCTGGTCGCTGGCGGCGACCGCGCCATCCGCGACGCGCGCGGCCACTGGCAGCGTGTCGCGACGACCGCGGCGCCGGCGACCGCCACCCGGGGCTGCGAGCGTTCCGGCGTCCGCGGGCGACGCGATCGCCGGCGACGCGACCGCCACCGGCTCCGATGCAACCGCGTCGAGCAGCGGTGTTGCGGCGTCGGCCGCCTCCTCGCTCCAGCCCAGCGCCTCGCACTGCAGCTTCACCTGCCGGTGCAGCTCGCGCCATTCGCGCATGCGCAGGAAGCCGAGGAAATGCCGCTCGCACCAGCGCCTCAGCTGCGACTGGGTCAGATCGTCGTGCGCGTCCCGGTACGCCCGCCACAGCCGGAGGATGGCGACGAACTCCGAGCGTGGATCGGCGAACACCGCATGCGCGGCATCGGCGGCGGGGCGCTGGTCGGCCGGCCGTTCGCGCGGGTCCTGGATGCCAAGGAACGACGCGATGGTGACCATCTCGCGCAGGCAGCCGTCGGCCTGCGCCGCCACCAGCATCCGCGCCAGCTTCACGTCCACCGACAGCCCCGCCATGGTGCGGCCGATGGCGGTCAGCGCGCGCTGATCGTCGACCGCGCCCAGCTCCTGCAGCTGCTGCCAGCCGTCGCTGATCGCGCGCGGGTCCGGCGGCTCGACGAACGGGAAATCCTCGATCGTGCCAAGGCCCAGTGACAGCATCCGCAGGATCACGCCCGACAGCGCCGCCCTGCGGATCTCGGGATCGGTGTAGGCCGGCCGTGACGCGAAGTCGGCCTCGGAGTACAGGCGGATGCACACGCCCGGCGCGATCCGCCCGCAGCGGCCCTGGCGCTGGTTGGCGCTGGCCTGGCTGACCGGCTCGATGTGCAGGCGGTCGAGCTTCTGCCGCGCGCTGTAGCGCTTGACCCGCGCGAGGCCGGGATCGACCACGTAGTGGATCCGCGACACCGTCAGCGAGGTCTCGGCGACGTTGGTCGCCAGCACGATCCGCCGCTGCGGGCCGGGCTGGAAGACGCGGTCCTGATCGCGCGTGGACAGCCGCGCGTACAGCGGCAGGACCTCGGTGTGGCGGTAGCGGCGCTGCTCGAGCGCGCGGTGGGCGTCACGGATCTCGCGCTCGCCGGGAAGGAACACCAGCGTGTCGCCGCCAGCGCCGCTGCGCCCGCCGTGGATCTCGTCACACGCCGCGACGATGCCGTCGACCAGCGACAGCGACGGCGCGGCCTCCACTGCGGCGACCGTGACGCGCGGGGCAACGCGGCCGGCGCGCCGCGGGGTTGGTGCGTCATGACGCCCTTCGGTCGGCGCACCCGGCAAGGGCAGCCCCGCTCCGTCGCTGCAGGGGACAGACGCCGGACGGGACTCGCGCGGTGTCGGCTCCGCGTCGTCGCCCCCGCCGTCCTGGGCGTTGACGCCCCGCTCCAGCGGGCGGTAGCGCGTCTCCACCGGATGGCCGCGGCCGGCGACGTCGACCACCGGCGCATCGTCGAAATGCCGGGAAAATCGCGCGGTGTCGATGGTCGCGGAGGTCACGATGACCTTGAGGTCCGGGCGCCGCGGCAGCAGCTGCTTGAGGTAGCCCAGCAGGAAGTCGATGTTGAGGCTGCGCTCGTGGGCCTCGTCGACGATGATCGTGTCGTACGCCGACAGCCAGCGGTCGGACTGGATTTCGGCCAGCAGGATGCCGTCGGTCATGAACTTCACCGCGGTGCGTACCCCCGCTTGCGGCGCCGACACCTTGCCCTCGAACCGCACCTGGAACCCGACCGCGCCACCCAGCGGCACCTGCAGCTCCTCGGCCACCCGGCGCGCGACGGTGCGCGCGGCGATGCGTCGCGGCTGGGTGCAGCCGATGATGCCGGCGGCGCCGCGTCCCGCGGCCAGGCACAACTTGGGCAGCTGCGTGGTCTTGCCCGAACCGGTTTCGCCGGCGATCACCAGCACCTGGTGCGTGCCCAGCAGCGCGACGATGCGATCCGCCTCGGCGACGATCGGCAGCGCCGGATCCACGGCCGCCTGCGGCAATACCGCTGCGCGCGCATGCCGCTGGGCCACCGACGCCTCCAGCGCACCGCGGAACGCGGCCTCGCGGTCGCCATCGCCCGGCGCGTCACGCCAGCGCGACCACAGGCCGAGCAGCCGCGCCCGGTCGCGGGTCAGCGCGTCGTCGATCGCGTGCCGCGCGGCCCGCGTTGACGCCGGGATGGCATCCGCCGGCCTAGACTCCCTGCTGCTTTTCGACATTCCTCGACACGCCCTCTTCCACGCCGCCATTCTGGCGGCAAATCCTCCATGGAGAACCCGATGGCCAAGTCCAGCCCCAAGAAGCGCGGCGCAGCCGCGGCCCGCGACACCAAGTCGGTCACCTCGACCACGAGCCCGGTGGCCTCGCCAGAGGCGCGTTCCACCGCTCCCGCGATCGATATCGGGATCCCGGACAAGGATCGCAAGAAGATCGCCGAACAGCTGTCACGGTTCCTCGCCGACAGCTACACGCTGTACCTCAAGACCCACAACTTCCACTGGAACGTCACCGGGCCGATGTTCAACACCCTGCACGTGATGTTCGAGGGCCAGTACACCGAGCAGTGGAACGCGCTCGACGACATCGCCGAGCGCATCCGCGCGCTGGGCTACAACGCGCCCGGGTCCTATGCCGAGTTCGTCAAGCTGTCGTCGATCAAGGAAGAGCCGGGCCTGGAGACCGCGCCGGAGTGGCGCGAGATGGTGCGCCAGCTGGTGGTCGGCAACGAGGCCGTGTGCCGCACCGCGCGCAAGGCGATCGACGTCGCCGACGACGGCGACGACGAGCCCACCGAGGACCTGCTCATCTCGCGCCTGCGCACGCACGAGAAGAACGCCTGGATGCTGCGCTCGCTGCTGCAGTAGTCCGGCCCCGGTAGGCCTGTCCCGACCGCGCCCCGGGGCGACCCGGGACGCCTGCGCCATCCGACGCCCGGCCCCGTGCCGGGCGTCGCCGTTGCAGGACCCGGTGGGCACGCGGCGGTATCCTGTGGCGATGGAATCCAACGCGCGCACCGTGCTGCGGGACGTCTTCGGCCACGATGCGTTCCGCGGCGAGCAGGCAGAGATCATCGGCCACGTCGCCGCGGGCAACGACGCCCTGGTGCTGATGCCCACCGGCGGCGGCAAGTCGCTGTGCTACCAGATCCCGGCGCTGCTGCGCCCGGGCTGCGCGATTGTGGTGTCGCCGCTGATCGCGCTGATGCAGGACCAGGTGGAGGCGCTGCGCCAGCTGGGCGTGCGCGCCGAGTTCCTCAACTCCACCCAGGACGCGCAGACCGCGGCGGAGGTGGAGCGCGCACTGCGCGGCGGCGCCCTCGACCTGCTGTACGTGGCGCCCGAGCGGCTGCTGACGCCGCGGTTCCTGTCGCTGCTGGACGCAAGCGCCATCGCGCTGTTCGCGATCGACGAGGCGCACTGCGTGTCGCAGTGGGGTCACGACTTCCGCCGCGAGTACCGCGAGCTCACCGTGCTCCACGAGCGCTTCCCGCAGGTGCCGCGGATCGCGTTGACCGCCACCGCCGACCCACCGACCCAGCGCGAGATCGCCGAGCGGCTTCAGCTCGACGATGCGCGCCGCTTCGTCAGCTCGTTCGACCGGCCCAACATCCGCTACGCGGTGCTGCAGAAGGACAACGCGCTGCGCCAGCTGCGCGATTTCCTTGATGGCCACCGCGGCGATGCCGGCATCGTCTACTGCCTGTCGCGCAACAAGGTCGAGAAGACCGCCGCCGTGCTGCGCGAGGCCGGCATCGACGCCCTGCCCTACCACGCCGGGCTCGACGCGTCGGTGCGCGCCACGCACCAGCGCCGGTTCCTGCGCGAGGACGGGGTGGTGATGGTCGCGACGATTGCCTTCGGCATGGGCATCGACAAGCCCGACGTGCGCTTCGTCGCGCACATGGACCTGCCGAAGTCGATCGAGGGCTATTACCAGGAGACCGGCCGCGCCGGCCGCGACGGCGAACCGGCCGACGCATGGATGTGCCAGGGCCTCGGCGACGTGGTGCTGCTGAAGCAGATGATCGAGCAGTCGGACTCCGCCGAGGAGCGCAAGCGCGTGGAGCGCGGCAAGCTCGACGCGCTGGTGGGCTACTGCGAGTCGCTCCGCTGCCGCCGCCAGGTGCTGCTGGCCAACTTCGGCGAGGCCTATTCCGCGAAGGGCGCCGGCGCGCCCTGCGGCAACTGCGACAACTGCCTGTCGCCGGCAGACACCTGGGACGCCACCGTGGCGGCGCAGAAGGCGATCAGCTGCGTCTACCGCAGCGGGCAGCGCTTTGGCGTCGCGCACCTGGTCGACATCCTCCGCGGCGCCGACAGCGAGCGAATCCGCCAGCTCGGCCACGAATCGCTGAGCACCTACGGCATCGGCGGCGAGCACGACGTGCGGGCATGGAAGGGCGTGTTCCGCCAGCTGGTGGCCAATGGGCTGCTCGACGTCGACGCCGAGGGCTACGGCGGCCTGCGCCTCACCGAAGCCAGCCGCGCCGTGCTCCGGGGCGAGCAGCACGTGCTGCTGCGCAAGGAGCCGCCGCGCGCGTCGCGCGACCGTGGGCGTGCTGCCCGCACTTCCACCGCGCCGGCGCTGCCGCCGGCGGACCAGGCGCTGTTCGAGGCGCTGCGTGCGCTGCGCGCGCGACTGGCGCGCGAGCAGAGCGTGCCGCCGTACGTGATCTTCCACGACGCCACGCTGCGCGAGATCGCACAGCGCCGGCCATCGTCAGCCACCGAGCTCGCCGGCGTCGGCGGCATCGGCAGCGGCAAGCTGGAGCGCTACGGGGACGAGGTGCTGGAAACGGTCATGGCAGCCGCGGCCTGACGCGGGCGGCAGAGTCTCCTTCGTTACTGGAGGAATTGTAATGCCCCAGTGATTTCCTGCTTAGGTGTACCTTTTCGAGGAGACACCAATGAGCGCGGTAATGGAAGAAGAGATCAAGCGTTGGACGGCCCGGCGGAAGTCGGCGCTGGTACTGGAGATCATCCAGGGCAAGACGACCGTGTCGGAGGCAAGCCGGCAGTTCGACCTCACGCCGTCAGAGATCGAGGGCTGGCTGGACGACGGCAAGCGCGGGATGGAGAACGCGCTGCGGGCCAAGCCCGAGGATGTACGCGAGCAGTACGAGCGCCAGCTCAAGGACCTGCAGGAAGCGTACGGCGAGGCGATGCTGGAGCTGCGTGCCCGAAAAAAATTGGTGTCCCTGTTGGGCAAGGACGAGACCTGATGGTCTCGATCCAGCAGGGACTGCGGGCAGACGGATTCGAGGTGTCGATGGTGACGCTGTGCCGCTGGTTCGGCGTGGCACGGCGCAGCGTGTACTACAGGCCAACCAAGGCACCGCCGACGATCAAGCCGGAGCTGGCCGAACCAATCAAGGCCATGATCGAAGAGGAGCCGTCGTTCGGCTACCGGACGGTGGCAAAGCTATTGGGCATGAACAAGAACACCGTGCAACGCATCTTCCAGCTCAAGGGCTGGCAGATGCGTAAGCGGGCCGTGGGCAACAGGCCACGCATCCAAGCGTTGCCCTCTGTAGCGCAGGCGCCGGATGAGCGCTGGGCGACCGACATGTGTCGCATCTGGGGTGGTCGCGATGGCTGGCTCACGCTGGCGCTGGTGATCGACTGCCACACCCGCCAGCTACTCGGCTGGCAACTCTCGCGTAGTGGCAAGGCGAGCACCGCAGCGGCGGCTTTGGAGCAGGCGCTGATCACTCGCTACGGCACGCTCGGACGCGTGCCCGTGCCGTTCCTGCTGCGCTCTGACAACGGCCTGGTGTTCACCAGCCGGCACTACACGCGACTGGTGCGCAGCTACGGCCTGCAGCAGGAGTTCATCACGCCGCACTGCCCGCAGCAGAACGGCATGGTCGAACGCGTCATCCGTACGCTCAAGGAGCAATGCGCCCATCGCCACCGCTTCGAAACCCAGCAGCACGCCATGCGCGTGATCGGTGACTGGATCCAGTTCTACAACTTCCGGCGCCCGCACCAGACGCTGGGCATGAATACACCCGCTGAGGCATATGCGTTAGCGGCCTGACCTGTGCAGGAAGTGCTGGGTCATTACACGACGGCTAAGCGCTTTGCCACGTCTGATTGCGACAACCCTGCCCGTTGACGGGCCTGCCGGATTCTGCA
>PPFU01004030.1_pt1 | contig 18498 bp, 19 predicted proteins | sample 1535991 | NCBI WGS metagenome assembly PPFU01 (sample SAMN04901290, study PRJNA319586) | Hypolithon metagenome, whole genome shotgun sequencing project. | isolation source: Antarctic Hypolithon | place: Antarctica: Miers Valley | collected 2014
GAAATTTTTGTCCGGAGCATTACGCCAATTCAAAGAAGACAGAAATGTGAGTCGTTAGGGTTCAATAAAAATGTTCGGAATGTCAAACTTTAAGTCTTCTAAAAATCAAGTATCTAGTCATAAAGCCGCTGGCTTTAACAGCAGAGCAAATGGTCTTGAGTCTCTGGTTCGTACCGCGATGACGAACGGGGAACTTGCGCCAGGTGTCGCTGCGCAAATTGGCCGCTATCGGAATGGAAATCTCTCCTGCGAAGATCGACGGATTCTCGCTATTTTAGATGATGCTATTGCCGATGGCTGCGTGGTTCCTATCGATACGCCTGTTGTTCAATCGCGCCGCCACATGGCCTATAGCGTGGACTAGCGTAATGTCTCTTTGGTGCCTCTTCGGTGCCCCTTTAGGGGGATATTGCCAGCGTTTGCAGCCGCTATAACTTAAGATCTAGCTTTGTTTAGCCTTGCTAAAGGCGGTAATCATTTGCCGCCTTTTTTGCTGTTTACCTTTTTCTCAGCTAGCTTTACTTTCTGTCACCCTTTTTTTTCATAGAGTTTCTCACAAAGCGCTTTAATGTCGTCGATTCGTCACTCCCTAGCCCGCCAGCCTTTAACCAGTCCGCTCGAAGTTTCTCGGTGGATGCTGTTTTCTATGGGCATTCAAATCAAGCTGCATCATGCGGAGCGGCTGCCGAAGTCACCTTTTTTAATGATTTCTAATCACCGCAGCTTTTTAGATGCGCCTTTGCTGATGACAGCGGCCCAAAGGCCAGTGCATTTTGCCTGCCATCACTACATGTCTCAGGTGCCGGTTATGCGCAATGTGGTAGATGCGCTGGGATGCTTTCCGTTAGATGAACCGGCACAGCGGGGACGACACTTCTTTAAGCAAGCGACTGGATTTTTGCGACAGCAACAGTCCATCGGCGTGTTCCCCGAAGGCACAGACCCGATGATTACAGTCACCGAGCCGGATCAGGTAGGCCCGTTTCATCGAGGGTTTGCCCATTTGGCCTTGCGATCGCAGCGCCTCCTCGAAGAAAAAACATCGACCGCAAACTTAAAAATAGTGCCTGCCGCCGTGATCGCCCTGGAAGAAAAGCAGCAAAACACGGTGCCATTTCAGCTTTTGAGCTGGTTTGACCCGAGTGAGCCGCTGTTTCAGCAGCCGGGTCTGCACCCAGCCGTACTTTACCGGCGAGTAGCCGTTGTGATTGGTGAGCCGATTGCAGTCAGTGACTGGCAGCAGCAGGGCTATCATGGTAGAAAAGCGGGCCAAGTCGCTACCGAGCTGAGCGAGCAGTGCCACGACAAAGTTCAAACCCTGCTTAAGGCAGGCTGCTACTAGCTTTGGCCAGCAACATTCAGTCGGACTATATCTATCCAGTCAGTTCAGTTAGCTTCATCTCACCCAGGCCCACCCAGGCGAACAAGCCTCTATTTGTTTTTTTGCCAGGAATGGATGGCACGGGTACGCTACTGCGCCCCCAAATCGACCGGCTCACGCCCTGGTTTGACCTGCGCTGTGTAGCGATATCTCCCAAAGACATGACAGGATGGGAGCCCCTGGCCCGACAAATAAGCCACTTAATCGATTCAGAAGTGGGTGATTCTTCCGCCCAAAAGCCACCCCAGCGCCGTCGTTCGGTGTACCTGTGTGGCGAATCGTTCGGCGGATGTTTGGCGATGCAGGTGCTAACTCAGTCTCCTCATTTGTTCGACCGGGTAATTTTGGTGAATCCGGCGTCTTCCTTTCGGCGACTGCCCTGGATGCAGTTTGGCTCGCTGGTGACCCGGAAGCTGCCTAGCTTAGCCTATCGCTATAGCTCTCGGGGGCTGGCTCCTTTTTTGATGGATCCTTTTCGGGTGGCAAGGCGCGATCGCGAAGCCTTAGAAACAGCTATGGGGTCAGTGCCTGCCAAAGTAGCGGCCTGGAGAATGGCTCTGCTAGGGCGCTTTGAAGTAGAGCGGCTGCCCCTGGAGAGGATGACGCACCCGGTACTGCTGATTGCCGGAGAGCGCGATCTGCTGCTGCCTTCTAAGCGAGAGGCCAAAAGCTTGCAGGCTCGGTTCCCCAATGCGCAGCTCACGCTGTTACCCAATAGCGGCCATGCTTGCCTGCTAGAAAGAGAGACCGATTTGCTGAAGATACTGCGCCAGTGTGGCTTTTTGAAATTCTAGCCACCGGGTTTGTCCCTCACAGTTTGTGCCTTCCTCCGTGCTATGAGGACGCATTACCTTTATTATTTAAAGGCGAGCACCGTTCAAACCCTCATTCTTCGTATAGCCCATGTCAAAATCTTTTGGCTGGTTCCGTCAGCTACTTGGCCAGCTCTTTTGTCTGCTGGCGATCGCCCTCCTAGCGACTCAGCTCATAGCGGCTCCAGCCCTGGCAACCGGCGTTTATAGTATGCCGCCTTCAGCCAGTAGCGACACCTGGTTTATTGATGATGCCGAACAGGTATCGCGGCTCAACGAGGGCAAAATCGAAGGTGATCTTAAGCAGCTAGCCCAGCAGACTGGTAATGAAGTTCGCTTCGTCATCATTCACCGGCTAGACTACGGCGAAACGGCTCAGTCGTTTGCCGATCAGCTACTGGAGCGCTGGTTTCCCACGCCTGAAGCGCAAGCGAACGAGACCGTGATTGTGCTGGACGATTTGACGAATACCCTTGGCATTAGCGTCGGTGACCAAACGGCTAACGTGCTGCCCGACGAGATTGCCCGCAGCGTGGTTGACGAAACCATGAAGGTACCTCTGCTGCGCGGCAATCAATACAATCAGGCGTTCTTGAATGCTTCCGATCGATTGGTCGCCGTGATTTCGGGTGAGCCCGATCCTGGCCCGCCAGAATATGACAACACGGTAGATACAGATAGAAACTTTGCCACGGCTGAAGAAACGGAAGCGACTCGCGGAACCTCTACGGTGGTGGTGGTGGTATTGCTCATCGCCGCGACGGTCATCCCGATGGTGACTTACTACTGGTACATTTCGGTAGGCGGCTAGGGCTTTTGTCAATCCTCTATCCATGCACTCTATCCATGCGCTCTATCCATACATAGTTATCGATGTTCGATTTATCCGCTAGGCTAAAGAAGCTCATTTGAAGAACGCCTCACCTATGGATTGGTTGAATCGAGTGCCTCGCTGGATGATCTGGGGGCTGGCTTTGCCGCTATTTGCCCTTAACGGTTGGGTGGCGCTGCAAATATTTGCTTACTTTCGCTCGCAGCTAACGATTTTTTTGACGGCGACGCTGCTGTCTTTTGTGCTCAACTATCCCGTGCAGCTACTATCGCGCTTTTGGCTAAGGCGATCGCTTGCCATCTTGGTAGTTTTGCTGGGCTTTCTTTCAATACTGGGCGTCTTGGGCGTGCTGCTAGCACCACCTCTGGTAGAGCAGCTCAACGAACTCATTAGTCGGTTACCTTCCTGGATAGACTCAGGAACTTCTCAGCTAGCCGCTATTCAAACCTGGGCTGTAGAACTCAATTTGCCGATAGACCTCTCTCGGCTATCGGTTCAGCTTCAGGGCAAGCTAACGTCTCAGCTCCAAAGCATCAGCGCGGGCGTCATTTCCCTGCTCCCCGATGCTATCAGTGGCGTGGTGGATTTGGGCCTAGCAGTGGTGCTGACCTTTTACCTACTGCTGCATGGCGAGCGACTGTGGGATGGCATTTATCAGTGGCTACCCCAAGGCTGGAACGAGCGGGCCAGACCGCTGATCAGGCAGAATTTTCAAAACTATTTTTTGGGGCAAATTACGGTCGCGCTGCTGATGGGTACGGCGATGACGATTGCCTTTGTGGTGATCCAGGTGCCGTTTGGTTTACTGTTTGGCATTGCGGTGGGCGTAGCGGCAATTTTTCCCTTTGGCCCAGCGCTGAGTATTACAATCATTAGCTTTTTGACGGCGCTCAAAAGCATTTGGCTGGGTGTGAGGGTGGTGACGGTGGCGGCGGTGATCGATCAGGTGGTGGAGAATGCGATCGCACCTCAGCTCATTGGTGGCTTCGTCGGATTAAACCCCGTGTGGATTTTGGTCTCCTTGCTGTTGGGCACTAAAATTGCCGGTTTCCTGGGATTGATTGTGGCAGTGCCGGTCGCTAGCTCTATAAAGGGTATTTTTGAAGACTTTAAAATACCGCCTTCTCCGCCTTCACCTGCTTCACCTTCACTAGAAGCAGAAGATGCTGTCCCCGAAAGCACGACTACTTTGGCATCTGCTTGATGTGTTAAGCGATCGCTATTTCAAAATTAAAGAATAAAAACAATTACGTCATGAGGGTGTCTAAAGTCTCTTAGATTTGGACTATAGCGACTTCGAAATTAGGAGCCTATAGCCGAATGTCATCTGAGGACAAACCGCGTGGTCTTTTTAATGAGCGCGTGATTATAGAGGCTCATCCTTTGAGGGCTTCGGGGCAAACGACGCTGGCAAAGGCAATCTCGTTACTGGCTGCTCACCCAGAGGCCAGCTGTATTTTAGCGGTGTATCGCCTTAGAGTGGTGGGAATTGCAACGCGTCAGGACATTATTCGAGCGTTAGCCCAGAATCCGAATGGCCAGCAGATACGGCTTTCTCAGGTGGTAACTCGCCCAGTGATAACGGTTTCAAACGCTGAGGTGACGGAACTCGCACCGCTATTAGAACAGTTTGAGCGTCATCAAATTAGTCATTTACCCGTGGTTGACGAGCACCAGCAACTGATTGGCCTGATTCACCAAAATCGGGTGTGGCAGGCTTTGCACGCCCAAGGAGCCGAAGCTCAACTTTGCCAACAGTATCAGCAGGTTCAGCTATTTGCCGAAATTACGCTGAAGATTCGTCAATCGCTACAGCTCAAGGAGATTTTACACACTACGGTCAACGAAGTTCGGCGTTTGCTCCAAGCCGATCGCGCCCTGATCTATCAGGTTTTGCCTGATGGTACCGGTCAAACGATTAGCGAAGCGGTGGTAGCTCCCTACCCACCAGTGCTGGGGATGGCTTTCCCGGAAGAGGTGTTTCCTAAAGAGTATCAGACGCTGTATGCCCAAGGGCGGGTGCAGGCGATCTCCGATGTCCACGCACCCGATTCAGGGCTAGCTGAGTGTCTGGTGGAGTTTATTAATCAATGGGGTATTCAATCTAAGCTGATTGTCCCTATTTTGCATCCGCTGAAACCCGCGCTGTCGGTAGGTAGCGCGCCGCTTCGCCAGCATCTGTGGGGACTATTGATTGTTCATCAGTGCCGCAGTTCCCGTCAGTGGACTGATTTTGAGGTTGATTTGATGCAGCAGCTAGCCGATCAAATTAGCATTGCGCTCTCTCACGGGCAACTGCTGGAATATTTAGAAGAGCGCGTCAAGCTGCGAACGACGGAGCTAACTCAGGCGAATGACTCGCTGCAACAGGAGATTCAAGAGCGCACCTTAGCTGAGGGGGCGCTGCGGCAAAGTGAAGAGCAGCTTCGCTTAATTACTAATAACATGCCTGCGCTGATTGCTTATGTTGATCGTCATCAGCGCTATCGGTTCAATAATCAGGTGTATGAATACTGGCTAGGACAATCTCCTGAAGATATTTATGGCCTAGCGATTAAGCAGGTAGTGGGCGCTGCGTATTATCAAACTATTCGGGGCTATATTGAAACAGCGCTAGCCGGTGAGGAGGTGACTTATGAGAGTGAACTCACGTTTAAGGACGGGCGCTGCCGTTTGATGAGTGTGACCTATATTCCCCATGTGGATGTGAACGGGGAAGGAGCGCCTCAGGTTACGGGTTTCTTTACGCTGACGATGGATATTAGCGATCGCAAAGCGATTGAGCGAATGAAAGATGAGTTCATCGCGGTTGTGAGCCACGAGCTAAGAACGCCGCTGACCTCGATTCATACCTCTTTAAAGCTGATGGCGACGGGGCGGTTAGGCCACCTGAGCGCAGACGGTCAGCAAATGCTCGAAGTCGCTGATGAAAATACCGATCGCCTGGTTCGCCTGGTGAATAACGTGCTAGATCTTCAGCGCATAGAATCGGGTGAAGTGAGGATGGACGCGTATACCTGTGACGCGGCTAACCTGATTGAACAGGCTGCCGAAGCGATGCAGACAATGGCTCAGCAGCACGAGATTAAAATTCACAGGCAGTCTGTGCCGACAGCGATTTGGGCCGATCCAGACTACATCATTCAAACCCTGACTAATCTTATGGGGAATGCCATTAAGTTTTCGGAGCCTGGTAACACCATCTCTCTCACGGTTCAATCTGATCTTGACTCAAAAGATAATGGCATGGCGCTCTTCTGTGTTCAAGATTATGGTCAGGGCATTCCACCAGATAACTTGAACAGTATCTTTGAGAGATTTCAGCAGGTTGACTCTTCTGACTCTCGCAAAAAAGGCGGAACCGGCTTGGGGCTGACGATCTGCCGAAATATTATAGAACAGCATGGGGGTGAAATTTGGGCGGAAAGCCAGATGGGGATTGGCAGTCGCTTTTATTTTACGGTTCCAAGATCGCTTACCAAGGTCTCCTGATGATGCAACCAAAACGCGTTCTGGTCGTTGATGATGAAGAGTCGATTCAAAAGGTGGTGAGCCTGAGCTTAAGGATGGAGGCTGGCTGGGATATTGTGACGGCTTCCTCTGGAAAAGAAGGTCTTTATCAGGCCCAGATTTATCAGCCAGATGCGATTTTACTCGATGTGATGATGCCTGAACTGGATGGTATTGCTACGTTTGAAGCACTCCAACAAAATCCGGCTACCCAGTCTATTCCGGTTGTTTTACTCACAGCTAAAACGCGAACCGATGAAAAACGGCTGTTTCAGAATATGGGAGTTGCTGGTGTGATTACTAAACCGTTTACGCCTTTAAAGCTGGCTAGTCAAATCGCTAAGCTCCTGGGTTGGTCAATCGTTTATGTGTGAAAGAGGGCGCCGATGAGAATTTTACTGGTAGATGATGATACTGCACTCGCCGCGCTGCTGAGCCAGCAGTTGACGGCCCAGAACTATGCTGTTGACAGTGTCAGTGATGGCGAAACGGGCTGGGCCTACGCGTCTACCTTTGAGTACGATCTGATTATTTTAGATTGGATGCTGCCGCAGCTAGAGGGAATTCGGCTCGCTCAACGCCTGCGTGAGCAAGGCTATGGGGTGCCCATATTGCTGCTGACGGTTAAAGATGAACAGACGGATAAAATCAGAGGACTCGAATCGGGGGCGGACGATTATGTGGTTAAGCCTTTTGATCCGGCGGAGTTGATGGCTCGAATTCGAGTGTTGCTGAGGCGATCGCGCCTAGAGTCAGCCCCGATTTTGAGCTGGGGTGAGCTGAGTTTGGATCCGGTGAGCTGTCAGGTCACTTATCAAGGACAGCGAGTTTCACTCACAGCCAAAGAATACTCACTGCTAGAGCTGTTTTTGCGGCACAGCCATCAGGTATTTAGCGCGACGACGCTGCTAGATCGAATGTGGTCTTCAGAAGAATTTCCCAGTGAAGCCACTGTCCGCTCACACATTCGAGGGCTGCGCCAGAAGCTTAAAAATGTGGGTGCTGCGAGTGATTTGGTTGAAACAGTGCATGGGTTAGGATATCGGCTCAAGTCCCAATCCTCGGTTTCTAGACAAATAGGTGAACCCGCTTCACCCGATCACGACGAACGACAGGCTCGCTACTTGGCAGGGCTGATCCAAGCCTGGCGAGCACATAAAGGGGAAAGCCTGGATCGCTGGCATGTGCTGGACAAAATTGCTCAAACGCTGAAAACCCAAGGAGGCAGCGAAAGGAGCAGCGAAAGTGGATGCCTCAAGAAAGGTCTCAGCGAGCAACAGCAGGCTCAGGCTCAACAAATAGCCCACAGCCTGGCAGGGACGTTAGGAACGTTTGGGCTGATGGAAGGGTACCGTCTGGCTCTTCAGATAGAACAGCGTTTACGCCAGTGCGGCACCCGCTTTTCACCCACTCAGGCGGCTCAATTTCATGTTTTGGTGACTGCATTAGGCCATGTGTTGGATGAGTCTCCCAAACTGGTTTACCCAGTAGAAGACGCGCCTCGTGCGCCGGTGATTTTGATGGTGGATGTTAACGACATGCCCTATATTCAGCAGATGATGGCGTTATCTGTAGCTCAGGGCTTTGACCCTACGGTCGCGGCTTCAATTGAAATGGCGTCCCAGGCACTTTATTTGAACGGGTCTCTTCAAGCACCCACCCAAGTTTCTCTAGAGCTAGCCGATAAACTACCTGATTTAGTGCTGGTCAATTTGGTAGCAAGCGAAACTAACTCAGTGTTAGACGAGCCGATATCACAAATGCTGCTGCAATTTATTCGGCAGATGACCCAGCAGTGGCCTCAACTGCCTGTATTTGTGGTTACGCCTCAGGCTGACTTTGGCAATCGCCTGGATCTCATTCGGCGGGGCGGGGCGATGGTGCTGGAATACCCCGTGGTGCCCGCAGAGGTTTTAGCGTTGATGACTGAGGCCACTCACTTGGACTACCGCCTCAGCAAAATTATGATTGTTGATGACGATGCCTACTATTTGAAACAGGTTATGCAACTGCTGCATCCGTGGGACTTTCAAATTACGCCACTGGCAAACCCACAGCGCTTTTGGACTTTATTTAATCAGGTATCGCCTGATTTGTTAATACTCGATATTGAAATGCCTCACATCAACGGGTTTGAGATTTGTCAGGTGTTGCGTAGCCACGCCCAATGGCAGCATCTACCCATTGTTTTTTTGAGTGTTCATGCCGATCCCTTAAAACAGGAGAAAGCTTTTGCGTTAGGGGCTGATGACTACATTACGAAACCTATCCAGGGTAAAGATTTGGCGGCTCGATTGTTGAACCGGCTGAAGCGATATCAAGCTGGGCTGCGATCGCAGCAGGCGGTGGTGTGACCCCCTGCACGAAGTCTGCACGAGCAGTAAGGCAAGCTAAGAATAGAACATTCATAAAATAACACTTTTGAATTTGTTCAGGACACATTCTTAAGAGCCTTAGAAGAGCCCTAGACGATCCATGGTTCAAACTCCTTGTCAGACGCTTCACGAACAGCAACATCCTTTAATTAGCCAGCTAGCTAACCTGATTAAACGTGTTTGGCAAAGCCAACTTATGGTCTTTCCTTACCATGTGCCTACAGATTTGGGTTATGTAGAAGGCACCCTCGAAGGGGAACGGCTGACGATTAAAAACACCTGCTACCAAACCGTTCAGTTTCGTAAGCTGCATTTGGAGCTTGCCAGAGTGGGTAACAACCTGGATATTCTTCACTGCGTGATGTTTCCACATTCCTGCTTTAATCTGCCAATTTTTGGGGTGGATATTGTAGCGGCTAGGGGGGCGATCGCAGCGGCAATTGTGGATTTATCGCCAGTCTCATCTGATCGTATGCTTCCGGCGGAGTATGCTGATTCTCTAAGCCAGCTCCCTGAGGCTCAGTTTACTCAGCCGCGAGACTTACCAGAGTGGGGCGATATTTTTTCAGACTTCTGTTTGTTCGTGCGACCTACAAGCCCTCAAGAAGAAAGCGCTTTTTTGAACCGGGTCAGTCAGTATTTGACGCTCCATTGTCGGCTGGCCTGCGAGGCCATCTCTGTTACCTCCAGAGAAGATCACGCGTTAATTTTGGCTGGGCATCGTCACTATTGTTCACAGCAACGGAAGAACGACAAAACCCGGCGAATTTTAGAGCGCGCGTTTGATCAGGCCTGGGCAGAGCGATATCTGACGACCATGTTGTTTGACTGTAGTGAGGAAGAAGATAGTAGTGAAGCAGAAGCTTTAGACGCTTTAGAGGCAAGAATGTAACGAAGTGAAAAGTTTTCTGAGTTAAGTGAAAAGGGCTTTTAATTGCTCAAAAGCCCTTTTCACTTAAGCTTCAGAGATTGTAACTGGTTATACACAAAGCTATGCACAGGATCTGCACAGGCAAATTGATTAAATAAAGTCACTGGTTCAAGAGGCTTGAAGGCTGACGATTAAGCCGTTTGGGTCTTTTGTTCGAGCAGGATTGAGACAGGTTTGCTTTCAAGTTTTTTGTTAACTGAACAAAAGATAAGTATTCAGAGATTAGGAGATGGTTTCACATGTTTGACGTCTTTACAAAAGTTGTTTCTCAAGCTGACGCGCGAGGCGAGTATATCAGCGATGACAGAATTGATGCCCTGAATAAGATGGTGGCTGAGGGCAACAAGCGGATTGATGTGGTCAATCGGATCACGGGGAGTGCCTCTGAAATTGTCTCTGGTGCGGCTCGATCTTTGTTTCAAGCGCAGCCCCAGCTAATTTCGCCGGGTGGAAATGCCTATACCAGTCGCCGGATGGCTGCCTGCCTGCGAGACATGGAAATCATTTTGCGCTATGTGACCTACGCAGTGTTTACCGGTGATGCCAGTGTGATGGAGGATCGCTGCTTGAACGGCCTGCGGGAAACTTACACGGCGCTAGGCGTACCAGGGGCATCGGTCGCAGAAGGTGTGAACAAGATGAAAGAGGCGGCTGTGGCGATCGCCAACAATCGAGAGGGCGTTACCCAGGGCGACTGTAGCTCTTTGATGTCTGAGCTGAATGGTTATTTCGACCGTGCGGCTTCAGCGGTTAGCTAGCCCACTGGACTTAAAAAATTCCAAAATTTGGCTGACCATCTTCTTGTCCATTGTTTATCATTTAGAAGAGATTTTTTCACATGCAAACTCCCATCACCGAAGCGGTATCAACCGCCGATTCTCAAGGCCGTTTCCTCAGCAGCTCAGAACTTCAGGTTGCTTTCGGTCGCTTTCGTCAGGCCCAGGCTGGCTTGTCTGCCGCTCAATCGCTGAGCAAGAACGCGGACAGTCTAGTCGATGGCGCGGCTCAAGCTGTGTACCAAAAGTTTCCGTACACGACGAAAATGGAAGGCAACAACTTTGCCTCAACGTCCAGAGGTAAGGAAAAATGTGCTCGTGATATTGGCTATTATTTGCGGATGGTGACCTACTGCCTCGTGGCAGGCGGCACTGGGCCAATGGATGATTATCTTATCTCAGGCATTAGCACCATCAACAGCACCTTTGATTTGTCTCCTAGCTGGTATGTAGAGGCGCTTAAGCACATCAAAGCCAATCACGGTTTGAGCGGTGATGCGGCAACTGAAGCTAACTCTTACATCGACTACGCCATTAATTCACTGAGCTAACGGCAAGGTCACGTTTCTAAGCCTCCTCCTTAATTATAATTAAGGAGGAGGCTTAGAAACCTTCAGATCTTTTTACTCTTTTTACTCCATTGACAGCGACGCCGCATTGAGGCCCTTTTGTATGACGAGCGAAACTTCAGCAAGACTTTTAGGTTTTGAACCTTCTACCCAGTCATCCCCCATCGAGCTACGCACCCCTACGTCTGAAGCCGATATTCAGGCGGTCATTAGGGCGACCTATCGGCAGGTGTTGGGAAATGACCATGTGATGAGCGCTGAACGACTCACCAGCGCCGAATCTTTGTTTAAGCAGGGTCACATCAGAGTGTGTGATTTTGTTCGCGCTGTGGCTACTTCAGAGCTATATAAAGAGAAATTCTTTTATAGCACTCCCCAAGTGCGCTTCATTGAGCTTAACTTCAAGCATTTACTTGGCCGGGCTCCCTACGATGAGGCCGAGATTTCTGAGCATGTGAATCTCTATGTCGAGCAGGGCTACGATGCTGAAATTAGCAGCTATCTGGACTCGCTAGAGTATCAGGAGAACTTTGGTGATCAGGTGGTGCCTTACTACCGGGGCTTTGCCACTCAGCGGGGTCAAAAAACGGTGGGCTTTGGCAGAATGTTTCAGCTATATCGGGGGGCTGCGAGTAGCGATCGCGCCAAAGTCAACAACAGAAAGGGCCGTTTGACAACGGAACTGGCTCGTAATTCGGCAACGCCGGTGAGAACGTCTACCTCGGGCAGAGAACTTCAGGGCGTTACTGGGGGCGGGCGATCGCAGTTGTATCGAGTGCGAGTTTCTCAGTCGGCTAGCCGACGCACACCGCAGGTTCGCTTGGGCATTCAAGAGTATTTGGTCACCTATGATCAGCTAACGCCCACTTTGCAGCGCCTGAATCGGCGAGGTAGTCGGATTGTTGACATTACGTCGGCTTAGCGGCTGCTTCACCTCGCATAATGCTGCCCTGCTTAAATTTCTTGAGACTGTTCAAGAGCATTGATTACACTGTTACAAGGAGATTAGTCTGTGGCTATTACAACAGCGTCTGCTCGATTGGGCACGACTCCCTTCACTGAGCAAAACCCTATAGAACTTCGTCCCAATGGCTCTACTGGCGATGTGCAAGCTGTCATTTCTGCTGTTTACCGGCAGGTGTTGGGCAACGATTATCTCATGCAGTCCGAGCGCTTGATAGGATTGGAGTCTCTGCTAACCACCGGGGCTTTAACGGTTAGAGATTTTGTCAGGGCCGTCGCCAAATCGGAACTGTATAAAACAAAGTTTTTATACCCTAACTTTCAAACTCGGGTGATTGAGCTAAATTTCAAACATTTGTTAGGGCGGGCTCCCTACGATGAAGCTGAAGTCATTGAACATCTTGATCGCTATCAGAATGAAGGCTTTGAGGTTGATATCGATTCTTATATCGATATGGCAGAGTATGAAACTCATTTCGGAGATAGTGTTGTTCCTTACTGCCGAGGGTTTAGCACTCAAACAGGCCAGAAAATGGCTGGATTTACCCGCATGTTTAGCTTGTATCGAGGGTATGCGAATAGCGATCGCTCCCAAATCGCCGGCAACTCCTCTCGTTTAGCGGGAGAATTAGCCCAAGGGAGCGTCTCTGCGATTGTGCCACCCTCAGGCTCGGATAACAACAATGGCTGGGCCTATCAAGCCTCCAAGGGGACGGTGGTTAACCGTGCCTTTGCAAGACCGACCTCTACCGCAGATCGCGGCAGTCTCTATCGGCTTGAAGTTGCCGGGCGACGGTTTCCGGGCTACCCTGCCATCCGCCGTAGCAACCGGGTGCTGATAGTGCCTTACGAAGCGCTGTCTTCTACTTTGCAGCAAATTAATAAATCTGGCGGTCGAGTAGCCAATATCACCCGTGCCTGAGTCGCTCAAGGCTTCAATAATCTCTATTCACCCCGAGGTGTCAACTATGTTAGGACAACGTACAATGAGTGGAACCTCCACTGTAGACAATCGAATTTTTTTGTATGAGGTGACGGGCCTTAGCCAAAATGAGGTGACTGCCCAGTCTCGATTGCCTATTCGCAGTAGCAACAGTCACTTTTTACAGGTACCTTTTCATCGTATGAATGAAGAGATGCAGCGAATCGTACGGTTGGGGGGCGAAATCGTCGATATTCGTCCGTTGAATGCGTCGTCGGGAAGTTCACCGGCTCCGGCAAGCCAGTCAGCAAAGGGTGCAGAGAGTGACGCTGCTGAAGCAGAATAGCCCTCATTCTATTTCCTTGAGTAATACACGCATACTTGCCCTGGTTTTGCCGGGGCATTTTTTCGTTCTGAACTGACGTTTCTACGAGCCAATCGCCACTTCATTAACAGCTTTAGCTGGCTGCTAGGGCCGTACTCTGTTTTTAATTGCGATGCAGTCCGCCAGGTAGCTCGCATCGCGGGCAACACCAGAGAAACGAGCCGAGCCCCAGGTGTACAGCCAGGGTAAGCCTAGAAAATAAAGACCTTCCACTACGCTGACGCCGCGCTCGTGTCCAGGATAGCCGTTGCCGTCAAAGGCGGGCACTTCTATCCATTTAAAGTTGGCGTGGTAGCCCGTTGCCCAAATGATCGCACCGATGTTAGCAGCCTGTAGATCCAGGCTGGGAGATTCAGCATCGGGCTCCCAAACCGGCTGGTAAGGCGGTTCTGTCGGGGCGTCTATCTGGTTTTTATCCATGTAGTTATCCATGTAGTTATCAATCGTGCCTTTGATGCTTTCGACGACTTCATCGGCATGGTCTAGATTTTCCTTGAGGTCATCTTTGAACTCAAGGTGCTTCCCTTGGATGCTTTTGAGCCTGCCGTGTAGCTTCATGCCTTCTAGTGCAAACTGACGCAGGTCAATTTCTCGCCCGCTGCCGCGCCCGGTGACATAGTAATTTGTTTTGGTTCTGACGCTTTCCTTTTGCGGATGCTCGTCGATGGGGATGTCGTAGTAGCCCATTTGGTCGAGCCAATCGACGACATCTTTACCGCGATACTCTCGGGGCGATCGCGGTGCCCCTCCCACACATAAATGCACTTGCTTCCCCGCTATATGCAAATCCTCCGCAATCTGCGCGCCCGACTGCCCCGTTCCAACCACCATAATCGCCCCCTCAGGCAGCGACTCTAGACTTTTGTACTTTGAAGAGTGTAGCTGTAGGATATCTTCAGGCAATCGCTCAGCCATTCTCGGAATTTTAGGCGTATGGTAGCCGCCAATCGCCACAACAACCTGATCGGCGGTATACGCCCTAATAGAAGTAGAAACTTCAAATATCTGTCGCGAGTGATGTCTACGTACGCTCAGCACTGAAACGTCATCTCGCAGATTTGGCCCAAAAGACTCGGCGTAGCCCTTCACATATTGAACAATTTCATCTCGCGGCATAAAGCCATCGGGATCTTCTCCTTTGTAAGGATAGCCGGGTAGCGTACACTGTCAGTTAGGCGTCACCCAACAAAAAGAATCCCAGCGCTGATCGCGCCACGAATGGCCAACGCTGTTTTTCTCAAAAATAATGTGATCAATGTTCCGCTGCTTCAGGCAGTAGCTAGTAGACAAACCCGCCTGACCGCCACCGACAATAACAATAGGAAAGTGCGACGCCATAGTTTAATCATTCAAGAACGTTTGGCCGCAGCCTTAACCACCACGTCCGCCTTAACCATAAAGGCGAGTTCTGAACGCACCTGTATACGCCGTTGCCAGATCGTAAGGTCTCGCTTTATAGACAGGCAAAAGCGCAGCAGGCGGCTTTTATAACGGGCTTTTGTGATAATTTAACGGCTATCGACAGCCGATACCTGTCTGGCAGCAGGTGCTAAAGGCCGATTACGGCATTGAGGCTCACCGGATGACTAATAGGGTAAGTACCAGATTCTCTCCTTTAACTGACGGGTCAGAATCTTCTGTTGCTGAGGCGCTTGGAATTAGCGGAAGCCCTGTGTATTTGACGGTGGGAGGCATTGAGCCGCGTAAGAATTCGATTCGGCTGTTGGAAGCTTTTCAGCGAGTTCGCGATCGCCTCCGGAATGCTCAGCCTCACTAGCCCCGATCCTAATCTCCTCTCTCGCAGCCAAGCCATTACCAAACGCTATAGCTGGCCGGCTTCTGCCCAAATGCACCTTGACCTATATCAACAGCTTGCGATGCACGATTGTCTCTAAAACAACCCGCCCGTTCTTAATGGTCGTGCGGCCTATCGGCGCTGCGCCAATGGCTTCAGAGGCTGAGCGGGCATCGATGATCACCAGGTCAGCGACTTTACCAGGAGCAATGCCAGTGTTGTAAATGCCAATCGCTTGCGCCGCTCGCGTTGTCGCCATTTCTAAGCATTGTTCGTGGCTAGCGGTGGTACCTAGCTGAAGGGTTTGAGCGATTAGGGTGCAGATTTTAAGGGGGTCGCCGTCGCCGAAGGGGGTGAAGAGGTTTTGGATATTGTTGGTGGCGATCGCGCCCGGCAAGCGGCGATCGCCAGATGGCTTTTGCGATCGCTCATAACGATCAATATCAGCTAAAGACTGCTAATGAGCAAAGGGACAAGTCAAACAAATTTACCGTTCAAGTACTGGCTAATTGCCGCCAGCGAGCTTTTTCAACTGGGTTAAAATGCTCGCCACCTCATACAGTTTGTGACGCCGAGATAGCAGCGAAAACGCTTCGGAAAAATCGTAGACTGCATTTTCTAGTTTACAGAATATGAAATCGCTGCCGTTTGTGACCATGCCAAAACTAGGCTGCTGCGGTGCGGCGATCATGTATGCCAAACACTGGGGCAGTGCGATATCGGCTAATAGCGCGACGATGGATAGTAGTACGGTTCCCTCAGTGAGAAGGCTCGCATTGTAGTAGTTGTAATATCGCTGCTGTATGTGATCGAAAAAGGCTTGCTCGCGCTTGTCCAACGGCACCGTTGGCGTTTGCCATTCTAAGAAAAATGGGGCGTCGGTAGCACGGATTAGCCCCAAGCGCTCATGCAGGGCTTGAAAGCTTGAAATGGTTGGCTCGATCACCCGTAAGGTGCTCATGCAAAATGCCCACGGGGATGTCCCTAATTGTAATGCAACCCAATGAGGTAAATGGTAGACGTAATAGCACCTTACGGCACCTTTCGTTCAGCTACTCTGAGCTTGGCAGAGCGCGATCGCTTATTCTCCTGCACTTCCTCCCTGGTCGCCACCAGCGGCTTTTTCGTCACAATCTGCAACCGCTCATCGCCCCGATAGGCATACTTCACAATTCGATCTTCTAAGCTGTGAAAGCTGATGATAGCCAGCCGACCGCCAGGGTTTAGCCAGTCGGGTGCTTTGGCCAAAAACTGCTCTAGCACAGTGAGTTCACCGTTTACCGCAATGCGCAAGGCTTGGAAGCTGCGGGTAGCTGGGTGAATGCGACCGTGGCGGGCTTTGGGGGGGTAGGCTCCCGCGATCGCAAAAGCCAGCTCTGTCGTCGTCCGAAAAGGCCTTTGCTCTATAATGCGTCGCGCAATCCGCCGCGACAGCCGATCCTCACCATATTCATAAATCGTATCGGCGATCGTCTTCTCGTCCCAGTGGTTCACAATCTCTTCAGCAGTGAGCGCCTGCGTGCTGTCCATTCGCATGTCGAGCGGGGCTTCTGCACGAAAGCTAAAGCCGCGCTGCGACTGATCGAGCTGGGTAGAGCTGACGCCAATGTCGGCCAAAATGCCGTCAAAAAGCAGCTTGCCGGGATCATATGCAGAGAAGTTAGTGTGCTGAAACGTAATTTGATCCTTAAAATCAGCGAGCTGAGCCTGAGCCGCTGCCAGCGCCTGCAAGTCTTGATCTAGCGCTACTATCCTTACATCTGGAGCGGCCTGCAATATTAGCCGGCTATGCCCGCCGCCGCCCACGGTAGCATCCAAATATTGCCCACCCGCCTTTACTGCCAGGGCATCTATCACCTGTTCAAGGAGAACAGGCACATGAAAAAAGGGCCGATCAGATCTGTCTTCAGACATATTTTTTGAGCGCTACCGTATAATCTAGAAAATGAGTGCCGTGTTAGGCGTTGAATCTTTAGAGTAAACGTACGACAATAAAGGCCGTAGAGGAACCCTGCCCAATAGATAGAAAGAATATGGCAACGTTGCAAACCAAGACCGAACCCATGGTAATCAACATGGGGCCTCACCATCCGTCTATGCACGGTGTGCTCCGCCTGATCGTCACGCTAGACGGAGAAGACGTGGTGGACTGTGAGCCGGTGATTGGCTACCTGCATCGCGGCATGGAAAAAATTGCCGAGAACCGCACTAACGTGATGTTTGTGCCCTATGTCAGCCGTTGGGACTACGCTGCTGGCATGTTCAACGAGGCCATTACGGTTAACGCGCCTGAGAAGCTAGCCGACATTGAAGTGCCCAAGCGCGCTAGCTACATCCGCATGATTATGCTGGAGCTAAACCGTATTGCCAACCACCTTTTGTGGCTTGGCCCCTTCATGGCCGACTGCGGGGCAACCACGCCCTTCTTTTACATTTTCCGTGAGCGCGAGCTAATTTACGACCTGTGGGAAGCTGCCTCTGGCGCACGGCTAATCAATAACAACTACTTCCGCATTGGCGGCGTTGCGGCTGATTTGCCCTACGGCTGGATCGATAAGTGCGAAGACTTTTGCGACTACTTTATGCCCAAAGTCGATGAGTACGAAAAGCTGATTACCGACAATCCTATTTTCCGCCGCCGCGTAGAAGGCGTAGGGACGATGTCTCGGGAGGATGCGATCGCCTGGGGCTGCTCTGGCCCAATGCTGCGCGCCTCCGGCGTAAAGTGGGACTTGCGCAAGGTAGACCACTACGAGCGCTACGACGAGCTGGACTGGGATGTGCAGTGGGCTACCGAAGGCGACTGCTTTGCCCGCTATATTGTCCGCATTAACGAAATGCGAGAGTCAGTAAAAATTATCCGTCAGGCCATGAAGCAGCTACCGGGCGGCCCCTTTGAGAACCTGGAGGCTAGGCGTATGCTAGAAGGCCCCAAGTCTGAATGGAATAGCTTTGACTATCAGTTTTCCGGTAAAAAGATTGCGCCAACCTTCAAAATTCCTGAGGGTGAGCACTATGTACGGGTTGAAACGGGTAAAGGCGAAGTAGGCGTGTACATCATCGGTGAAGACAACGTTTTTCCCTGGCGCTGGAAAATTCGCGCCGCTGACTTCAACAACCTTCAGATTTTGCCGAACCTGCTCAAAGGTGTAAAACTCGCTGACATTATGCCGATTTTAGGCAGCGTAGACATCATCATGGGGTCTGTAGATAGATAATGACCAACGACGAACTACAGGCAGCAGTA
>PPFU01003034.1_pt1 | contig 18486 bp, 15 predicted proteins | sample 1535991 | NCBI WGS metagenome assembly PPFU01 (sample SAMN04901290, study PRJNA319586) | Hypolithon metagenome, whole genome shotgun sequencing project. | isolation source: Antarctic Hypolithon | place: Antarctica: Miers Valley | collected 2014
GAACGCACCACACCTCGTCGCTCTCGTCCGTGCCGACGCGACCTTCGTCAACGGCAAGCTCGTCGAACGATCTGACGAATCAGGAGGTGAGCAGCAAGTCGCGTGACACCGATCCACAGGTCTTGACTATTCCTCAGCGCCACTCGACGTGGTGCACTGGTCACTTGTGAACAATCGCAGCCTCGCTCGATCGGCTCGAAGACCACGTACGGTCGCCTCCCAGCAGCCGACGACGGGCATCGCGCATATCTTGGTGCTGCGCCCCGCGTCCTGATCAGCCCGCCGCTCCCTGCCGCCGCGACGCAACTCGCCCCGAGAGGAACCATGACCTCGCCCTCCCCGCTCGACACCGGCGATCCGCGTCCCGCAGCGCCGCAGACCGAGCCTGACCTGGTCACCGTCGTCATCCCGGCCCGCAACGAGGAGCGGGCGATCGAGGAGTGCGTGGCGTCGGTCCTGCGGCAGGACTACCGCAACCTCCAGGTCGTCGTGGTCGACGGGGCGTCCACCGACCGCACCGCGGAGATCGTCCTGGCCATGGCGGAGCGCGACCCCCGGGTCGAGCTGCTGCACAACCCACGGGTGATCATCCCGGTGTCGCTCAACGTCGCCCTCGCCGCGGCGCGGGCGCCCTGGCTGGTACGCATCGACGCGCACGCGACGGTTCCGCCGGACTACGTGCGGCTCGCGGTCGAGCAGCTGCGAACCGGCCGGTGGGGCGGCGTCGGCGGGCGCAAGGACGGCGTCGGCCGCACGGCTGCGGGACGGGCCGTCGCTGCAGCGATGTCGTCCCGGTTCGGGGTCGGGAACTCCACGTACCACTACGGCACGGCGCAGCAGACCGTCGAGCACATCCCGTTCGGTGCGTATCCGGTGGCCCTGGCGCGCCAGCTCGGCGGGTGGGACGAAGCGCTCAGGGTCAACCAGGACTTCGAGTTCGACTACCGGGTCCGGCTCTCAGGCCGCGAGCTGCTCTTCGATCCTGCGCTGGTCATCGAGTGGGAGTCACGGCAGTCAATTCGCGAGCTGTTCTCGCAGTACCGCCGGTACGGCAAGGGCAAGCTCCGGGTCGGTGCCCTCCACCCCGGCTCGCTGCGGACCCGGCACTTCGCCGCGCCGGCGCTCGTCGCCTCCTGGGCCGCGGCCGCCGCTCTTGCCCCCCGCTGTCCCGCCGCCACCGCTGCGGTCGTGGCGCCGTACGTGCTGGGCGTGGCCGCCGCCTCGGTGGCGACGGCGAAGCCGCTCGACCCCGCTGCCCGCCGATACGTGCCGGCAGCCTTTGTGGCGATGCACGCCGGTTGGGGACTCGGCTTCTGGGAGGGTGTCGCAGAGTTGGCCCGGGGAGGGATCCGTTGGAGCGGCCCGGCCCGTTGACGACGGACCGAGCGCCGGTCCCGGAGCCCGCACCGGCTCGGGCCGGCGGGCTCCGCGAGGCCGCCGTGCGGGGCGTGGCGTGGCAGGCCGTCTCGTTCCTGGGCGGGAAGGTCCTGCTGCTCCTGGCCACGGCGATCCTGGCCCGCCTGCTGACGCCGGAGGAATTCGGCCTGGTCGCGTTCGCGCTCGTCGTGATCACGCTGGCCGACGTCATCGGCGACTTCGGGGTCGCCCAGGCACTGGTCTACCTGCCGCTCGATCGGCGGCGGACCGACGCCGCGCTGGTCACGGCCGTGGCCGTGTCCGGGCTGCTCGTGCTGCTCGCCTTCGTGACCGCGCCGGCCGTCGCGGCCTTCTTCGGCCGCGCGGAGGTCGAGCCGCTGCTGCGGGTGCTGTCCTGCACCGTGCTGCTGGGGGCGGTGGCGTCGGTACCGGAGGCACTCCTGCGCCGCGCGCTGCTCTTCCGCCGGACCGTCGGCGCCGGCCTGGCCAAGGCCGCCACCACGGGCGGGGTCAGCATCGCGCTCGCCGTCGGCGGAGCAGGGCCCTGGTCGCTGGTCTGGGGCCAGCTGGCCGGGCTGATCGTGTTCAACGTCGTCCTGTGGAGCCTGGTCGACCACCGGCCCGACTGGCGGGTGTGGCGGCTGCGGTGGGCTGACGCCTCGCCGCTCGTCCGCTACGGCGTGTCCGTCGCGGTGGCCATGCTGCTGTCGAAGCTCGTCTTCGACGTCGACTACGTCGTCGTCGGGCGGATGTTGGGAACCGAACCACTCGGCCTGTACACGATGGCCTACCGACTGCCCGAGCTCGCCATCATCTCGTCGTACTTCGTCATCTCGGCTGTGGCGTTCCCCGCCTTCAGCCAAGCCAAGGACGACCCGCCCCGGCTGCGCCGTGGCTACCTGTCGCTGGTGCGGCTGCAGTCGGCGTTCGGGGCGGCAGCCGGCGTCGGGCTGGCTGTGCTGGCGCCCTCCATCGTGCTGGCCCTGCTCGGCCCCGACTGGGAGGCGAGCGCCACCCCGCTCACGGCGCTGGCGCTGTTCGCAGCCCTGCGCTCCCTGAGCACCGGGGCCAACGACGTCTACAAGGCCGTCGGCCGTCCGGGTCTCGCGACCTGGATCGCGCTGGCCCGCCTCGCGACGCTGACCCCGGCGCTCGTCGTCGCGGCGCGGTGGGGGATCGACGGGGTCGCCTGGGCACAGGCCGTCATGGCCGTGCCGTTCGTGTTCGTGGCGCAGGGCCTGGCCGCGCGGATCATCGGGGTGTCCGCACGCGAGATCGGCGGCGCCATGCGCCCGGCGCTGGTCGCCGGTGCCGGGGTGGGGCTCGCGACAGGAGCCGTCCGACTGCTCCCGCTCGGCAGCCCGTGGCTCGACCTGCTGCTGGGCATTCCCGCCGGGGTGCTGGGGGCGCTGCTCGCGCTCCGACTGCTGATGCCCGGCTTCGTCGCCGAGCTGCGCCGGCTCCTGTCCGGTGCGAGAGAGGCCTGACATGCCTGCCTTCGAGGACGCGCTGGCGGCACTGGAGGCCGCTCAGGTGCTGCACTGCGTGCGCAAGGGCGGGCCAGAGGTCCGCGAGCTCCCCAGCAACGAGGACCTGGACGTCCTCGTCCGCGCGAGGGACCTCGAGGTGGCCGAGCGGGTCCTGGCCCGCGCCGGGTTCCGGCACCTGCGCACCCGCGGCCACGGCGGGCACCGGTTCTACCTCGCCTTCGACGAGGCCACCGCCCGGTGGCGCAAGGTCGACCTCGTGAGCTGCCTGCGCTACGGCCCCGACCGGATGGACATGGAGGCCGTCCTCATGCGCCGCCGGCGCGTCGACGGTGTGTGGGTCGCTTCGCCCGAGGACAAGGACGAGCACGCCCGGCGCCGCGAGCTGGGGCAGCGCGAGCCAGGGACCTTGCCATGGCGGCTGGCCCGCCGGCTGCCGGTGTCGACCCGACGATCAGGCACCGTCGTCGCCTTCCTCGGCCCGGACGGGGCCGGCAAGGGCAGTGTGCTCGCGGCGGTCGGAGCCGCGCTCCCTGTAGCCGCGACCACCGTCTACCTCGGCAACGTCTTCGGTTCCGGACGCGGGGGGGCCGGGTCAACTGAGCGCGGTGCGGGCGCGCCGACGCCGGCGTCTGCCGCTGTGCGCGAGACCGCGTTCCTGCTGCGCAAGGCGGCGCGGATGTGGCCGCGGGTGGCACGGGCCTACTCCGCGGCGTGGCGCGGCCACGTGGTGCTCTGCGACCGCCACCCGCACGAAGTTCTCGCCATCGCCCCCCCGAGGACCACGTGGGGGTTCCGGCTCGAGCGTCTGCTGTTCGTGCGACTCGTGCCGCGTCCGGACCGATTCGTCGTGCTCGATGCCCCCGGAGAGGACCTGTTCCGGCGCAAGGGCGAGCACGACCCGGAGCTGCTCGAGCGCTGGCGGCAGGCCTACCTGCAGACCTTCGTGCCGCCCGGCGCCGTCGTCACCACCACGGGCGCGCTCCAAGAGAGCACCGAACGGGCGCTCCACGTGGTGTGGCAGGAGCTGGCCCGGCGGCAGCGCTGGTCGGCCGGCACCGGCTCCAACCGCACCGGGTGAGCGCGCACGGAGCTGGCTACGAGGCGCTCGCCCGGCTGGTGGGGGAGGACCACCCGCATGGACAGGCTGGCCTGGTCATCGCGCCGGCGGACTGGCCGACGGACGCAGCCCTCGACGCGGAGCAGCCGGTCGTGCTCTGGGGCCGGGAGCCGTTGCCTCCGGGCACGTCGCCGGTGCGTGCGGCGCGCCGCGCTCTGCAGCGCGAGCGCGGCCTCCGCAAGCTGGCGCACCGACCGCCGGACGACCGCGTGGTTGGCGGCGTCCACCGGCTGCCGCCGCCGAAGCTCGGCGCCGGGGCCAGGTCGGCCGTGCGTTCCGCTCTCCTCAGCGGTGCGCTCGTCGAGCTGGCCCGTCCTGCTTCCTCCGGTCGGCTCGTCGATGCGCTGGTGCGCGCGGTGGGGGCGGTCGGTCCAGCGCGCTCCCTGCACGTCGCGTCCGGCGGCACGGTGCTGCTGCAGGCGCCGCTGCACGGGCTCCCGGCCGTCCTGCGAGCGGCGGTGAACGGGAGCCCGGCCGACCCGCGGTGGGCGGGCGAGGTGCTGCGGCGCCTGGCGGCTGACCCGCTCGTGCCTCCGCTGCTCGGAGCGGGCGACCGGCACGGTACGGCCTGGACGGCGGAGAGGGTGCTGCCCGGACGGCGGCCCCGCGGCCTCACGGCTGCCCTGGTCCGGGACGTCAGCGCCTTCTGCGCACGGCTGCCGCGCACCGAGGAGCCGGCGTCGCTCGACGACGAGCTGTCCGCGCTCGCGCCGCACGATCCGGACAGCGTGCTGGCCGACGTCGCGGGCGGGCTGCGCTCCCTGCTGGCCGACTTGCCGGCCGTGACACGACACGGCGACCTCTGGTCGGGCAACCTGCTCGTGCGCGAAGGACGACTGTCGGCCGTGCTCGACTGGGACGGCTGGTCCGAGCGCGGGCTGCCCGGTGTCGACCTGCTCCACCTGCTCGGAACGCAGCAGCGCCTGACGGGCAACCTGAGCCTTGGGCAGGTGGTCGTGCAGCGGCCCTGGGAGGACGACGGCGTGCGCACCGCCACTGCCGGGTACTGGTCGGCCCTCGGCCTGTCACCGACGCCGTCTCTGCGCGAGGCCGTGGGGGTCGCCTGGTGGGCCGGCCAAGCCGCCGGCGACCTGCGGCGGACGCCCCGGCTGGGGCAGGATCCGCGCTGGGTGCGCGACAACGTTTCCGTGGTGCTGGACCAGCTGGCCCGGGGCCGCTTCCTGGGCTGACCCGCTGAGCTCAGCGCTGCCCGGCGACCTGCGGCTGTCGGCGCAGCACGCGGCCAGGCGCGAAGAGCACGTGCCGGCCCAGTGGCGGAGCGAGGGCCAGCGGGCGACCAGCGGCCCAGCCGGCCACGGCGAGCAGCGCGGCCGTGCCGCCCAGGGCTGCGCCCAGCAGCGCTGCGACGGTGGTGGGCCGCGGTAGGGCGGTCACGACGACGGCCCCGTCCGCCCAGAGCCGGAGAGTGAACCGGGCAGGCCCCTCACCGTCCACACCGGACAGGGACGCGACCCGCTCCGGGAAGACCCTGGCCAGCGCCTCGGCGAGCTCGCGCGCCTGGTCGGCGTCGTCGTCGAGCACGGTGGCTGTGAAGACCAGTGATCCCTCCGGCCGACTGATCTCGATGCGGTCGCTGATCTGCTCTCCGGTCAGCGGCGAACCGGTGGCCTGCTTGACGTCCGCTGCCACGACCGGCCCCGTGATGAGGGCCTCGAGGGTGCGCACCGTCGACTCCTGCTCGGGCGGCGCGGCCTCGATGCCCACGACGTAGAGGGCGGACGCGGCGTGGGTCTGCGGCGTCACCGCGAGGAGCGCGCTCGCGCTGACGGCCCCCATCAGGGCGGCAGCGATGCAGGGCACGGCGGCGGGTGCCGCGAGGACGCGGAGCTGGGGCAGGCCGGTCCGCCCGGCGTCGGGCCGATCCTGTTGGTAGCCACCCGAGGCGGTCTCGAGCCCCGGCCGGCCGGCCACGACCACACTGAGCGCAACGAGCGTCCAGAGCAGCTTGTTGTTCACAACCGAGAGGAAGAACGACGCGGCGAGGAACGCGACGAGGACCATGGGGAGCGCACGCAGCACCGGGTAGTCGGACCGGCGGGCCGCGCTCTGCAGGTTCCATGCGGTGGCGAGCAGGACGGTGAGGAACAGCAGGCAGCCGACCGCGCCGTACTCCACGAGCGTCTCGAGGTAGATGTTGTGCACTTCGATCCCGGTCGACAGGAGCAGCCGACTGCGGAGGAGGTCTACCCCGGGCTCGGTGACGAGCAGCTCGACGCTGCGCGGCAGGAAGTTGCCGCCCCCGACGCCCAGCAGCGCGTTGTCTTGCCACTCGCGGAAGGCCACGTACCAGATGTCGATGCGCCCGCTGCCGCGGTCGCCCGCGACGCGGTCGGGAGCGAAGCGGGGGTTGAGGGTCATCGCCGCGGTGAGGACGGCCACCGTCAGGACCAGGCCGGTCGTCATGGCGGCTGCCCTGTGGCGACGTAGCGTCGACCCGAGGTCCCCGCGGGCCAGCAGCAGGAGCAGGACGCCGAGCGTGGTGAGCAGCCCGCCGCGCGACTGGGTCGCCAGCACCGACGCGATGATCAGCGGCATCGCGGCGTAGGCTGCGACGCGGTGCCTGTGACCTGCCGTCGCGGCCACCACCGCCGCCGCCGGCAGCGCGGCGACCTGGTAGAGCGCGTAGATGTTCGGGTCACCCTGCAGGCCCTCCGCTCTCGGGTCGCCGGCGGCCACCTGCGCGAACGCGACGAAGGAGGCGAAGACGGCGCCGTAGACGAACGTGCGCAGCAGCGAGCGCACCTGTTCGATCCGCTCGACGAAGAGCGTGAAGGCCAGGAAGTAGGAGACGGCCAGCGCAAGCTGACCCATCGCGAAGGCCCACGCTCCGGTGTCGGCGGCCCAGAACCCACTGGCCCAGGCCCAGCTGAGGAAGGCGGCCACCGGCAGGATCGCCGCGATGGGCAGAGGGCGTGACGGGCGCCAGTTCGTGAACAGCATCCGGGCCGCGACGACGAGCAGTGCGACCACGGCCAGGACCCGGCCGACGCGCACCGAACCGACGCCGACCGACTCGACGAACACCGAGAGCAGCAGCAGGTGCAGCAGGACGTCGAAACGTCGGAGCAGCATCACCGCAGACGCGGCAGCCAGAACTCCGATGACCAGCAGGGCCGGAGCCGGGCCGAAGGTGGCCACCGTTCCCAGCACGATCGCGACAAGCCCCACCGCGCCCCACATCCAGATGGGCAGCGGGTGCCGTGCGTGAAGCAGGGAGTTGCGAGACGGCATCGCTTGAGCGTAGTTGCCGCCGCCCCTGGCCGGGCTCGATCGACCCAACGCCCGGGAGTGGTTGGATCGTCGGCAAGGAACTTACCAGAGAGCTGAGCGTCTTGGTCCGGGGCGCGACTCCTGAGCCGCTGATGGCCGCTGGTCGGTCCGTGCGCGATCTCGTCGCGCGCCGGCGGTACCGCGGTGACGCCGTGCACTGCCCGCTGTGCTCCTCGAGCTTCAGGGGCTTTACCCCCTTCAACAACCGTCCGTCCGCGCGCTGCCCGCGCTGCGGATCCCTGGAGCGCCACCGCTTGATGGTGCTGTTTCTCGAGCGGTCGACCGACCTGTTCGAGCGGCCCCAGCGGGTCTTGCACATCGCGCCAGAGCGGCAGCTGCGGCAGCGCCTGTCCGGCGTCCACGGTGAGGGCTACGTCTACGGCGACGTCGCTGACCCAGAGCACTACGTCGACGTGACCAACATGCCGTTCGCGGACGGGTCGTTCGACGTCGTTCTCTGCTCGCACGTGTTTGAGCACGTGCCGGACGACAGGAAGGCCGTGTCGGAGGTTCATCGGGTTCTGGCGCCGGGCGGCTGGGCGATCCTCGACGCGCCGGTCGACGAGCGGCGCGAGGTGACCTTCGAGGACGCGACGGTGACGACGGCGCGGGACCGCCAGCGGGTTTTCAAGCAGTGGGACCACGTGCGGATTTACGGACGTGACTACCCCGACCTTTTGCGGGGAGGTGGCTTCGACGTGGAGCTCGACCCGATCCAGGTCAGCCCCGAGGACGCGAGCCCGTTCGGTATCCGGGCCGGGGTCGACCGCGTCTACTACTGCCGCAAGCGCTAGGCGGGAGGCGGCTCTCAGAGCGCGGCGGACTGCTGCCTGCGGGCGGGAGCCGCGGGACGCTTGACGACCGGCTCCGGTCGCGTCGCGGGCAGCGCCCTCGACAGCGCGAATCCCGCAAGCGCGAGTGCGAGGGGGCAGCGAGCAGCGCCAGGGCCACCGCGCCCACCAGCGCGAGCCCGACGGCCATTGCGGGAGGTGGGCCCTGCTGACGGCGACAGCAGGGGAGTCAGCGTCGGCATGGTCAGCGGACGTCCTTGCCGCGCCGGACGGCGGACACGCGTGCAGCGGCGGCGGCGCGCTGCTGCACGGCGGTGGCCGGCGCCGACCCGGCACGCAGCGCGTCGGCCTGCCGCAGGATCGACAGCGCGAACACCGCCAGTGCGAAGGCGAAGGCGAGCTCGGGCAGCTCGCCGTACTTCACGAGCACGAAGCGCATGTCGGTGACGAGGGTCAGCCGCAGGAACCGGTAGCCGAACAGCAGCAGGAACGCCGGGGCCAGGCAGAGCGCCGGCAGCAGCAGGTCGACCAGGACCGGTCGGCGATGCCAGCGAACACGCAGCACCACCGCGAGCAGCCCGCCGTACGCACCGGCGAGCAGCTGCGCGATGTTGAAGGCCTTCTGCACCGGCACAGCGGTGATGTTGTGCAAGTTCGTCTCGTCCTGGTGGTTCACCGCGCTCAGCGACTCCGGCGTTCCCCAGTCGAAGATGCGCTGCCCCCAGGAGATCTCCTCCCCGGCGGCGAAGAACGCCAGCACGGCGAAGCCGGCCACCAGGGGGACGGCGAGCGCGAGTCGGCCACGCAGCCGCACCGCGGCCAGCGCGGCGAACACCCCGGCCATGACGAAGCAGACGACCTGGCCCCACTCGAGCACCGAGTCCTCGCGGGTGAGGAGCACGAACGTCGGCTGGTGCAACAAGCTGGCGGTGACGAGGGCGGTCGCGACCACCGGGAGCCAGAACACGACCCAGGCCGTGCGCGGGCGTACGCCTGCTCGTCGGGCGTCGTCACGGATCGTGTCTCGAGCCGCACGCAGCAGCCTCATCGCCACCCCCCAACCCGGTCGATGCTCTGTCCGTCGTCCTTGCGACAGCGGAGCGCGACCAATGATACGCGCGGGTGGCGGATCTGCGGGGGGATCAGCTCCCGGGGCTCGGTGCTCCGCCGATGCGACCCTCGGCGGCGGTGTGCCCGTACGATGTCGCGCGCGGCGCTGTCGGGACGTACGGCTGCCCCGCCACGTCGTCCAACTCCGGGTCCAGCACGAGGTTGCCGCCGCCGTCCCGGAGACCTGGCACGCTGCTCTCGACGACGCCCGCGGAACGCCAGCCGATGTTGTCGCGGACGACGTTGTCCTCGCCGGACAGGTCGAAGGCCGTCACGTTCGCGCGCCCTGGTCGGGCCCCGACCATGATGTTGCGGTAGACGAGATTGTCCGTGGAGCCCCAGGCGAACTGGACGTTGGAGGGTCCGAAGTTGTCGACCATCGTGTTGAAGCGCAGCACGACATTCGCGACCGGCGGACCATCGTCGTCGGCCGGGCCGACCTTGACGGCCCGGCCGTTCGGGCTCCCGACCAGCAGGCTTTGCTCGACCACGCCTCCTCCGCGCCGGGAGTTCAGGTAGATCAGGTGGTCCTGGTTGGTGCCGTTCGTCTTCGCGGTGTCGTGGACGTGCAGGCGACGCAGCGCGAACCGCTCCGCCTCACCCGCGACCAGGACGGCGGCGTAGGACTGCGCCCCCCAGATCTCGGCGTCCGACAGCACCCAGTCGGTCCCGCCCGTGAGCTTCACCATGTGCTCGTCGGAGTCGTTGTCGTCGTCCCAGGTGACGTTCAGGCCCTGGAGCCGCCACCACGTCGGCTCCTCCAGCCACAGCAGCCCGCGTACGACCGGTCGTGCCCCCGCCGCAGCGACGACGCGGATCGGCGCCTCCTCCCGACCGGCCTCGACCTCGACGTCGATCCGCTCCTCGTACGTCCCGTCGGCGACGAGAAGAGTGTCGCCGGCCCGGAGCCGAGGCAGAGCGGTCGCGAGCGATCCGAAGGGGTCCTCCACGGTCCCGGCCCCGCCGTCGTCGCCGCGCGGAGCCACGTGGAGCACCCGGGCAACGCCGGGCGTCGACGACGGCGACATCGATGCCGAGGGCGGCTGGCCGGCGGACGAGGCGTCACAGCCGAGCGGGACGGTGACGAGCACGGCTGCGACGACCGCGCGGCGGACACGCAGCGCACCCGACATGTCTCTCAGCATAGGGGCGGGCGAGGCCGTGGCGGTCAGGCGGTACGGCGCTCGGCCGCCGCGCGCAACAGCCCCTCGTAGGTCTGCGCGACCTCGTCCCAGTCCGCGAGGTCATGGGCGGCGGCGGCCGCTGCTGCACTGACCCGCTGCCGACGTTCGGGATCGGCCAGCAGGTCCAGGACGTGCGAGGCGAGCTGCTCGGCGTCCGCGCCCAGCGCCACGTGCTCACCCGGAGGCAGTCCGCGAGCGGCCTCCGGTGAGCAGACGACCGGGCAGCCGACGGCGAGAGCCTCGAGCACGGTGTTCTTCGTGCCCCGGCCGAGCGCCCCGGGGTAAACCGCCACTGCCGCTCGGGCGTACACGTCGCGCACGTCGTCGACCTGCCCCAGCACCTCCACGCCGTCGCCGGCAAGGGCATGGACCTCGGGGACCGGACGCCGTCCCGCGACCACCAGGCGGGTCTGGGGTCGTCGGCCCCGGATCCGCGGCAGCACTTGAGTGCAGAGCTCCGTGACGGCGGCGACGTTCGGGGGGTAGTCGAGAGTCCCGACGAACACAAGCAGGTCGGGGTCGGCGGCGTCGGGATCCCGCGGCGAGAAGCGCGCGAGGTCGATCCCGTTGGGAACAGCGTCCACGTGCCGGTCCAGCTCGACCGACAGCCGAGCCGCGTCGTCGTGGTTGACGACGAGGTATCGGGCGGCGATGGCGCCGACGGCCCGCTCGAGTCGCTGCGCGCGGCGACCCTGTACGCGGTAGTACACCCCGCGGGCGGGGCCGGCCTGCGCTGCCAGGTCGCGCCAGTAGTGCGACCACGGGTCGATCTCGTGCGCGACGACCGGCGCCGCGAGCGACGGGGCGGAGGAAAAGACGTGCAGGCCATGCAGGTAGACCACGTCGGCGTGCTCTGCAAGTTGCCGGACGACGTCGTCGCCCCCTGCGCGCTGCCACGTCGCCCGAGGGAGTCGGGTCACCGGCAGCGCGGCCAGAGCCGACCACAGCGGTCGTAGGGGCAGCCGCACCGATGAACTGCAGCGCGCCAGCAGCTCCGGCGTCGGCTCGGCAGCCCGGTCCGCGAACCACACCAGGTCGATGTCAATGTCGTCCGCGAGCCGGGGCAGGACCTGCGCAGAAATGAGCGTGGCGCCGTTGGCGGCGCCCGCGTGAAGGGTCGGCGGGCTCTCGCAAACAGCGAGCAGCCTCATGGCCTGTGCCTGCCTAGCACCTGCTCGTACAGCGCCGTCATGCGCTGTCGGAGCACAGCCGAGTCGTGCCGCTCGGCCGCACGCTCACGGGCGGAGGCACCCAGGCGACGCCGCAGGTCCGCGTCACGCAGGAGGCGCTCCAGGGCGTCGGCGAGCGCCGCCGCGTCGTGCGACGGCACGACGAGCCCGTCGACGCCGTCGCGGACGACGTCGGGGTTGGCGCCGACGGCCGTGACGACGACCGGTAGACCGGTCGCCATCGCCTCCAGGATCGCGATCGGCTGGCCTTCCCAGTGCGACGGCAGGACGAAGACATCGGCCTGCGTCAGGTGCTCGCGCACCTGCTCCGGACTGCGCGGGCCGAGCAGGGCCGACTCGTGCCCGGCAGCCCGCACCGCAGCGCGCAGCTCCTCGGCCTGGGTCTCGCCCACCTCAGCAGAGCCGCCCACGATCTGGAGCCGGTACGCCGTGCCGCCGCGGGCCGCGAGCAGCTCCAGAGCCCTCATCAGATCGACGAGCCCTTTGCGGCGGCTCAGCGTGCCGACGTACAGCAGCGTGGGCGGCTCACCGGCCAGCGGCGCTGTCGGGAAGGCGTCGACATCGACCGCGTTGTCGACGTCCTCGATGACCGTGCCGGGAACCAGCGGGCGCAGAGCTGCGGAACCCGCCCGGCTGACCGTGAGCACGGCGTCCGCGACGGCCAGCCCGCGCAGCAGCAGCCGCACGTGCGCAGGCGGGGAGAACGCCTCCGCCTGCCCGGAGTTGACCCGACCCGAGTGGACGTGGCACAGCACGGCTGCCCCGCCTAGCCGTCCGGCGACGCAGAGCGCCAGTGCGCGGGCGAGCGGCGGCAAAGGCATCAACGCCGTCTGAACGTGGATGACGTCGGCCCGGCGGGCGGCACGGAAGGTCCGATGCGCGTCCTGGAACGCGTGCCGGACGTTCTTGGTGCTCCACGTCCCCGCCCGGCGCTCGGCGGTGCGGCAGGTGTTGAGCAGCGACATCTCGAAGGAGCGGTTCAGCCTTGGGTCCTCCACGAGCGTCGTCGCGAAGGTCGCGATGCCGCCGCGGGCCGGCGGCCCCTGAGCGACGACTACGACCCGTGGGCGCCTGCTGTCCTGACCCGACACCAGTTGACACCCTTCAGACGACGACGACGGCGGCCCGTCGCACCGGGCCACTTCGAGCGGATCCGGAAGGTTGGGCTCGGGGGAGCCTAACGATGGGGTTGCGCGGTCGAGCACGCGGTGCGCCGGATCGTGATGACGTTGCGGTTTGGTTTGACTGCGCACTGTGAGGGCGCTGTGAGGGATACTGTTTGCAGGGTGGGCGCATGTGCGCGACCGTGGGAGCGCCCGCGAGGGGCGTCTGCAGACGAGGACTCGACATGACGCAGCCCCTGCCCATCGAGACTCGCGGGCAGGCCAACATCGTCGCCCAGAGCGCGCTCGCTGCCCGTCGTCGCCTGTCGGGCCTGCTCCTCGTCGCGTTCCTCGCGGCGGCCCTGGCCGGCGGGCTCACGCGGCTGCAGCCGAACACCTACGTCTCGACCGTCAGTCTCGTTGTCCAGACCACCAGCGGGGCCAGCGACACCGAGACCCTGATCCGCACGATGCAGGCGCTGGTCAGCAGCGAGATCATCGGAGTTGACCTCGCACGCGCGACGGGTGCACGGCTGAGCGCCGACGAGGTCGTGGACCGCATCTCGGTGCGACGCCCGCCCGGGGCGGGGGTGTTCACGGTGGCTGTCACCGACACCGACCCCAGGCGGAGCCGGCAGCTCGCCCGTCAGCTCGTCCCTGTGTTCACGGACCGGGTCGACGAGCTGTCGCAGTCCGAGCTCGCGGTGAACTACTCGGTGCGCCCGTGGGCCTCCGGACGCGTCAACACCACCGTCAACCAGCCGCCGGTCGCCAGGAACGGGATCCTCGGCTTCGGGCTCGGTGCGCCTCTGGGCCTGCTCCTGCTGGCGCTGCACGCCCGGCGCCACCCCGTCGTGCTCTCCCCGCAGCACGCGAGCGAGGCGTACGAGCTGCCGCTGCTCGGCGCGGTGCCCAGCCTGTCTGCCCGGGGGGCCAACGCCGCCGACGTGCTCGACGTCGTCCTCCCCTCCGGCGGGAGCATCGGCTGGCCGACCCCGCCGCGGCGACTCCTCGTCATGGTCTCCGACGCAGTCGCGGACCCCGCCGCCGTGCTGCTGGCGCTCGGCGGGTCACTGCAGTCGCACGGACCGGTGGCTCTGCTCGACGCACACGACCGGCCGGGCTCGTTGACCGACAGGTTCCGCATGCGCGGCTCGCCCGGGCTCGGCGAGGTCCTCGCTGGGGATGCGTCGGTCAGGGCGTCGCTGATCGAGGCCGGAGATCGGCACCGGGTCCGGATACTCGGCATGGGCGAGCACACCCGTGAGGTGATCGACAGCGGGGGAGGCGTGGCAGACCTGGTCCGGGACCTCGCGCGCGACCAGTTCGTCATCCTCACGACGCCGGCGGGCGGGGTGCACCCGTGGGTCCGGATCCTCGAGGCCGTCGACGCCGTGCTCGTCGTCGCCACGCTCAAGCGCACCACCGTGGAGGAAGCGCGCGTCACGCGCGACACGCTACTCGCGGCGCCCGCGCTGCCGGCAGCCGTTCTCGTCCTCGAACATGACCGCATCCTCACGGCGTCCTCCCTATCCGAGCGCGTCGCGCCGGTACACACGCCGGAGCAGGCGCCCCACGACGACGTACCGGCGGCCGAGCAGGCGCCGGCCGCGGAACAGGCGTCGCCCTGGCCGTCCGTCGGCTGGCCGTCCGTCGGCGCACCGACGACGGCTCTGCGATAGCGAGGCTGCGGCGTTCGTAGGCGGCGGCTTCCTCATCCCCCGCCTCGCAAGGAACGATGCTGGAGCCGGGCTACCGCCAGACCTAACGGGGCTTCGCCCCAGCCCGACGAGCGGTGTGGTGGCTGCGCGGCGGTCGTAGGCTCCGGTCGTGGGTCACACGGAGAGCATGCTCTCCGTCATTTGGCCGCTCTTGGCGGTGGGGTGGCCCGAAGGCCAATCCAATCCACGACCGGAGCTCAAGATGACGGTAGCCCGCAGCGTCGCTGATGTCCTCGATGATCACGTGACCCTTGAGGTTGAGTGCCTGGATCGGATGTTCCTGAACGTCTACCAGCCCAGGTTGCAGCACGTGGGTGGGGTGGTGTCGTTCTTCCGCGGCCATCGCGGTGCTGCGTTCGCGTCGTCGGCGTTGATGGACCCGATCAGCAAGGCCTTCGTCGGAGCCCTTCACCGGTACTGCCAGGACCATCAGGTCCCGCTGGTCGACTTCGTGCGCGGTCAGCGCAAGGACGACCTCGCCCACGACTACCTCGCAGAGTTCGAGGCTGCAGGCGGCACGGAGGGGGTGTTGTTCATCGGCCGGGCGCAGGAGAAGACCCGGGTGTTCCGGACCGAGAAGCGCCGCAACCCGATCACGGGCGCGTCCTACCCGTGGATCGTGAGCGGCACCGGGATCGTCAACCAGTTCTACGTGTATGCCGTCGATGCTGACTTCGGGCCGTTCTTCTTGAAGTTCAGCTCCTACTTCCCCTACAACGCCAAGCTCTGCCTGTTGACTGAACTGCGGGCAGCTCGGTCTCTCGCGGCCGTTACGGTCCCGTCCCGTGATCGAACAAGACGAACCACGGGACTTGGCGGCCTTGGTGGTCGCCCAGCAGGGTGGGTTGCAGGCAACGACGGATCCGTTCGAGCCGTACCGGCTGCTTGATCCAGCGGGGGTGCCGGTCGGCTCGGTCGGGGCTTTCCTGAGCGACCTGCAGGCCTGCGGACGGCCCGCGACGACGCAACGCTCGTACGGGTTGGCGTTGCTGAGGTGGTTCCGGTTCCTGTGGGCCATCGACGTCAGGTGGGATGAGGCCACCCGGGTGGAGGCCCGTGACTTCTGCCGGTGGGTCCAGGTCGCTGGCAAGCCGGTCCGGCCGCATTGGCGCGCAACCGCCTCCAGAGCCACCGACCCGGTGACCGGGAACGCCTCGCCCGGTGGCCGGTATGCCGCGGCCACCCGCGCTCACAGCGAGACGGTGCTGCGCGGCTTCTATGAGTTCCACCTGCAGACCGGGTCGGGACCGATGGTGAACCCGTTCCCGCTGGCGCGGGGCCGGCGCAGTAGAGCCAATGAGCATCACAACCCGATGGAGCCGTTCCGCAAGGAGCGCGCCGGGCTGTTCCGGCCGCGGGTCCCCGATCGGGTCCCTCCACACATCCCGGAGGACAAGTTCAACGAGGTGTTCGCGCACCTGGGTTCGGATCGGGACCGGGCCTTGGTGGCGTTCTGGGTGTCGACCGGGGCGCGGGCCTCAGAGTTGCTCGGTGCGACGCGTGGCGACGCCGATCCTGGCCAGCAACTGATCACCGTGGTCCGCAAGGGGTCCCGGGCGGTGCAGCAACTCCCGGCGTCCCCGGACGCGTTCATCTGGCTACGGCTGTATCAGGCCCGACTGGAGGGTTTGGTGCCAGCCGGCCGTGACCAGCCGCTGTGGTGGACGTTGCGCCGCCCGTTCCGGGCGTTGAGTTACCACGCCGCCTACCGGATGTTCACGCGGGTGACGGCGGCCTTGGGGGCGAACTGGACGCCGCACGATCTGCGTCACACGGCGGCCTACCGGATGGCCCGGGACCCCAGCATGCCGCTCACCGACGTGCAATGGATCCTTGGGCACGCGCAACTGACCACGACCCAGATCTATGTTTCGCCGTTACCCGAGGACGTGATCGCCAGCGTCATCGCCTTTCACCAGCGCCGCGCGGCACCAGCACCGCCACCACCATCACCGTCGCCCTACCGACCCGAGTCGTTGACCGTGCTGTTCGGAACCGGCGAGCCGTCGTGAGCACGGCCATCAGCCGGGACACGCCGACGGCGCCGTCGGTCGAGCCCGACCGGCGCTCGCCGGACCCGCTGCGGCTGCGGTTCCCAGCCCGCCCGGTCCCTGCGGACTGGCCGCAGACCCGGCTGCCCGCGGCACAGTTACTGCCGCGGCTGCTGGCAGCGCCCTTCGTCGCCGACAGCCCGGCCGCGGAGGCCAACCGCCGGCGCGGCCTTCGACTGGTCTTGGGTTGGCTGCACGAGCAACCCGGCGACAGTTGGCAGCAACGATGGCTGGCCAGCGGGGCCGGCCAGGACGGCCGGGTCGACTGGCGACGGTTACCGATCGGGTCCGCGCACGCCACCGGGTCCGTGAGCAGCTTCGACGAGAAGGTGGTCACCAGCGGCCTACTGACCCTGGTCTGCGCGGACGTGATCCGTCCAGGGCTGGGTTGGCTGCTGACCACAGCCACCCCGAAGCGGTTGGCCAGCGAGATGGGCCGGACCCGAGACCCGGCCGGGTTCGCGGCGCTGACCGCGCGCTGCACTGCCCGGCCGGTTGGGGAGTCCACCACCAGGGTGGCGCTGCATCGCATCGCCGTGCTGCTGGCAGCCAAGGGCGGCTCGGTCAGCGAGATCACCGCCGGTGACTGTCTGGAGTTGCTGAGCACCGCAGCGCAGGTCTGCACCGTCCCGCACCAGCGCAGCCCGTACTTCTACCAGCTGCTGCACGCGGTCGGGGTCTTCGGCAGCGAGGCCGCACCGACCGTGGCGATCTTGACCGGGCAGCGGCAGCTCAGCGTGACTCAACTCATCGACCGTTGCGGGCTGAGCAACCAACCGATCCGGGCGCTGCTGGTGGAATACCTGGCCGAACGTCAGGTCAGCATCGACCACGTCAGCCTGGTTCGGCTCGCCGACACCCTCGGCCGGCTGTTCTGGCGGGACCTGGAGACCCACCACCCGGGCATCGGTTCGCTGCGGCTGGCGCTGCCGGTGGCGGCGGCCTGGAAACAGCGGATCCTCACCAAGACGACCCGCCGCACCCGTCCGGACGGCAGCATCGAGCAGGTCCGGAGTTCCCGGGAGAGCGCCACCAACGCCCTGGCGGCGGTCCGCACCTTCTACCTCGACATCGCCCACTGGGCCACCGAAGACCCGGCGCGATGGGGGCCGTGGGCGGTGCCGTGCCCGATCAAACCCGGTGAGATCCCGCACAAGCGTCAGGCGGTGCGTCGTAAGTCCCGGATCAGCGGACCCGGGAGCGCCTGCCGATCCTGCCCACCCTGGTCGCGGTGCTCGACGCCGCCAGGGCTGCGGCCGCGGCCCGTGTGGTCACCGCGCGGTCCACCAAACCTGGGGAGCTGTTCACGGTCGGTGATCTCACGCTGCGCCGCATCGCCACGACCCGAGCCCATCCCGCCCACCTTTGGGCCCAGGACCCGACCAGCGGCGCACGCCGCAACCTGACCCTGGAAGAACACCGGGCCTTCTGGGGCTGGGCGGCCGTGGAAGTGCTGCGCCACAGCGGAATCCGGGTTGAGGAGCTCACTGAACTCACCCACCCCAGCGTGGTGCAGTACCGGCTGCCCAGCACCGGGGAACTGGTGCCGCTGCTACACATCGCCCCGTCCAAGACCGACACCGAACGGCTGCTGGTGATCAGCCCGGAACTTGCCGACGTCCTGAGCGCGATCATCTGCAGGGTCCGTGACCGGTCCGGCGCGGTGCCGCTGGTGGTGGCCTACGACTACCACGAGCGGGTGTTCAACCCACCCCTTCCGCTGCTGTTCCAGCGGCAGGTCGGCACCGAGACCCGGCCGATCACCGCCCCCGCCATCCGCAAGCTGCTCGACGCGGCAGTCGCCGGCACTGGCCTCACCCAAGCCGACGGGCAGCCGCTGAGGTTCGTCCCGCACGACTTCCGAAGGCTGTTCATCACCGATGCCGTGCTCAACGGCATGCCACCACACATCGCCCAACTGGTTGTCGGGCACGCCGACATCAACACCACGATGGGTTATAAGGCGGTCCCCCCCAACGCATCTCCGGGTGCATTCTGCCGGTGAGAGTGCACCCGTAGATGCGTTGCTTGGATTGTCGGTGCCGGTCCCTACGGTCCGGG